>Ga0105047_10002921_pt1 | contig 30348 bp, 27 predicted proteins | sample MAT04_FD_78384 | JGI IMG/M metagenome (GOLD analysis project Ga0105047, IMG submission 78384) | Freshwater microbial communities from Lake Fryxell liftoff mats and glacier meltwater in Antarctica - MAT-04 (megahit assembly) | ecosystem: Environmental > Aquatic > Freshwater > Ice > Liftoff... | reverse complement strand
CGCGCGGCACCAAGATCAGGCTCTGCCTTTTCGATCTCCCAGCCGTCGCCACGCGGGCCAAGACCCGGCTGAGTCAGGCCGGCTTTGCCGACCGGGTCGATTGCCACGGCGGCAACTTCCACGCCGATGCCCTGCCCACCGGCGCCGACGTGATCTCCCTCGTGCGCGTGTTGCTCGACCACGACGACGAATCGGTGCTGCGCCTGCTCAAGCGGGTGCGGGCCGCGTTGCCAAGCGGTGGCGTGCTGCTGATCGCCGAGGCCATGGCCGGCGTCCGGGGGGCGGAAACGGTAGGCGACGCCTACTTCTCATTCTATCTGATGGCCATGGGGAAAGGCCGGGCTCGTCGGGCGTCCGAGCTCCACCAGATGCTGCAGGCCGCTGGATTCAAGCGCAGCCGGGAGGTTTCAACCCGCTTTCCGATCCAAACCGGACTGATCGTTGCCGAAGCCTGAAAGATAATCCCGAGTAAAATCACAGGGAATATTGACAGTCTGAGGTGTCAACCACACGTTACACCTCGTGAAGACCCTCGCCGTAGTATTCGAACAACCTGAGCAGCTGACCGTCCGGACGCTGGAGCTTGTACCCGCCACGGATGCGGATGTGATCGTCGAGATGCGCTGGTCCGGCATCAGCACGGGCACCGAGAAGTTGCTGTATACCGGCCGAATGCCCCCCTTCCCGGGGTTGGGTTATCCTCTTGTCCCAGGGTACGAGGGCGTCGGCACCATCATTCAGGCAGGCCACGATTCAGGGCGCGAGGTCGGCGAGCTCGTCTACGTTTCCGGCTCGCGCGGATTCACCGAAGCTCGCGGACTGTTCGGCGGTTCGGCTTCGCTGGTCGTGGTTCCGGGCGCGAAAACCATCGTGCTGCATCCCGATGTGGGGGAACGCGGTACCCTGTTCGCGCTCGCGGCCACCGCGCATCACGCCCTGGGTGACGATCCGGTGGGTCGCCCAGAGCAGATGCCTGAGCTCATCGTCGGGCATGGCGCGCTCGGCCGTCTAATCGCACGACTGGTCGTGTTGTACGGTGCGCCGGCACCGACAGTGTGGGAAACGAACCCCATCCGGATGGAGGGTGCGCGCGGCTACACCGTGGTGCACCCCGACGAAGACCCGCGGAAGAATTACCGGACGATTTGCGATGTCAGCGGGGCCGATGGCCTGCTCGACACGCTCATCGCGCGGCTGGCGCCGGGTGGCGAGATTTGTCTGGCTGGATTTTACACCATTCCCGTGCAGTTCACCTTCCCGCCCGCGTTTCTCCGCGAAGCACGCTTTCGCATCGCGGCGCAATGGAAGGAGCAGGACCTCCGCGCCATCGCCGACTTCGCGAATGGCGGCTCGCTCGATCTGGATGGACTCATCACGCACCGCGAGCCCGCGGCGCGTGCCGCCGACGCCTATGCTACGGCGTTCGGTGATCCCCGTTGCGTCAAGATGATCCTCAACTGGAGAACGGTTGCATGAGTGAAAACGGTACCAGCTCCGCCCACGGCGCCCTGCATGACTTGCACTCCGGTGTGCGCGCAGAAGCCGCCGCTGACCTCGATGAGGTCCACACCGGACCGGTGACGAAAGAAACCCAGATCATCGCGATCTACGGCAAGGGTGGCATCGGCAAGAGCTTCTCGCTCGCCAATCTCTCGTACATGATGGCGCAGCAGGGCAAGAAAGTCCTGCTGATCGGCTGCGACCCGAAGAGCGACACCACGTCGCTGCTCTTCGGCGGACGCGCCTGCCCCACGATCATCGAAGTGTCGTCGCGCCTCAAACTCGCGGGCCAGCAGGTCTCCATCAGCGACGTCTGCTTCAAGCGTGATGGCGTGTTCGCCATGGAGCTCGGCGGTCCCGAAGTGGGCCGCGGCTGCGGCGGACGCGGCATCATTCACGGCTTCGAAATTCTCGAGAAGCTCGGCTTCCATGAATGGGGCTTCGACTTCGTACTGCTCGACTTCCTGGGCGACGTGGTGTGCGGCGGCTTCGGCTTGCCGATCGCGCGCGACATGTGTCAGAAGGTGATCGTGGTGGGCTCGAACGATCTGCAGTCGCTGTACGTGGCCAACAACGTGTGCTCGGCGGTGGAGTACTTCCGCAAGCTCGGCGGCAACGTGGGCGTGGCCGGCATTCTGATCAACAAGGATGACGGCACCGGTGAAGCGGCAGCGTTCGCGGAGAAAGTCGGCATTCCGATTCTTGCGAAGGTTCCGGCGAACGACGACATCCGCAAGAAGAGCGCGAACTACGAGATCATCGGTTTCCCCGGTGGCGAGTGGGGCCCGCTGTTCGGCGAGCTCGCGCAAGCGGTGGCCGATGCGCCGCCCGTGCGCCCGAAGCCGCTCACGCAGGACGAACTGCTCGGCCTGTTCGCGGCCAGCCAGGTCGGCGGCAACGTGAAGCTCGAACCGGCCACGATGTTCGACCTCGTGGGTCGTGAAGATGTCACGAAGCCGTCGCTCGAAGTTGTCTACGACACCGTCTGACGGGAATCCAGATGATCAACCATTCCAGCGGCGAAGTCGTGTACGATGGCGCGGGCAGCACGCCCACCGCCAATGATGGCGACCAGCCCACCTCACGCGCGTTGCCGGTCCTCGACAGCAGCGCGATCAACACGGCCGCGACCGCAGCCGACGGACTCGGATGTCACGCCGGCGCCAATGAAATGTTGGCGGCGGCGAAGGCCGCGGGAAAGAGCGAGACACTCGACCGCTACGCCGCCGACTATCCGAAGGGTCCGCACGATCAGCCGCAGAGCATGTGCCCCGCCTTCGGGTCGCTGCGTGTGGGTCTCCGTATGCGCCGCACGGCCACGATTCTCTCCGGGTCCGCATGTTGCGTGTACGGACTCACGTTCACGTCGCATTTCTACGGCGCCCGACGCACCGTGGGGTACGTGCCGTTCAACTCCGAAAGCCTCGTCACCGGCCAGCTGTTCGAAGACATCCGTGATGCGGTGTTCAAGATGGCCGACCCTGCGCTGTACGATGCGATCATCATCACGAATCTGTGCGTGCCGACGGCATCGGGCGTCCCGCTGCAGCTGCTGCCGAAGGAGATCAACGGCGTACGCATCATCGGTATCGACGTGCCCGGCTTCGGTGTGCCGACGCACGCCGAAGCGAAGGACGTGTTGGCCGGCGCCATGTTGCGCTATGCACGCACGGAAGCGGAGCTCGGCCCGGTGGCCGCGCCGCGCGCCGGCGTGAGCGGCAAGCCGACGATCACGTTGGTGGGCGAGATGTTCCCGGCCGATCCGATGGGCATCGGCATGATGCTGGAGCCGATGGGACTCGCCGCCGGCCCTGTGGTGCCCACGCGCGAGTGGCGCGAACTCTACGCCGCGCTCGATTGCGTGGGCGTGGCCGCGATTCACCCGTTCTACACCGCGTCGTATCGCGAATTCACGGCTGCCGGCCGGCCCATCGTGGGCTCCGCTCCCGTGGGCTACGACGGCACCGAAGGTTGGCTCGAATCGATCGGTCAGATGGCCGGCGTTTCGCGCGATCACATCGACGCCGCGAAGAACAAGTTCCTTCCGGCCATCAAGGGCGCGCTCGCCAAGATGCCGATCAAGGGACGCATCACCATGTCGGGCTACGAAGGATCGGAGCTGCTCGTGGCGCGCCTGCTGGTGGAGAGTGGCGCCGATGTGCGCTACGTCGGCACCGCCTGTCCGCGTACACCCCACAGTGACGCCGATCGTGAGTGGCTGACCGCCCGCGGCATTCACGTGCAGTTTCGCGCGTCGCTCGAACAGGACCTCGCGGCCATGCACGAGTTCAAGCCCGATCTCGCGATCGGTACCACGCCGGTCGTGCAAAAAGCGAAGGAGCTCTCGATCCCGTCGCTGTACTTCACGAATCTGATTTCGGCCCGTCCACTCATGGGCCCCGCCGGTGCCGGTTCACTGGCCACGGTCATCAATTCGGCGCTCGGCAACAAGTCGCGCTTCAACGAGATGAGCGCCTTCTTCGACGGCGTCGGGACGGGCTTTGCCAGCGGGGTGTGGGAAGACGTGCCGAAGGATCACCCGGATTTCCGCGACCATTACAAGCGCCATCTCGCCAAGCTGGCGAAGGCGCGCAAGGCGCAGGAGATGGTCTGATGCTGGTGCTCGATCATGATCGCGCGGGTGGCTATTGGGGCGCCGTGTACGTGTTCACCGCCATCAAGGGATTGCAGGTGGTCATCGACGGCCCGGTCGGCTGCGAGAATCTTCCGGTCACGTCGGTGCTGCATTACACCGACGCGCTCCCACCGCACGAGCTGCCCATTGTCGTGACCGGACTCGGCGAAGACGAACTCGGACGGAACGGCACGGAAGGCGCCATGCGCCGCGCGCACAAGACGCTCGACCCGGAACTCCCTGCCGTCGTCGTGACGGGCTCCATTGCCGAGATGATCGGCGGTGGTGTGACGCCGGAAGGCACGAACATTCAGCGCTTCCTGCCGCGCACGATCGACGAAGATCAGTGGCAGGCCGCCGAACGGGCGCTGTACTGGCTGTGGACCGAGTACGGTCTCAAGAAGGGCATCGCGCCGAAGCGTCGCGAGAAGAAGGAAGGTGACAAGCCGCGCGTGAACATCGTGGGCACGATCTACGGCACCTTCAATTCGCCGAGTGATCTGGCGGAGATCCGTCGGCTGGTGGAAGGGATCGGCGCCGAAGTGAACATGGTGTTTCCGATGGGCAGTCATCTCGAAGAAGTGCCGCGTCTGATCGATGGCGATGTGAACGTGTGCATGTATCGCGAGTTCGGGCGCATGCTGTGCGAAGCGCTGGAGCGTCCGTATCTGCAGGCCCCGATCGGATTGCACAGCACGACCAAGTTTCTCCGAACGCTCGGCGAGATGCTGGGGCTCGACCCCGAGCCGTTCATCGAGAAGGAGCGGCACACGACCATCAAGCCGTTGTGGGATCTCTGGCGCAGCGTGACGCAGGACTTCTTCGGCACCGCCAGCTTCGCGATCGTGGCGAACGAAACGTATGCCCGCGGTGTGCGCCATTTCCTGGAGACGGAGATGGGCATGCCGTGCACGTTCGCCTTCTCGCGCCGTCCGGGTGTGAAGCCCGACAACCAGGCCGTCCGCGAGGCGCTCCGCGCGACGCCGCCGCTCATCATGTTCGGCAGCTACAACGAGCGGATGTACATGGCGGAGCTGGGCTCGCGTGCGATGTATGTCCCGGCGTCGTTCCCCGGCGCGATCATTCGTCGCCATCTGGGCACGCCGTTCATGGGCTACTCGGGCGCAACGTATCTGATTCAGGAAGTGTGCAACCAGCTGTTCGATGCGCTGTTCCACATCCTGCCCTTGGGCACGGAGATGGACAAGATCGACGCCACACCCGCGCGCATGCACAAGGAACTGCCGTGGGATGATGACGCGAAGAGTGCCTTCGACGAGATCGTGGAGACATATCCGATTTTGATCCGCATCAGCGCCGCCAAGCGCCTGCGCGATTTGGCAGAGAAGGATGCCCGCGAACTCGGTGATACGCTCGTCACACGGGATCACGTACTCGCATCGCGGCGCGGTCTCGTCGGCGTCGGATAAGCACGCTGGAAACCAACAGCACGGAGTCTGAAAGCGGGAAGCGCGAATACCATTCGCACTTCCCGCTTTCGCTTTTGTAAGCGCTTCCTATTCCTAGCGCCCGTAATTCCTGGCGCCGTTTACTCCTAGCGCCCCTAATTCCTAGCGCCCCTCATCAGTCCCCCCCAGCGATCCACCCCGCTGCCCTTTCCGGCCCTTCCTCCATCAACAGGTGCCCCACCTCCTCCACCCGGTACGTCGCTCCCTTCACCCTTGCCACCGCTCTCCGCAGTGGCGCCTCCGGTACCCACCGATCGCGTCGCCCCGCGATGATCTCGAGCGGCGTCTCCAAGGTGGCCAGGTCGCGCAGGAGTGCAGGCAGATCCCATCGCGCCATCATGGCGAGGGCCGCGTGCACATGCGTGGGCATGCGGCAGAGCAGCTCGTAGCGTGCAAGCTGTACCGGCGTGAGAGGGCTCCCCGTGCTCTCGAGCATCGCGCGGATAACCCGCGTACCCGCAGCCAGCTTCGCGGCGCTCAGCGCCACCACATCGCTTTCCACGACCGATCCGATGATGGGCGCGATCAGGCTCACATACCACGCGGGAGGGGCCACGAGGGCGGCGCCAAGCCCCACGATTCGGACCGGCGCGATGCCGCGCTGCAGCGCCATGCGCAGCAACACCGGCACGCCGGCCGAGTGCCCAGCGGCCAGGTGCGGCTGGAGGCGGAGCGCGTCGAGCAGCTGCTGAACCGCTCGGGCCATACCGTCGATGGTGTACACCTTCCGCGCGCGTTCAACATCTGGCGGCACGAACGTAAATCCATGCCCCGGCAAGTCGGCCGAAATGACCGTGAATGACTGAGCGAGCGCGGTTGCGCAGCCGGCCCAGGAGTGGGTGCTGCCTCCCGTGCCGTGTACGAGGAGCAGCACGGGACCATGTCCCTGCTGCTGATAATGCCAGCGGATGCCGTCGAGCTCGAGAAAGCGGGAGAATTCCCGGTCAGGCCAATCTGTTGGCGGGTGCGGAAGTGGCGACACGGTGCGTTCGGGGGATAAATCGACGATCAGAAAACCACCAACAGGAAAATTACCGTAATACTGTAAATTATTCTTGACACATTGAAGTGTAAGGCTCAGTTTACACCTCGTAAGACGTCGTTGCGCTGCCCGTCACATGGGTGGCATCCCAGCCGCGCGGGATGAGCGCGGTAGATCCATTTGTTCCTTGGGAGGCACAGATGCAGGAAAAAGGCGGAATGACAGAAGAAGAAGCGCGTCGTTTCCATGGCTACATGGTTACGGGAACGCTCGGGTACGTCGTTGTTGCATCGGTCGCGCATTTTCTTGCGTGGTCGTGGCGTCCGTGGTTCTAACCTTCTGATCACGACCTGGAGACACCATGCACAGAATTTGGATGGGTAACGACCCGAACATCATCATGAGCGCGCTCGGCTCATTCTTGGTTGGTGCGGTGCTCGTGTTGCACATCTGGGCGTACGGTCAGTTCAATTGGCCGGCGACGCTCAAGGCCAAGTACGCCACGCCTCCTGCCGCCACCCGCTAAGGAGCACTTATGCACCGCATTTGGTTGATGTTTGAGCCGCGTCGCGTAATGGTGGCCATGGTTGGCTTCCTTGCGGTACTGGCGCTGACCATTCATTTCATCCTGCTCAGCTCACAGCGCTATTCGTGGATCGAGAATGGTACGCTGTCAGCTGCCCAGTCGCCCGTCGGGGCATCGGCGCCAGCCGCTGCGGCAGAAATGTCGCCGCTTCCGCCAGGCCGATAACTCGCCGCACGTCGTAGCCGGGATGGCGCATCGCACGTGTCGGTGCGACGCCATCCCCGGCCGATGCCAACGAGTCGTACATCCCCCCGATCGTCCCTCTCTGTTCGTCTGGAGATATCGCCCATGGCGATGCTGAGTTTTGAAAAGAAATATCGTGTCCGCGGTGGTACGCTGATCGGCGGAGATCTCTTCGATTTCTGGTTCGGTCCGTTCTACGTGGGCTTCTTCGGGGTCACGTCGATCTTCTTCGTCGTACTCGGCACGCTCTTGTGCGTGTGGGGTGCGGCCATGGGACCTACGTGGAACCTCTGGCAGATCAGTATTGCCCCGCCCGATCTCAAGTACGGTTTGGGGCTTGCCCCGCTCCGTGAAGGTGGGCTGTGGCAGATCATCACTTTATGTGCACTCGGCGCCTTCGGTAGTTGGGCGCTGCGTCAAGCCGAGATCGGACGAAAGCTCGGCATGGGCATGCACATCCCGTGGGCGTTTGGCGGTGCCATTCTCGCCTACACCACGCTGGTCGTCTTCCGGCCACTGCTCCTCGGCGCATGGGGGCACGGCTTCCCGTACGGGATCTTTTCGCACCTGGATTGGGTTTCGAATGTGGGGTATCAATACCTCCACTTCCATTACAATCCGGCGCACATGATCGCGGTGACCTTCTTCTTCACCAATTGCCTCGCCTTGGCGATGCACGGATCGCTGATCCTGTCGGTGACGAATCCCCCGAAGGGTCAACCCGTCGGTACGAGCGAGACAGAAAACGTATTCTTCCGCGACCTCCTCGGCTACTCGATCGGCGCGATCGGCATCCATCGGCTCGGCCTGTTCCTCGCGGTCGGCGCAGCGGTTTGGAGTGCGATCTGCATCGTGATCTCCGGTCCCTTCTGGGCGAAGGGCTGGCCTGAGTGGTGGGGTTGGTGGCTTAATCTTCCGATCTGGCGCTGAGGAGACGGCACATGCTCGAATACCAGAACCTCTTCACCCGCGTCCAGGTCCGGACTCTGCCCGAAGCCGGCATCGAGATCGACGAATCGACTGGAACGCGTTTCGGCACCGGGACATTCTCGTATCTCGCCGGCAAGTTCGGCGACGCACAAGTCGGCCCGATTTATCTCGGATGGGCGGGTGTTCTTTCGCTCATCTTCGGCTTCATGGCCTTCGAGATCATCGGGTTCAACATGTGGGCCTCGGTGGGCTGGGATCCGGTGGAGTTTGTCCGCCAGCTCCCGTGGTTGGCGCTCGAACCGCCGCCGCCGCAGTTTGGTCTCCGGGTCCCGCCACTCGCGCAGGGCGGCTGGTACCTGATGGCCGGTTTCTTCCTGACGCTCAGCATCCTGCTCTGGTGGGTTCGCGTGTATCGTCGGGCACGCGCCCTCAACATGGGCACGCACCTGCCCTGGGCATTCGCCAGCGCGATCTTCCTGTACACCACGTTCTTCTTCCAGCCGCTGTTCGTCGGCAGCTGGAGCGAGATGGTTCCTTTCGGACTCTTCCCGCACTTGGACTGGACCGCGGCCTTCTCGATTCGCTACGGCAACCTGTATTACAATCCGTTCCACGCGCTCTCCATCGCCTTCCTGTACGGCTCCGCCGTGCTCTTCGCGATGCACGCCGCCACCATTCTGGCGGTGGCCCGGTTGGGCGGTGAACGCGAGATCGAGCAGATCACCGATCGTGGTACGGCGGCCGAGCGCTCGATGCTTTTCTGGCGCTGGACGATGGGCTTCAACGCCACGATGGAATCGATCCACCGGTGGGCGTGGTGGTTTGCCGTCCTCACGACGTTCACCGGCGGGATCGGTATTCTGCTCACTGGCACCGTCGTCGACAATTGGTATCTCTGGGGCGTGAAGCACGGCCTCGTGGCACCGTATCCGGCGAACAACGCGCTCACTGAAGAACAGCAGCAACTGTTGCGTGGTCGCTATCAAGGCACGGCTCCCGACACGTTCCCGTCGTACGTCGCACCGCAGCCCGCGATGATGCTCGACACGACCGCCTTGATGGCTCCGGCGGACTCAGTGACGGCTGATTCGACGAGGGTCGATTCCACGACCGCCAGGAAGACGCCATGAGTATCCTTCGACGTTCTATCGGCCTGATGGCCCCGCTCGCCCTCCTTGCTTTGGGGGCGTGCGGTGACGCCGAAACCGATTCGGTGCAGGTCGGGTATCGCGGCACCGGCATGGAGCAGAACTACGATCATGGCGATCTAAAGAAGCAGTTTGCGCAGATCAAGATCCCGACGCCGGTTCCTCCGGCTGGCGAGTCGCCGCCGGGTCCGCTGCCGTGGCAGAACGTGCAGGTGCTGAACGACATTTCGGTCGCCGAATTCAATCGCACGATGGTGGCGATGAGCACCTGGGTGGCCGGCACCGGTAACTGCGCGTACTGCCACAACGTCGCAAATTTCGCCGCGGACACGCTCCCCACCGGGAAGCCGATCTACACCAAGGTCGTGGCGAGGCGCATGCTGCAGATGACCCGTCAGATCAACGGCCAGTACTCGCAGCACGTGAAGAATGTCGGCGTGACCTGCTACACCTGTCACCTCGGCAAGCCGCTCCCCAATGGCCTGTGGTTCTACTCCAGCCAGACGGACTATTTGCGGCATTATCTCGATCGAGATGGCGCCCGCGTCATTTCGCGTCAGGTCGCGCCGACGAACGTGAATCGCAGCTCGGTGAAGCAGACGGAGTGGACGTACGCGCTCATGATCAGCCAGTCGAAGTCTCTGGGCGTGAACTGCACGTACTGCCACAACAGCCGCGCGTTCTCCAGCTGGCAGCAGGCGCCGCCTGCTCGTGTCACGGCTTACCATGGCATTCTCATGATACGTGATGTGAACCAGAACTATCTTGCTCCGCTGCAGCCGGTGTATCCCGCGGTGCGCCTCGGCGTACAGGGCGATGCGCCGAAAGCGCAGTGCGTGACATGTCACAACGGCAACTACAAGCCGCTGTACGGTGCGCAGATGACGAAGGACTACCCCGCCCTCTGGGGTCGAGCGGACTGGAACGGCGTGCCTTTCAAGGGACTCACGCCAACGGTAGATACCACGCGCGCCGAGCCTGCCGTCGTACCGGTTCCTGCCGTGAAGCGCAGCAGTCTAGCGCCCGTTCCGACGCCATCCGCCGTTGGCGGAGCGGCTGGTAGCCTGAACGCACCAAAGTAACGGAACTCGCACACCGGCCTTTCACCGCCGCGACGCTCTGCGCACCGGGCTCCTGGCCCACCGCGCGACCAACCCCGTAGTGCCGACTCGGTACTACGGGGTTTCGCGTCCGGCGTGGCCTCGGAGGCATCCGATTCGCCGGTACAAGGCGTAGAGTTCAATGTGGGGTTTACGAAACCTCTGTCGCGTGGTCCGCATTCACCACGGGAGAGCCGGTCCACCGGCTGCCCCCTTTTCCGCCCTCCGATCGAGCCTTTCAGTGTCCACTCGTCGCCTTCCCGTCTACATCCTCGCCGACGTTTCCGGCTCGATGCAGGGTACCCCCATCGAGTCCGTGAAATCGGGGATCCGTCAGCTCCATCGCGACCTGCTTGGTGACCCCCAGGCGATCGAGAGCGCCTATCTGTCGGTCCTGACTTTCTCGAACTCCGCACAGCAGATCGTGCCGCTCACCGAAGTCGCGATGTTCAATCCGCCGGAGCTCCAGGCCAGCGGCCAGACGAACTTCGGCGACGGGCTGCGACTCCTACTCGAGGTGTTTGAACGTGAGTTGGTGCGTACCACGGCCGATCAGAAAGGCGACTGGCGTCCGCTGGTGTTCATTCTCTCCGACGGTGCGCCCACCGATGTGGACTGGCCGGTGTATGCGCAGCAGCTGCGTGAACGTCGCCCTGCCAACATCATTGCGGTCGCCTGTGGCGACCAGGCTGACGTCGAGGCGCTCAAGCAGGTCACCGAGATCGTGATCCAGATGCAGGATATGTCCCCCGACGCGTTCAAGGCGTTCTTCCGCTTCGTCTCGGCCTCCGTCAAGCAGACGAGCGCGAAGGTGGGTGCCATGGGTGACGGCGGTGGCATCACGCTGCCGCCCCCGCCGCCCGGCATCACGATCGTACCGTAAGCGCGTGTCATCCGAAACGCCCGACATCGAGACACCGCATGCGCACGGCCAACCCGATGCTCGGATCGACAGTCCGGTGGCTCCTCCTGTAGCAGCGGAGCCGCCGCGCCCGATCTGGACCGTCACGCCGCCGAGCGTCCCTTGGTGCCCTGACGAATGGAGTGCGCACCTCGACGCGGTCGCGCCGGGACTCGTGCGCCCCGATCAGCACGGCCCCTTGGCTGAGGCCACCGGCATGCGCGCGTCGCGCGACGGCTGGTCGCTGCTGGTCGCGTCGCGCCGCGGGCGCCTGCACGCACATCGTGGCGATCATCGCGAAGATGCCGGTCAGATGCTGCTGTTCGATCACGGATGGTGCGCGGCGGTCGCCGATGGCGCCGGCTCGGCCACCTACAGTCGTCTTGGGGCGTCCATCGCCACGCATGTGGCGACGCACGCGGTGCGCGAGGCATTGCAGCACGGACAGGCCAACCGCGCGGAGCCGGCGCTATTGGGTCGGGCGCTCGAGTCGGGTGCGACGGCGGCCAATCACGCGCTGCGCGAATTCGCCACCCGCTGCGGCCTCGCCTTGCGCGATCTGCGCACCACGCTGCTGGTCGCGGCGCTACACGGCGGGCGCGTGGGCCTCTTGCAAGTCGGCGATGGCGCGTCGGCGTGGCTCGACGCCGATGGAACGGTTTCGCAGCCGCTGAGCGGACCGATCACCGAATTTTCAGGCGAAGTGGCGCATTTTCTGCCTGACGATGGCGCGATCGAACAGCTCGTGCAGTCCTTGGTCGTGCGCGATGCGTCAGCCTGCGCCGCGCTCGTTCTTGCCACCGACGGCGTGGAAGATCCGTGGTATCCGTTCACGCGCCACGCCGGCCCATTGTATACGCAGCTCCTGCAGGGCCTGGACGAGTCGGCGACCAGCGCCGGCGTGACGTCGTCGCACCGCGCCTCGGTGCTGCACGCGCCGGATCCTGTCCACGCGCTCATCGAGTGGCTCGCCTTCGAGAAGCGTGGCGAGAACGACGACCGCACGCTCTGTGTGATCCGCCAGGACGCCGTGTCGTGGTCCGTATAGTGCGGGGCGCATAGCATGGCGAGCGTGAGCTGCCGGCTGTCCGACGGCCGCATGCTACAGTTGGAAGACGAACCGGTCGGCACCGGCGCTGAGAAGCGCGTGTTCCTCACACGCGACCGGCAGTACGCGGTGGGTTTCTACTATGGCTCACTGAGCGATCGTCGTGAGCGCGTGGACCGTCTCACGCGCATTCTCACCAACTACAATCCCACACTCGCCGCCAACGGCGCCTACTGGACGCCGTACTACTCGTGGCCCGTGGGCATGGTCGACGGCGAGAATGCAGTGCCCGTCGAGTTCGTACGCAGACAACAGCTGGTGTGGCCACCACTCGGCGTGGTGACACCGACCTATCGCCCCAACTTCTACTTCTCCGACCGGTTCGGCACGAAGCAGGAGAAGGAAGTGCGGTGGTTCACCGGCGGTAAGGCGTCCAAGTTCGTACCACAAGCGGAAACCGGGTCACTGCTCACACGATTACAGATCGCCGTGCGTTTGGCGCGGGCGGTCCGTCGCCTGCACATGGCGGGGCTCGCGCACGCCGATCTCTCCAACAAGAACGTGTTGGTCGATCCGAAGGGCGGTGACGCCTGTATCATCGACATCGATTCGCTCGTGGTGCCCGGAGTGGCCCCGCCATCGGTGCTCGGTACGCCCGGGTACATCGCACCCGAAGTGCTGGCCAACAAGGCGCAGCCTTCGATCGCCACCGACAAACATGCCTTGGCGGTGTTGTTGTACGAACTGTTGCTGGAACGGCATCCGCTGCAGGGCAAGAAGGTGAACAGCTCGCGCTCGGCCGAGGAAGACGAAACGCTGTCCATGGGAGCGCAGGCGCTGTTCGTGGAGCATCCCACCGATCGTCGCAATCCATCGGTCAAGTCGATCGATGTGCCATTCGCGCGACTGGGCCCGGCGTTGGCCAGCTGCTTCACACGCACGTTCGTGGACGGCCTGCACGCGCCGTCGAAGCGGGCCGATGCGGCCGAGTGGGAGTTGGCGCTGTATCGCACGTTGCAGCGCGTGCATCCGCTGCCGTCGGGGAAGTGGACGATCGTGGGCGCGGGGCAACAGAACACGTCGCTACGCGGCGATGAACGGCTGGCCAGCCCACCGCTGGTGGTGCACCTCTGGCGTGAAACCGACCGCGGCATGGTCGACGAGAAGGACCAACTCGTGCTCTTTCATCATCTCATGCTCCACGACTGGCATCTGTCCCTTGGCGCGCTGCCGAACGAGCGCGCCGATCGCACGCCGCGTGGCTACGTGGCGCAACATGGCGGGAAGTGGTGGCTGGTGAACACCAGTGACACACCGTGGTATGTCGAGGGCGGTGCTGCGGTCGGACGTAACGCGTCGGTGGAGTGCGTGCGCGGACTGTCGTTGCGCGTCGGCGAGGAGCTGCCCGCGCGCGTGCTGCGATTCGACCGCGCGGGCTGATTCCGACTCCGGCATCGACCACGCACTCACGTCGCATGACTCCCCCCGCCCCTCCGCCAACGTCGCCGTCGGTGCACGAGTCCGACGCGTTCCATCGCGTAGGACGGGCGTTGATCGCCAGCTGGCCGCAGTGGTCGACGGCACCGGAGTCTGGTGACCGCGCCACGATCTCGGCCCGGCAACGCAATCGACTGCTGGACGAAACCGGCAGCGATTTTCGACCGCTGGTGGATTTGCTGATCGATCTCGGTCACACCACACGGCCTGCACTGCAGCGTATCGCGCACGCGCCGCTGTCCGCGTCGGCATGGGACACCGCGCGCGCGCCGATCGTGCACCAGATCGTGTCCACGCGGTACCTGCAGCCCGATGTGGCGCGGTGGGCCGTCGATGTGTGGGGGCGAGCACTGGGTGTGTCACCGGTGCCGATCACGCGTGAGCAGGTCGCGGCGCCGCAGGTGCGTACCGCGGAGATGGTCCCGTACGCGGCGCCCACGGCCGGGGCGGTGGCGGCCGCGGCCAACCCGACGCTGGCCAAAGCCACCGCGCGATTCGGCACGCTGCCGCCGTTGCTCACCACGTCGCGCAGTGTCCCGAAGCCGGCACGCCCCAATGCGCCGTCGTGGGCCGGTGGGCCGGCCTCGTTCGGCGTGGGCGCCAGAGTGAAGCCGGGAGCGCGTGCGGCGCTCGCCAAGAGTGGGCGCCTGCTCTCGAACGCGCCCCGCATACAAGGCCCGAAGTACCAGCCGGTGGAGCGATTCGCGGCCGTGGTGCTGGGTGGAATCCTGCTCATCGTGGTCTCGATGGCGATGTGGCGGAAGTTCAGCGCTCCCTTGAGCGCCGACCGCGCCAGCAGCGTCGATGCCCGCCCCGCGGCCACAGCGCCTCGCGTAGCCGCGACGGCGGCCATGCCATACCCAGTGTCTTCCGAGCTGGGATCGAGCCTGACGCAGCCTATCGTGGCCCAGCGCACGCCGGACACCAGCGTGGTCAGCCCGGCGACCACCCCGGACCTGCCGCTCGTGTCGCCCATGGTCGCCGGCGTGGCCGGTCGGTACCGCGTCACCCAGCGCATCCGTTCCGTCGACGGCAGCGCGAGTTGCGAATCGGTGTCGAGCGCGCTCGGGGTCGGTCGCGAATCCGAGGAGCGTATCACCCATGTGCCAGGGAGCGCAACATTCCGCATCGCGTCACGCGGGGTGGCGGGAACGCTCGACGGAGAGGGGCTCTTTGTCGCCGGGCCCCTCTCGGGGACGACGAACAACATTCCCTGGCAATTCCAGATGCGCGGTCGCTTTTCTGCCAACGGCTTCACCGGCGTGAGTGAGACGTACACCCGAGCCATTATTCGCTGGGGACGTACGCAGTCGTGTGTGGTGACCGCCGATCTGAGCGCGATCCGACTGCCGGACTGAGCGCGTGCCATAATGGGGTTCGTCGATCCGCGCATTCGTATGCGTGACGCGCTGCGAGATCTCGTGGAGCAGGAGCCCACCTCGTGGGACCGGCCGTCGTTACTCGTCCTCCGGAACCGGCTGCTCGACGTCACCGGCAGTGATGCGCGTCCGCTCGCCGAACTGCTGATCGAAGCGCTGCGTCGCGGGGTCCGCGAGCGGCTCCCCGGGGTCGCCATCGAATCGGCGCGCTGGGACGCGTTCATGTCGCCGTTCGTGATGCAGTGGTCGGCCGAGCGATTCGTGCAGCCCGATATGGCGCGATGGGCGGTGGAGTGCTGGGGTTATGCGCTGCGCGTGATTCAGCCGGAGCAGCTGCGCATCGCCCCGCCGCCCAAGGGTGAGCCGATTGCCGCGCTGGCCGCGAGGCTCAACGCGAAGGCCGCGTCGCGTGGCGCGCAGACGGCACGCAGCGCGGGGCTGCAGATCACCGGCGGATCGCGGGCGATCACGCGCGCGCCGTCGCGCGCAGCCCCCGTGCGAGGAACGCCGTCAGTGCAGCCCCGAAGCGCCGCCCCATATATGCCGCGCGCGCGGGTCGCCGCACCGCCGATGAGTCCGTGGATCGCCCGCGGTATGGTAGGCGTGCTTGGCCTGATGGCACTCGGCGTCCTTGTGCGGGCGGCCGTCGGACCGCGCGCGTCGACGGAGCCGCCGGCAGTCGTGTCCAGTGTGACGATGCCACCGCCGTCCATCGACTCGGGTGTCCGCCTGCCGCAAGCGCTCGTGCCGAACGCGCTGGTACCGACGATCTCCAATCGCGTGGTGCCGCCGAGTCTTACCGGCGGCGTAGTGATCAACGCGCCGGCAAACCCAGGCGTCCCGTCGATCACACGCGACATGCTGCCGACCGGTGCCGACAGCGCACGCATGCTGTTCGTCGACCCCGCCCGTCGCGCGGCGGGCGAATCACGCCGGGCGAACATTCCACTCGCCGCGGCGCAAGCCACCTACGACGAAGTGCATCTCGAAGATGGGACCACCATGCGTGGTCGCGTGGAAATCATTCGCGCCGGCGCCGTCATCTTCCGCGATCTGCGCACCGGCCTTCGGCACGAGCTCCGCAAGGAAGACATCAACGAGATCATCACCGAGTTCGGCACGGCGGTACGATTCCGCGCGAACGTGGGCAGTCCGGTCGGCAGTTCGCCACGCTCGAGGGCGCTGGCGGCCGCCGCCGCCAAGGCCGGGCCGCGGGCCCGTGGCGTCGGCGGCGCGTACCTCGTGCGCTATGCTGCTCCTGTGGCCGTGGGCTCAGGCGAGTGCGCGTCGGTCTGGACGCGCGCGCCCGACGCAACGGATCGCGCCATCGTCAAGCATACGGCGGGCGCCGATACGCTCACGCTGGCCTTCGACGCCGGCGACAACTTCCCCAGCACCGTCGACCCGGACGGATTCTTCGCCTCGACCTTTCGGATCGTGCCGGATCAGGCGCGTACGAGTACGGCGCTGACCACGCGCCTGACCGGACAGTTCCGGGCCGATGGCTCGCTCGCGCTGACGGTCAACATCGTGTTCTTCCGGCGCATGCGGAGCGGCGCCGATCTCGCGTGCACGGTGACCGTAAAAGCAGAAGGCCGGCGCGAGGGGTAGCGTCGCTACTTCGTGTGCACCAGCAGACGATCGAACGACTCCACCTGGGTCTGTCCGAAACTGGTGACGGTCACACTTGCCTTGGTGGCCGGATCATGCAGCACGAGTCGTCCATCCACATAGCGCACCAGACGAAACGGTATGTTGGGGCCAATGCTCGCCAGCCTGCGCTCGCGCGTGAGCGCACGCATCGCGCCACGCAAAAAGTTGTTGGTCGCGGGTGGAAGTTCAGCGGCCACCGTGTTCGTGGTCGCATCCATCACGGTGATGGCGCCACCGGGGACATCGACGAAGCGCAGCGAACGCTCGGCCAGCACCGCAGTCGAGGTTTCCTTAAACGCGCCGAATCCGAAGAACCTCGCCGAAATGGCCAGCGCGAACACGAACACCACCAACACCGCCGCACTGATCAGCGCAGGCTTCGGCACCGAGAGCCCACGAGCACCGGCGCGTGCGCCGGGCTCCTGCTCAAAATGAATAGGACCGCTCATGCTGGTTGTGGCTCGAGATGTGGAGTACTCGATGACGTCTGCGGCGCGGACGTCGAGAGGCTTACCGTGTTCTCAGCCGCCGCCGCCACCGCGTCGGCGAGGAGCATGCCGATGCGCTGCGGCTCGCGTAACCCGCGCAACACTGGCTGCGGCTGATTGATCGACAGAGCGCGGCAGTGCGGCCAGAGCGCGATGTACGCCAACCGACTTGGTTTGGCGATCGTCAAGATGACCTGTCCGGTCCCATCCTTGAACGCGCCGACTGCGGCCGACTCGAGGATCGTGAACGGAATATTGATCGACATCTCGAACACCACGCCCAATTTCAGTACGAGCCGCTGCGAGGTGATCGCGTACCACGACGTCCTTGCGACGACGCGCGACATCACGAAAACGATACCCAGCACGAGCGCGGAGAGTCCGGCGCGCACGCCAAAGCCCGCCAGAAACTCCTGCGACGTCAACGACAGCTCCGTGGTGGCGATCCAGATCACCATCATCGCGGCAAAGTAGGCCGCAAAGAGACGCCAGTGAAACACGTGCGTGGCGATTGCGCCCGCCTCGGGTGCGCCCTGCCAAAGGATGTGCTCCCCCTCGGGCAACGCGTGCGGCACGCCACGAATGTACTGCGGCGTGCCTGCGGCGCCGGAACTCATATGATCGGCTCGCTCCGCTCCGCCATGGCGTACAGATGACCGCCGGCGTAATACGCGCACACCATATCCTCTTCGAGCAGCGTGATCTGGTCGTCGCGCTTGAGCGCAGGTACGTGTGCGAACTGCGCAGCGGTGATCGCCTTCACGATCAACTTGTCGTTACCCCAGAGGCCGAAGTTGGGCCACTGCACGAACGCCGCGGGAAGCATCACACGCTTCTCGCTGCCGCTGAGCTGGACCTCGTAGTACGTGACCTGCGGCTCGGCGCGATTCACCCACAGCTCGATGACCATACCGGCAACTTCCTTGTCGGCCGCGATGACCGGGAGTCCACGAGGATCCGGGTCACCCTTGGCGATCGAGTAGGTCGGATCGAGTCGCATCGGCACGATCTTGGCCGTGTTGTGGAACGTCATGTCGGGCGTGTCGGACCGATTAGCCCACGACGCCGGGCCGACGCCGTCGATCATCGGGTTGCCGGTCGGCACGAGCGCCGAGCCATTGTAATCGTCGACAGGAACGGCTTTGATATCGGACATCAGTGAGTCCCCTCGCCGCCGGTCGGGCGATGAATGTAGGTCTTCTTCTCGGGCACGGGCGGCCAGCCCTCACGCGGTCCCTGCGGTGATTCGAGCGGATAGCCTTCACGCTTGTCTTCACGGCGGATGTAGATGATCAACCCCGCGAAGAACAGCCAGAACGCATACACCGCGATCTGCGCGCCATCGATGTACTCCATAGGTCGGCTCCAGTACGAATGGTGACGGTTACGCCGGTAAATCGGCGAGCCCGAAGGACTGCGGCATCGTATCCGCGGAGGCACGAACGGCCTTCCGACGGGCGACCAGCGGCCCGAGTGCGACAAGCGTCGCGAACAGCGAGAAAATCTCGAGGTGATACACGACTGAGTACGGCACCGACGCGATGCTCATCCCCGGTCCCAACGCGCCCCGCTCCACCAGATGCGACAGCCAATCCTTCAGGAGACCACTGAGGGCGAACGACAAACCTTCCGCGGTAGCGAACACCGCGCCCCACGCGCCGAGCGCGATGCCGTGTTGCGATGGGTCCTTCAACTGCATCGCGAACGACAACGTGCCGACCCCGAACAATCCTTCCCCGAAGCCGATCAACATGACGCCCCCCCGGAACAATAACGGAGAGCCGAGTGGACTGGCGAAAATAATGGACGCGAAACCGGCGATGCCGACCAGCGCTCCGAGTGCGGCCAGGCGAATCGGGTCGTGCTGACGCCGCAGCATGTCGGCCGACAGCGCAAAGGCCGCCACCGCGCCGGCGGCCATGATGGCCGTCAGCATCGTGGTCTGCGACACGGTGAAATTCAGGATCTCGCCGCCGTACGGCTCGAGGAGCACATCCTGTAGGTTGAAGGCGAAGAACCCGATGCCGGATGCCACCAGCAGACGCACCGCCTGCCCACCGCCGGCGAAGGTGCGCCACGCATCCCGGAAGCGCGGGCGAATCTCGTCTTTGGTGTATTCCACGACGCCCCTCACGCGCGCCTCCTGCTTCCACAGCGACACGGCGTTGCAGATCACCGTGAACACCGCCGTGCCCTGGATCACCTGAATCAGCTTGAGCGGGGTGAAATCGCGGAGGAACTGTTCCAGCACCAGCGCCGAGATCAGCGTGCCCAGCAGCATCATGAGGTACATCAGCGCGATCACGCGTGGGCGCTTGTCTTCTCGCACCACGTCGGTGGCCAACGCGAGACCGGCCGTCTGCGTGGTATGCGCGCCCGCGCCGACCATCAGGAACGCCAGCGCCGTACCGGCATACCCGATCCATGCCGGTCCGCGACCGCCGTTCTCGGAGAGCACGAGCAGGGCGAAGGGCATGATGGCCAAGCCGCCGAACTGCAACTGCGTGCCCAACCACAGGTAGGGCACGCGCTTCCAGCCGAGAATGCTGCGGTGCGTATCCGACCGGAAGCCCACCAGCGCGCGCAACGGTGCCACCAGCAGCGGAATGGCCAGCATGATCGCCACCAGCGACGCGGGCACATTGAGCTCGAGGATCATGACGCGATTGAGCGTGCCGACGAAGAGCGTCTGCACCATGCCGACCGACAGCTGGAACAACGCCAACCGCAGGAGGCGCGACAGCGGCACCTCGGCGGTGGCGACATCGGCAAAGGGCATGAATCGAGAGGAGAGTCTCGACAAGCCTTTGACGATCACATCTGCGGGCCTGGGCATATCGGGACCCGTGCCTTACCAGACAGGTTGCATACGCACGTCGGCAGGTAGCGCCTGCCGGTGCGGCGGGCGCAGGAACAGCTGCACGAACGTGAGGCCATTCGCCGCCTTGAGCAGCAGTACCTTGACCCCCGACAGCATGCCACCGGCCGCTTCAGCCTTGCGCATCGCGTCGGTATTCTTCCACATCCGGTCGAGTGACCCCCAGAAGGCCTCATTGTCGGTGTCGATGGTTTCCGGAAACACCTGACGGCTGATGAGATTCGTGAGCGTGATGACACGGCGATCGTAATCGTCGACGTCGATGCCCATGAACTCGAAGAACGGCCGTCTGGCGTGGTCACGCACATACATCGTGCAGAACACGGCCAGCAGGAAGAACCGGATCCAGAGCTTATTGCGCCCCTCGAGCAGCTCGGGATTCGAGCGCATCAGCACGGCGAACGCCTCGCCATGACGGAACTCGTCGAGGCACCAGTTCTCGAACCACTTGAAGATCGGGTGGAACCGTTTGTCCGGCTGCTTCTCGAAGTTGCGGAAGATCGTCACATAGCGCGCGTACCCGATCTTCTCGGACAGGTAGGTGGCGTAGTAGATGAACTTCGGCTGGAAGAACGTGTACTTCTTCGCCTTCGTGAGGAAACTGAGGTCGACGGCGACATCGAAGTCGTTCAACGTGTGGTTGATGAAGCCGGCGTGACGTCCCTCATCTCGGCTCATGAAACCGAAGAGTTCACGCACTTCAGGATTCTTGATCCGCTTCTTGATTTCGGCATACAGAATACAGCCGCTGAATTCGGCGGTGACCGACGACACCAGGAACTCGACGAACTGCTCGCGCAGCTTCGGGTCCATCGTGGAGAGGTCCGCGTCGAATTCTTCGTTGCGCTTGAAATGGTTCTTGTTCGGATCCCGGCGGAACTCCGCGAGAATGTCGTCCCACAGCTGCTGATGCTCGGCCTTGATCTTGAGGGCGTCGATCTTGGCGAAATCCGTGGTGTAGAACCGCGGAGCCAGGATCGCGTCCTGCTGGGCGTTCTTCGTGCTCTCGTTCACGTTGTCATACGCGCGAACGGGCAACTCGGTAGCGGTAGGGTACATAAGTAGGGTCTGTTTCCTCAGCCTTCGAAGCCGACGTCGTAAAGCTCGTACAGTTCCGTGCCGCCGGTCAGCTTCACGAACTGCCGCCGCAACCAGCTGGCGCGCTGCACCGTTGCCCGGGAGGCATAGGTGCGCTGCGTCCCGAACGGGATACGCGTTGGCGTATTGTGGACGAGCACTTGATCACCAGGGTCTACCTCGACGCCATCGAGGTCCACGTGCGCGTGAAAGTGGTCGTGCGTCGACTCGAGATCGATCGTACACGCCACGTCGAATCGACGACGCATCACGAACCATCCCGTCATCGCCGCCAGCCCAAGGCCGGCTATGCCCCACACCATACCGTCCATCACGTCGTTCCCTCGAATCCGGTGATCGTCAACTGCGGCGGGAGGCCGCAGCGCCCGTTGAGCCGCCCATCGAACTATGATGCAGCGCAATCGCCATGGAGCGATAGAAACCGCGCTCGATGAGCCGTGTCCGAACCATACCCCATGTATCGAGGTCGCGCGATCCCAAGAGGCCGGTCCGGAAGGCCCGCTCCGAGATCGGCACGATGGCCGGCGCCCGGTCGGCCTTCGGGAACAGCCGGCCCACCGCTCGTAGCGCGACCAGCAACGCCGTCCCCGGCACGACGGTAATCAGCATCCGCTCGCGGACCCGCGGCGCCAAGGCCTCCAGCGCGGCGATCATCTCCGGCAGGTCGTAGTGAATCAGTGAATCCATGGCCACGACGTGGTCGAAAGTGCCTAGCGCCGGGTCGAGCATGTCGCCGGAGTGGAAGTCGATCGAGACCCCCGCCTCGTCGGCGCGCTCCCGCGCGTGATCCACCAGCGTTGGCGAAAGGTCGATTGCCACGACCTCCGCTCCCCGCTTGGCGAGGTCGATGGCCAGGGTGCCCGTGCCACAGCCGGCGTCGAGAATGCGGACACCGTGCAGGTCGGGGCTGAGCCAGTTGAGCAGTGTGTGCCGCATCTGGTCGCGTCCGGCGCGGACCGTGGCACGCACCCGCGAAACCGGTGCGTCCGACGTGAGCGTCTTCCACGCGGCCGACGCCGTGCGGTCGAAGTACTCTCCGATCCAGGCCCGCCGTTCGAGGTACGACGCCGATGTGGCGTGCGAACCCCCGGGCGCCGTGGCCTCGAACGACGAACCCGGAGTCGGGGAGAGTTCAGAGGTGAGTTGCGTAGGCATCAGTCGAGTCCGAGGAGGTCGAAAATCTCACGGTCCTTGAGGGGATTGGCGGGCAGCGGTACCACGTCATCGAGCATGCGCGAGGCGAGCAGCATGTATTGCTCCTGCGCCGCGATCACCTCAGGCGAATCTTCCATCTCGAAGATCGTGCACTTCTTCAGGCGGCTGCGACGGATCGCGTCGATATCCTGAAAATGCGCCATCGTCTTCAGTCCGACTGCCGCATTGAAGCGGTCGATCTCGTTCGTATCCTTCGAACGGTTCGCCACCACCCCGCCCAGACGAACCTTGTAGTTCTTGGACTTCGCCTGAATGGCCGCAATGATGCGATTCATGGCGAAGATCGAGTCGAAGTCGTTGGCCGTGACGATGAGGCAGTAGTGCGCATGCTGCAGCGGTGCGGCGAACCCACCGCACACGACGTCACCCAGCACGTCGAAGATCACGATATCCGTATCTTCGAGCAGGTGATGCTCCTTGAGCAGCTTCACCGTCTGGCCGGTCACATAGCCGCCACAACCCGTGCCCGCCGGCGGACCACCCGCTTCGATGCACTGCACGCCGTTGTAGCCCTCGAACATGAAGTCCTCCGGGCGCAGCTCTTCCGAGTGGAAGTCGACGGTTTCGAGCACGTCGATCACCGTCGGGATCATCTTCTTGGTGAGCGTGAACGTCGAATCGTGCTTCGGGTCGCACCCGATCTGCAACACACGCTTGCCGAGTCGCGAGAACGCCGCCGACAAGTTCGAGGACGTGGTGCTCTTGCCGATCCCGCCCTTGCCGTACACGGCAATCACGAGGGCGCCATCGATCTTGGTGTGCTCATCGAGGTGCACCTGCAAACTCCCTTCGCCATCGCCGACACCAGCAAGAATCGGAAGTCGCGTCGCGGTCATATCGTTACCCCGGTAACGTGGCCCTGCGTTTCATCGGCGCCCCAGTCGGCGACGTGGTCCTGCGTCGTCATGTCTGTGTTCGTCACGCGAACACGCCCTCGAGTCGATCTTCGAGATCAGCGGCCGCATTGCGCAGTGCCTCGAGTGTCGCCTCATCGGGCGACCAGTAGCCACGATCGCTCGCTTCCAGCAAGCGCTGCGCGAGGCCCGACGCGGCGTCGGGGTTGGCCTGCGCCAGCCGTTCGCGCATGGCGTCATCCAACACGAAGGTCTTCGTGGCTTCGGCGTACACCCATTCCGGCACGGCACCCTTTCCACCAGTGGCCGACCAGCCGAACGTCGTGATCACGTGGCCCGCAATGTTACGCGCGCCTTCATACCCATACTCCAGCTGACTCTCGTACCATCGCGGATTGAGCAGCTTGGTGCGCGACTCCAGCTCGACCTGCTCGGTCAGCGTCCGCACCTTGCCCTGCGCGTTGTTGTAGTCGCCCAGGTACACGGCCGGTGCCTCACCGCCATTCTGCTGCGCGATCACCCGCGTCATGCCGCCAAGCGATTCCACGTACTGATCGATGTCGGTCGCACCGAGATCGACTGAGTCGAGCCCCTGAAATGAGAGCGTTGCCTGCCCCAGCGCACGCTTCATCAGCGCCGGCTGCGCCGACGGACGACCATCGGTGCCGTAGGCGAAGCCCTTCCGCTGTACGAACATATCGGCCAGCTCGTCTTCCTTCTCCCACTTGCCGGTGTCGATCAGCAGGTTGACGTTCGAGCCGTAGGCCCCGTCGGCATTCGAGAACACGCGCAGCGCCGCCGTGGCGAGGTCGCAGCCCGTGTCCTGCATGGTCTGCAGAGCGTGCTTGCGAATGAAGTTCTGCGACGGATCTTCGTCGGCTTGGGCGCAAATCAACGCGGCCTCCGCCAGCAACTTGACCTGCAGCGGCAGTAGGTCACGGAAGATACCCGACAGCGTGACGACCACATCCACGCGAGGCCGAGCGAGCGATGCCAACGGCAACAGGCGGGCTCCCGTCAGGCGACCAACGGCGTCGAAGCGCGGCACGACACCCATCAGCGACATGACCTGCGCCAGCGGGGTGCCCTCGCTCTTCATGTTGTCCGTGCCCCAGAGCACCACCGCCACCGACTCCGGCAGCGAACCGTGGTCGGCCACGTATCGTGCGAGCAGTTGTTCGGCCCGCACACGCCCTTCAAGCATCGCCACCGCACTCGGCACCCGATACGGATCGAAGCCGTAGATGTTGCGTCCCGTGGGCAATACCGCGGGGTTGCGCAGCAGGTCTCCGCCGGGCGCCGGCGACACATACCGTGCGTCGAGCGCTCGGAGAATACCGGCGACCTCGCGATCCTCGCTCAGCGACTTGTCAAAACCAGTGAGCGCCTCGAGATGCTGTTTCAGCGCGCGATCATCGGCGATGCGCAGCCCGTGCGACTTGGCCTCGGCCAGCGCTTTTCGCTCGGCACTCCGCACGTCCTTCGTGTCGACCAATTCCTGGACCGACGCACGGACGATCCGCTCCACCAGCGCTACGGTGTCGTCGGAGGCGTTACGCGTGCTCTGCCCCACCACGATCGTGTCGCCAATGGGCGGGAGTTCCAGCTCCGGCCGACCCGAACGCGCCATCTCCACCAGCACACCCACACGCGCCTCGGGCTTCATCCCCTCACCGACCACATGAAGACCCATCGGGATGAGGCTGTATTCGAGCTCGAGCAGCCGGTCACGCAGCGTGGTGACGCGCGCGTCCGTTTCTTCCGCCGTCCACACCGGAGCGGCGGGCGCCAGCTCAACGGCGGCTGCCTGCTGCTGAATCAGCTCGCGCAACGACGCCGCTTCACTCGCCTTGCCTTGGTCGAGCGCACGCCAACGGTCGAGCGTGCTCTTGAGATCGAGCAGGCCACGATACAACCCGGCGTTCGCGACCGGCGGCGTGAGGTAGGACACCAGCGTGGCGTTTCCGCGGCGCTTGGCGAGCGTGCCTTCGGACGAGTTGTTCGACGCATACAAGTACACGTTCGGCGCATCGCCGATCAGACGATCGGGCCAGCAGCGGTCGTCGAGCCCAGACTGCTTGCCGGGCATGAACTCCAGCGCGCCATGCGTTCCGAAATGCAGGATCGCATCGGCCGCGTAATCTTCTCGCAACCAGCGATAGAAGGCGCTGAACGCGTGGGTCGGTGAGAATCCGCCCTCGAACAACAGGCGCATCGGATCACCTTCCCATCCGAACGACGGCTGCACGCCGATGAACACATTGCCGAGTTGCAGGCCCATGACCTGGATGGACTGCCCGTCGGAGAGCTGCCGACCAGGAGCGGGCCCCCACGTCTTCTCGATCTCGTCGAGGTAGATCTCGCGACGGACGTGGTCGTCCGTGCGAATCGTGGTGTGCACGTTGGCGGGCGCACCATAGCGCTCGCGGTTGCCGCCGGTGATCCGCTCGCGCAGTTCGTCGGCGCTGGCCGGGAGCTCCACCGTGTAGCCCTGCTCCTTGAGCGACGCGAGCACGCGCTGCATGGACGGGAACACGGCGAGATACGCGGCGCTACCCGTGTTGCCGGCGTTCGGCGGAAAGTTGAACAGGATCAGCGCGATCTTCCGCTCCGCGCGATCCTTGCGCCGCAGCGCGACCATCTTGGCCACGCGCTCGGCCACGCGGTCGACTCGCTCGGGGATCGGTTCCGACGCGGCCGCCTTGCCCGGCTGCGGTTCGCCCTTGCCACCGTACACGGTGGGGATGATCGCGCCGTCGAGTTCGGGAATCGCGATCTGCAACGTGGCCTGCAACGGATTGAGGCCGCGCGCATCGTTGCGCCACTCCTGAATGGTCTGAAACTCCAGTGTCTGCAGCGTGAGGTACGGCACATCCAGGCCGCGCAATACTTCCTGCGCCGCGTCCGAATTGTTGTAGGCGGGACCACCGACCAGCGAGAATCCGGTCAGGTTGATCATCGCATCGATGGTCGCCTGCCCGGACCCGTTCGTGAAGTACTTCTCGACCGCAGGACGTGCATCGAGCGCCGACGCGAACGCCGCTACCACGCGCAACCCCTTGGACTCCAGCGCCCGAACGACCGCCGCGTAGTGCGCCACATTGTCGGCCAACAGATACGAACGACCGACGAGCACGCCCACCGTGCCATTGTTCTCGCCGCGATGGCGTGGCAGCGCGTCCATTTTCTCGACGATCCCCCGCTCGGGGAGCGACGGATGCCAAAGACCGACTTCGGGATACGTTTGCGGCTGCTGGGGATTGAGCGCCCCCCGCAGCGCTTTGCGCGGTCCGTCGGCGTAGCGATCGATGGCATACTTCACCATCTGCTCGATGTTTTCCGCCGTGCCGGCCAGCCAATATTGAATAAGCAAGAGGTACGCGCGCACATCCTGCGCGGTGCCCGGGATGAACTTCAGGATGGACGGCAGCGTGCGGAGCGCGGTCATCTGACGCTCGCCGCTCGACTTGCCGTCGCCTCGTGAACCGCGAAGCTTCTTGAGCAGATTGATCGGTGAGAGCGGTGAGCGCGATTCGCCACCACTCATATCGAACTTGCCGAGTTTCGTGCACTTCACCAACTCGGGCGTGCAGAGGGCGCACAGCACCGCATCGGCCTGATCGCGGCGTGCGAGCACGGCCTCGTACACCGCGTTCGCATACTCTTCCTGGAAGAGCTGCGTGCAGACCACGATGTTGGCTTGCGCGATGTCCTGTCGAGCGCGTTCGGCGGCCAGCGGATCGCTGCCGAAGTCGGCCGCGACGTGCATGTTGATGGTCAGGCCGGGGATGTCGCGCGTGAGCGCGGCACCGGCCCTCCCGAACGCATCGGCCAGGTGTGCGTCGAGGGTGGTGATCGCCACTCGAATCGGGATCACGCCTGCACTCTTCTTAGCGGCCATAGAACGCCTTCGCGTCGTAAAGGGTATCGACCGTGATGTGTGCGATGCCGTGTTCGAGCGCGTACCGCTCGGTGTTGCGACGCACTTTACCACGCACGAAAAACGGGATCTTGTTGAGCTCCACTTCTGCTGGCGCGAGCCACGAGGTCGTGACCGACGCGACGGACACGAGGGCGACATCTCCCTCCTGCTCGTCTTCCTCTTCGGCGAATCCCACCGCGCTCGCCGCCTCGGGTGCTTCCAGTTCGATCGCCGCCCGCGCCGTGAACGGCGTGACACGATGGCCGCCCGTTGCATCCCCGCGCGACGGCTGACCGATAGACGGCGGCGACGCGTGCAGGTGCGAGGGCGTGGCGCCGTCGGAGAATTCGAAATCGTCCTTGAACATGTGCAGGAGATGCTCTTCGAGTCCCATCATGAGCGGATGGACCCACGTATCGAAGATCACGTTGGCGCCCTCGAAACCCATCTGCGGCGAATGACGGGCCGGCACATCCTGCACGTGGATCGGCGCCGAGATCACCGCACAGGGCACACCGAGCCGCTTTGCGATGTGGCGTTCCATCTGCGTCCCCAGCACCAGCTCGGGGGCAAGCTCGGTGACGCGCTGTTCGACGGCGAGATAGTCGTCGCTGATCAGCGCTTCCACGCCGAGTGCGGCGGCGAGTTCGCGAATCGGCCGCGCGTATTCACGGGCGTACGTGCCGATGCCGACCACCGTGAAGCCGAGTTCGTCTTTCGCCATCCGCGCCGCCGCCATCACGTGCGTGGCGTCACCGAACACGAACACGCGCTTGCCGGTGAGATACGTGGAGTCGACCGAGCGGGAGTACCACGGCAGCAGCGACCGGCTGGCATCGACCTGCGCGCTCCCGGCGCGCTCGCGCTCGAGCAGCGCCGAGACATCGACGCCGGCGACGTTGCCGACTTCTTCGACGAACTCCCGCGTGGCCAACACACCGATCGGCACGGTGCGTACCGTGGGGAGCCCGAAGGTTTTTTGGAGCCAGCGCGCGGTCGTGTCGGCGACTTCCGGGTACAGGATCACGTTGAAGTCGGCGTTCGGCATGGATCGAATGTCCGCCACCGTGGCGTTCAACGGGGCACAGACATGCACATCGACCCCGATGTCGTGCAGCAGCCGCGTGATTTCCCGAACATCGTCGCGATTACGGAAACCGAGCGCCGTGCCGCCCAGCAGGTTGCAGCGCGGACGGCGATTCTCGCGAGCCGTAACCGCCGTCACGCTCTCGCGGGGCGGCGCGCCGGGCGCCGGTGCGAGCGGTAACAGCAGCGTGCGCACCAGATGATAGAACGTCTCGCTCGCCCCCCAGTTCTCCTTCTTGGAATAGGCGGGGAGTTCGAGCGGGACCACAGGAATCGGCAGCGACATGCCCATGGCGAGCGAGCCGGGCTGATCCTGAATCAGCTCGGCGGTGCACGACTCACCAACGAGCATGGCGTCCGGCTTGAAGCGTTCGTACGCGTCGCGCACGGCCGACTTTACCAATTCTGCCGTGTCACCACCGAGGTCTCGCGCCTGGAACGTGGTGTACGTGACCGGCGGGCGGGCGTCGCGCCGCTCGATCATGGTGAAGAGCAGATCGGCGTACGTGTCACCCTGGGGGGCATGCAGGACATAGTGCACGCCCTTCATGGACGTCGCGATGCGCATCGCGCCGACATGTGGCGGGCCTTCATACGTCCAGAGCGTCAGTTCCATGCTGTGATCCTCAAACCGCGAGTCGCTGCGCGCGATCGAGCGGACGCGCGAACAGTTCTGCCAGGTCACCCGCCTGCTCGTAGCCGTGCACCGGAGAGAACACCAGTTCGATCGACCACTTCGTGCGCAGCCCTTCGGCCTCGAGCGGGTTGGCCAAACCCAGACCGCACACCGTGAGGTCGGGACGCGCATCGCGACAGCGATCGAGCTGTTTCTCGACATCTTGTCCTTCACTGATCTGCGCCGTCGCGGGTAAGCGCTCGAGCTCCTCGCCAATCATCAGCTTGTCGAGATACGGCGTCCCCACTTCCACCAACTCGGCACCGCACTCTTCATATAAAAAGCGCGCGAGCGGAATCTCGAGCTGCGAGTCGGGGAAGAAGAACACGCGTTTGCCGGCGAGCCACGGCTTGTAGCGCGAGAGCGCCACGCGGGCCCGCTCAGCCGGCGCGGCGGTCACCTTCGCGAACAGGTCGGCATCCACCTGCCACGCATCCGCTGCGGCCTTGAGCCACGCCGTGGTGCCGTTCACGCCGAACGGGTACGGCGACGGCAGCAGCGTGGCGCCGCGGGCGATCAGCGCCCGCGCGGTTTCGCCCAGGAACGGCTGGGCCAGCAACAGCTTGGTGTTCGATCCAACCGGCGGCAGGTTCCGCGCGCGTCGCGGTGGAAAGAAATGCACCGGACCCACGCCAAGCTGGGCGAAGAGCCGCGTGAACTGATCTTCGACGACGTCAGCGATCGTGCCGACGACCATCAATTCAGCGGTCTGGCTCGTGGACTCGGGGAGATGCGGCACCATGCAGCGGAGACAGGCGTCTTCGCCCTGCGTAAACGTGGTTTCGATGCCGCTGCCGGAGTAATTCAAAATACGCACGCGCGGCAGGAACGCGTCGTTGAGCCGCTCGGCCGCACGCTGCAGGTCGAGCTTGATGACTTCCGACGGGCACGACCCCACCAGGAACAGGGTGGTGACATCGGGACGGCGATCGAGCAGCTGCTTCACGCAGCGATCCAGTTCCTCGTTCGCATCGGCGAGGCCGGCGAGATCGCGCTCACTGAGGATGGCCGTGGCAAAACGCGGTTCGGCGAAGATCATGACGCCGGCTGCCGATTGCACGAGATGCGCGCAGGTCCGGGAGCCAACCACCAAAAAGAACGCGTCCTGCATTTTGCGGTG
>Ga0105047_10002917_pt1 | contig 30357 bp, 31 predicted proteins | sample MAT04_FD_78384 | JGI IMG/M metagenome (GOLD analysis project Ga0105047, IMG submission 78384) | Freshwater microbial communities from Lake Fryxell liftoff mats and glacier meltwater in Antarctica - MAT-04 (megahit assembly) | ecosystem: Environmental > Aquatic > Freshwater > Ice > Liftoff... | reverse complement strand
CTCTGACACGGCTCAAGAATCCGCAGGACACAGATCAACCCCTGCCGACTAAGCAATCCTTCCACGGCATCCGACCAGCCAATCGGCAGATAGCCCTTGAACAACATTCGGCCAAAACAGGAGATGACTCCCGTGATGCGATCGCTATACTTTTCCACAAAAGAATTCACAGCGGCGTTCTCCTGGATATGGTGTTGTGATGAACCCATCGTCCAAAGAGAACGCCGCCTTTCCTATTCCTTTGCGGATGACTCGGCGATTTTCGCCGAGTTGGTTTGTGAAATAAACCAAAATATCTGGTGAGCCCCTTTTGCAGAGCCCGAGCTGGGCTTCGACTGCACTGAACGCCACGCAAGTCAGGTTGGGTTGCGGGCGAAGCCCGCGCTAGGGTAGTGCTACCACGAAGCAGCGACTGTCCGGGGTTTGCATCCGGCAATGGCGATATAACGCACCGGCGAGCGGCAGGACGTGAGTCCTCCGATTGCGGCGTGGCGCGTGGGATTGGGCGACTGATGTCGCTCCGCTCGCCGGGGATTTGGCAGCACACATGAAAAAACGTCAGAAAATGTAAAACCTGTGCGTCTTCGATCAGTGACCGAACATGGCAGACTTCCCGAACTGCCTCGATGCTGAAATCGAATGGGCCAGGCTCTTCGTTGGCCGAAACTTTACATCAAAGATGTCAGTCCTGTTTGTCTTGCATTATGATTGATGCCCGTGCCATCCGGGCTTGCCTTCGTTGATTTCCGGCCCCCGTTGATTTCTGTTTTTAAGGTTGTTTGCAATGAGATCTACGTTTTTTGTGCGTGGTGCATTGTTTGTGATTGTTTTTTTTGGGGTACCCGGTTTGCTTTCTCGTGGGTGGGCAGAACACGATGGAAAAGTCCAGATTTTGCTGCTGGGTGACAGTACGACCGAAGGTAGTATTCCCCGTATTCTTCGCCCCGATGGTCCTCATCTTGAAACAGTCCTTGAGCAGTTGCTGGCGGCTCACTCGGACTTGCCGCCCTGCAATGTGATCAATTCGGGCGTGAGTGGGGAGTTCATTCGACGTCTGATTGTCAGTGGGCGTTACCAACGTGATGTAGAAAAGCTACCTGGATTGGATTGGATTTTTGTTCGCTACGGGTTAAATGATCGGGCGAGACTGGACAACTTCGCTCAAGACTTTCCCAACGACTTTCGTGAATTGATCGGCTTGTTACAGAAGGATCATCCATCGGCTCAGATCGTTCTGATGACCGTGATTCCGTTTTCGGTGCCGGAGGCCAGCGAGGAAATGAATGCTCATGTGAGAGCGGTTGCGGAGCAGGCCGGTCTACCGGTGTTTGACATTTACCCACGGTATGCTGCGGAACTTGAGCGGGGGGAGAATATGTTGAACTATCGTCGATATGCTCTGGATAAGGTGCCCGAAAATTACCATGCCTTCGTGGTACCTTTTGTGCATGGCGATCAAGTGTTGGTAATGGACAATGAACTAGACGCAATTCTTGGGCACTTGCCGGGCTGGTTCGGCGATCGGCACCCCAACCTTGCGGGATATAATGTGATCGCTGATGAAACTGCCAGGTGGTTGGTCCCTCGACTATAGCCTGCATAGGCCGGTTGGGGCACAGCATATCCGTTCTGTTGCGACCGGTGCATGAACTCGATAGCATGAGAGGCGCAGGAACGAAGAGATCCCAGAGTAGGATATTCTGAATACATACTGCCTCCACGTCGTCCAGAAAATTCCCTCCACATCCAACCCACCCCGGAGAATTCCCATGTCCACATTTCCCACCCGCCGCTCGTTCCTGAAGTCGGCCACCCTGGCCGGTACGGCAATAAGCCTCAGCGCCGTTCAATATTCGCGAGTTTACGGAGCAAACAGTCGCCTGGGGATCGCCAGCATCGGAACCGGCGGCAAAGGCTGGAGCGACTTGAACGGAGTAGCGGCCAGTCCTGATGTTGAAGTGATCGCGCTGTGTAATATCGATAGTTCCGCCCAGCATCTTGGTCAAGCCGCAGAGAAGTATCGATCGGCGAGACAATACGACGACTGGCGAAAACTGCTTGATGATTCAAAAGACATCCAGGGTGTGTTGGTTTCGACGCCCGATTTTATGCACGCACCGATTTCATTGGCCGCCATGCACCTGGGAAAACATGTGTTTTGCCAGAAGCCACTGACGCACACCGTCTACGAAGCGCGGCAAATGCAAACGGCCGCCACGAAATTCCATTTAACGACGCAGATGGGCAATCAGATTCAATCACATTCTGCCTATCGGACGGCGGTGCATATGGTGCATTCCGGCCTGATCGGAAAGGTCAAAGAGGTCCATTCGTGGCAGGGAGGACAACCGATCTGGCCAAGAAATATTCCGAGGCCACAAGGCAGCGATCCTGTACCCGCCCATGTGCGCTGGGATCTTTGGCAAGGCGGTGCCGCTGAGCGACCGTTCAAGCTTGACATGTACCATCCGTTCAATTGGCGCGGCTGGCAAGCCTACGGCACTGGCCAACTTGGCGATTTCGGATGCCACATTCTGGATCCGGTTTTCAAATCGCTGAAACTTACTTCACCGACCAAACTGACGGTCGAAGCGCCAACTCTGCTTCCGGAGTCCTGGACCGATCGCGCAACGGTGCATTATGAGTTCCCGGGCACCGAGTATACGCTCGATCCCACCCTCCGCGTCACTTGGTATGACGCTGCTGATGTATTGCCGCCGCGAGAGAAACTGGGGGACGTTCCCGTGAATTATAAACTGCCGGTTGCAGGCTCGGTTCTCGTCGGCGAAAAAGGCTCGTTAATCATTCCGCACGTGGCGATGCCCGTGGTTTTCCCAGAGGAAAAATTCCCCGCGAAAGAATTGCCCGTCATCGAAGGCGTCGATCACTATACCCAGTGGGCGGATGCCTGCCTGGGCAAGGGCGAAACCACATCACACTTCGATTACGCCGGACCGCTGACCGAGGCCGTGTTGCTGGGAACGATCGGCATTCGTTTTCCGGAGCAAGAGCTTGTCTGGGATGCCAAGGCTCTCAAAATCACTAACCATCCGCAGGCTCAGGAGTGGATTACGAAGCCTTATCGGAAAGGCTGGGAACCGACGTGGGTATGAGCTATCAGCAGTGCTTTTTGACCGCGCATTGACCATGACCGTGAGTCGTCCAGCCGGAGTCAACCATGAGTACCCAGCAACATCGGAATTGCTTCCTGCTGACGGCAAGCCCGCTTTGCTGGAGCGGGAAGATCTGAAAATCGCGAGTCTGAAGCGAGACAAGAAACAAGCGGATGTGCATCCCACGCATGATTGTCACGTTCTGGTGTTCAACGATAAAATCAAACTCTATCGTCGCAGAGGAAGTAACCAGAACTCCGGCTCCCCACAGCAGGATTGTTTCATCCTCCGGCGGGACGGTTCGATCGAAGGGGATATCGATTGGGATTATGACCACGTGACTCGCATCGAGGCTCGCCCACTGGACGAACAACGATTGATGCTGACGTGACCCTGCGCGACTGTTTCGCCACCGCACACAAGACGTACCGCACGATCGGATCCGTTGGCGAGCCGGTCAGTATGGGGTCGTATGACGATACGGCGAACAGCGTGGTGAACTTCAGCATGATCGGCTGTCGAATGGACAATATTCTCGACCGTTCACTATGGGGCGTGATCGAAACCAACCATTGTAAGAACATTTTGCTTGAGGATTGTGTGTTGTCCCGAATGGACACCCACATGGGCGTTTCGGGCACGTACACCGTCCGCGGTTACACCCTGGGATATGCTGGGCTCAATGCGATTGGACGCGGGTTATTGACTGTCGAAGATTCCACACTGCACGGAGGTTCGTTCATTACGAGTTCCTTTGCCACGATGTCTTCCGCGGTGAAGCGAGCCAGCAGAATTTCAACGTCGGTGGAGCAGTTGATTCCCGCTACAAGGCAATTGTATGGCAGAGTGGACTTGCGTCAATTTCGGCGGTGCCGTCGTCACGACAAACTGCTATAACCAAAATTTAAAAAGGCAAGACCCCTTGCGAGAGACTGGCCGAGACATGAGTTCCCCGACACACGATCAATGGTGGCCGCTTCATCTAAAAGCAGCTTGCGGTGCGCGACTCACGAGTGACGAACTCAGGATGTACGAAGCTGGACGCTCGCAATTTGAACGCGATGAATCTGCGGAGCTGTTGTGGGATTCAGCGAAACGGGATGCCAGGGATAGTCGCGAAAGTCTTCTCGAACTAAGCGGCAAGCATCGTGAGCTCGAATCGCAACGTCAAATGCTGGATCAGGAAATCAAGAATCCTGAATCGCAACGTGGTGAAGCCGTGAAACACTCGATCGGTGTTGAGGACTGACTCACTTGGCGCACCATAAACACACTGATGTGCGAATTGCGTACGAGGGTTGCTGCGGATATTGCGGAGTCCGAGAGGAAGACACCGGTGGAGAGTTTACTGTCGATCATTTCATGCCGACTTCACAATGAGGCGACGATGCTGACGAGAACCTCGTTTACTGTTGCTTTCGCTGCAACCTTTACAAGGCTGATTTCTATCCAACTGAAATCGATCGATCGAACCGCCATGAGTTGATCCATCCACATCAGCCGGATGCCACAATTCACATCCGAATGAAGTATCAGGAAGGAAGACTCGATCCGCTGACTGAGACAGGTCGATTTCATATCGCGTTGCTTCACTTGAATCGCCCGGCTTTGGTCTCTTATCGGTTGCAGAAGCGATTGATCGAACTTCGTGAGGCACGACGACTGCTCCTGGGCTGTGTCCCCAGCGACATTTTTGGATCAGATCGTCGAAACCGCACGATGAAATACAAATTGCGTTCAAATCCACGATGGAACCCTCCATCGGGATTCATAGAGCCATCGCGTCCGCGGGACAGTGGCGAACAAGACGCTGAACCCGATTTGCCGATGACGGGTTTTTGAAATGGACGCTCGCCCGCGGCAACCTGTTACGCAAAGTCGTTCGCCAGCAAACCGGACAGAGCCGCTACTCGATCGCCACAGTCATACTTCGATAGCTTACGCGCAGGTCGCGACCAATCAGTAACCCGACTCCCAATAGTGGATTGCTGCCATCATTCGCAACAACATTCAATTCGCGAATCTCTCCGAACCACTCAATCAAGCACAGATGCACCTTAAGTGACACTTCTGACCCGTCAGCCAAAACCGCCTTCGCTGTACCCGCATGTGGCAGCTTCAACTCGTCGATATACACCTTCGGCAGCACCAAATCTCCGTTAAACCCAGTGTCCACCCATACGTCAACTTCGTGAACCAGAGCATTCTTTGCCGCCCCCATGCGAATCGTAACGAGTGCTCGCCCTTCTTCATCGACGCGGCCAATCATTTCATCTGCCCGCCAAGGTGCAATGCTGTTTTGTGTCCCACGCGCATGGCGTGCGACAATCGATCCGGATACTCGTCTCGTGCAGCGCGCATCGCCTCGGTCAATGTCCGCCCCAAAAAATAGCTTCCACTCTCAGGCTCGATCGCGACAAATTCATTCCGGTGTTCCGGTTCCAACAGTCCAGCCAGTCTCTGTTCGTAGATCGTCTCGGCCCTTCGGATAAAATCGTCCAATTCTGGTGTCAACACTTCGTGTACTCCTGTTAAACTGCGTGTGGTTTATTCTAGTCGGTTCTGCACATAAACTCAATTTCCAACAGCACTTACTGCCTGACTCGCTGAATGGCTGGCGAACCATCGCGTGAACCGGAGCCGCACACCACCGGTTCTCACGTGGCAAATCTTTCGTGTGCGTCCCGGTTACGCTGGTCGTTCTGCGATAAGCTGAATCAGTATGAAGCGCAAGAAAGTCATCCTCGCTGCTGCCTTGCTTACAGTTCTCGGCGTACTCTGGTTCACTGTGGTGGACTGGTCCTGGTTTGTCGATCGCTGCCCCGATTGCGCATACGACAGAGACGTTGCGCAGTATCGCGTCTTAGGCATCCCTGTTCACGAAACGGTATACGAGTATCCGTCACTTGCTCAGCGCATTTCAATCGACCTCGGGATAGGTTGCTCGCACTCTCGAATTGAACATTGGCATAAGCATCGATGGTGGGGCCTCTGCATCTGCAAATCCCCCTGTTTCAACGGAATGTATCGACTCATCGCGGACCAACCGGCGCGGACCAACCGGGGACACACCACTTTTTTGCTCCAAAAAATGCTGTGTCCTCCGAACTTGCTCCGCTCGTTCGCCCCCTCCCTTGCAATAAATTGCGGGAGGGGTGGTTTTCGAACGGTCAAGTTCCCGATCCAGCACGCGCCAGATTCTGGCAGCGTGTCGATTAGCGAAGGCAATGAGATCAGGCTCGCGTCCGGTCGCATTTCACCGTCATGCCAGGTCAACTTAACGGTGTCGCCACCGGTGATATCGCTTCCCGGGAAGACGAGTTCCACCTGCCGCTGCTTTCCCCACAGAGGTCCGGTCGTGATCGGCGACAACTGCTGTACGCGAAGCGGCGCCGTCAACTTCAATGCGTCAAAGCTGATGTCGAAATGGTGGCAGCCCATGTCACCCATTTCGCCGACACCAAACCCATACCAGGCACGCCACGTCTGGGGATGGTAGGTGTCTGCGAAGTAAGGTCGAGGCGCTTGCACGCCCAGCCAAAGATCCCAATCCAACGTGGCGGGAACCGCGTCACCACGGCCGCTGCTGTCGGTGTTTTTGGGCCACCAACGGAGTTTCTTGTTCTCCCACAGAATCACTTCCTTGATCTTACCGATAACGCCACTCCGAATGAGTTCGACCGTGTGCCGACTCTCGATGCTCGAGCGTCCCTGGTTACCCAACTGCGTGACGACGCCCGCCTGGGCCGCCTTGCGCGTGATCACACGGCATTCGTGCAGCGTAGGTGCCATCGGTTTTTGCAGGTAGAGATGTTTTTTTGCGCGGAGGGCGGTGACTGCGGGCGCGGCGTGCATGTGGTCGGGGGTGCCGATGGTAACGGCATCAAATTTGTCAGAATGTTCGGCCAGCAACTCTCGCCAATCTCGATGTGTCGAGGCGTGGGGATGTTTGCGTGAAGCAGCGGTAAGGAAGTTCGAGTCGACATCGCACAACGCGGTAATCTGAACTTCGGGATGCGACGCGACGCTCTCCATCGTCCGCCCGCCCATGCCGCCGATACCGATGCAAGCGACTTGCAACTTCGAATTGAGTGAAGTGCTGCGCACGATTGCAGGAAAACCGATGACTCCCACCGTTGCCGTCGTGGCGTTTCTTAGAAGCTGTCGCCGGGTTAGCGAAGGACTGTGGATAGAGGGGGAGTTTGTAGTAAGCTGCTTCATGGCTTGCTCCGAGAGAACGATCGAAACGTGGCTACAACCAAATGCCTCCGTCAAGACTGCTTGAAGTATATTGCGCCACACTTCTTACTACGAGTTCCAGTCAAATAGAACGCCTCACGACGATTATTCTGCCGCTAGTTTCTGCACTTGCGTTTACAAGTTCGTCTGCCTCAGAAATCTCAGTTCGCCAGCGGCAACGGGTATCGGTCCCGGAAGCACACCAGGCGTTTGCCGTTGATGCGACATCGTTTTATGCGATCGCCAATCGCACGATTGCGCGCTACGAAGAGGGTACGAACAATCCGCTTGCCCGTCGAACGGCACCGGCTGGTTCCTCGGTCTTGCATCTCAACAGTGGCGTCGTCGTGGACGGACGACTGTACTGCGCCAATTCCAACTGGCCAACGATGCCACGGGAGGACTCGGTGGAGACCTTCGACGCCAAGACATTGCGGCATCTTGAATCGAATTCGTTCTCCGAAACAGCGGGGCCATCAACTGGATTGACCGCCGTCGCGGATCGTGGTGGATCGTCTTTGCCTTTTATGGCGATGCCGACGTTCGCCATACCAAGCTGCTGCGTTATGACGGCCAATGGAACCCGACGGGAGAATGGATGTTTCCCGAAGCCGTGATTCAACGTTTTCTGCCCAACAGCAATTCTGGTGGCACGTTTGGTCCCAACGGGCGGCTGTTCATGACCGGCCATGATCACGCGGAACTCTATGTCCTGGATGTACCGGCTGAGAGTGGCGAACTCAACCACATCGGCACGGTCGCCGCGCCGATTGCCGGACGGGTAATTGCATGGGATCGCAGCGACATCGGCACGTTGTTCGGCATCGTTCGCCGCTACGCGTTGCATGAATCCCTGGATCATTCGGGACCAAGATAAGTACCGCTTGTTCTATTCCAGCGGCCGAAAAGATGGCAAGCAAAGGATTGGCGTTGCGACAGCTTCGGTCACCGATCTGACGAATTGGATGCGAACCGGTCCTTTGTTTGACACAGGCGCGCCGGGTTCGTTCGATGCTCAATGGTGCGTGTTGCCTCATGTCGTGCGGGTAAATGACTACCGCTGGCATCTGTATTACACCGGCAATGCCGGGCAGGGGTCCGGTCTGAGTGCGTTTCCCGGAATGGGACTGGCAACGAGTGACGACGGAATCACCCGGACGCGCCATGGCGAACAACCAGTGCTCGCGCCAAGCGGTGAACACGGCGATCCCGATGCGATCGGTGTCGCGGGTGGCTCTGTGTTGCGGGTGCAGCAAGCCGACGGATCATCGCATTGGCGATTCTACTACACAGGCTGCCCGACGACCGGCACGCCCCACGCGCTCGATCAACAGAAGACAATCTGCCTGGCGGTCTCCGAGAACGGTATCGACTGGACAAAACGAGGCGCAGTCATGCTTCGTGACTCTGATCGCGACTATGAAGATATCGGCGTTGCGGGGCCCGTTGTGCACCTGGAATCCGACGGGATGTTTCGGATGTGGTATTCAGCCATCGGTACGCGGCACGGATTCTATTCCGTTTGCTATGCCGAATCCGACGACGGAGTCCACTGGCGCCGAGGTGCTCAGCCCGACGACAATCTTCAACTGTCGCCGACAGGCACGGGCTGGGAACAGCAGATGGTCGAGTATCCAACCATCATTCGCGAAGGCGATCATCTCCGCATGTTCTACTGCGGAAATGGTTACGGTCGCTCGGGGATTGGTACAGCCGTGTCGAAATAAAATCGAGACGAAACCTGAGGCGATGGACGATTCACTGCATGATCAACGTTATGCTCGGGCTGTGGGTAATGTCCGGAGCCAGCGCGGCCGATCCGTTTGCGCTGACCGTGGCTCCGGTGGGGCCCGATAATCCGCGCAACAGCGAGGCGGCCATCGTGTCGTTGAAGAGCGGTGCGTTGCTGCTTGAGGCATGGGAGGGTGGAGACAGCTACTGCTATATGTCCGATGACGATGGGCCATTCGTTGCAATTCAAGATCCTTCCAGAAAGTTGGTTCTATCAGCGTTGAGCATGCGACGCCGGAATGACCGGCAACACGATGTGGCTGGGCCGAGATGCGTCGTGATAAATGGTTTGCGTGGCTACGCTGGTCAAACGATGGCGGTTCAACGGTTCGCCCGTGTTCGGGTTCACATCGAAGCGTGGGAAGTTCGAACTGGAAATATCGACGCGAATTCGATGTCCCTTTCTGAACACGTTGGATGTCGGATACAGCTTGATCGTAAATTCATATGCCTCGCCCGGCGTCATCAAGACTTCTTTCCTGAGCGACTCGCGAAATCTCCCGCGGACAATGCCGTCGCCGATATTGAGGTCAAACCCGCCCGGCCAATCGGCTGATGGCGGATAGACGTCGAGCAACTTCGCGGTGAAGTCGGTATCGACCGCAGAACTCGACGCGAACAACCGGACCTCGATCTCGCCAGTCACTTCAAGATCCGCTTCGAACGGTTCGGTCTGAAAGACCAGCACGTCGTTTCGCGAGGAAATCGGCACTGGATGTTGGAAATTCCAGACGTGCGGGCCGCCTTTCTGATTCCATGCACCCTGTAGCAGGATGTTGTCGCCCGAAGAAATGTTGCCACCGATCGTCGGCACCGGGTCATGCGGATCGAATTGAAACTGTGTCGTGGACCGTTCGTCCTGTGGGGGCTTCGCTTGCGACAGACCGCCGTCGGTTTGCACCATGCTCCATCGCCGCGACCAGCCAGTCCTCGTATTCCGGCGAAAGTTTGAGCGGTGTCATGCCACGCCGTGTCGGGAAATTGTCCAGATAGGTAACGCGCTGATCCGCCATCTCGGCGAGAACTTCAGCCGTCCCTGGATCCTGGGCCGCGCGACTGCCTCGTCCGGCGTTCAGGAAGATCCAGTTCCAGAATCGCAGTTCGAACGCACCGGCATTGCGAAGGCTCTGTCGCCCCATGTTCGACATCGCATCGACCGGAATCACGGTCTTCAGCTCCGGCGCTCCGGCCAGTGCCATGGCGTGCTGGGTTCCGCCAAAGTACGACGTGCCAATCATGCCGATCTTGCCGTTGGACCATGACTGCTTACCGATCCACGCGGCGCAGTCCACTCCGTCTGGGCCGTCGTCGGTGAGCATGTGCCAGACGCCTTCCGAGTTGTAGCGGCCTCGCGTATCCTGAGCCACAAAGACATAACCATGAGTCGCGTAGTACGTACCCATCGTCTTGCTGCCTTGTTTGTTGTAAGGCAGCCTGGCCAGAATGACGGGCAACGGCTCGTCCTGCGTAACGCCGTCTTTGGTCGGTCGATAGATATCAGTCGCCAGCCGCACGCCGTCACGCATCGGCACCATGACGTCCTGTTCGAGCACATAGTCGGCGGCGCGGGTGAACGTTCCGCTGGTAACCAGCAGAACGAGGGCCATCGCGGCGACGAACCGTCGATCGGCTGCGAAGTTCCCTCTGCGAATAAACTTATTGGTCATCCGACTTCCCCTCATCATGTTGGCTGTCCGTCACACGCAATAGTCATTTGTTCGTATTGTCTTTTCGGAGAGCCTCAAACATCTCGAGCAGCGTTGCCACGATCTTCGTGGTTGCTTCCTCCTCAACGTAATTGCTCCCCAGCCACGTTTCGTATCCGCCCAATCTATGTTGTTCCGAATTTGACACCGCCGACGTAATGCCGGGAATAGTTTGCCAGCAGCGCGATCGGGCGACCGTCCAGACTTTGTACCGAAACGAAACTGATTTCCGGATCCGTCGGGCCAGCAGCGCGGTCCGGTTTGGAACTGCCGGCTGGCGAATTCATCCGGACCAGATCAAGACCGCCAAAAAGATCGCCCAACAAGCTCGTATCGGTGACGAACCAGCGGCGGTTAAAGACTTCCGACGGTTCATCAATTTTTCCCCAGCCACTCCGAGCCGGTTCCAACTGGGCGAGCGCTCGACGAATCCCGTCGGAGATACGACGGGCAACAAACTGTTGATAGTCTGTCAGCTCGTTTTCAGCGAGCGTTTTTAACGGACCACGGGCGGTGGTCGCCGAATGCGTGTGTGTGGCCGCCATCAGCATATGCGAAGCCGGCATTCCGGTGGTTTCGTGAACCTGTTGTTTGGCCAGATCGTAGACCTCCACCGGGATGCCGACGTTGTCGCAGATCACGATGGCAAGTTTCACCTTGCCGTCGTCCAATACGAGGCAACGCGCGTGAAGCTCGTCATGAATATTGGTGGCAGGGATCGGCTGCCATCCGCCAACGATCAACTCGCCCAGCGGTGGTGTGATATTGCTGGTCGCAGACCCGGCCTGAAAGACTGGCGGTGCCTCTTGTGCAAACACCCCGAAGTTGCCGACTGTAAACGCCACTGCAACCGCAACGGCGCGCATGACAGAAGATTTGAGCATTGTTGTTTCTCCTCCGTTAGATCAATTATCGATAGTAAACTTTGATGTAGTCACTGACTGTATCCAGTCCCGATCGAGCGAACATGCTGTTCCCACTCCTTCAATTGCGGGCAGAATCCCAGTCAAAACGGGTTTCGAGTGAGGTCGGTTTGATGTCGCCACGGCGGATGCCTGATTTGAGACACATCTCTTCGTAGGTGTCCCACTGCAGCCCGGAGTTTGATTCATCGAGCGTGGTCCGGAGACGGGACAATTGTCCGACCTGAATTGCGTGGTTGTACCATGGGTTTTCTAAGAGAAGCGACTCAAGAGTCGCGGCGATTGTCGATGCGGATGGCTTCTTCGATTCGCCATTCAGCTCGATCAGCAAGCGATAACCAGGCGGATTTCTGTGGGGAACAAGCATTGCAAATACAGGTACGATTGACAGTTGTTTTGCCATTCGGTCGATGGCCGATTCGACAAAGACTTCAGTCAGTTTTTCTCCGACCAGATCGCTTGTTTTGTTTGCCCTCCCACAAAACCGAATCAACGGGCATTGTTCAAGAAACCCAACGACTTCAATAACATCATGAGTTTGATAGCGATAGAGACCACCACCGGTTGTGACAATCACGCGGTATCGTGTACCAATCGATAATTCGTGTGCCAGAAGCGTGTCATTGCTGCTGGTTGAGGCAGCCTGGAACTCGAAGAAATGAGAACAGATCGATAACGCACTTCCCAACTGCCCCAAAATCGGCAGCGAGACAAATGCTTCTGTCGAAATTAAGCCCTTCGCCTGAATCTCAACGCATGGGAAAAAATCTGTGATTTCGTGGACGCAGTGGGCTGCCGAACTGTCTGCCCAGCAACTGATGAGGCCCAGTTGAGGCCACAAGTTCGCAAGCTTGTCGGAAATGCCGTCATCAGACTGGAGAATACGCTCGATGCGATCCACAACTTTCTTAGACACCAGCATTCGCAGGTCTCGTACAAGTCTGTCCTGCGAGCTCTCCAACATTCGAATCAGATTTGTCAGGAATGTCGGACTCCATACGGAGATAAGCGCCAGATCCGAAACGACGAGCAGTCGCAACAGCGTTTGGTACGGCGCATCTTCTGCGCGAATGCCATTCATCGTCCCTGGGGAAATTGCCATCACGCGGCCAGCAGCCATGCGTCCAATCAGACCCAGATATTGCGTGTCGTCCGCAAATCCTATCTCCAGGCCGCCAACAGTTCGCTGCTGTTCGAAGGGTGGAGAAACCAACCAGTAGGCGCGACCGTGGCGCAAGGCATGTCTCGCTGAGAACAGGTTTGCAATCCATGGATTGATACCGGCCTGAAATTGACGTTTCAGTGATTCCGTATATGGAATCAACCGTCGCCCTGCGACACTGCCGCTTGTCGGTTCGAGCAACTGGACAGGTTCCGTGGTCAGGACACCGATTTGTCCTCGACAGATTCGATTGATCCAGGGTTCGAACATTTCGTAGTCACCGGTCGGAACCAGTTCGCGAAAATCATCAACATGCCGAATCTTTTTGAAGTGGTGCTGGCAGCCATACTCGGAATCCTGATTGTCGCTAATAATCTGGCGAAGAACCTGTGACTGCGTCGCTTCAACCTGCCTGACACTACGCTTGAAGGCGTGCTGACTTCGCCGGCACGACAGCCACCACAGTGTATTGACGAGATACGCAGCATTGACGCGACTCATCACTTATTCGGCTCCGACATTGTGGTGGCATGGCAATTGGAGTCCTGTAAACCGTGGTTCTGCGATTCCTGCTCCTCAGATCGTCCGATCACGTGAAACGCGCTGCGACTAAAGTTTGCACGTGAGAGAGGTGCAATGCAGCAGAGTTCATCGCCATGGAAATGTCCCGGGTTCACTCGGTTGAAAAAAGCGACGTGGGGATCCTTCAGTCGATTGACCGTTATGTCTGCAACGTGATTGCTCAGTCGACATGCCTGTTTTGATGCCTTCAGAATTCCGGTCGAATGGCAGAACTGCTTTCCAAATCTGGCGCTGGCGAGTTCAGTGATTAACCGCTCAGCCCATTCCGGCGTTCGTTGGTCATAACGAGGATAGAACTCCTGAAAAAAGACGGGCAGAAATCGGTACGTCTTGTAGCCCTTCGAAATCAGAAACCAGTAAAGTTGCTGGTGTGGGTAACGATCTATCAGCGAAAGCGCCATCCGACCCCAGAGTTGTGCGAGCGGATTGTTCCCCCAGAACCTGCGATCAATAATTGTGTCGCCGGAGAATAGGACACGCACTGTTTCGAGGCCGACCCGTTGGGTGTAGACAACCTGAGTTGAAAAGCCGCAGATAGTTCCATCGCATGGATCGCGAGCGATGATGGCAACATCTTTCTCACGAAAATCCAGATTGAACATCTCACGGTCGATGTTGTCATAGTATCGCTGCATCAAGGTAAACATCTGATCGAGATCCTGCGGCGACACTTCGTTGGTCGAACAGACGTCTCCTGTAAGTCGCATAGCGTTTCTCTGGTTACGTATCCTGCTCAGTTACAAACACCCGAGTTCCAGATAGTAGGGCTTCGCTCCCGGGCCAACAACTGAGGCAGGAATTGCTGACCAGTTTACGGCATATAACCGTGTCGAGTAGCGTGAACGACTCAGTGACTGGGCAAACGGAAGTAACGGGTGGTCATCGCAGAATCCAAGCAGCAGGCAATGAGCATCCACTGGAGCGATTCGCATCAAATGCTGCAGCAACATTTCGAACACGGCTTGTTCACATACCGACACCACGGGAAAGCAGACGAAGGCGGCGTTCAGAGGATCGCCGATCGCTGGCAAGTGAATGCCGCCAGTAAGGCTGGACCAGGCATTCAGCAGCGGCTGCAGCAGCTTCATCACGGGTTTGTAACTACTAATCATAGTTTGGCGAAACGGCCGCTGATCCCACACACCAGCAGTCGCGATGATCTTTCCGTTGCGTGTAGCGATGGCAATGGAAGCACTTTTCAGGCCCGAAAATGTGCCTCCCGGCTGCTCAAAATCGATGCCCTGATAGTGTGGAAAGAACGTTTGAGTCGCACCACTTTCGTTCAGGAAATCAATCACAGCCGCGACATCCCGGGCTTCCGCAATTTGGCAATTCGCCATTGAAGCGAGTTTCGAACAGGCAGGCGTCCTGCGAATTGGCAGCACGAGCGTGTGCAGGCGGCTGAGCTGATGATATGTCGGCAACCCGGCCCGGCCAGACGTCAGATTGTCGATGGCTACCGTGTTGTCCTCGGCAATCGTCGTTAAGTAATATTCCGGAGCATCAGGATCAGCGTCGTGAAGTTCACTCAGAAAACGGTAGCCACGCGCGAGCAAGCCCCTTTTTCGAGCGTGTTCTGCCGCCCTCAGACCACTGAGGTAACCAACCTTTCGGACTTGCCCACCAACGTACATGTCTCGAACTGATCGCGTTCCCAGACCAACGATTCCATTCTGTTCCATGTCCCGGCAGACAATCGTCTGATGATTTCTACCCAAGACGCAGTTTGAATCAAAGTAACTCGGTTCGCGTTGAAATGTTAGCGCAATGGTTCCGTCCATCGGTGTCCTTGCCATCAGACGCCTCAGTGCGGCATCATCCCCGGGACCAGCAAGTTCAAACCGATACCGGGTCACTGGCCGATTCCTTCAGCAGTACGTCGCCAGGCGTAATGCGCTGTGCCTTAATCAACTGTCCGTGCCAATTCTGATCACCGAGTGGAAGGCCGTTACGGTCGTGTACATCGCGCTGATGCATGGCGTTGATTGCAAAGAAATTCAAAAGCATCCACGGATCACGATAGTTCACGCGGTGCGTGGCACGGCGAATAATGCTGCTCCAACTGTAGAATTCCCGTCGAGCCGCCACGCACCGATCGGCCAATTCCTCAGCAGTCATCTGCGCGGGTTGAAACGGGATCATGTTGTAGCGATAGCGATCGTCATTCCACCACGGGTCAAACAATAGTCGTCCTTCAAGCTTCATTCTTGTGTACAGCGGAGTGCCAGGGAACGGCGTGATGTGATTGAATGCCGCGATAAACAAACCTTCGCTTTTTGCAAAGTCCATTGTTTGGCGAAATGTGTCTGAGGTATCGTGGTCGTAACCAAAAATGAAGGTGCCATAAATGCGCAGTCCATGTCGACGAAAGTTGCGCATCGCCTCGGCGGGGCCGCCTTTCATCAGGTTAAAGTCTTTGTTCATCTGTCTGAGCGATGCTGGATCGAGCGATTCGAAGCCGACCAGAATCCCCTGGCAACCGCTGCGTTTCATCAGCGACAGAGCTTCTTCATCATAAGCGACATTGATCGCGGATTGAGTCACCCAGCGAATGCGGAGCGGGATCAATGCTCGCATCATTTCCTTCGCCTGTTCCAGATTCGATGTCAGATTGTCATCGATGAAGAAAAACATCTGACCGCGCCGACGAGTTTCGTGTATCTCCTTCAATACATGTTCGATCGGCTGGTGACTGTGCGTCGATTTGAAGAACGACTGGATCGCACAGAAGTCACACTTGAACCGACAGCCACGAGCAAATTCGACCAGCCGAATCGGCAGATATTTTTTTCCCAGAAAGATCGATCGGTCGGGGTGAACCTTCAAAGCAGGGCGAGCCTGCGAGCGATAGACCACTTCGTTTCGGCCATGCAGGAAATCATCAATCACTTGCGGCAGGACGGCTTCAGCCTCGCCGATAACAATGGCTTCGCAGTATTCAAGCACTTCTTCAGGGCAAAGTGTTGCATGAAAGCCACCCATCAAAACAGGCACGCCCCGCCGCCGGTACTCGCTGGCGATCTGATACGCCCGCCGTGCCGTGTAGGTTTCGACGCTGATCGCAACAAGTTCGGTCGGCTCGTCAAACGGAATTGGCTCCAGGCGATCGTCGTAGAACTTTCGTTCAACTTCGGGCGGAAGTAAAGCCGCCACCGTGGCCGCCGACAGCGGTTCCATCTGCCAGGTGCGGATATAGTTTTTCATGCCCGGATAGCGACCGACACACGGATGCACAATCGTGACACGAAAGGGCCTGCAGCGCGCATTCTCCGTCATTCGTTGCTCCCCGCAGCGATTGTTTCACTGGGCAGTGCCATCGGTGCCTGGCGATGCAGCGGATTCAATCCGGTCATCCAGTCGCAGGTATAGAACCGATCCAGCCGATGCGCGTAATAACGATAGCCTAGGTTGGTTGTGATCGCAACATGCAGCGGCGCACCAGTGTGCCGAAGTCGCCGGGCGATGCTTCGCCATCGATAGGCGTATCGCCACGCCTGCTCGTTTCCACGGAGGAGAGTCTCGGGCGACATGTGCGTCGGCTGAAAAACCACATGCTGGCCGTCGTACAGGTCCCAGTTGCGAGTCAGAATACGACCTTCGGTTTCCATCTGGTGGTACAAAACTGTGCCGGGAAAAGGTGTGACGATCGCGAACCGGGGCAAATCGATACCAATATCGACCGCCAGTTCGGCCGTCGTCTGAAACACATCTTCAGTGTCGTGGTCCAGACCGAATACAAAACATCCCTGCAGCGCGATGCGTCGTTCGTGCAGCATTTGAACGATTCTCGCGTAAGAGTCCGGATGATTGAACGGCTTGTGGCTTTGCTGCAGATTCGCCGGCAGAATCGACTCGAACCCCATCAGCAATCCGCGACACCCGCTGCGAGCGGCCAGATCCAGCAGAGGTTCATCCTGACACAACAGCGTCGTTGCGAGACCGTACCACTGGATTCGCAGCGGCACAAGGGCCTCGAACAACTGCCGAGCATACGCACGATCGGCAATGATGTTCAGGTCCACAAAGATTGCCTGCTTTGCACGACGCCTGCGAATGTCGGCCACAATGTCGTGAACCGGTTTCTGCAGCGGCTTGCGGCCCCACGCGGACGGGACGACACAAAACGAGCAGTCGTGGATGCAACCTCGCGTTGCCTCAAAGACATTGGCAGTCAGGAATCGTTTTTCAGGCAAAACGCTGCGATCTGGCAACGGTCTGTTCGCCAGATCAAGATTCGGTGCCTGGACATACCGCAGCTGAAGCTGTCCGAGAGAAAAATCCTTCAGCAATCGCGGCCATTCATCCTCTGCATAACCAACGACGATGCTGTCTGCGTGTGGCTGAGCGTCTTCAGGAACAAGCGTAACATGCGGTCCGCCAAGAACGACCGTCTTTCCCTGATCGCGAAAGTGTCGAGACAACTCGTATGCCCGCATTGCGGTTCCGGTAATTACCGTCATGCCAATCAGATCGGCATCCAGATTCAGGTCGATGTCGCCAATTCCCTCGTCGATGCAGATGACTTCGGCATCCAGCTCTTCCGGGATCAGGGCTGCCAGCGTCGGCAGTGTGAGTGGCATATAGCGAAGAGACTTGCGAAAGATCCCACCGCGATGCCGGTACAACGGCCCCTTGGGCGAAATCAGGGCTATTCGCATTTTTCGTCGAATCATCTGTCAAACCCTCGTCGTAACAGGAAGAGACTCGCGTGACGAGCAGATGTTGTCTTCGTGATGGATAAGATTGCCGTCGCCATTCAGGAAAGCAATGAGTTGCATCATGGATTCGGCCACGTTCCAATTTCCACGCAGATAATGGTCCGCGCCCCAGACAGGGATGACGGTTCCCTGCAACTGCAATAAGTCTTCGAGCATCACGACGCTGTCATTGGGCCCCTGACGACGAAAACGCCGATGCCACAGGCGGGCTCGGCGACACGACAAATGCCGTTGCAACGGAAAGCCGGCAATATGAATCATGGGCGCTGTCGGCTCGACAAATGCGGTCTCGAACGATTGTTGTCGACAATAACGCATGTTCACAACCGCCTGATGATCAGTACCGTGACGCCACAGCATGAAACTCAGCACAAGGCGGAGATACCATTTGTCGAGCAACCAGTCGGCCATCATCGTCCCGCTAGCGACACCACTTACGCTGATCCATGCGGTCAGTGACTCAAACAGATCGGGCCTCAGTGTTTGAGCTGTTCGTGCGTCGGTGGTGCCTTTGCTCAATGAAACCAGAATCACGCGATGACTTTGTGTGGCGTGAGTCAAAAATGTGTTAATAATTTTGGCGTTCGCCATTAGAGTCCCCAGGCTTTCTGAAGGGATCCGTTGGCAATCCCATAAATGCTTTTGGGAAAGTTCGATCAACTCACGCCCGTCACCTCCGACTTCCGGGTGCTCTTTGTAGAACGCTCCGGGCGCAATCGCGACCATAAGAGGTCGCCGATCTGCAGCATCGGGAATCGAACCGGCCGAGCGTTTCAGGAGCATCGATTCGAAGTGGACATACAAAACCGCTGTGGCAATATCGATCCCTAAGCGCGAGTTGAGTTCGCGCAATGCGATGCTGCTGATTTCACGGCTGAACTCCTGTTTGTAGATACGTCGAGCGCGATCCAGGATCGGCTGATCGGCAGCATTGACGGGTGCAAGCAGTTGGTGCATGGTAAAGAGACAGTTCATCACGCTGCGGCGGGCTTTCGTCGAGTTGCTCGTCCGATCAGCAGGCCGATGATTAACCCGCCAATTGCGCCCAGGATACCGGCTGTCATCAACCAGCCTTTCGCGACGTCCAAAATCGGATTGTCAAAGATGTTCGCCGAGACATGGAAACTGGCCACTTTCCAGGCATCATTCTGCTTGATCACGGTCGCCGTCCATTTGCTGTGCAATGTCAATTTGCTGCCGTCATTCAGGTCGAACGTATCGGTCTGCGTGCCGCGCGCGATTGCTGCGTCATCGCCGTACAGAAACGAAGGGCCGTCCACTGCAAAGCTACTGGAGACATCTTTGACGACACCGTTTTCAGGATTCATCATCCGATTGTAGAACTCCTGAAATTCGTCGTGCCCGATGTTTCGATCGGCGTTCTGCCATGTGATAACCACGTTCGGAGCGACGTCCGCTAACAACGCTTCCATGTCTCGTTTTTCGTAAGCCGCAAACATCCGATCACGCAAAACGTGAAGCTGTTCGTGAATGGCTTCCTGAGAAGCTGCATCCGGTACGGCACCGATCGGTGGATCGGCTGGCAATTGCTGACCGTCGTCCTGAGCGAGCGACGATCCTGCAACGACGATCCAGATCAGGCAAACAACGAATTGGCGCATTGTGTCGATCCTCAGTGTACGGGGTTCCCGCGACTCAAACCATTTAACCATAAAAAATACTCTGAAAACTGATCATCGATACCGATGAGCGTGTTCGGGCTGTAGAAAGTTCCTGTCAATCGCCCCACGTCAGAACGCAGAAATGTACGAATGAGAGTCCTGCGAATGAGCGCACGCAATGGGTCAAGCAGCAAGTGACTGAAAGCACCGTTGCCGGGGCGAGCCATCACGATCACGTGTCCCATGGATCGATCCGGCGCGATCGGCACGACCGACACAATGCCGAAGGTTTCTGTCCTGGCAAGCGTCGATCGCGCGAAGATCATCGTGCTGCCCCAGTCGACCACTTCCAGTCGGACATGCGGACCACCAAAACGCCTGGTGATTCGATCACTGATGGAATTGCCAACCACTTCAAAGTGGCAGACCGTCCGATGCGTGTACGGATGCGGATGATCGACTTCCGGTTTGCGTTCCATACGGCGGTCATGGGCAATCGCGAAGTGCTGCACGTCAACGGCATTCGCTCCAACCATATACCACGGGCATTTGAGGTACTCAATAAACGGGGGAGCTGCAACCAGGTCGTCAGCCTCAAATCCGTCAAAAAAAGGAAGCGGAAACAGCGGTGCCGGGCGATTGAAGAAGTAGACACAACCGTGCCGAACGACCGCCGGAAAACTGGTTTGCCGGGCGAATCCGGGAATCTCTTCCGATGCCGGGATTTCTTCACACTGGCCGGAAGTGTTGAATCGCCAGTGATGCAGTGCACATTGCAGCGATTCTCCGACAACACAGCCTGCACCGAGATCCGAGCCCATATGCACACAACGATTAGCGAGCACTCCCGCCTGACCGGATTTGGTGAGAAATCCAACCAACTGTTTACCAAGGAGTGCCTTGGTAACCGGCCCTTTTGATAATTCCCGCACGCTTCCGAAATAGTACCATGATGGCGGATAGGGTATTTGACTATGGTCATAAGAACGAACTGCCGCTGCGTCTGAGGAGCGCGCAGGCAAATTGCTTGCGGTGCAGGCATTGATGTCAGTCGATTGCTGGTAGATCTTCATTACCGCTATTGTATGTGCTGAGCCAGCAGATTAGTCAACTATCAACGCAGGCTATTATTTCGACAATGATGGACGACAATCGGTGCTTACATGTCTTCAGATTCGCAAAATGAACCGTTCAATCGACCACTGGCTGTTGAACAACGCCATCCGATTCCGGGATTTTTGAACCTGTGCATCGCAGCTCTTCAGGTGATGAGTGCCCTGGCGATTTTCTATTTCACGTCGCTGGCAAACACCTGGTGGCACATACTCGGGCTTGCCTGCCTGTTTGGCCTGCTGGGCAACTCGATTTACTCAATCATTCATGAAGCTGAACATGGAATTCTGCATCCGGTCAGATGGATCAATGATGCCGTTGGTGTGTGCATGGCACTCCTGTTTCCGGCTCCGTTCCATCTGATTCGGCAGGGGCACATCGGGCATCATCGCCGAAACCGCTCAGACGACGAAGCATTTGACCTGTATTTCGAAGGGGATCGTCCCTGGCTGAAGTGCTTGATTCTGTATGGAATTTTGACCGGTTTTTACTGGATGCTGGTTGCCAGCAGTAATGCAGTCGTCATGGTCTTTCCCTCAATTCTCAACCGACGATTTTTCGAGTTCGATCGTCCGTCAATCGCTTTCATGGATTCACTGAATCCGCGATACCTTCGTCTGATTCAGATTGAAGGCTTGATGGCGTGCCTGCTGCATGCAGCGATCGTCTGGCTGCTGAATATTCCGGTGTGGAACTATTTTCTTGTCTATTTTGGCTTCGGGTTTTCCTGGTCCGCAATGCAATACGTGCATCACTTCGGGACCGAGCGACATGTCCTGAGCGGCACGCGTAACTTGTGGCTGTTCGCGCCAATTGATCTCTTGTGGCTAAACCACAATTGGCATCTCGCGCATCACGAGCAGCCCACGGTACCGTGGATCTATCTGCCCAGTCTGAGTGCAGAACTTGATCAGACAAACCGAGAGTTTCTGATATGGCGATATCTCTGGATGTGGCAGGGACCGCGAAAGACAAATGAACGCGTGGAAAACAGGTTTGCCGGAAAGATTATTCAGTGACCTGTCTGCCAGGGATGCCAAAGAACCGGCCCGTGCTGTTTGCTGTACCGTCACGATCACACATTCGTGCGTCCCTGCTGGCGACGGCGCTGCTGTCCGTTCTGTTCGCGATCGTCTACGGTGGTGCGGATTACGTCACTGGGTTGAGGTCAAACCACTTGCGAATCGACTTTGCGTTCGAACAGTATGTTCCGTTCGTACCAGAAATGGCCGTCCTGTATTCGTCGCTGTACCTCATGTTTGTCGCAGTACCATTCATCCTGCACAGTGAACGTCAGTTGTGGTGTTATGTTCGAATGATGGCGTTAATCACATGCCTGGCGGGCATCTGTTTTCTGCTGATTCCTGCTCAATTGGCATTCAGCTTGCCAGCCGATGATCGCCAATTGGCTCTTCCCTACCGGATAGCCGACTGGCTGAATCTGACGTACAACCTCTGCCCGTCTTTGCATGTTGCATACGCCGCATTCCACGCCGAAATCTTCAGACAGCAGAAAAAAAGCCACTGGCTGTTTCATATCTGGGCGATCACTATCGCAATGGCAGCATGGCTGACGCACCAGCACCATTTGGTCGATCTGGTGGTTGGTTATGTGCTGGGAATCTGCATCGCGGCTCGCTACAAGTCTTTTTCCGCATGATTGCCTTCGCGTGAGATTCCGAGTGGCTTGTGCTTTGTCGCACACAATTCAGACCGAACGTGCGTATTGTCTCAGTAGCTGAACTGTTCTGTCCTGCTCCAGATTCACTTAAAACCGCCAATGTATTGCCCACAACGGCTCCCGCCTGATTCCTCGAGTAGAAATGACTGTATTGGCATACGGGATGCCATAACACTATTGTCACTGGTTGTGTGACAATCGGGTATTTATTCATTGGAATGTGAGGAGACGCACATGCCGCTCTTTCAGCGAAAACCAATTCTGGTCCCTACAGATTATTCTGAAGCATCGTTGCAGGCTATCCATGCCGCAAAATCGATCGCTGAGGCCGATTCGGATGTCACCGTCGTCCATGTTGCTGTCGATTTTGACTTGACACTGCACCCCCTGACGTGGACCGGCGGTACGTTGCCGAACTATAGCGAAGAGCGTCTACTGCTTGTTCTGCGTAACTGGTGCAGAGATCAGAATCTGGGCGACGTCAATTTGGTGGTTCGGAAGGGAGATCCGGGGACAGAGATCTGCGAGGTGGCTGAGGAAATGGGCTGCAGGCTGATCGTCGTTCCTTCGCATGGACGGCATGGCGTGTCGCGACTGCTGTTTGGTTCAGTCGCCGAACGAATCATTCGCCATTGTCACTGTTCGGTTCTCGTTCTGCGTCGAATGAAAGAAGCTGCTTCCGCAGTTCAAATCGCCGATTTGTTGTCGCCGCAACGAGTCGTCGTTCCGGTTGATTTCTCTGCCGCAACTTCCACTGCCATTGCAACGGCACTTGAATTGGCACAACATCGCGACGGCGTGGAAGTCATCAGCGTCATCCCTTCACTGGACGAAATCGCTCGATATGGCGCTACGGACAAGCCTGATAACATTCGACTCGAAAACTGTCAGCAGCACATAACACAATACCTGGCGGAACATGGGCATGGTCCGTTGTCGGCCCATTGCTTGATTGGTGATCCAGGCACAATGATCGTCAGTTATGCCAGTGACGTGAAGGCCGATCTGATCGTCATGCCGTCTCACGGACGTCATGGATTGAAGAGACTGGTACTCGGCTCAACGACTGAGCGCGTATTGCGACATTCAGAAGTACCGGTCCTCGTTCTGCGAGAATGAGAATCACGGATGGATATCGAAAAGTACAAAGAGGTCGTCGAAGAGCCTGGGCGATGGGTGACGAAACTTCAAGAGCGATGGCTGCAACCGCGCAGCAGGCCGACAAAAGCTGCTTATGCGGGTTTGTATGTTGTCAACTGGATTCTGACTCGACTGCTCTTTCGCGTTTCTGTCGCCGGACTTGAGCATCTGCCAGTCTCTGGCCCCTTTGTTGTGACACCCAATCACACCAGTCCGCTGGACCCACCGATTCTCGCAACAATTATCCCCCTGGCCGTACTTCAGCGTACATATTGGGCTGGCAAAGAGAGTACCGTATTGCAAAATCGCCTGCGTCGCTTTATGAGTTGGCTTACACGAGTCATTCCGATCAGCGAGGATCGCACAGCACTTGCGGCCGCACTGACGATTCTGGAACAGCGATACAATCTGATTTGGTTTCCTGAAGGCGAACGTTCGTCCGACGGGCAACTGCACGACTTCAAGCCAGGGATCGCGATACTACTCACCCGATACGACGTTCCCGTCGTCCCGGTGTTGATTCAGGGGGCGTATGAAGCGTTTCCAACGCGAGGAAGCTGGCCGAGATTGTGGACAAAAATCCTTGTGCGGATAGGTCGGCCCATGACTGCTCACCAACTCGGGCTGACTTCATCGTCTACTGACGATGTGATCAACGCCACTGCTGCGCTGCGACAATGCATTGCTGATTTGGGACGCACTCAATGAAACGCTGGCTGCCTGGCGTTCCTTTATGGCTGCGGTGAAATCTTATTTTTCATTTCTTCCAGTTTTTCGGCAGCCCCGGGATACGGCGGGTTGAGTCTGAGGACCGCCTGAAAACGCGTTGACGCCAACGCAAAATTTCCCAGCGCCGCTTCAGCCACTCCCTGCTGAAAGATGATTTGTGGATTATCCGGACTGAACAATAATGCTCGATTCAAGTGTTCGATCGCCTGTGCAGGTTCATTCTGATGCAAAAGCAGGACGCTGAAGTTGAATTGGCCGACGACGGAGTCCGGAAATTCTTCCAGCCCCTTTTCATAGTGAATCTTTGCTGCGTCCAGATCGCCGCTGGCGAACAATGCACTTCCCAGATTGAAATGAGCCGACGCATAATTTGGATCGATTTCGACGACTTTGGAATAATGCGTCACGGCCGTCGCCATGTCTCCCTGTGCCGCCGCAAGTTTGCCGATTGCGAAATGCGAGTCCGCTGAATCCGGGCGGACGCGAATGGCTTCGTTGTAAACATCTGCAGCTTCAGCGGGCCTGTTGGCCGCTTCGAGCGCGGAACCCAGCGTCAATCGCGCCGGAATAAACGACGGCGCTTCTCGGCTGACCATTGTCATCAGATCAATGGCTTCCTGAATCTTGCCGGAAGCGATCAGCTTTCTTGCATCAACCTCGTTGTTGTAATGTGGCATCATTTCCTTGACGTCTGGCAAGGCTTCACCTGAACTGGAGGAAGCAGAAGCAACACCGCCGGAAACGTATCCAATCGACGCCAGCTTCTTCCGATCGGCTTCTGAAACTTCCAGTTGCCCACCGGTGAAATCGATCATTTGTTCTCGCCGGTCCACCAGCATCCGATGCATTTCCTCGGCATCATCGCTTTGTGTATCTACCAAATTGTGTAATTCTCCGGGGTCTGAATTCAGGTCATAAAACTCACTCCGCGTCGTATCAATGAATTTCCAGGATTCCGTTGTCAGACAAGTCAGAGGTGCCCAGCCGAATGACGCAAGACCGGCTTCTGATTCGGCGTAACAGGTGTGGGATTGAATCGGACGACCTTGTAGCGCGGCCATGACGCTTTCCCCGCCAATGGAATCCGTGAGGGGGATATTCAGGTATTCCAGCACCGTCGGAAGGATATCGACGACCGAAACCGATTCCGAAACACGATACCCAGGCCTGGTGATATCTGCGGCGGAGACAATCAACGGAACTCGCAACGTTGAGTTGTAAAGCATAAAACCATGCTCGGCTTCCTCGTGTTCACCAAACCCTTCGCCGTGGTCCCCAACCACAACAATCAACGTATTCTCATAACGCCCCTGACTCTTCAGATGATCAAACAACCGACCAATGTGAATATCAGCGAACGCAATGTCACCATCATACGGCTGGTCGCGAAACCTGTCTCCAAATAACTCGGCATGTCCCTCGAATGGTGCGTGGGGATCATAGAAATGAACCCAGCAAAAGAACGGTTTTTCCTGTTGACCGTCCAGCCATTTGATCGCTGAATCGACAACTTGATTTCCGTCACGCATCAAATGCGTTTCAGAACCGTGCCGCCTGCCGCCTGCCATTTCATCATCGTAAACATCAAACGCCTGATTCAGACCGTGTTTAGAATACAGAACCATCGACGCAATGAACGCCGCAGTGCTGTAACCAGCCTTGCCAAGATAGCGTGTCAGCGTGGGAATGCTTTCGTCCAGCTTCGCACTGCCATTCTGGTGGACGCCATTTTCCGGCGGATAGCGGCCTGTAAGGATGGACGTGTGTGCGGGTAAAGTCAGTGGCATCGTCGTGAAGGCGTTTTCAAACGTCACACCATCACGAGAAAGCTGATCGAGCACCGGAGTCATCGCCTGTTCGTAGCCGTAACACCCGACATGGTCGGCGCGAGTCGTATCCAGAGTGATCAGCAGAACATTCCGCTGTGTAGCTTCAGACTGACCAAAGTACGTTGCAAAACCCACCACAGTCAAGACAGTGACAATAGCGGCAGCAATAGCCCAGCGCAACTTAAGGCTAAACATCAAAATCCCCGGAGTTGCAGAATGTACCGTCGTGGTGAGCAGTGGTTCAGATACCATTGAGCATACCAGGGATCAGTATGGCGTCAAGCGATGCTCGCGACTCAGCACATGCTGCGATGGAATTCAGATGAACCAACCGAAAAAAAATCGTGGCAGCTTGCTTAGTTGGTACTGTCAACGCCATACTTGCACAACACTTTGTTTTCAGCCAAATATTTTCTCCGGAGGTTTCTCAAATGGGCTTAACAGAATCTGCGACAGGACTGGTACTTTCACGACGTGATTCGCTCCGGGCTTTCGGAATTGCGGCAGGTGTATTCGGACTGTCAAATGCTGTCCAGGGCTCGCCGGGGAAAACTCCAGCGTATGTTGATGGTGCAGCCGACTGGAAGAAAATTGCCAGCCAGTTTTATATTGATCCGGAAATCGCTTATCTGAATACAGGGTCTTTGGGTTCAATTCCGCGTCCTGTTCTTGAAGCCATGCAGGCCGTCAACCAGACACTTGAAAGCAATCCCGTGCAACAGGGTTTTGGCCCAGTGCTTGCAGACGCCGAAGCTGTGCGTCCGAAGATTGCTGATTTGCTTGGTTGCAAAACGGAAGAAGTCGTTGTCACTCGAAACACGACGGACGGCATCAATCAAATCGCCGAGGGGCTGAATATGCAGCCCGGCCAGCGAGTTCTGACCAGCAACCATGAACACGGTGGCGGGCTGGGTGCCTGGAGATACCTTGTTAAGCGTCGCGGTGTGTTTCTGGATGTGGCAGAACTTGGTGCACCGCCAGCCAGCGAAGACGAGGTCGTCGAAAAGTTCAAGGCTGCGATCCGTCCGGAAACAAAGGTGATCCTGTGCAGCCATGTGACGTTCAGCAGCGGCGTGAAGGTACCGATCGCCCGACTGTCCGAACTCGCCCATCAGCACGGTTGCCTGATGGTGGTCGATGGTGCTCAGAGTCCTGGCGGTGTTCTGGTCGATGTTAAGGCGCTGGGTTGTGATGCCTACGTATCCAGTGGCCACAAATATCTGCTCGGGCCAAAGGGCACAGGATTGCTTTATATCAATGAAAAAGTAAAGGAGCAGATTACGCCATTTGTTCTGGACGACGGATATGGTGTGTACACGGCCATTCGAGGAACGTCGAACTGGACCGAAACCATTGGCCTTGGAAAATCTCTGGACTTCGTGAAGAACATCGGACGAGAAGCGGTGGCGAATCGCCTGATGGACATACGGAATCAACTTTATGAAGTCGTCAGCAAAACTTCCGGCACAAAAATCTTCAGTCCGCCGCCCGGAAGTTCTATGGCCAGCCATCTGGTCTGCTTCAGCGTGACCGACCGTGCCAAACATTCGCTGCTCAACGAACAGTTTGCGAAGGATAAAGTCGTCGTGAAGACCGTTGGTATCGAAGGGATCGACTATCGACTGAGCTGTCATTTGTACAATACTGAAAAGGATGTCACTCGTTTCGCTGAAAGCCTCCATAAAATTCTGGGTTGAGGATCTCTATTGATTCCCCACGAAGTCCAGCGTGCTTATGATCTGACTATTCAGACGTACGCTACTGTGGGCGGCGGGTTCAGCGGCGCGGTTGTTTTTCGAGCCACAACAAACGATGGTCGCGAATTGGCAATTCGTGGCACTCCGAAGTCGGTTGCATTGCCATCAACGCGAATGTGGCGACTGCAAACGTTGCTCCAGGAGATTTCGCGGAACGGTTGTCAGCTCGTCCCGGTGCCGTTGCCGCCGGCGACGATTTTGTCAACGACAGAAGATTCTTCGGTCCTGCGTTTTCATAGTGGCCGGTCGCTGCCATGGTTCGAATTGGATGAAATGTACTGGCAGGTGGAGCCGTGGATGCCCGGGGCTTCTGTCGCTGGAGAAGAGGTAACAGCAGAACATGCCCGTGGCGCACTGCAGGCATTGAATCAGTTTCATCAACTGGCAGCCGAAGCGGTAAAAACTGTGGGATCCGACGAGTGGTTTCACATTGCAACAAGATCTTCGCCTGCGGTTCAGCGGCGACTGCAAATCGCGACTGAGCTGACTCAGGGAGAACTCGACACGTTTCGTCACCATTTCTCGAACGATCCGGATCTTCGTTTTCGCAGTCTTGCAGTTCGAGTCATTGCGTCACTGCAATCCCGGCTACCATGGCTGGATCGCGAATTGACGGCGATCGCGTCCCTCGCGTTTCCCATTCAGCCCGTGTTGCGTGACGTTTGGCGGGCGCACGTGTTATTTACAAATACCCGAGTCACGGGGCTTATCGACCTTAGCGCTTCCGCCACGGATCATGTCACGGTCGATATCGCGAGACTGACACGCAGTTACTTTGGTGCTGACGTTTGCAAAATCCGCGACGCCTTAGAACAATACCAGCTTCTGCGACCATTAGACGCCAGCGAAAAACGGCTGCTGTCTGTTTTGGATGCAGCGACGGTCTTGCTGAGTCCCGTGACATGGCTGCGACGACGGCTAGCGTCTGGCAGTGTCGCAAACTGTTCTAACGACGTCATCGCACGCCTGACTGAACTGACCAATGTTGCCGAAGCGTACAGTGAGGCTGTTCTGAAATGATTTTCTTGAATGCGATGAGTTTTTGGTTTGTGTGCAGAGGCCTGAATTCTCACCTCTCATTTTCTTAACAGGACCACCTTCGTGAAACTGGCTCGAATTCGGCTCAATGATGGATCTCAACGCGTTGCTGCCGTTCATGACAAAACAGTCCAGCCGCTTGATTTGACGCAAATCGACGAATGTCATTCGTTAATGGACATTTTGAATTCTGCCGATCCCGGAGGACTAGCCCGCTTTCTGCTGAAACCTGACACAAAGGTTGTGGCGTTCTCCGATGTCCAGTTTCTTGCGCCCATCGACGGACAGGAAGTCTGGGCAGCGGGCGTGACTTACAAGCGGAGCCAGGTTGCAAGGATGGAAGAGTCCGAATCAGCCGCTTCGCACTACGACAAAGTTTACACGGCCGATCGCCCGGAGCTATTCTTCAAGGCGACGCCGAATCGAGTTTCTGGTCCTGGCCAGCCATTGCGAGTTCGATACGACAGTCAGTGGAGCGTTCCCGAACCCGAGTTCACACTGGTGATCAATCGAGTTGGTAAGATTGTCGGCTACACAATTGGTAACGACATGTCTGCCCGCGACATTGAAGGCGAAAACCCGCTTTACCTGCCGCAGGCAAAACTCTACTCGCAATGCGCGGGACTTGGTCCGTGCATTCTTCTGGCGGATGGACCGTTGGAACCTGATTCGATCGACATTCAACTGGAAATTCGTCGTGGCGGCCAGGTGGCATCAAAAGACGCGACGAAACTGAGTCAGATGAAACGGACTCCGGAAGAACTGGTCGCATGGCTGTTTCGAGAAAACGAACTGCCCGACGGTGCCTTCCTCATGACCGGCACTGGTGTCGTTCCGGACGACAATTTCACTCTGGAAGACGGCGATGAAGTTTCAATTACCATCACGGGAATCGGCACACTGACGAACCCGATCGTGAAGGAACAACGACGTTAGGACCGCTCGAAAAATAACAGTCGGATTTTGCAGTAACTGATCTCCATCAACCTCCCCCAAGCGCAGCTTTGGGGGAGATCGGACGAGCGAAGCAAAGTCCGGGAGGGGGCTTGCAATTTGGTTCGCGGCGAACGCTACGCACAGGATTGAACATCACTCCAGCATTTCCAATATGCGTTGGCCCTCCCCCGGACCATCACTTCGCTGGGTCCGACCCCTCCCTGCCTTCGGCGGGCGGGGTTGGGAAAGCCGACTCTTATTCATCGAGCGGTCCTTAG
>Ga0105047_10002916_pt1 | contig 30365 bp, 25 predicted proteins | sample MAT04_FD_78384 | JGI IMG/M metagenome (GOLD analysis project Ga0105047, IMG submission 78384) | Freshwater microbial communities from Lake Fryxell liftoff mats and glacier meltwater in Antarctica - MAT-04 (megahit assembly) | ecosystem: Environmental > Aquatic > Freshwater > Ice > Liftoff... | reverse complement strand
TGCCACCGGCGCCGCGAAAGGTAGCGTGATATGCGAATTAAAGACCTGCACACCACACTCTGCAAGCCAGAACTGTGTCCAAACGACGAACCAGCAACCAAAACCAGCGAATGGGCCAAGACCGCCCTCAACTTCGAACCAAACCCGAAACAGACCGAGGTCCTCGACACCGATGCCAAATACCTCATGCTCTGCTGCAACCGGCAATGGGGCAAGACCACAACCATCGCCATAAAAGCGCTCCATCTGGCCATCACCAAGCCGGATCAAACCATCGTGATCCTGTCGCGAACCAAGCACCAGGCCGCGATTCTCATGAACAAAGCCAGCATTTTCACACTGCGGATGAACATAAAAATCCGCCGCGTAATGGGCTTTCCCTTCTCCATCCAACTGCCCAACGGCAGCAACATCATTGCCGTTGCCCACAGCGGCGACACCAGCGTCGGCAACACCGCCCACGTCCTGATTGTCGACGAAGCCGCCCTCGTCCAGGACGGTGTCTATTGGTCTGTCAGCGCCTCAGTATCGCGAACTCATGGCAAAATCTGGATCATGTCGACTCCGCGCCGCCAGGCCGGTTTCTTCTATAACTTCTGGCACAGCAAGACCACCAAGTGGCATCGCATCTTCTCCAATGTCGAAGACTGCCCGGAAATCGATCCCGACTATCTGACCATGCAAATGGCCGAGGATCCCATCCGCTACCGCCAGGACTTCATGTGCGAATTCATCCAGCCGGCCGACCGGCTAACCAACATGGAAACCATCCAACGCATGTTCCGCGACGGCGCCGACGCCTGGTTCTTCGAACCCTTCTTCAAAGACCACGTCCCCGCCCCAAAGCAGGAATAACGGCGTCCAGAACCACCCTGCAACCAGGGAATTTCCAAAACGAAATCAACCCCTCCGCAAACCGATCTTGGGAAACCATCGTCGGCAAACCGGAATCGGTCTATGACAACTGAATATCCCGCAAGGCCATCACCCCTGCCCGAAGTGTCTTCAAATTTCGGGCAGGCGCGGACGCATCAATACGCCAGCAAATTCATCCCGGCGCCAATCAAATCGTCCACCTGAGGCAAAATATGATCCTCCAGCACCGGACTGTACGCAACCCAGGTATCCTTAGCCGCAACCCGCTTCACCGGCGCGTCCAAAAACTCAAACAACTCATCCGCGATTCGCGCCGCTAACTCCGCCCCGTATCCCCAACTCAGCGTGTCCTCATAGGCCACAATCACCCGGCTCGTCTTCCGCACCGATACCGCTATCGCGTCCCAATCATACGGCGACAGCGATCGCAAATCGATCACCTCAACCGACCGCCCCTCTAATCGGGACTCAATCTGTTGCGCCGCCAACAGCGACTTCTGTACCAACGCGCCGTAAGTCACAATCGTCAAATTCCCGCCCGCCTTCGCCATCCGCGCCTTGCCAAAGGGAATGGTGAAGTCCGGCCCTGGATGCGCCGACCGGTTGTACGCCTCTCGATATAACTTCTTGTGCTCCAAAAATAAAACCGGATCGTCGCTCCGGATTGCCGTCCGTAACAGCCCGACAGCGTCCAACGCATTCGACGGAAACACCACGCGCAATCCCGGAATATGCGTGAAAACCACTTCCCCGCACTGACTGTGATAAATCGAACCGCCGGTCAAATAGCCGCCGATCGGCACCCGCAACACCGCCGGACACGAGAATCCGTTATTCGAACGCCAGCGAATATTGGCCATCTCGTCGCGAATCTGCATCATCGCTGGCCAGATGTAATCGAAGAACTGAATCTCCGCCACCGGCTTCATCCCGCGCGTCGCCATTCCGATCGCCCGCCCCGCAATACAGGCCTCCGCGATCGGCGTGTTGAAACAACGCTTACTGCCGAACTGCCGCTGCAAACCCAGCGTCGCCTTGAAAACGCCGCCCTTGCCCTTAACCTCCGGCAGGTTCTCAGCCCGCGAGCAATCGGCCACATCTTCGCCGAACACCACCACTCTTGGGTCTCGCGCCATCTCTTCCGCCAGCGTCGTGTTGATCGAATCCACCATCGTCCGCGGATCGCCTCCAAACTGCGCTTCCGATTCAAACCGTCGCGAAGTCGGATCCACCACCGGCGAATAAAGGAACCGCATCGCCGTTCCCAGGTCGGGCGGCGCCGCCTGCAGCGCATACTCCGTTTCCGCGTCCAGGTCCCGGTCGATCGCCGCATAAATCGCGGAAATTTCGGCTTCGTCCAAAATCCCGTTCGTCTTCAACCACGCCGGATAGAGCGCCATCGGATCCCGCAACGCTTCCTCGGCGCGTTCCGCTTCGGTCTTGTAATTCCGCTCATCGTCGCTCAACGAATGCGAATACGGCCGGATACAGTGCGCATGCACCAGCGCTGGACCAATGCCCGCCCGGCAATGCGCCGCCGCCTCTTCCATCGCCTTCCACGACGCCACAAAGTCGGACCCGTTCACTTCCAGCCGCAGCAAGCTGGGAAATCCCGCCAGTAGCTTCGAAATGCTCCCGCCCGGCGTCTGATGTTCCACCGGCACCGAGATCGCAAAGCCGTTATCTTCAATCAGAAATATAATCGGCAGCCGCTCCAGACAGGCCGCGTTAATCGCTTCCCAAAACTCGCCCTCGCTCGTCGCGCCTTCGCCGGAGGTCACCAGTGTCACCTCGTCCGAATCCGGGTGCATCAACCGCCCTGCATGCGCGCAGCCAATCGCCTGCACATACTGCGATCCCGTCGGTGACGATCCCGTCACCACATGCAACTCCCGCGACGACCAATGCGACGGCATCTGCCGGCCGCCCGATTGCGTATCCTCCGCCGCGCCAACCGCCTGTAGCAGCATCATCCGCGGCGTGATGCCGCAAGCCAATGCCAAAGCGCGGTCGCGATAGTAGGAATAGAACCAGTCGAATCCTGGCCGCAAATAGAGCCCCGCCGCCGTCTGTATCGCCTCGTGACCGGCGCCGGAAACCTGAAAGTAGATCCGGTTCTGCCGCTTGAGCAAAACCTCCCGGTCGTCAATCCGTCGCGACGTCTGCATGATCCGCAGCGCCTGAATCAGCGTCGCGCGGTCTAACTGCTTGGTCACCGCGCGTCCAAGGCCAGGCCCGTCAGCTCCGGCGCTTCGAGTAAGCATAAAGAAATTATCGCAGACGCCAACGCCCCTCGCTCTACCGACCTAGGCTCGCGATCAACCCACCACTCGGCACGCCGTCAATGCCAGCACCGAATCGCCCCGCCGCGCTACGCAACGCATCCATCCCGCCCCTGCCCCCGGCCAACCCGGCATCACTCGGCACGCCGTCAATGCCACCACCGAATCGCCCCGCCGCGCTACCGACTCAGGCTCGCGATTAGCGCATCCATCCCGCCCCTGCAAACGGGCCAACCCGGCGTCACTCGGCAGCCAGTCGCCGATGCGTCCCAGGGCACGCCACGAGGCACCCCTGCAAACGGACCAACCCGGCGTCACTCGGCAGCCAGCACCGAATCGCCCCGCCGCGCTACCGACTTAAGCTCGCGATCAGCGCGTCGATCCCGCTCTGGTTCAATGCGTCCGGCGCTTGTGCCCGCGCCTTCTTGGCGTGCTCCAACGCCTTCGCCTTCTCGCCCGTCGCGGCGGATCCCCGCGCCAAGCCCACGTGCGTCGGCCACTGTTCCCCGAACCGCTTGGCGTTGGCTTCAAACACCGCCATCGCCTCTTTCACGTTCTTCGCCCGCAGCAATTGCCGCCCATACTGATGCACCAGAATCGGCGTCGCCGTCCCATGCGCAATCGCCGTCTGCGCCACCTGTGCCGATTCGGCCTGCCGTCCCATTTGCGCCGGCGCCTCCGCCTTCTTGCTCAATGTCTGGAAGTTCTCCTGGCTCCGCGAAGCGGCCTATCAGCACGAACGCGAAGACGCCACCGCCGCCCGCGCCAAGAAAGAAAGGTGGAAGAAAATCCACGCCGCCCTAAAACAGCGGCCCGATAAACGGGCCTAGCACGCCACGATTGCCCCGCCTTTTGCCCGGGATTCGTTCATGCAAAGCGCCACGTGAACGCTCTGCGCCGAATCCCGCGGCAGACACATCTCCGGCTGCTTGCCCGCGTTCACGCAGTCGGCGAAATACTGAATTTCCGCCGCGTAGCCATCGGCTTCGTCCACCGCTAAAGGGGCCGCTTCGCCCGCCGCGTTATACAGCGTCGGCGGGCGGTTATCGGTCGAATAGTCGATCGTCCCGCCATCCGCCGAAACCGTGTACTCCATCGAAAACGGATAGGCTTTCGGATGATGCCAGCCGCCGCTGATCGTCACCGACGGGATGTGATCGTAGTGCAACTGGGCCGTGAGCGTATCGATCCCGGCATCGAGATTCTCATAGCCCGTTGCCGAAACCGCCCGCGGTTTGCCGAACAGGAAACAAGCTATATCGACATCGTGGATCAACAGGTCGAACACACCGCCGCCGCTCTTGGCCGGCTGCTTCAGCCATTGGCTCCACGCCGGCGCCGCGCACCGCCGCCGGAACAGCGCCGTCCGCACCGGGCCCAGTTCGCCGCCGTCCAACGTCCGCTTCAATGCCGTATAAGCCGGGAAGAACCGCAGCACCTGCGCGGCCATCAGGACCTTTCCGGCCGCTTCCGCCGCCGCGATCATCTCCTCGCATTCGGCCAAAGTGAGGCCCATCGGCTTCTCAACAAGTACATGCTTCCCCGCCGCCAGCGCGGCGAGCGTAAGCGGTTTATGGAGATGAGTCGGTACGCAGAGATCCACCGCGTCGACGTTCGGATCGGCGAAGACCTCGGAAGCTTCCGCGTACCGCGCAACAGCCGAAAAGTCGAACTTCTCACCCGGCCCGCCCAGGTTCCCCTGGATGCTGCTCATGTCCCCCGAGCGCTTGACCGGGTCGCTCGCGGCTACCGCCGTCAACGTCGCCCCCGTAACCGTCCGCAGGCCCTTCAAATGGGTGCTCCCCATGAATCCCAAACCGATGATCGCAATGCGCATGAACTCTATTATGCCCTGCGACTATGCGAGTTTCTTCAGCTTAAACGTCTGCTTCTGTCCGGGACCGGGACGAGTCTGCGCGCCGCCTTTGTTCCCGGCATTCAATGAGCTTTCCCGTTCGCGGGTCAACTCCACTTCCCCGCTCTTGAGACTGCCGGTAAACCGCAGCCGCGAGTCGTTTATCTGATTGCCGGCCTGCTCTTCCGCCAGCACGACGAAGGTCACCAGTTCGCCCGCGACAATGCCTTCGATGATCGGGCTGCTCTTATAGTCGCCGTAGAGCTTCCCAGTCAGCTTCGTCCCCGATTGAGTGAACTGAAAGGCGATATCCAGCGATTCCCCGTTCCGCGTCGGAATCTGGCCGACCCAGATTCCCGTCAGGTCCGAGCCAAGCAGCGTAACGCCACAGCAGAGCAGCAGCAGTGTCCGCATCACGCCCCCTTGAGCAAGCCCGCCAACGGTCCCGTGCTATCGGCGAAGCGTTCCACGGGCGCCCCGAAGGCGTCCAGCATGGAGACGTACAAGTTCGCCACGGGGCTGTCCTCGGCGTACACCAAGTGCTGCCCGCTATCAATACGACCGCCGCCGCGCCCGCCCAGCAGCAGCGGCAGTTTGTGCGGATTGTGGCTGTTGCCGTCGCTCAAAGCCGAGGCGAACAGCACCATCGAGTTGTCGAGCACTGTCGAGTCGCCTTCCTTCATCTCGCTCAACCGCTGAAGCAAGTAGGCATACTGCGCCACGTGCCATTGATTGACCAATTGATACTGGCGCAGCTTGTCGGCATCCTTCGCGTGATGGGAGACGTCGTGGTGCCCGGCGCTGACGCCCTCCAGGAACCGGAAGCTCACGTTGCTCACGGCGTTGCCGAACATGAACGTCGCCACGCGGGTCGTATCGGTCTGGAACGCCGTCGCGATCATGTCCATCATCAGCTTTACGTGCTCGGCGTGGTCGGCCGGACGCTCCGGCGGCGCCGCTTTGGGGTCCATCGGCACACGCGCCTTCCACGTCCGCTGCGTACCCGCCGAGGCGCGCTGTACGCGCTGCTCCAGCGCCCGCATCAACGACATGTACTCGTCGATCCGGATCTTATCCGCTGTACCCACCTGGCCGCGCAAACGGTTGGCATCACCCAACACCCGGTCGAGCAGCAAGGTGTCCATCTTTGCCGAATTATCCGATTGACCGGACGCCGCGCGGAACAGCCGTTCATAAACCGACCGCGGATTGATCTCGCGCGCCAACGGTGTCGTCGCGTCGCTCCAGGCGATGTGCGACCCATACACGCGGGTGTAGCCAACGACCGCGTCGACGCCAATCGCGACTGGCGTCACGCCGAGTTCGATCGACGGCAGCGGCGTCTCGTTCGCCGACTTCCGCGCGCACATCTGATCGACCGACACGCCATTCCCGATATCGGCGCCGGGCGTTTTCTTGATCGTCGTACACGTCAGGATGGCCGCTTCTTTGACGTAGTGCCCGTCGCCGCCCTTGGAGTTTTCGTTCCAAAGGTTACTCATTACGACGAGGCTGTCCTTCACCGCGCTCAGCGGCGAAAGTGTTTTGGAGAGTTCAAAATCCCGGCCCGTCCCCTTTGGCGCCCAGTGGTCCACGTTGACGCCGTTGGGCATATATAACGCAGCCATCCGTACGGGCGGCTTGGCGGCCGAACCAGTCGCGGCCATGGCTTCCAGCCACGGCAGTCCCAGACCAACACCAGCGCCCTTCAACAACAGGCGGCGAGAGATGGGGTTCTTCATTTTTTGACTGGCTCCTTCGGCGCCGGGGTACCGGCTTGATTTCGGAACGGCACGCTCACCACAACCTCTTCCAAGAGGGTTCGCGCACTATAGTTATTCTGCTTTACTTTTTCGACGATTGCATCCACGGTGCAGGAATCCTGCAGTGTAAGTCCGCGGCCCAGCGCATAACCCAGGATTTTATTGGTCAAATGCCGCACAAAAAGGTCTTTTCGGTCGAGCAGGACCTTGCGCAATTCCGCCGGTCCGGCGAACTTCGTCCCGTCAATCAACTCGGCTGACGCGTCGATGGCCTTGCCGGATTCCTCGGTTCGCCAGCGGCCGGTGACGTCGTAGTTCTCCAGAGCGAAACCAAACGGGTCGATGCGGCTATGGCAACTGGCGCAAACGGGATCGTTCCGATGCTGCGCCAACCGCTCCCGAACGGTGGCGGGCGCTTTGCCTTCTTTGTGCTCTTCAAGCGCCGGGACGTTGGCCGGCGGCGGCGGCGGCGGCGTGCCGAGGATCGATTCCAGGATCCAAGCGCCGCGAAGTACAGGGCTGGTTCGGTACGGATAAGACGACACGGTAAGCACCGCCGGCATGCCTAACAAACCGCCGCGTTTGCTGTTCTCCGGAAGCTTCGCCCAATGCGGCTGCGATGTCTGGTTCGGGCGCAAGTCCATTTTCAATCCGAAATGGCGTTCCAGCTTTCGCGTGCCGATGGTGTACTTCGAGTCCAGAAAACTGTCCAGCGAGAGATTTTGCAGGAATACCTCGCGGAAGAACATGATGGGCTGGTAGCGGATGTCCGAGCGAAGATCCTCGTCCTTCGTCAGATCCGGAAAGAGCTTCGCGTCGGGCGCCTTATCGCCGCCCAGATCCCGGGTGTGGAGCCACTGCTCGACGAAGCGCTCGGCGAATTGCATGGACCGGTCATTGCGGAGCATCATCCGCACCATTTGCTTCAACACCTCCGGGTCCTGCAATTTGCCCTTCGCGGCGAGGTCGAAGAGCAACTCATCCGGCATGCTTCCCCACAGGAAGTAGGAGAGGCGGTTGGCCAGCGCATAGTTGTCGAGAGGTCGCGCCGTCAGCGCCGAATTCGCCGGCTCCACGCGAAACAGAAAATTCGGTGAAACCAGGACGCCGCGTAAGGTGAACAAAACCGACGCATCAAACGTCTCGCCGTGTTTTTGCGCGGCGCGGAACAGGTCCAGATAGGGCGCCTGTTCCGCTTCCGTTACAGGGCGCCGAAACGCTCGCGGGAGAAAGGTCTTTATGATGGTCCGCGCGGCCTGTTCGGGAGTAACTCCCGGCCCCGGTTTCGCAACGAAGATCCGGGCGCGCGACTTATATTCCTTCGCCGCGAAGTTCATGGCAAACTTCGCCAGTTCCAGATACTTTTCCGAGTGCAAAGGCGAAAGGAAGAGCGTCTCGGCCGCGTTGTCGAAGCCTTCGCCACCCGCGCCGTCCACCGGCAGCGTCCGGGCGATGTCCATGTGCATGTCGAGCAGATCGCGCACCGTCGCCGCGTACTCATCGCGGTTCAGGCGCCGTATCAATGCGCGGCCCGGCACGATCCCGGCTGAACAGGCCTTTGATCGAACCGTGTTCTCGACCCAACCGGCGAACGCCTCGCGCTCTTCGATCGGCGGAACCGGCGAACCCTTCGGAGGCATCTCGCCATTCTTCATGCGGTTGGTCAACGACAGCCATCGGGCGGCATCGGCCATCAGGCTTTCCTCGGTGGACACGCGACTGACGCGGAACCCGCCCGCCGGACCCTTGTCCTGATGACATTTCTCGCAGTATTGCTTGAGGAACGCCTGCGAATCGGCAAACGATTGGCCGAGCAATCCCAACCCAGCAAAGAAAAATAATCTTAATGCGATCATCCGTATCTTAATCTTATCTCGCCGGAACGGGCTGATAAATGACGAATGCGAATTGCTTCGAATCGGGCGACCAGGAGTTCACATTGATAGTTCCCTGCCCGCCGAAAAACGTCAGCAAAGTCTTCGGATTCTTAATCCGGATTTTCGTCCCGGGCGGCGGCAAGTATCGCAGCATCATGCCCGGCATTTTTCCGTTGTGGCCTTCGGTTCCTTTGGGAAATGTCAGAAAAATCAAGTGCTTTCCGTTGGGTGAAAAATGAGGGAACCAGTCCTCGCCTTCATCGTTCGTAATCCTCTCGGCGGCTCTATCTTCCGGCCCGCCGCCGAGGGCCGGAATGCGCCACAGATCCCAGCCGCCCGATCGATTCGAGTTGAAGTAGATCCAGTGGCCGTCGGGCGAATACTCCGGGCCATCGTCGTAGGCGCCCTTCGAAGTCAAGCGTTCCTCCGGCCCGCCTTCGACCGGCACGCGGAACAACTCATACTTGCCGCCGCGCTGCCCGACAAACGCCAGCCATTTTCCGTCCGGGGACCAGCCATGAAAATAACTCGGCGCCGCCGGGGTCAGGAGTTTCACGTTCTTCCCATCGGCGTCCGCCACATATACCTGGGACTGCCGAGACGTTGGGCTCGAAGCTGAAAACGCCAGGCGTTTACCATCGCGCGAAAGGTCATGGTCGTTGTTGCAGCGGTAGCCGGGGCCGTCCAGTTCGATCTTCTCCAACTTCCCTCCCGCGACCGGCAGCTTAAACAGGTCACCGCCGGTATTCACGAGCAGGAACTTTCCGTCGCTCGACCAGTTCGGGGCCTCCATCACCCCGTCCATCTCGTGCACCGTGCGGGTCTTCTTCGTCCTAAAATCATAGATCGTGATCAGGCTCCGATACCGTTGCGGCTGATCGATCCGCACGTTGGAAAACACAGCAGTTTCCAAAACATTCGCATCGTGCGAACAGATCCCGATGCCCGCATAAACAGGCCCGTTGAACATCAGCGTCCGGGGCCCGGACCACACAATGGCCTCCCCCGGCTTCGCGGCTCCAATTCGAATCTGATTGCCGCGCCGTTCAATTTGAATGCGGGTTGGCCCTTTCACTTCCGACCGCACTTCCTTGGCCGGTCCGTTTGCGGCGTCCCGATACTGTAGCGATGTCAGGCCATCTCCGTGCAACGCAACATCGGCGTAGACAGCGCCCGGCGTCAAATCCTGCCGCAGCAGGAGCATCGCCTTGCGATGCGCATTCACGCCCGCTCCCACGAACTCGACGTCCGCCGAAATCGTCACGTCTCCGGTGATCCGTTTCCAGGCAAAGAACAGGGCATCGGCATTCCCCCAGACATTCGCGCCCCCTCCGGTCAATCGAATGGGCGGCCCCGCTACCATGGCTCCGGCCTGCGGCGTTACGCCAACGTCGCCGCTGCCCTCAAACATCTGGGCCCACGAGCAGGCCGCGACGGCCAACCAGATCAGATACCGCATGAGAAACTCCTAGGCCGGGTTATGGCAGAAATTGCATTCGTTGGGCGCATTGTGTTCGTCGTGACAGCCCATGCAGGAGTTCATGTCGATCTGCTTTTCCTTCACCATCACATCCAGCGCACCGACATCCCCATGGCATTTCGCGCAGGCCGCCTTCGCGTGCGCCTTATGCGAAAACCAAACATAGTTGGGCAGTTTGTAGACCCGCACCCACGGCACGGGCTCTTTCTTCTTCACATACTCAACTAACTTCTGAATCGCCGGGGAATCCTTTTTCACCGCGACATGGCACTTCATACACGTCGACTCGGCCGGGAACGTCGCGGCTTCGCCTTTGCCCGGCGCCGTGTGACAGCCCGCGCAATCCAAGCCCATCGCGACGTGCTTCTTGTGACTATACGGAATCGGCTGTTCCGCGGCCGCCAGCATGAACAGACTAAGGAAGAGCAAACGCAACGTAGCCGTCTCCTGACTTCGTCGTCATCCGGCCCCCGCCGCCGCAGGCGATTACCACGTACTGCTTTCCATTGACCGAATACACGGCAGGCGTGGCATAGCCGCCGGCCGGCAATTTTGCTTCATACAGAATCGCCCCGGTCTTCGCGTCGTAGGCGCGGAACATCTCGTCCTTCGTCGCGCCGATGAAGACGATGCCGCTCGCCGTTACAACCGGTCCGCCCATGTTTTCCGTGCCAACGTCGCGCGTCGTCTGATCGCTCTTTCCGAAGACCTTTTGCCAGACGAAATCGCCCTTGTTCAAGTTGATCGCGGTCAGCAGGCCCCACGGCGGTTTCGCGCCGGAGTTGCCTTTGTCGTCGCGGATCTTCGTATAGCCCTTCAGTGCATAGGGATATCCAGCGCTGGCCGGAGCGTCCATCAATTGATGAACCGACGCGACGGTCTGGGAGTTCACGTAGAGCACGCCGGAGGGATCCCACGCCGCCCCGCCCCAGAGTCCTCCGCCTAACGTCCCCGGGAACACCACCGTTCCCTGACGGCTTGGCGGCACATACAATCCGCCGTTTTTCAGATCCGCCAATTGCTTCGTGATCTGGGCGTTGGCTTCGGGCGACAAGTCGGTCGGCTCGAACTTTTGCGCGGAGAATGGCGGCGGCTTCAACGGGATCGGTTGCGTCTTCGACGCGACTTCGCCGGGCATTGTTGACGCCGGAAACGGACGCTCCTCGACGGGCAACAACGGCTTGCCGGTCTCGCGATCCAACACGAAGACAAATCCTTGCTTGGTGATCTGCGCCAGTGCGTCCTTACCGTTCCAGCGGATGAGGTTTGGGTTCGCCGGCAGGTCCCAGTCCCAGATGTCATGGTGCAGCGTTTGATAATGCCAAATGCGCTTCCCGGTTGCGGCGTCCAGGGCCACAATAGCGTTGCCGAAAAGGTTATCGCCGACGCGGTCGCCGCCATAAAAATCAAACGCGGGAGAACCGAGGCTGACATAAACCACGCCGCGTTTTTCATCGAGGCTCATCCCGCCCCAGTTGTTCGCGCCGCCGATGGTTTTCCAGGCATCCTTCGGCCAAGTCTCGTAGCCGAATTCACCGGGATGGGGAATGGTATGGAAGATCCAGCGGCGCTTGCCGGTGCGGGCGTCGTAGGCCCGAATATGGCCCGGCGCCGCGGTGCGCGGCCCCTCGCCGACGCTCGAACCCATGATGACCAAATCCTTGTAAATAACGCCGGGGGTTGTGGATCCGTTGAAGGCCCCGGCGGGATCGCGGTCGAGGTCCCTGGTCATGTCAACGCGCCCATCGGCGCCAAAATCCGGGGCGATTTTCCCGGTCTTCGCGTCCAGTGCATAGAGCAGCGTGCCGGCTGAGAATAGGATCCGCTTGTCGACGCCGGACTCCCAGTACATGACGCCCCGGTTCACGCCGCGCGACCTCGCGTCCACCGGATCAAAGCGCCAAAGTTCCTTGCCCGTGGCCGCTTCGAGGGCAACCGCCATCAGCGTGGGAGTCGTCGCGTACAGCACGCCGCCGATAACGATCGGCGTGCACTGGATCATCGTCCGCCCGCGCGCATCGCCGTCGCCGGAGTGAAACTCCCAGGCGACTTTCAACTGCTTCACATTCGCCTTCGTGATCTGGGTCAACGGCGAATATCGGTTCCCGTCATTTCCCCCAGACCACGTCCGCCAATCCGTCTGCGCGCTTACAATACCCGCCGCCAACAAGAACAGTCGAATTACCAAGGCATCGTCCTCTTTGTGAACTTCCGGCCTTTCTCGGCCGCTTCCTGTCCACCTGAACCAATCTTAACGCCCTCTTTGATCATCTCTTCAACGTCGTTCGGCCGGACGGTGTTCAGAAACGCCAGTTTGTTCGCTTTGCACGCTTTCAACACCCGCGCCCTGGCGCCGGCCATGTCGGGGTGCAGTTCGTTATTAGAGAGATGTCCATCGGGCAGTTTCAACGAAAGGCCCATGTCACCCGGACCCCACTCGGCAAAGCCAATTCCGGGGACGGCTGCGACCTTTTCCGCGTTGGCCAGCGCGAAGCGGTCTTCAATTTTAAGGCCGAGCAGGAACTCGCCTTCCGGATTCAAGGGCCATGGATCGGCTCTCTTCTTGTACTCGGCGGGGGAAAGCCCCCACATGGGCGCGGCGCCGCCCTGGCTCCCGTTTCCCAGCATCCCTTCGGGCAGGCCCGCCACCGGTTTCGAATCCACATACCGGCATGCCGCGACGAACGTTTTGATCGCCTCTGGATCCCGCGCATGGCAAAGCAGGATGCCGTGAATGCCGGTCAACAACGCCTGTTGCACCACCCAGAAGTTTGCTTCCATGTGCGCCTTGCTGACGCCCAGCACGGGGAGCGTCGCGATCACCGCGGGCGTCCGATGGCCGCTCTTTGTCGGCCCGCCGTCGATCAGTCCGCGCATGAAATTCCGCAGCGCGCTGAAGTCTAACTGGCCGTGCTCCATCTCGTAGTTGATGTAGTCGGCCCAGGTCTGCGCCATCTGCTTGCCTTCGTCATAACCGGAACCTCCGCGGGCGCCGGTGTAGTAGATCGGCTGGCCTTGTTCCAAGAGATCAATCGCCTTGTTTATCCGCTTCGGCTTCGGGGGCTGGGCTGCCAACGGGGACGCCAGCAGTGGGAGAGAGAGCAGTGTGCGTCGTTGCATGGAGTATCTATATCAAAACTGGAGGCGCTCATGTACTGCCTCGCGCCGCCAATAACCTTGGCACAATAGAAAGAATGTTCCGCCGGCTGCTTATCTTCGCCGCCCTGTCCACACAGGCGCAAACTCCAGACCCCATCCTCGAAACTATCAAGGCCGATCAAGCCTGGACGCTCGAACAACAGATCAGCATTTGCCAGATTCCCGCACCGCCGTTTAAGGAAACCGAGCGCGGGAAGGAGTTCGCGCGGCGACTGGCCACGCTCGGACTGGAGGACATTCGCACGGATAGTGAAGGCAACGTGATCAGCCGTTGGCCGGGATCTAAGGCACCGAAGCCGCTGATCGTCTTCAGCGCCCATCTCGATACGGTGTTTCCGGAGGGAATGGATGTGACGGTCAAACGGGACGGGACGAAGATCAGAGGGCTGGGCATCGGTGACGATTGCCGCGGCCTCGCCAGCGTGCTTTCGGTGGCCCGCGCGTTTCAGAAGAACAACGCGACGTTCAATGGAACGATTCTGTTTGTCGCGACGGTGGGTGAAGAGGGCCAGGGCGATTTGCGCGGCGTGCGGCATCTATTCAACAAAGAGTTGAAGGGTCAAATTGACGCCTTCATTTCCGTCGACGGTACGGGCACGGGCCTGGCTGCCCGCGGTGTCGGGAGCAATCGATATCTGGTGACATACAAAGGCCGCGGCGGCCACAGTTACGGGGCATTCGGTATGCCAAATCCGGCTCATGCCATGGGACGCGCCATCGCGCGGATCGCCGATATTCAGGTGCCTGCATCGCCGAAGACAACGTTCAACATCGGGCGCGTGGAAGGCGGCACCAGCGTGAATTCCGTGCCCATTTCGGTGTCGATGGAAGTGGACATGCGGAGCGAATCCGCGAAGGAACTCGCGGTGCTGGATGAACGCATGCGCGCCGCGTTTCAGTACGGCGTCGACAGCGAAAAGCAGCGCTGGCCGAATTCGAAAGCACCGCTCGATCTGGAGATCAAAGTGATGGGCCTGCGACCCGCGGCCGAACCGCCGGATTCGTTGCCAATCGTTCAAAAGGCACTGGCCGCGGCGAAGACCGTTGGCGTGACTATCTTCGCGACTCGTTCGGGTTCAACCGATTCCAACATTCCGATGAGCCTCGGCATCCCCGCGATCACTATCGGCGGCGGTGGCGGCGCGCAGGGAGCGCACTCCATCGACGAATTCTACGAAGAGACTCCGGACTCCTACAAAGGCCCGCAATGGGCCGCCCAAATCCTTAAGAATCTGACCGAAAAATGATCCACATACAAACGAGCCTCACTCCGGCGGCGCTGCTGCCGCGCATCGAAAAGCTATGGACGGCCTCCGCCGCCAAGATCCGTTCGCTGGAAGAAAGCTGGCGGCCGGAAGCGGGCGCGCCGGTGTTCACGGTCAACGGCCGTTATACGTCGCGCGGCTGGACGGAATGGACACAGGGATTCCAATTCGGCGCTTCGATTCTGCAGTTTGACGCCACTGGAGAGCAGTGGTTTCTCGACCAGGGGCGGAAGCGGACGGTGGAACTGATGGCGCCGCACATTACGCATGTCGGTGTGCATGACCATGGTTTTAACAACGTTTCCACGTATGGCAATCTGCTGCGGTTGATGGACGAAAACCGCATCCCTTTTAACGAATGGGAGCGGAACTTTTATGTACTGGCGCTGCAATGTACGGGAGCGATCCAGGCTGCTCGCTGGTCGGCGATTAACGGCGGTGGTGGTTATGTTTACTCGTTCAACGGGCCGCATTCGCTGTTTGTCGATACCATCCGGTCGTTGCGGGCGCTGGCCGTCAGCCACAAACTTGGCCATGTGTTGATGGGGGAGAACGACCAGAAGATTTCGTTGCTGGACCGGCTGATCGATCACGCCGAGGCCACGGCGAAGTACAACGTTTTCTATGGGGAAGGCCGCGACAGTTACGATACCCTGCCGGGCCGGACGGTGCATGAAGTGGTGTTTAATCGGAACGACGGCAACGCCCGATGCCCGAGTTCGCAGCAGGGTTATTCACCCTTCACGACGTGGACTCGCGGGCTGGCCTGGGCGATGCTGGGCTTTGCGGAGCAACTTGAATTCTTCGCCGCGCATCACATCGAAGCGCCGGCGTTCATGATGCGAGCCGCGCGGGCCACTTGCGATTTCTACATCGCCAATACGCCCACTTGCGGCGTGCCGTACTGGGACACCGGCGCCCCGGGCCTGGCGATGATGCCCCATCACAATGACCATCCGGCCAACCCGTTCAACCACTATGAGCCAGTGGATTCCTCGGCGGCGGCGATCGGCGCGCAGGGATTATTGCGGCTGGGCCGTTTGATCAACGCGGAAAATTACACACAAGCCGGATTGACGGTGGCGAACACGATTTTCGATGAGCCGTATCTCAGCGTGGACCCCGATCACCAGGGGCTCTTGCTCCACGCGGTCTATCATCGTCCCAATGGCTGGGACAATATTCCCGCGGGACAGAATGTACCCAACGGCGAGTCCTGTATGTGGGGCGATTATCATGCGCGCGAGCTTGCGCTCTACATTCAGCGGCTGGCTGCGCATAAGCTCTGTTTGACGTTTTGGAGCTAAGGGGGGGCGCAGGGTAAACTATACCCAAACCCCATGCGCTTACTCATAGCCCTCGCACTGCCGCTGATCGCGCTCGCCCAAACGTCCAAAGACTTTGAAAATCTGAGTTATCGGTTCATCGGCCCGGCCGGCATGGGCGGTCGCATCACCGATGTCGAAAGTGTCCCTGGGAATCCAAATACCGCCTATGTTGCCACCGGCGGAGGCGGCCTCTGGAAAACAACGAATGGCGGCGTAACGTGGACTCCTATCTTTGAGCGCCAAAACACCTTCTCGCTCGGTGACATTGCGCTCGATCCCCGCAATCCGGAAGTCATCTGGGCCGGGACCGGCGAGACGAATCCGCGGAATAGCGTCTCCTTCGGCGACGGCATCTACCGTTCCACCGACGGCGGCAAGAACTGGCAGCATATGGGCCTCGAAAATACCGAACGAATCACCCGCGTTCTCGTTAATCCCCTCAACCCCGACATTGTCTACGCCGGCGCGCTGGGCCACGCCTTCGGACCCCACGCCGATCGCGGCGTCTTCATGACCACCGACGGCGGAAAGACGTGGACGAAAACTCTCTATATCGATGAGTCCCACGGCATCTCCGACCTTGAAATCGACCCCCGCAATCCCAACATCCTCTACGCCGCCATGTGGAAGTTTGAGCGTAAGCCCTGGACCTTCACCAGCGGCAGTGACAATGGCGGTATATTCCGGTCAACGGACGGTGGCCGTACGTGGAAGAAACTCACCGATGGCCTTCCCAAACTGATGGGCCGCGCCGGCGTCAAAGTCGCTCCGGCAAATTCGAACAGAGTCTATGTTATCGCTGAATCAAATGAAGGAACGCTCTTCACGTCCTCCGACGGCGGCGACAAGTTCACTAAAACCACGGACAACCCCGACATCGTCTGGCGCGGCTTCTACTTCACCGATCTCCGCGTTCATCCCACTAACGAAAACCATCTTTACTTCCTCTCCTTCACCCTTTATTCATCGATAGACGGCGGCAAGACCATCAAGGACATTTCGCCGAATATCCATCCGGACATGCACGCGCTCTGGATTGACCCGTCCAACCCCGCGAACCTTTGGCTGGGCTCCGATGGCGGCGTGGCTCTCTCCCGCGATAGCGGCGCTTCCTGGGATTACCGCAATAACATGCCGCTCGGCCAGTATTATCAGATACACGCCGATAACCGCCTTCCCTTCTATCATCTGACCGGCGGGCAGCAGGATAACTCGACGTGGTCCGGCCCCAGCCGAACGACGGATACAAAAGGGATTTCCAATGCCGACTGGACCCTGATAACCGGCGGTGACGGTTTCTACGCCCTCTCCGACCCCAATAACCCGGATATATTCCTCTCCGAATCACAGGGCGGCCGCATCAGCCGGACGAATGTCAAAACCCGCGAGCAGCAGCAAGTCTCGCCGTCACCGCGCGCCAGCCTGCTCATGGACGCTAAGTACCGGTTCAACTGGAACACGCCGATCGTCGCCTCACCGCACGGCAAGAGTACTTACTATTTCGCCGGCAATGTTATCTTTCAGAGCCCGGATTTCGGCAAGACATGGGAGCCGATCTCTCCCGACCTGACGACTAACGACAAGTCCAAGTATGCTCCCGCCGGGGGACCGGTCTGGTTCGAAGCCACCACCGCCGAGAACAACGGCGCCGTCATCACCGTCGCCGAATCTCCGGTCAAGGCCGGTGTTATCTGGGCAGGCACCGACGACGGGCACGTTCAACTCACCGCCAACGGCGGCCGCACCTGGACCAAGGTAACGCCGAATGTCCCGCCGGCCTCGGTCATCACGCATGTCGAGCCGTCGCGCGTTAACGCCGAAACGGCTTATGTCGCGGTGGAACGCCATATGTTCGACGACTTCCGGCCGTATGTTTTCAAGACCACTGATTCCGGCAAGACATTCACGAACATATCGGGCAACCTTCCGGCCAAGGCTTACTTACAAGTCGTTAAAGAAGACCCGAAGAATCCGAATGTCCTTTATGCCGGCACAGAGCTCGGGTTGTTTATTTCATGGACGGGGGGCACCGACTGGCATCCGCTTCTTATGAAGAATATGCCCAAAGTGGCCGTGCATGATTTACTCGTTCATCCGCGCGACAACGACTTGGTGGTCGCCACGCACGGACGCGGTTTAGCGATATTCGACGACGCCACGCCAATCCAGCAAATGACGCCGGAAATCGCCGCCAAGCGCGCCCATCTCTTTCCATCCCAACCGGCCCTGCGTCACTACCGCTCGCAAACCACCGGCTGGATGGGCGATCAAAACTACTACGGCCCGAATCCGGCCTACGGCGCCACTTTGACTTACTATCTGAAAGAGAAACCGGCCAAGGACAAACCAGCCAAAATCCATCTTTTTGACGGTCAAAACAAGAAGATAGCGGAGGTCCGGACCGTTCCGGCGGAACTGGGCCTCAACCGGACGAACTGGAACCTGCGTTACGAAGCCCCTCGCACTCGTACCAACGCCGTCCCCGGCGAAGATCCGGAAGCGGCCGGGCCGCGCGGAGGAGGCGGCGGTCCGCAGGCCGTCCCCGGCAAGTACACCGCCAAGCTGCTGCTCGGCGACGAAATCGTTTCCGAGCAACAAATCGAAGTTCGCCTCGACCCCACGCTAACGGTGCCCCAGGCCGATCTGCAAAGCCAGTTCGAACAAGCCCTCAGGCTCCGCGACCTCTCCTCCAACGTCAACGACGCGCTCCGTGCGCTGGATCTCGCTAAAACACAGATCGAAGCCAACGAAAAAATAGCCGCCAAAACGGACCAACTAAAACTGGCGGAGATGAAGAAGCGGGTGGAGGCGGAAATCGGACGCTTTGCCTCCGGAGCGCTGCGGTACCGGACGATTAAAAAGGCGCGGCTTTCGGAAGAGATCGGACCGGTACTTGCAGGAATTTCCGGAGGCAATCTCGCTCCGACGCAGTATCAGCTTGAAGCTGCCAACCAACTCGCGGCGGAGTACAGGCCGGAAGCCGCGGCCTACAATCAGTTTCGCCAGACAGTCGTACCCGCCTGGAATGAGGAACTCCGCAAGCTCGGGCTTCCCGGCCTCTCCGCTCTGAAAACTATTCCCGACTAAGCGATGGGGCGGCGCGTCCGTCTGGCGAAAGCCAGCACGCCTAAACCGATTGCCGTCAACACAAATGCGGCGGCTTCCGAAACAGCGGCGATAGCGATGTCGATCATCTGATTCGGCGCAATCCTGGAACAGTTGTTCATGAACGTCCTCCTTGAATATCGATCCCTGTCATTGCAGGGTTTTGAAGGGTGACGTATTGCCGGCCCAACTGGATTAAGAAATTTACCGATGTACCATTGCGAGCGACTCCAGTACTTCTTCCGCCAAAGTACTGAGTTTGCATTAGGTATAAAGCCCACCACGAAAATGGACGATGAACAAGAGAGCTTAACGCGTGTCTCTTTCCATCGGACAAGTCGTGAACGGGTATGAACTACTGGACTATTTGGATAGTTCCAGCAAGCGCATTGCCTTTCGTGCCCGCAACGTCGCGAAACTGCGGATCGAACAACTGCAGATTCTTCCGGACAGTCTGCGCGACGATCCCGAACGCTCGGCCCGGTTCTTCCGGGAGAGCCGTATCCTGGCTACACTGCAGCATCCGAACATCCTTACTTGTCACGGCGTTCTCGAAATCGGCGGCCACTTAGCGATTTCCGTCGAAGCGTTGGAAGCGGTAACCCTTGCCGACCGTCTGGAACTGGGGCCGATGCCGATCGAAGAAGCCGTTCGGGCTATCCTCCAGATCCTTGCCGCCGCCGACGCGGCTCATTCCGCCGGAGTCGTCCATCGCGAAATCTCCCCGGCCAATATTCTCATCACTCCGGAAAATCTCGTAAAACTCACTGGATTCGCCGCCGCGAAAACCGCTGACGACCCCAGCGTCACCCGCGCCGGCACTCTCGTCGGAAGCGCCACTTATACTGCGCCCGAAGTGTTTCACGGCTCTTCCGCCCTCGACCCCCGCATCGACATTTACGCCATTGGTTGCGTCTTCTATGCACTCGTCACGGGCCGGCCGCCGTTCGCGCAAAAGAATGACTACGAGGTGATGATGGCGCATGTGCAGACGATTCCGGAACCGCCGAGCCGTCTAAATCCAGCGATCAACGGCGTCCTCGACGCCGTGATTTGTAAGGCACTCTCAAAACACCCTGACGCGCGATACCAATCGGCACGCGAGTTCTACCACAGCATCCTGAACCCCGGCACGGTCTACGAGCCGCCCCCACCCTCGCCTACTCCCCCGTCACCGCAGGAACCGGTTGTCTCCCTGCCGCCCGTAGTGGCGGATTCCGGTATCTCGCCCGCCGCCATCGCGCTAATCACCGGACTTCTCTTCTTCCTGATCGCGATCTGGGTCCTGCTTCGTAACGGTGCTTCGAGTCCATGAAATTTCAGCCTGGAGATACTGTCGGTCCGTATCGCGTCACCGGGTTCATCGGTGAAGGTGCGACTGGCGTTGTCTATCAGGTCGTCAATTCTGTCACCGGCCGGCTGGAAGCCATGAAGATTCTCGCGGAGTCCTTCCACCGCGATCTCGAACAGGCGCAGCGTTTCCTCCGGGAGATTCAACTTCAGGCGAAACTCGATCATCCCAATATCGCCCAGGTGCGCACGGCATTTTGTGAAGGTAATACGATAGTCCTTGTCATGGAACTGGTTGATGGAGAATCGCTTAGCGGCGTACTCAGGCGCGGCCCGCTTTCGGTGGCTGGCGCCATCCGCGTGGCCGAACAGGTCCTGAACGCGCTGATCATGGCGCACCACCATGGCGTAATCCATCGCGACGTCAAACCGGCGAACATTCTTGTAAATCGAGCGGGCGGAGTCAAACTCCCCGATTTCGGCCTCGCCAAACAGTGCGGCGAGCCTGGTCAAACGGGCCAGGGTATGGCCGTTGGAACCGTTTTTTATATGGCGCCGGAGCAGGTGCGGGGACTCGCCGCCACCGACTGGCGAGCCGATCTCTACGCCGTCGGCATCCTGCTATATGAGATGCTCACCGGGCGGAAGCCCTTCGATGGCCCGGACCAGTTCGCGATAATGCGCGCGCACATCGAGTACACGCCGCCTCCCGTCTCTCACTGGGCTCCTGGATTGCCAAAGGATTTTGACGCGCTTATCGATCGCGCCCTGCAGAAGGATCCCGCCAATCGATTCCAATCCGCCTGCGGATTTCTTACAGCCTTACAGGAACTGCCCTTAACCACGGCCCCGCCGGGTAAGGCCAAGTGGCACTATGCGACGTTTGCCGCCGGTATCGGTTCCCTGCTCCTCGCCGCCTTTGCCGTGCCCCCAACGCTCATTGAGCCACGCTTTGACACGCTCAGCTTACCGATGCCCGCTCCGCCGCCCGTCCCGGCCGATGCGCTCTTCATTCGGCCTGTCACGGCCACCACCGCGGCCGTCGTTCCGTTGCCGCAAGTACCCGCTATCGTGGTTCCGGTTCGCAAACCGAGTCCGGCCTCGCCGCGCCCCGTACCCGCGTTTACCGCCACCCGGATTTATTCGACCGAGAACGTCAGGACGATAGAGCCACCTGTCCTAAAGTCCTCCCAGCCGGCTTCCAACGTGCTTCCGGCGCCGCCGAAAATCTCTATCACCGAACCCGCGCCTCCGGCGCCCGCCGCCGCCCCCGCGATGGAGCCGCAACTCCCCACCCAAAAGCCCCCTACTTGGATGCGCCGCAATTTGGGCCGTGTACCCAGGATTTTCCGCCGCCGCGATCCACAACCCGAACCCAAACCTCTAAAATAGGCTCGTGCTCGCTGCGTTTCGCGTCCTACGTCACCGGTTCCGTTTCGAAGTCCTCAGCCCCGTCTACTTCCCTCCGTATAAAGCTGAAAATGTCCTGCGAGGGATGGCCGGCCTGCTACTCCCCGCCAGCGCTGGCGAGATATTGAACCCCATTTGGCGTAGTGCGCCGTCCGGCTTCGCCACTCCGCCCAAACCCTTCGTTTTCCGTGCTCACCACCTCGATGGGCTCCGCTTTCAGCCGGGCGCAGGGCTTCACTTCGACATCCACGACTTCGCGCCGCGCCTGCCGATTCGCGATAGCTTCGAATCGGCAATGAAACGGCTCGAAATCGAGGGTCTGGGCCCTGGCCGCGGGAAACTCCGATTGCTGAGCACGGAGACCGATTCTTTCCGATCCGCTGCAGTTGAGACTTCCAAAATCGGTCTCAACTTCATCACGCCAACTGAGATCGAGACAGCCTTCGACATCCTGATCGCCCGCCTCCACGATCGAATCAACGCGCTCTCCACCTGCTATCAAAACAACCCGCTTCCACCACTTGATCGAGTCAAGGTTCGGTTGGTTCGCGACGAAACCCGGCACATCGAACGGCAACGGTTCAGCACCCGCACCGGCCAGACGTACGAGACCGGAGGCGTTGTTGGGATGTTGACTTATGAAGGGTCGTTGGCTGCCGCGATTCCATATCTGGAAGTCGGACAGTGGACCGGCATCGGCGACGGACATTACGAAATCGCGATACAATAGGGTTGTGGCGCTGATTGATGAGTGGCGGATAGATAAGTCTTCTCTGTCCGTCGTGACGACGGACACTCCCTCCGATGCCGGAGCCTACTGGAAAACCAGAACCATGCAAGAGCGCTTGGCCGCCCTGGAATTGACGAGGCAAGTGTTCAATGGCTACGACCCGGATACCACCCGACTTCAAAGAGTTCTTGAGGTTGTTGAGGGCCCATGAAGTACGCTTCCTCGTAATTGGCGGTTATGCGGTCAACGCGTTCGGCTACGTTCGAAACACTGTTGCTATTGACGTTTGGATCGATTCCGAACCCGGCAATCAACGCCGCGTAATTCACGCGGTGCGGGATTTTGGATTTTCGTCGGCGAGCGATGACGTGCTTGACGGTCCCCGCGCGATGCTCCGGATGGGAGTGGCGCCGGTTCGAATCGAAGTGATGAAGAAGATCTCAGGCGTTGAATTCAACCATTGCTGGGATCGTCGCGTTGAATTTCAAATCGAAGACCTCGCCGTCCCGATGATCTCCCTGCCCGACCTAAAAGCCAATAAACTCGCCTCCGGCCGCCCAAAGGACCTGCTCGATCTCAGCGAACTCCCTTAACGCGTGGCAAAGTGATAGATTGGTGGGCCATGCTCTCCCGTCGCCTCTTTCTCGCCACCCTTCCTGCCGCCGCCGCACAGATCGGCAAGGTCAAAATAAAAGACGTCCAGGTCTTGTTGATGAAGGGCGACCGGACCTACACGCTTATCAAGATCACCGCCGACAATGGCGTTTACGGAATCGCTGAGGCCTATGGCAGTCCCGGTATCGGTGTGAAAGAGCAAATCCTCGGGTTGAAGCCCTCTTTGGTAGGCAAGGACCCGCTCCAGATCGACACTATCTACACCGGTCTCGGCGTCGGCGGCGGCAGCCTCTCCGGGTCGCGCACCGACGGCTCGGCGCACAATCTGATGCGCGCCGCCAGCGGCATCGAAATGACGCTGTGGGATCTGGCTGGAAAGATCCTCGGGGTCCCCAGTTCCACGCTGCTCGGCGGACGGTTCCGCGACAAGGTTCGGGTCTATGACCACGCCGCGCCGCGCGACATGCTCGACAAAGCCTCCTGCCGCGAATGGGCCGCCAAGGTCAAGGCCGACCCGTCCGGCTTTACGTGCCATAAGTTCGGCTTCCGCCGGACGACCCCCGCGAATGACCCGGCCAAAGACCCATCCAATCGGATATTAACTACGAAGGAACTTATCCAGGTCCGGCAGGGTTTCGAGAACTGCCGGGAGGCCATCGGATGGGAACACGACATCATGGTCCATTGCCATTGGGAGTATGATGTTCGCACCGCCATTCAGATCGCCGAAGCAGTGGAGTCCATCAAACCGCTGTGGCTCGAAGATCCGCTACTTGTCGATTACTCCTCTTCCTGGCAACGCCTCACGGCGTCGGCCAAAGTGCCTATCTGTATGGGCGAAAACCTCACTCGCCGCGAAGGCTTTCATCCGTTCATCGTCAATCAGGGCTGCGATATCGTCCATCCCGACCTCCGCAATTCGGGAGGTTTCCTGGAAACAAAACGCATCGCCGACCTTGCCTCGACCTACGGCATTCCCATGGGAACGCATAACACCGCCAGCCAGGTTCACACTTACGCCAACATTAACTGGGCCTCGTCCATTCGCGATTACATCGCCACCGAGACAGTAACTGGAAAAGGCGATTGGATGGACAAAGTGCTACTCCTGGATGGCCCGTATGTGCAGGGAGGTTATATCAAAGTAACAGAGAAGCCCGGCCTCGGAATTGAACTTAACCCGGACGTCGTCCGTGCCCATTTAGCGCCCGGTGAGGTTTGGTGGGGGTAGCCGGTAAGGAGCGCTTCGCCCTCGCCGCACTTCTTATCATCTTATTCACGCTGCTGGTCCGGCAGGCGGCTACAACGGGCGTCACCATGGACGAGCCGAACCACATGCTCGGCGCCCATTTCTATTGGTATGGCAGTCAGGTTATGCATGTTTCTGACCTGGCGCCGCTGCTCAAGATCGTCACCGGCTGGATCCCCGCCGCGATACCGTCCGCAGCGGATCCACGATGGCGGAACACCGACGAATGGGCCGCCGCCGCCGCTTGGGCGGTGGACCTCAAGGACCCGTTCTATCAGCGGTTGACGCTTCTCTTCCGCCTGCCCGTCCTGCTCTTCTCGCTCGCTACCCTGCTTCTGATATGGCGCTGGGCTCGGGCCACTGCGGGACCCGCGGCGGCGCTGCTCGCCGCGGCTGTCTTTGCTTTTGAGCCATCTGCCCTGGCTCACGGAGCACTCGTCAAGAACGACGTCGCCGCCGCGCTTGGTTACCTGGCCTTCTGGTACGCCGCTTGGCGTTATTGGCAACAGCCGGGCTGGAGTACTGTATGCTGGCTGGCCGCGGCGGCGCTGTTGGGAGTTCTGGCAAAACTCTCTTTGTTCATCCTCGCCGGCCTCGGCCCGTTCCTGCTCCTGATCCGGGAATGGCGCCGGTTTCCCCAACATTTCCTCCTCTTCGCGGCGATTCTCTACCTCGGATTGTGCACTGCCTACCAATGGGACGTGAGACTGTTGCACCCCGTTGAGATCGTGCATAAATGGGCCGATCCCAGGGTTCCCTGGCTCTTCACTGCCGTGGGCCAGATCTTCCAGTGGCTACCGGTGCCCTCGATCTTTTGGGAAGGATGTATCAGCCTTTTTTGGAGTGCGAGTGACCGGCCTCCCGTCTATCTGCTCGGCACGGTACGGCACACGGCGGATCCGCTGTATTTCCTCGTCGCTCTAGCTGTTAAGGTCCCCGTTGGCTTCCAGATTCTCTTTTTAGCGTCGGCGGCCTATTGCCTCAAAAAGCGCGACGCGTTAACGCTGTTTCTAATCATTCCACCTGTCCTCTACATTGCTCTCGCCAGTCTCTCAGGCCTTCAACTCGGCATCCGGCTCATCCTGCCTGCGCTGCCATTCGCGGCTTTGTTGGCGGCGCGTTTCGCCCAGGAATGGCGAAAAGTCGCCATCACCGCCGTCGTTTTGGGCTCTTTCGAGTCGTTAATCTACTATCCTCACGGCATCGCGTTTTTCAATGTTCCGGCTGGGGGCCCGGCGCAGGGTCTCCGCTATTTGGCCGACAGCAATCTCGACTGGGGCCAGGACCTGCCTGCTCTCCGCGAGTGGGTCACGAAAAACAACGGCGCTGGATTGCGCCTCGCCTATTTTGGCGCCGACACGCCCTGGCGGCATTTCACTGACAGAGAGATTGTCTCGATGCCGCCGCCCTGGAATGAATCGCTCGCCAAGGGCCAGTCCGTCCTCGCGCCGGAACCTGGGCTTTACGCCATCAGCGCGACGCTGCTTCCCGGTCACTTCTTTAAGCCGCAATACCAGGATTACTACAAGCATTTTCGCGAGCGCACCGCTACCGCCCGCGCCGGGTACAGCATTTACATCTACGACCTTAGAGTTTCGGGGAATCCAATAATGCCGGATCTCCCGGGTCGAACAACGGTCCCGCCGGTCCCCAGTCGCTGAGTCGAAACACGCGGCCCAGGCCGGTGACTTCCTTCACCGTGAACTCTACTTTACCGTCCCGTACCTGCGCCCAGATCCAATGGTAAAACCAACCGTCCTTAAAGCCCTGCCCTAACTTCAGTCCGCGCTCGATACTCCCGCCCGAGCTTCCAATCTCCAGGTATCTAACTCCGTCAAGTTCCAAGTGGACTAACTGATGGCCATGCCCACTAATTACGTAATCGACGTTGTACTTACGCGCCAGTCCATGTAATCCGAAGTTACGGTTCCCGACTCTGGCGTTTAGGATCCACGACGGCCGGTGACAGAAAACGAACTTCGGCCGGAGGTCTTTATGCTTCGCGAGTTCGCGCTCGCAGTACTCCAACTGCCCGGGCGCGAGCTCATCGGAGAGGCTGTTGTCGAGAATTACGAACAGGGCGCCATCCCGGACAAACGAGTGAGAAGCAGGGTGTCCGGCCTCGATTTCAAACAGTCGTTTAGATTGTGGCGACCAAATATCGTGATTTCCAGGCACAAAAAGCGTCTTAAAACGTCGATAACGACGCCAAATAACGTCCATTTCACGCCATTCCGCGACCGCTGTTTCGTCCTTGCCGCCCTGGATGATGTCCCCAATCGAGACGGCCAAGTCCGGTCCGAACAGGCTCGCTTCACGCCAAACCCGGGAGTAGATTTGGGGCGCGGCGGTTCCGGTCCGGTCCCCGATCAGGGCGAATCGGAATCCGCTTCCCTGCCCGCGAGCCGCTGTCAGGCCCGCCATGGCGCCTAAGCTCAAGAATTTTCTGCGGTTTAAGCCTGTCGTCATGAGATTTCCTTCCGTCGTCAGCCACTAATTTAACAAGTGCAGTTGCCGGAGTCACTTGGGCTTTTCGTGCCGCCACTCGTCGTGTGGCTGGCGATTAGCGGAATTGACGATTTGGTGCTCATCGGGCTCTGGCTTTGGCTCTGCGCCACTACCGATACAAGCCATTTAGATTCAAATACTTCCGGCATTCCGGAACGTATGATCGCGATCTTTACGCCGTTGTGGCAGGAGGAATCGGTCATCCGCCAAATGGTCACTCACAATATTACGGCGATTCGCTATAGGCAATTCCACTTCTTCATTGGGGCCTATCCGAACGACGAACCGACCGTGGAGGCCATCCGCGAACTGGAGGCGCGGTTTCCGAATGTTCACTTGGCACTAGTGCCTCATGACGGTCCGACGTCGAAGGCCGACTGCCTGAACTGGATCTACCAACAGATGCTGATTCAGGAAGAGCAATCGACTCAACGGTTTGACGCCGTTGTGACTCACGACGCCGAAGATCTGATACACCCCGATTCGTTGCGGGCGATCAACGCGCATTTGGGAGAGTACGACATGATCCAAGTTCCGGTCTTACCGCTGGCAACGGGAATCGGCGAATGGGTCCATGGCGTCTATATCGACGAGTTCAGCGAATTTCAGGCGCGCGATCTCTATGTAAGGACAAGACTTGGGGGCTTTTTGCCGTCCGCCGGTGTCGGGACGGCATTCAGCCGCCGGGCGTTGGAACGGTTGGCGACCTGCGCTGAGAATCGCATTTTTGAGCCGGGATGCCTGACTGAGGACTATGAGAATGGCTTTCGAATCAACCATTTAGGTTTCAAGCAGATCCTGCTTCCGGCGGGGCGCGCCCCAGTGGCGACGCGAGAGTATTTTCCGCGAACCTGGAAGGGCGCTACGAAGCAGCGAACACGGTGGGTGACGGGGATCGTCTGGCAGGGGCTGGAACGCCACGGATGGCAGGGCGGCGTGAGGCAGTGGTGGTGGCATTGGCGAGATCGTAAAGGCTTGATAGGAAACCCGGTTAGCCTGCTCGCGAATCTGCTTTTTGTCTACGGACTTTCCACCGGCTTCGACCATCCGCTGCTTGCCTGGACGCCATTCGCGATGGGGGTGGCGCTGATTCAGGCGGTCTCGCGCGCGGCGATTGTATACAAATTTTACGGCTGGCGGCACGCGCTAATGGCGCCGCTCCGGATTCCGCTGGCAAACGCCATTAATAGTGTTGCCGCGTTTCGGGCGACGTGGCGTTATTGGAAGTCCCGTGTTCAGAGTGCGCCGTTGGTTTGGTTGAAAACGGCGCATCAATATCCGAACCGCTTCGCGCTGGAGGCCCACCGGCCGACCCTTCAGGATGTGTTGATACAGTCTAACTACTGTAGTTTCAAACAGATCGAGGCAGCTGTAGAAAGCAAACCCGCCGGCCGGCGCCTAGCCGATTGGATGGTGGAGCGGGGCGACGTGGGAGAAGCCGAGATGTATGAAGCGCTGAGCTTGCAGTTGTGCGTTCCCTTGGCGAACGTGCGTCCTGAGGATATTCCACCGGAGACGGGGCGGGCGTTGCCGGCGCATGTGGTCCGGGAAATGGAGGTTATTCCGATACGGCGGCAAGCGGGGGAGTTACTGTTGGCCGCGGCGGAATTACCGCCCGAGGAGGCGCAAAGGAGGTTGCAAGAGTATACGCGGATGCCGGTGCGGTTTGCGTTGATTACAAGATCGAACTACGAGGAACTGCGCCGGTCGATCCTACCAAATTAAAACGCCGCCTGATGAAAAAGCGGCGTTACCTTGTTTTTTTGATTTCTTGTCGAACACGGCACCAAAACCAACGACAGATCGTTTGTTCCTCCGAGGCGCCTATACCGTCTATCGGCACCGGGGAGCTATGGCTTTAGCATCCATTGCATCATTTTGTACATTGCTTTTCCGCGATGGCTTACCAGTAGTTTGGTTTCGGCGGAAGCTTCGCCAAACGTGCAGTTGAATGGCGGGTAGAAGAACAACGGGTCATAACCGAAGCCATTGGGTCCGCGGGCCTCAGTGAGCAGTTGCCCTTCGACGTAATCTTCGAAGGTTTCGAACGAATGGTCGCCGATAGCCACGGCGATGGCGCAGACAAAGCGGGCGGTCCGATTACTGGACTCGCGCAGCGCTTCGAGGACGCGGGCGTTGTTGGCGGAGTCGGTGGCGCCTTCTCCGGCATAGCGAGCGGAGTATATACCAGGGGCGCCGTTGAGCGCGTCCACGACTAGGCCGGAGTCATCCGCGAATAGCGGGCCATCAATAAATGCGCTGTAATACTCCGCTTTAATAATGGCATTTTCGGCGAAAGTCAAACCTATTTCTTCAGGAGGCTCGATGGATTTCAAACCTGGAACGGGAATCACTTCCAACTGTCCCGCGGCGTAATGGGCGGCGATGAGGTTAAACTCCCGGAGTTTGCCGGGGTTCGTAGTGGCGCAATAGACGGTCACTTGAGTGTTACGAACTGCTTTTGCAATGTTATCAATTCGGACACGCCCTGCCGGCCGAGGGAAAGGAGTGTTGCCAGTTGGGCATCGTCGAACTCTTTGTGTTCCGCTGTCGCCTGTAACTCGACGAACTTACCGGCGCCGGTCATGACGACATTCATGTCGACCTCGGCGGCGGAGTCCTCTTCGTAACAGAGATCGAGGAGGCCGGTTCCACCGACGATCCCGACGCTGGTGGCGGCGAGGTAGTCGCGAATGGGGTTAGCGCCCAGGATACCGCCCTTAAGGAGTTTGCCGACGGCAAGGCCGAGGGCGATAAAGGCGCCGGTGATGGCGGCAGTGCGGGTGCCGCCATCGGCCTGGAGAACGTCGCAGTCGAGGACGATGGAGCGTTCGCCGAGCGCTTTGAGGTCGATTACGGCGCGTAGGGCACGGCCGATGAGCCGTTGAATCTCCATGGTGCGGCCTCCTTCGCGCCCTTTCTTTACCTCGCGCGGGGTGCGGGTGATGGTGGCGCGCGGAAGCATGGCGTACTCAGCGGTTACCCAGCCCTGGCCGGCGCCACGAAGGAAATTCGGGACGGTGTCTTCGACAGAGGCGGCGCAGAGGACGCGGGTGTGTCCGACCGAAATGAGAACTGAACCTTCGGCAGTTAGGAGGTAGTCCGGTTCAACACTGACCGGGCGCATTTGAGTTGGTTGTCGTCCATCGATTCGCATTGTTTGATCCTGGTTGGTTGCTTGTTCGGCAGAGTTTGGGTTTTTGGGGCCGATCCGTTGGCGTCGCGGCTTAGTAGATTTGTGGTCGAGGCGCGAGGGGGTTCGGTCGCGGTTCGATATTTTTGTGAAGCTCAGGGCACAAGCCGTTCGCAGTTCGGCAGTTTTGGTGACGCCGGGGTAGGGTTCGGTCGCAGCGGCGATTTTGGTAACGACACGATGGAGTTTGATCGGGGTTCGATATTTTTGTGAAGCTCAGGGCACAAGCCAGTCGCGGTACGGCAGTTTTGGTGACGCCGGAATAGGGTTCGGTCGCAGCGCGGCGATTTTGGTAACGACACGATGGAGTTTGGTCGCGATTCGATCGTTTTGTGAAGCTCAGGACAGAAGTTGTTCGCGGTTCGGCAGTTTTGGTGACG
>Ga0105047_10002915_pt1 | contig 30366 bp, 26 predicted proteins | sample MAT04_FD_78384 | JGI IMG/M metagenome (GOLD analysis project Ga0105047, IMG submission 78384) | Freshwater microbial communities from Lake Fryxell liftoff mats and glacier meltwater in Antarctica - MAT-04 (megahit assembly) | ecosystem: Environmental > Aquatic > Freshwater > Ice > Liftoff... | reverse complement strand
GTGACGACCTGTGGCCGGACGACGTCCGACGGTGCGTCCCAGGGTGTGGCGGCCAGGAGTCCCGCATCCAAGGCGTTGGCGATCACGGCGATCTCGGGTGCGCCCGCCGTCGTGGGCTCACCCAGGTAGCGATGGGCGTGGTCGCGCTCCATCTCGCTGTTCACGCACAGGGCACCCGCGCGGCGCAAGAACCTGCGCTCGACCAAGGCACCGTAGATGCCCTTCTTCGCTCGACCGCGCTGCCGATTCTCGGGAGCCAAGCCGGCGTGGGCGGTGACGACGTAGGGCACCCCGATCCGACCCAACGATGTCGCCAGCACACGATGCGGGGGACGGAACACCTCGTGGAAGTGGACGAGATCCGGCCGATCGCCCATGCGAAGCCGTGACTGCAGGTGGCGCACCATGGCCGCCGTCGACGGCTTCGCATGCACCCACGGGCGGGCGCCGTCGGGGACGGCAACCGCGGCTGCATGGCGAGCCGCCACGAAGAGGTCGGCATCGACGCCTCGCCGGCGCTGCGCCTCGACCAATCGGCCGGCGATCTGCACGACGCCGTTGACGGAGCCGAGATCGCCCACGAGGTAGACGTGCCAGACACGCCCCGGCTCACGCCGTTGTTCGGTGGTCAACGTGCACCTCCCTTCGCTCGGTGGCGCGCAGCATCATGGTCGAGGCAATGGCACAGAAGCACTGGGCCACCAGCCACGTCCAGCCGACGGCCACGATGCCGTGATCGGTGAGCAACAGTGCGGCGCCGACCAGGCAGATGACGGCCGTCGTGCCGTTGATCAGCGCAGCGATGCCGTAGTGCTCGCGCACGCGCAGCCCGGCGATGGCCACGTTGCCCACCGCATCCGGGATCACCGCCACCACGAACAAGGCCAAGGTGCTCGACGCCACGGCATAGTCCGGACCGAAGACGTCGAGCAGCAGGCCACGGGCCAGCACCACCACAGCAACGGCCGGCATCAGCACCAAGAGCAGGAAGCGGCGAGCCTTCCTGACCAGTGGGTCCAGCGCCGAACCATGGGAGCCCTCGCTCAAAAGCGCCGCCGACACGCCGGGCGACAGCGCGCTCAACATGGAGGCCAGCATCCACGCCAACGTGGCTGCGGCCGTGGCCGTGGAACCGAGGAACACCACGACCACCAACGGGATGGCCTTGCTCGGGAACTCGGCCCCGAGCGACACCGCCCAGTTGCCGAGGGCCCTGCGCCGCAACGTCGGGTCGAGGAAGCGCAGCACGCGGGAAGGTTCGGCGGCCTCACCCGACACAGGAGATCGAAGGCCCGGCTGCGCCTGACGGTGGGCACCGGGGATGAGCACGGCGATGCCGAGCAGCACGGAGGCGGCGGTGGCGCCGACCCACGTCAAGGCCACGAGGCCGGCACCGTCGGCTCCCGCCAACAAGGCGACGACGAGCAACCCCAGGCGAATCAAGGCGAAGCCGCCCAGGCGAACCACCACACGCCGAGGCGCTCGGGCCGACACCAGCACGCCGTCGACCACGACGGACACGTTCGTCAGCGCGGCACCGACGACGAGCACGGCGATGAGGCCAGGCTGCGAACCGATCCTCACATCATCGGCCGTGGCCAGGAGCCACATGGCCACGATGCCACCGGCCAGCGCACCGGATGCAGCCGCCACAGCGAGGGCCTCGATGACAGTGGTGGTCCACTCCCGACCGCGGCGTGAGGGCAGGGTCTGGATGACCGCCGGCGCAAGACCGAGGTTGGCCACCAGCGCAGCCAGGGTGAACGCCCCGATGATGCTGGCGGAGACGCCCACATCTGACGGCCGGAGCGAACGGGCGGCCAGCACCCATGCGGCGTAGCCGAACACGCCGCTGACCACGGTGGCGGCCGCCAGCGTGATGCCGTTGCGCACCACCGGCTCGTCGAGGCGAGCCCGAACTCGGGTTCGCTTTGGCGAGGACGAGGTGTCGATGTCAGAGGTGGCGGAACGCAGCAGGGTCATAGGAGGGGTGGCAAGCGAGTCAACACAATGGGGAGACGGATCGTGAGAATGGACGAGGGCCCGGCACCGAAGTGCCGGACCCCCTTCCAGATTGCTGCAGGGAAGCGATGGTAGGACTCAGCTGGCTCGGCAGTGGCTGTCGGACGCACCGAGACCGGTCACACCGAGCGGCAGCGGGAAGAACCCGTTGTCGCGGATGGTGTTCTCGACGTCGACGCGGTAGTTGTTGCCGGTCTCCCGGTTGACGGCGTGCTGCGACGACGGCTTGCAGAGGAAGCCGAGGGGGGCCACGAAGTTGCGGCCGCCGTTCGCGATGTCATCGGTGCCGAAGCTGTTGCGGATGACGTTGTAGACGAAGCGGCTGTAGGGGTAAGTACCGGCGACCACGGTGGTCTCGTTGGCGGTGACGCCGTTGATGGCCCCGAGGATCGACCCCTGCCCACCGCTGGTCGAGTGACGACCCAGCGAGTAGTAGGAGATCGAGTTGAGGTCGCAGCGGGTGGCCGCCGGGAGCTCGAGGGCGCAGTCGGTGTTGCCGGCAGCGATGATCGGCGTGGCGTCGTTCTCGAAGATCACGCGCTCACCGTTGGCCGCCGTGCCGTCCTTGTAGACACCGGGGATGCAGTTCTGGGAGTTCTTGCCGGAGCCGAGGAAGCCATCGAACGTCGCCCGGGTGCCCGAGCCCGTCTGGGCAGCCCAGGTCAGGAGCGGAGCACCGGCCACGCCACCAACATCGCCCCAGTCGGCGATGGTGTTGACGTCAGGGCCATCGATGTTGCAGTCCGAGAAGATGCTCGTGAGCTGCGCCGTCGTGAGGTTGGTCACGGCCAGCGAGGGATCGCCGGCGGTGGTGCCGAACTTGACCCACGGGATGGCGTCCCGGGCGAAGGCGAAGAAGCGCAGGTTGACCGAGTCGCTGCCGCTGCGAGCACGCGAGGAGCGAGCCACATCGAGGACCTGGTAGCCGGGTGCGCCACGGTTGGTCAGCTGGGTGATGCCGCTGGACGACCCCACCGGGTAGTAGCCGAACATCACGTCGTGGTCGGGGTTGCCGTCCGACGTGACGTTTCCGGCGCCGTCAGGTTCGTAGATGACGTCGAGGACGGGGGTGGCCTGGACCTGGTCGGTGCAGCCGCCCGACAGGTCCTGGGTGCCGCCGGAGGGCTTGGAGGTCAAGCAGCCGGGGGCCTCGTTGTAGAGGGTGGCCAGGTCGTCCATCATCCAGTGGGTCGTGTCCGACCCACCGATGCGGATCCAGTCCGTGGCGTTGTTGGGGGTGAAGGGCGTGCTGGCCGAGGCCGGCAGCACACCGAGGGTGCTCGCACCGAGACCGGCGACAGCCGCTCCGATGAGAACCTTCTTCGCAAGATGCATGCGATGCTCCTGTGGTTCGATGACCGGGTTGATTTGGTGTGAGAACCCCAGGGGGGCGCGGTGCGCCTTGCGGATTCCCAAGGGTTTTCTACCGAATGGGGGTGTCTCGCCCGGGGCCACGAGGTGAACCCTGGGCCAACGCCACGAAGCGATCACGTGCCGAGATCCGAGCCCGAGATCCAGGTGACATCGAGGTGGCCGACAGGTGGCCTACGACCGAACGCGCAGCGAAATCTCGCTGGATTCAAGGCTGCTGCGGCCGCCGGCCCGAGCCCTCGCCGTACGCTCCCCGACCGTGCCGACCCGACCCCGCCTCACCGTGATCCTGTGCCTCGTCACCCTCCTCGGCGCCGTCGCCTCCGGCTGTTCCGGCGAGGAGCAGCAAGGGACGCCGTCGTCCACCACGGCCCAGCCCGTCGACGTCACCCTGCCTCCCCTCGACCTCTCCATCAACGAGCAGACCATCGCCTTCGTGTCCCGCCTGGTGGTGGGGACGTCGCTGATCCAGCGTCCCCTGGATCCGGCCAAGCAAGGCGAACAGCAGGTCGTCACCCTGGGCAAGAACGTCCGGGCGGAATCGCTCGTGTGGGCTCCCGACGGCTCGACGCTCTACTTCGTGGCCACGCCAGAAGCCGAGCCACCCTCGGCCAACTTCGAGATCTGGTCCCTGCCCGCCGACGGCACCGAACCCGTGCAGCTCACCGACGATCCGGGCTCCGACGGAGGCATCTCCGTGTCGCCCGACGGGGCCACCATCGCCTTCTTCTCGAACCGCGGAAACGCCGCCACGGGCGACTTCGACCTGTGGGTCATGGGTGCCGACGGCACCGGTGCACGCAAGGTCGTGGACAGCGACGCCGGCGTGGGTGAGATCCAGTTCACCCCGGATGGCCAGAACCTCGTGTACGTGACGCGGACCATCAACTCCTCGACCGTCTGGACCGTCCCGCTGGTTGGCGGATCACCCACGCCGCTGGGCGCCACCACGGGGATCGCTGACCAACCCGACGTGTCACCCGACGGCACCCAGATCGCCTTCGCCGGCCAACTGGATGGCGATCCCGTGAGTCGCATCTACCTGATGGCCATCGACGGCACCGACGTGCGAGCCCTCACCTCCGACACGGCCGGCGACCGTGATCCGACGTGGTCGCCCGACGGCACGAAGCTCGCCTTCACCCGAGTCGGCCTCGACGAGGACGAGGAACCGGCCGACCTGCTCTACGTGCTCGACGTGGCCTCCGGCGAGGCCGTCATCGTGTCCTCGGTGCAGGGCGCAGACGCGCGCGAACCGGCCTGGTCGAGCGACGGGAAGTTCATCGCCTTCACCTCCAACCAGTCACAAGACGACGAGATCGCCGTCGTGGCCGCCGACGGATCGACGGGCATCTTCGCCAGTGGCAACCCACAGGCCGCCGACACCTCCCCAGCCTGGAAGCCACTGCCCGCCGGTTGATGCTCAGGTCTCGGGATCGCCGCCCTGAGGCTTCGGTTGCTCGGGGCTCGGGCCCTTCCACTCGCGGACGATGGCCGACTGGCTGGCCGTGGCCAGCAGGGTGCCGTCCTCGGCCCACAAGTAGACGAGGCCATGGCCGAAGCCGTTGGCCACGTGGTCGACGCGGATGTCGAGCAGCACCCAGTCGGTGGGCACGAGGCGTCCGACCCGCAGGGTGTTGTCAAGGCTGTTGGAGGTGATGTTGGTGGTCAGGGTCTCGGCCAAACCGAGCGGCAGGTAGTCGCCCAGCACGGCCAGCGCCGGGGCCGACACGTCGAGGAGGTCGGGCATGCGGCTCCACACGGCGTGGCGGCCGGCGGCACGGTGGCGCGCGGCCCAGCGCTGGTCGAGGCGGTCGATGATCGAGTCGCCCGTCTTCCATCGAGACTCGCGAGGCGGGCAGTCGTCCGGGTGCGGCACCGTGGGCATCGTCACCCACTGGCCCTCCTCAGGCAGCGGCCGCTCGCCCAGGGCGGCGTTGACGGTGAGGATCTCGGTGCCGGCCACCGTACCCACGGCCCGGGCCTGGGTGGTCTGTCGCCCTTCGACCGCCACCGTGACGTCGATGTCCATGGTCGTGCCCGGCCGGGCATACGAGAGGTACTGCGCCGTGGCCCAGATGACGGGGCGACCGGTGGTGCCCTCCATGGCCGAGATAGCGGCGCCCAGCCCACATCCGCCGAACAGGAACCCACCGCCGGTGGAGATGCCGGGCACCACGGGCAAGTACCAGCGCATCGGGTTGTGGGTGGGCTGCAGACCGAGCCACTGGCGGGCGTCGAGGGAGGCGTCCATCCCCGGATCCTACGCGGCACCTCTCCCCCACCCCTTCTCCGTCGGCGAACCGGTGGACGTTGATGCGCGCAGAGCGCGATCAACGTCCACCGGTTCGGGCGGGTTCGGGCGGGTTCGGAAACCGAGCGATGCTCACTGTTTTGTGGTTCACTCTCGGCCATGGCTGACACCCCCTGGCTCGAAGACACCTGCTCGCTCGTCGACGCCTTCCGCTCGGGAGAGCGATCGCCCACCGAGGAGCTCGAGGCCACCCTGGCCGCCATCGAGTCGAGCGAGCTCAACGCCTTCTCCCACCTCGACGTCGACGCCGCACGCGCCGCAGCGGCGTCGGCCGACGTGTCGCTGCGGTTCGGTGGCGTGCCCATGGGCATCAAAGAGCTCGACCACGTGGCCGGGTGGCCCGACACCTACGCCTCGCTGGCCTACAAGGACCGCATCGGCGAGTACGACTCGACCATGGTCACTCGGCTGCGCGCCGCCGGCGCCGACCTCATCGGGCTGACCACGGCCAGCGAGTTCGGTGGCCTCAACGTCAGCATCACCAAGCTCAACGGCATCACCGGCAACGGCTGGGACAAGACCCGCACAGCCGGCGGCTCGTCGAGCGGCTCGGCCGCAGCCGTGGCCGGCGGGCTGGTCACCCTCGCCTCGGGCGGCGACGGCGGCGGCTCGATCCGCATCCCCGCCGGCTTCAACGGCCTCGTCGGCATGAAGGGCACGGCCGGGCGCATCCCCCGCGGCCCGCACACCATCGTCTCCCCGATGACCGTCGTCATCGGCTGCCTGGCCCGCTCGGTGCGCGACGTGGCCCGCTGGTACGACACCTGCGCCGGCTACGACATGCGCGACCCCTACAGCCTGCCCACGGTCGACGGCTGGGAGCGCGACCTCGGCACCCGCGACCTGGCCGGCCTGCGCGTGGCCATCCTCCCCGACCTCGGCGGCACGGCCGTGGTCAACGACGAGGTGGCGGCCATGGTGGCCGAAGCCGGCGAACTGCTGGCCAAGACCACGGGCATGACCATCGTCGACGGCATCGAGGTCCACCTCCCCGGGCTGGGCATGGAGTGGGCCATGTCCAACCTGGCCGTGCTGGCCGCCGAGCTGCGCGACGTGTGGCCGGACTGCCGTGACGACCTCACCACGGAGATGGCCTTCGGCCTGACGCTGGCCGAGCAGATCTTCGACTTCACCATGGCCGGCTCCGTCGAGATGCAGCGCACCAAAGCCAACGAGGCCATGGCCGCGCTCTACGACCAGGTCGACATCGTGCTGTGCGCCACCAACCCCAACGTGGCCTATCCGGCCGACGTCACGCTCAACACCGAGCTGGGCAGCGGCGGTGGAACGGTCATGGGCATCGACGTGGCCGCGGCCAGCAACAACGGCGCTCTGACCATCCCGGCCAACATCGTCGGCAACCCGTCGTGCTCGATCCCGGTCGGCCTCGTCGGCGGCCTGCCCGTGGGCATGCAGATCATGGGACGCCACCATGCCGACGCCCTCGTGCTCGACCTGGCCCGGGCCTTCGAGCTCGAGCAGCCCTGGCCGCTGGTGTCGCCCATCGCTCCCTGCTGAACGACCAGCCGATCAGCTGCCCTCGGCACCCACGCTCGGTCCCGAGGAGTTGAACAGGTCGTCGATGGCCAACATCGGCCCCGGTGCCTCGATCGGGTCGGCCGGGCGCTGCGGCTCGAAGAACGGTGGCGGCTCGACAGCCGGCGGCGCGGCCACGGCGGCTGGCGATTCGACCACGGGACCGAACTCCGCAGGTGGCGGCGTCGGCGATGCGCCCGGGCCGTTCCCACCCCAGGCCGCGACTTGGGCAGGATCGTGGCCGTGGGGCGTGGCCGGAGGCTGGGGCTTCGAGCGCCGGCAGGCCGACAGCGCGTCTGCAGCCTGCTGGAGCTCGGTGCGACAGGCCTTCTCCCGCTCGGCCAGGCGCTCGAGGTCTTCCTGGGCGTGGGCCACGTCGAGCTCGGCCTCGTCGAGCACGGCTCGGGCCTCGCGCTCGTCGCCGCCGGGCACGGTGAGGTCGGCTTGCAGCGACCGGGCCCCCTCCTTGCGCACTCGGGCGATGGCCTTCTGCTCGCCGGCCTCGTCCCAACGTCGGGCCAGCTCGAGCGGTGTGACGAGTCCCTGGCGGTACTCGGAAAGGGCCTGACGGCCGTCGTCGGTGACGAGCAGCGACTCGGCCTGGTGGATGGGATGGCTGTCTGGGTCTTCGCCCTGCCCTCTGGCCGCCGCGTCCTCGGCTCGGGCCAAGTCGTCGAGGCGGGCCCGCTCGGCCACCCGGAGGCCGTGGCGGGCGTCGGCCGCCGCCGCCTCGCCGTCGGTGACACGGCGGAGCATGCCCTCGATCTGGGCGATCACGGCGTCGAGCGCGGCCTGGGCCCGCTCGGCCTCGAGCTCTTCGGTCACGCACGGGCCGAAGGCTTCGTGCAGCGTGCCGTCCTCGAGGCGGGCCAGGTTCTCGGCGTCCTCCTCGGCGGCCTCGGCATCGTCGGCATTGGCCTTTCGCAGCTGGTTGAAGAGGAACCCGCCCACGGCCGCGAAGATGAGCACGGCCAGCAAGATCACGAACGCCGGCGACCCGGGGGGCTCCTCCTCGGTGGCCGGGGTGATGACACTGTCGGTGGCCTCGCCACCGGGCACGGCGCCGTCGCCGCCCGGCGCGACCGTCGTGGCCGTCTCCGGCGCCACCGGTGCACTGGCACGCCCGGTGTTGACGCCCACCGCACCGGACACCTCACCCACCGTGGTCACCGCGCCGGTGGCCAGGTCGACCCGCTGCAAGCCGCCGCTGGCCGCCACCAGCAGCGCGCCACCGTTGCCGTCGGGCGGCGAGGCGGGATCGGCGGTGAGGTCCCGAGGGTCGGCCACGGTGGCGACGGTCGTCTTCTGACCGCCGTCGAGACGGATGACCTGCCCGGCGGTGACGTCGGTGACGAACAGCGACGAACCCGGCCCCAGGGCGATGCCGAGCGGGGCCTGGAAGCCCTCGCCGATGGGAGCCACGACCCCAGCGGCATCGATGGCCACGACTCGCTGGGCGTTCCACTCGGTGACGTAGGCCGTGCCGTTGCGCACGACCACGCCACTCGGAGCCTGCAGGCCGGTGGCCAGGTCGGTCACGGTCTTGGCCCCCACGTCGACGGTGGACAGCCGGCCACCGTCGAACGACGTGACCAACAGCGCCCCATTGCCCCGCACGGCCAGGCCGGCGGGGAACGGGTAGTCGACGATGGGGGTGAGCGTGGCGCCGAACGGCCCGCCGATGGCGACCAGTCGATTGGCGCCGGCCTCGGCCACGACGATGGCGTCGTTGGGCAGCAGCGCCGCCGCCCGGGGCTGCGACAGGCCGGTGACGAGCGTGCGACTGGAGCCGTCGGGCGCCACCGCCAGCACGCTCCCCCGGGCCTGGACGGTGACCAGCACCTCGCCCGGCCGCACCTCCACCGCCTCCCCCTGGGCCCCGACCGGCGGCGGACCGACAACGGCGAACAGGAACGCGAACAGGCCCGCGACGAACCCGAGCAGGGCGACTCGTCGGCGCGACGAGGGGGGAAGGAACAGGGGTTGCACGGGGTTGAACATGACGAGCGGGCCTGCCAGCGGCCGGAGCAGTTGCGGCGGTCGAGTGGGCCGTTCGGACCATCTGCCGGATACCTGTCATACCACCTGGGGAGTATCTACCCATGGACACCCAACTTCGCCTGCTAACCACCGAGCCCGAACCGGAGTGGAAGCTCGACGACGCCACGGTCACCGCCGGTCGCCAGGGCATCGAAGCCGCACGGGCCGCGCTCCGTCGTGCTCGTGCGCAGGCACCACCCACCGACAGCCCCGCCCGCCACCGGGCCGCCTGATCCGCCGTCGTCCGGCTGTCGCCTTGCCCTCCGATCGACCGTCCCCGGTAGTGTTCGCCCATGCCTGACGTCGTGATCGTCGAAGCCGTCCGCACCCCCATCGGCCGTCGGGGAGGTGGGCTCGCCAGCGTCCACCCCGCCGACCTCCTGGCCCACGCGCTGCGTGAGGTCGTGAGCCGTTCCGGCATCGATCCGGCCGAGGTCGGCCAGGTCGTGGGCGGCTGCGTCAGCCAGGTCGGGGCCCAGTCGTTCAACATCGCTCGAACCGCCTGGCTGACCGCCGGCATGCCCCTCGAGGTGGCCGCCACCACCGTCGACACCCAGTGCGGCTCGTCGCAGCAGGCCACCAACCTGGCCACCGCCCTGGTGGCCGGCGGCGTCGTCGACGTGGCCATCGCCTGCGGCGTCGAGAACATGTCCACCGTGCCGATCGGCTCCAACTCGTCGAAGAAGCTCGGCCTCGGCACCGCCATCCCGAAGAGCTACTTCGGCAACTACGAGTTCACCTCGCAGTTCGAGGGCGCCGAGCGCATCGCCGACAAGTGGGGCATCACCCGCCACGACACCGACGCCTTCGGCCTCCGCTCGCAGACCCTCGCCGCCCAGGCTTGGGCTGAGGAGCGCTTCGCCACCCAGGTCGCCCCGCTCGACGCCCCCGACCTCGACGAAGACGGCAAGCCGACCGGCACCACCCACCACGTGGCGCGAGACGAAGGCCTGCGCGAGACCACCCTCGAGAAGCTCGCCTCACTCAAGCCCGTCGCCCGCGAAGACGGCGTGCACACCGCCGGCACGGCGTCGCAGATCTCCGACGGCGCCGCCGCCGTGCTCGTCATGTCGGCCGAGAAGGCCGCCGCCCTCGGGCTCACGCCGATCGCCCGGGTCGTCGACACGTGCCTCGTGGGCGTCGACCCGGTGCTGATGCTCACCGGCCCGATCGATGCCACCCGCCACCTGCTGGCCCGCACCGGCCTCTCGCTCGACGACATCGACCTGTTCGAGATCAACGAGGCCTTCGCCTCGGTCGTGCTGGCCTGGGGTCGCGAGTTCGACGCCGACATGGACAAGGTCAACCCCAACGGCGGCGCCATCGCCCTCGGCCACCCGCTCGGCGCCACCGGCGCCTTCCTGTTGACCAAGGCGGTGCACGAGCTCCAGCGCACCGGTTCGTCGAAGGCGCTCATCACCATGTGCTGCGGCGGCGGCCTCGGCACCGGCACCCTCCTCGAGCGGATCTAGCTCCGGCTCGACTTCGTCCGCTCGACGCGGACCTCTACCGCCCAACGCCTGAGGTCCCCATGCATCGCCGCGCCGTATCGCTGCTCCTGCTGATCGCCGTCGCCGCGCCCGGCTGCTCGCGCCCACCGAGCGGCGCACCGGGCGAGGCCCGCGTCGAGCGCGTGGTCGATGGCGACACCATCGTCGTCGACCTCGCCGGCCAGGAGGTCACCGTCCGTCTGCTCGGCATCGACACCCCCGAGACCCACCATCCCGACAAACCGATCGAGTGCCACGGCCCCGAGGCTTCGGCCCGCCTCGCCGAGCTCCTCCCCGCCGGCACCACGGTGCGCCTCGCCCGCGACGCCGAGCTGCACGACCGCTACGGCCGCGTCCTGGCCTACGCCACTCGCGCCCCCGACGGCCTCGACGTCAATGTGACCATGGCTGCCGAGGGCCACGCCGACGCCCTGTCCATCGCCCCCAACACCACCCGGGCCGCCGACATCAGCGCCGCGGTGCGCGCCGCCCGCGACGGCAGCCTCGGCCTGTGGGGCGAGTGCGCCGGCCCCCACGTCCCGGCGGTGCCGTGAGGCAGGCCGACCGCCCGCCGCGACCGACGGTCGACCCGGTAGGTTGCGCACCTGTGACCACTCTCGCCGAGCGCCTGGGCTACGAGGCCGACACCCGTCTGCTCATCATCAACGCCGACGACCTGGGCATGTGCCACGCCGCCAACGAAGGCGTCTACGAAGCGCTGCGGGCGGGCCTCGCCACCAGCGCCAGCCTGATGGTGCCGTGCCCGTGGGCCCGCACGGCGTCGGCCGGCTACCTGGGCGAAGACGTCGGCGTGCACCTCACCCTCAACGCCGAGTGGGACCGCTACCGCTGGGGCCCCATCACCCATGCCCCATCATTGCTCGACGGCGACGGCGGCTTCCCTCGCACGCTCGACGACGTGTGGGACCACGCCGACATCGACGAGGTCCGCCGCGAGCTGCGGGCCCAGATCGAGCGGGCCATCCTGTGGGGCTTCGACGTCAGCCACCTCGACTCGCACATGGGAACGCTCCAGCTCCGGCCCGAGTTCTTCGACGTCTACCTGGAGATGGCGGTGGAGTTCTCCCTGCCGCTGCGGCTGTCGGGGGCATCGTCAGAGCGCACGGTCGGCTTCCCGTTCCGCCGTCTGGCCGCCGAGGAAGGCGTCGTGTTCCCCGATCAGTTCGTATACCTCCAAGGCACGTCGAGCCGCAAGGCCCTCGAGAAGACGCTGTTCGATCTCCGACCCGGCGTGACCGAGGTCTACGCCCACCCGTCGATCGACACCCCCGAGCTGCGGGCCATCGCCCCCGACTGGCCCAACCGCGTCGACGACCACCACCTGCTCAGCCACGACACCGGGCTGCGCACCATGGTCGAGCGCTCGGGCGTCGCCCTCATCGGTTGGCGCGAGCTTCGCGGGGCCATGCGCGCCGGCTGAACCAGGCCGGCAGCGGCACGTCAGCGCAAGGTCTTCTGGTAGGTGCGGAACACCCGACTGACGTCGGCGCCGAGCTTGGCGTAGAAGCGCACCGGCCCGACCCAGGCGATCTCCACGTCTGATCGCCCGGCCACCTGCAGGTCCTTGGCCACGGCCGCCACCAGCGCCGCACCCACGCCGGACCCGCGGTGCGTGCGCAGCGTGGCCATGGGGCCGAGCCAGCCGATCCGCCACACCGAGTGGCAGCAGAACCCGACGGGCTGGTCGTCCACGAAGGCGGCGTGGATCGACGCCGCCTCGATGGCAGCGTCGACCTCGACCGACCACGGAGGCCAGTGCTCGGCCACGAAGGCCCGCACGGCGGCGGCATCATCATCGGACACCACGCGGCGCCGGACGACGCCCTCGGGCGGCGCAGCCCGGAACGACGACGGCAGCGACATGTTCACCTCCGACCCGAACACCACGTAGCCAGCGGCCTCGGCCAGGCACTGGGCGCCGAGCCAGCGGGCATCGACCCCCGGCCAAAGGTAGGTCGGCGCCTCCCCGCCCCACACGGCAAGGTCGACCCCTTGCTCGTGGAACCACACCTCCACCGCATCGAGCAGGGTCTGACCGCGCCCCTGGCGCCGCTGCTCGGGATCGACCGCGAGCAGCCGCACGTGGCCCATGGCCAGCTCGCCGTAGCGACGGACCACCGCCGCGGCCGCGCCGAGGCCGTCGTCGAAGCCGACCACCAATCCCGGGTCGTCCCACACCACGGCCGAGAGCTCGTCGGCCGTCAGCCGTTCGTCGGGCAGCGCGGCGGTGACCAGCCGATGGAGGTCGCCGGCGCGGTCCGCCGACCAGGGGTTCACGCCGCCGTCGCCCATGGTGCGATCCGGCTCAGCGCAGGCCGGCGAAGAGATCTCGCTCGGGGATGTCGGTGGGCACGAGGCTCTCGGCCAACACGTAGTCGTCGAACGGATGGATGGACCGGGCCACGTCGTCGGGCAGGCCGAACCAGAAGGGGCTGGTGGGGTCGACCTGGGTGGCGTGGGCCAGCAAGGCCTTGCCCCGCACGTCCCACACGTCGTGGATGGGCACCTGGGTGGTGATGCGGTCGTCGTGCCACGGCCGGTCGAACCACTCGGGGCTGAACGGCGATTCGAGCCCGTTGTCGAGGAAGGCCTGGTGGGTGGCCTCCATGCGAGCCTTGGCCCAGACCGTGTAGTAGAGCTTCGACGGAGCGAACGGCTCGCCGAGGTCCGGTCGCCACGTCGGATCGCCGGCTCGGGCGAAGGCCGGCACCGAGATGTCGTGCACCCGCAGGTGGTCGGGGTGGGGGTAGCCGGCCTGGTCGTCGTGGTAGGTCACGATCACCTGCGGTCGCTCGCGACGGATGATCTCCACCAAGCGGCCGATGGCCTCGTCGAGATCGGCGTTCCAGAAGGCCTCCGGTCGGGCGTTGGCCTCGGACTCGGGCATGCCCGAGTCGCGGTAGCCGAGCCACACGAGCTCGTCGTAGCCGATGATGGCGGCGGCGGCCTCGAGCTCGGCTCGGCGCACGTCGGCCAGGTTGGCGTGGACCTCGGGCCGGTCGAGCGCCGGGTTCAGCACCTCGCCCTCCTCGCCGCCGGTGCAGCACACGAGGACGGTGCGGATCCCCTCGGCCCGGGCCAGCGCCACGGTGCCGGCCCCCTTGGAGGACTCGTCGTCGGGGTGGGCGTGGACGGTCAGCAAGCAGAGCGGCTCGGTCACAGGAGGCAACCTACCGCCACCCACCTACCGCCCCCAACCCCCGGTTTCGGGCAACTATGGCCCCCGATAGCAGGAATTCCTTGCCCAATACCGATGGGGTGGCGGGCGGGGACCACCGGCTTCAGGGGGCGACGTCGTCCCAGGGGCTGCGGACGATCTCGGTCCCGTCGGTCGGGCGCAGCAGCAACTCGCCGGTGTCGTCGTCGACGGTGAGGTTCCAGCCCAGCAGGTTGGCCAGCATCTCGCGGCCCTCGTCGGGTCCGCTGGCGATGAGCTGATCGTCGACGTGGAGCGTCACCGCGCCGCGGGGCCGGTAGAAGTAGCGGCCGCCACGCTGGACGGCCAGCACCTGGAACCCGGGCTCGATGTTCAGCCGCAAGGTGCCCAGGGCGGCACCGTCGGCCCGCGAGCCCTCGCGCACGGGTAGCTTCACCACCACCTCGTCGCTCTCCCCCAGGGCGATGCTCAAGATGGGGTGGACGTCTTCCTGCTCCTCCACCAACCACACCATCTGCTGGGCAGCGTCGCCGATGTTCTCGGCCGCCTGCGACAGGTGCAGCAGCCCCCGCAGCGGCGCTGGATCGAGGTTCTGGTGCGCGGCGCGCAGCACCCACAGCTCGAGGCGGTCCTTCATCTCGTCGAGCCGGTCTTCGAGGTGGCGGACCTCGGCGGCCAGGCCCTGGTCGCGGTAGACGAGCGCCGAGTAGGCCAGCCCGACGGCCACCTCCGAGATGTTCTTCATCTCGACGAGGGTGTCGACGGCGCGGTCGAGGTCGGTCAGGGCACCGTCTTCGGGTGGGGCCGGCGGCTCCCAGCGCGGGGCGGCGGCCAACTCGCGCAGGCGCTCGATGCCCCCGGGAGGGCCCTCGAAGAACATGGCGTCGCCGGGCGTGAGGATCTCGTCGCCGTCGACATGGGTGATCCACTCGCGGCCCCGACGAATGGCCACCACACGCATACCCGTGGCCACCGGGAGCTCGAGGGCCGACAGCGGACGGTGGGCCATGTGCGAGCCTTCGCGCACGAGCACCCGGTGCGACACCTCCTCGGCGTCGGACAGGTCAGCCACGAGCTCGCGCGGGATGCCGAGGCGGTGGGTGACGATGCGGGCGATGTCGACGGCCGAGTTGGCCATGCGCTCGATGGCGGAGATGACCTGGAGCACCGACGCCATGCCCTCGGCATCGCGGGGGCTGCGCGACGCGAGGATGCTGACGGCGCGCATGTCGTGGATGAGGTCGCTCATCATGCGCTCGAGGCTGGCCACCTCCTCGGCCATGTCCGGGTCGCCGAAGTACACCGAGGCATAGGCCAGGTCCACCATCAGCTCCGAGGTGTCCTTCGCCTCGGACAGCATGGCTCGCAAGTTTCGCGGTCGTTCATCCATGGGTGGGGCCGTCTCCCGAACAGCCAGGGGGAGCATAGGACTGGGTGGGTGTCACAGGACACCGACGAGGGTGAGCACGGCAACGAAGAGCAACGCGCCGACGAAGTCGACCGAGGACGTGACCATGGGGATGCCGACGGTGTCCGGATCGATCTGCGTGCGGTACGACAGCACCGTGCCGTAGTAGGCCACGCCGGCCACGAAGGCCACGGCCAGCAGACCGGCGAGCAGCGCGGCGACCACGAACGGGACGACGGCCGGCCCGCTCTGGCTGAACATGAGGCCGAGCACGACGGCGCCGACGGCGTTGAACAGGTAGATGGGGACGGCCAGCACGAGCACGGAGATGATGTCGTCGCGGGCCTGACCCTCGGGCAGCGGCGCAGGGTCGACGAGACCCATGTGCAAATTGGTGGCCATGCGACTGGCCAGCACACCCCCGAGGGCACCGGCGCTCGAGGTGAACGCGGGGAACACGATGAGCAGCACGGGCAGGGCCACGAGCACGTCGAGCCGCTTCTCGATGACCACGCCGGCGAAGGTGGACAGCACACCAGCCACGATGAGCACGGGGAACGACTCGCGCAGCACCTCGACCAGCACCGACCACTTCGTCCGGAAGGCGAACACCACCGACACGGCGCTGGCCACGATCAGGGCCAGGCCGATCGAGTCGGTGACCGCCCCGTGCCCGACGGCGTAGGTGGCCAGCCACAGCGCGGGCAGCGTGAGGACGTCGCCGAGGGTCGACACCACCGGAGCCACCAGGTTGTCGAGGTCCCAGTCGTAGCGGTTGGCACCGACGGCCAACCCGATCGACGCCACCAGCACCACCAGCGAGGCGAGGGCACCGCCGAGCACCGACACCGTGACCAGATCGAGGAACGGGGCGGTCTCGGTCAGACCCAGTCCGGCCGACACGCCCTTGGCCAGCCCGGCGAACACGACCGACAGCGCGCCGGTGAGCACGAGCGTGGCCACCACGTTCTGGCCGAGCAGCGACTTCGGACTCGACGTGAAGCGCAGGGTGCCCAGGTGCGAGGCGGTGCTCAGCCGGTTGCCGAAGGCCGAGAAGATGTTGCCCCGCAACCCGATGGCGGCGGGCACCATGACGAGCAGTCCGGGAAGGTCCTCGAGCGTGCCGGTGATGGCGCCGAGCACGAGGCCGGCCACCAGGCTCGTGGCCGAGTTGAGGGCCAGGGCGACGAGCGACTGCGTGTAGGAGCGCCGATCCCGGGCGAGGCGGTCCTTCAGCCTCGCCGGGGCGCGCCGGCGGACCCGCGGCTTGCGCGGGTTCCTGGACCCTCGGGGATCGCCCGGGGTGGCGCGGGGGTTCGGCGTGCTCGCCATGGCTCGTGTGGTGGTCGGATCGTTCGGTGTCGCATGGACGGTCGGGGTCATGCTGGCACGCCGACCTCCACGACGACGACACCCGCGACCCAGCCGAGTCGGCCACGGCAGTACGCTCCGGCGCTGATGCGACGACCTCGGATGACCCGACCCCTGCTGGCCATGGGTGTGACGTTCGTGCTCGGCGTGGCCGCGTGCGGCACGAGCGGGCGAGACCTGGCCGACGTCCCCGCCGGCCAGACGGCCCCGCCTCGGTCGACGTCATCGGTGTTCGAGGCCACGACCACCTCGACCGTGCCCGCCACGGTGGGGTTCACCCTCACGAGCTCGGCGTGGACGAACGGCGGGAGCGTGCCCGATACCTATTCGTGCAGCACGGATGGGATCTCCCCTCCGTTGGCCTGGGCCAACGTCGGACCGCAGATCACCGAGCTGGCCCTCATCGTGGTCGATCCCGATGCCGGCGGGTTCGTGCACTGGCTGGTCACCGGCATCCCCGTGACCACCGCGGCCGCCGATGCCGCCGTGCCCCCCACCGGCGGCGTCGAACAGACCCACAGCGGTGGCACACCCGGCTGGTTCCCCTTGTGCCCGCCCCCAGGTGAGGCCCACGCCTACCAGTTCCAACTGCTGGGCTTCACCGCCCCGCCGGTGGTCGATGCCGGCGATCCGGCCATCACCAAGGTGTCGTCCCTCCAGCAACAGGCCGCCGATCAGACCATCCTGCTGGGCACCTTCGGGCGGTAGCGTCACCGGCGCGGGCAGACAGCTTGCGGGAGGTTCGTCGCGGTGGGCATCATCATCGGCATCGTCGTCTTCGTCGTGGTGGTGCTCTTGGCCACGTCGTACAACCGCTTCGTGAACCAGCGGCAGCTCATCGACAACACGTGGTCCAACGTCGACACCGAGCTGAAGCGTCGCCACGACCTCGTGCCCAACCTCGTGGCCACCGTCCAGGGGTACGCCGACCACGAGCGCGCCACGCTCGAGGAGGTCGTCCGCGCCCGCGCCGGAGCCGAAGCCAGCGCCGACACGCCACTGGGCTCGGCCCCGTCCGAGAACGTGTTGACCAGTGCGCTGGGCAAGTTGCTGGCCGTGTCCGAGGCTTATCCCGACCTCGAGGCCGACACCGGATTCCTCGACCTGCAAGCCGAGCTGGTGCGCACCGAGAACCGGATCCAGGCGGCCCGTCGCTTCTACAACAACAACGTTCGCGACTACAACACCCGCGTGCAGTCGGTGCCGTCCAACGTGTTGGCCAAGGTCTTCGGCTTCCACACCCGCGACTTCTTCGAGATCGACGAGGCCCACCGCGACCTTCCGCACGTGTCGTTCGACGACGGCGCCCCCTGACTCGTCACCACGACGGGCCCGTCTCCGGGGCCGGGACGATCCACCGGTGGCGCACGTGGGCCCGCACGAAGCCGTCGCTCCGGTCCGACGACCACGGTGTCGGTGGCGCCTCGGCCAGCACGCACAGGGCCACGAGCACGGTGTCGTAGTTGACCCGCCACCCGGCGAAGTCCCGCCACGCCTGCTCTCGGTCGGCCACGACCGGGATGCCCGCCGAGGCCAGCTCGTCGAGCAGCAGGTCGAACTCCTGACGATGGATGCGGATGGGATCGTTCGAGGCCGGATCGGGATCGAACGGGATGCCGTAGAAGGCGGCGATCGTCCGCAGCGACTGGAACCCAGCCCGCAGCGTGATGGCCGCTTGCGGATGGGTGGGCACGTCGATGGACGTGAGGTGCAGGGCGGCGCCGTCGAGCACCGTGCCCGCGGCCGTGATCCAGGAGGAGGTGACGCGTTGCGAGCGGAAGAAGACCAGCGCCGGGTGCGAGGTGTGGCTCTCCTCCAGCTCGACGAACCACTGCTCCCAGTCGGCCCACTGGTCCTCGAGGTCTTCCAGGCCACCGATGGCATGCATGCGGCGCAGCATCACGAGCGCCGACGGCGGACTGCCGGCACGCACGTCGAGCTTGAGGACCTCGGCCTCCCGTCGAGAGAACAGGCCGTAGATCGTGGGCAGGAACGAGATCAGCAGCGCGACCATGCCCAGGCCGAGCAGCGCCTCGGCGGTGGACAGCAGGTCGGAGAACAACGTCTGCTGACGGGCGAAGCCGAGCGTCGTGAACGACGACCCCGAATCGGCCACCGCCTCCTGCCACGGCTCCACGCCGACCGCCCAGAACATGGGGACGAACCCGGCGATGATGCCGACGGCCCACACCACCGGCAGCGTGACGAGGCTGACCGGTGCATAGTGGGCGAAGAGGTGCTCACGCGCTTCGTAGGACGGCTTGCGTCGGCACCAGAGCTCGTAGAGGCGCCGGTTCACCAGGAAGACGGCGCGCGTGAGGCCGACCTGCTCACCTCGGGGAACCACGACCGTGCGCACGGCGGCCTGCACCACGTAGAAGACGAGCATCGCCCCCGCCAGGAACGCCAGGATCCGCACGACCACCACGGGCCGCAGCCTACGGAACGCGCCGGACCCTCGGCACCGGGCGCTGCGCGATGCTGTCGACCATGCACCCTGAGACCCGCGTCCGGTTCGTGATCGAGACGGCCCGAGCCGTGCTCGACGACCGCCTCTCTGCCGACGAGGCGGCCGCCGCCGTGATCCTGCAGGCCGAGCAGATCACCCCGCACCTGCGCAGCGACCGCGACGCGGTGACCCGCTCAGAGGCGGAATCGGTGGCCACGACGTTGCGGATGTTGGCCGAGCAGGTGAACGACCGGGCATCCGGGCTCGACGGCGACCAGGCCGAGCCCTACCTCGAGATGGCGCGCGCTATCGGGAGCATGGGCCAAGCGCTCCGCTGAAGGATCAACCCTCGGCCGGCGCGTCCTCGACGACGACGTCGTCCGGCTCCGGCTCGGCGGCAGCCTCGGGCTCCGGCTCCGGCTCCGGCTCGGCGGCAGCCTCGGGCTCGGGGGCGGGTTCGGGCTCCGGCATGGGCTCCGGCTCGGGGGCGGGTTCCGGCTCCGGCTCGGCGGCAGCCTCGGGCTCGGGGGCGGGTTCGGGCTCCGGCTCCGGCTCCGGCTCGGCGGCAGCCTCGGGCTCGGTCGCTGGGGCCTCGTCCTCCGCCGGCTCCGCTGCCGCCTCGGACACCGGAGCTTCGTCGGCGGCCGACTCGTCAGCACTGGTCTCGTCGGCCGCGGCGTCCTTGGCCGTGTCGTCAGCCGTGGTGTCGTCGGTCGAGTCTTCGGTCGAGTCTTCGGTCGAGTCGTTGGCCGCGGCGTCCTTGGCCGTGTCGTCAGCCGTGGTGTCGTCGGTCGAGTCTTCGGTCGAGTCTTCTGCGTCGGACGCCTTGGCCTTTCCGGGTTCGGCTTCGCCACGCTGGACGCGGCCGACCTTGTCCACGGCTTCGCGATAGGCGGTCTCGGCGGCGGCGATCTCGTCCTTCGAGCCGGAACCCTCGTGGAGGTCCTTGAGGGCCTTGGCCGCCTTGTCCTTGGCTGACTCGGCCTGGCGGAGACGCTGCTTGGCCCGGTCGGCATCCTTCTCGGCAGCGAGGAAGGAGTTGAGCAGCACGAGCTCGTCGGGGCTGGTGATCGTGGCCAGGTCGACGATCGGGGCGTTGCCACCCGACGGGCGCGACCCGCGCTTGGCGCGGGGACGACGGCTGGACGTGGGGGCGGGACCGGACGGCTGCTCACTCATAGCGGCACAGTCTGGCACCTCCGCCCCCCACCTCCGCCCCCCACCCCCGCCAGCGACACCTCGCCCCCACCTTTCGGGTGAGGTTGACGTCCTATGAAGACGTGAACCTCACCCAGATGCCGGGGGGGGAGTCAGCGGAAGTCGCGGCTGGGGACGGCGGCGGCCACATCGAGGGGCTCGATGCGTTCGGCGATGATGTTGACGACGCCTTCGCTGGCCTGGAGCCGACCCCGAACCAACAGCGCCGATGCCCCGCGCACCACCTGCTTGTGCCGCAGCCAGCAGCCGGGCGAGCAGATCACGTTGATGAGGCCCGTCTCGTCCTCGAGGTTCACGAACGTGGTTCCGCCGGCGGTGGCCGGGCGCTGGCGGTGGGTGACGACGCCGGCCACCCGCACCTTCACCCCGTCGGCCAACGCGTGCAGGCCGACGGCCGTGGTCACGCCGGCGTCGTCGAGGTCGGGGCGCAGGAACCGGGTGGGGTGGCCGTTCGGGGCAACACCGGTGGCCCACAGGTCGGCCATGGCCTCCTCCTGGCTGTCCATGCCCGGCAGGCGGGGCGCCTCGACGCCGGTGACGATCCCGGCCAGGCGATCGGACCCCGTCTGGGCCACGGCCCCCGCCGCCCACAGAGCGCGCCGCCGATCGAGCAGGCGACCCTCGGCGTCGCGCAGGGAGCCGAAGGCGCCGGCGGTGGCCAGGGCCTCGAGCACGTCGAGGTCGAGGTCGGCCCGGCGGCGGACGTCCTCCATCGACGTAAAGGATCCCTCGGCGTGGCGGGCGGCGACCAATCGTTCGGCCACGTCGTCGCCCAGGTGGCGGACCGACGACAGGCCGAGCCGCACCGTGGGCTGGGCCTCGGGGCGGAATCCGCCGTTGCACGCGGCGGCGGCGGCCGCCGCGGTGGCCGCCGTGGTGCCGGCGCCGGTCAGCGCCGGATGGCGGCGGCGGGCCTGGTCACGGGCCGTGTCGCACGACGAGCGGTCGGCGGTGACGGTGACGCCGCCGAACACGGCGTCGACCGCGGCCGCGGCCTGGTCGGCCACCACCCCGGCCGCCTCGCCCCGCTCCGGCCACTCGAGCAGGGCGTCGACGGTCGAGGCGTTGATGTCGGGGGTGCGCACCTCGACGCCGTGGCGGCGGGCATCCTGCACCAGCGTGTGCGGCGAGTAGAAGCCCATGGGCTGGGCGTTGAGCAGGGAGGCGCAGAACGCCGCCGGGTAGCGCAGCTTCAGCCACGAGCTCGAGTAGACGAGGTAGGCGAACGAGGCCGAGTGGCTCTCGGGGAAGCCGTAGGACGCAAAGGCGGCGAGCTTGTCCCAGATGAGGGGGATGACGTCGTCGCCCACCCCCCGGGAGCGAGAGCCCTCGACGAAGCGGGCGTAGAGGCGGGCCATCCGCTCGTGGCTGCGCTTGGACCCCATGGCCTGGCGGAGTTGGTCGGCCTCCGCCGGCGTGAAGCCGGCCACGTCGATGGCCATCTGCATGAGCTGCTCCTGGAACAGCGGGATGCCAAGGGTCTTGGCCAGGGACGGCTCGAGCGACGGGTGCAGGTAGGTGACGGCCTCGGTGCCGTTGCGGCGGCGGATGTAGGGGTGGACCGAGCCGCCCTGGATGGGGCCGGGGCGGATGAGGGCCACCTCGACCACGAGGTCGTAGAAGCAGCGAGGCTTGAGCCGGGGCAGGGTGGCCATCTGGGCGCGGCTCTCGACCTGGAACACGCCGACCGAGTCGGCGTGGCAGAGCATCTCGTAGACGGCGTCGTCTTGGGGGAGGTCGGCCAGGTCGATCTGGATGCCGTGGGCCTCGGCGATGAGGTCGACGGCACCGTGCAGGGCGCTGAGCATCCCGAGCCCGAGCAGGTCGAACTTCACGAGCCCGGCCGCCGCGCAGTCGTCCTTGTCCCATTGCAGGACGCTGCGGTCGGCCATGGTGGCCCACTCGACCGGGCACACCTCGATGACGGGCCGGTCGCACAGCACCATGCCGCCCGAGTGGATGCCGAGGTGGCGGGGGTAGTGCTCGACCTGGCGGGCGAGGTCGACGACGAGGGCGGGGATGCCCTCGAGGTCGTGGCCCATGCCCGGCTCGGGAGCCGGGCCTCGGCCGGTGGTGTCGATGCTCTCTGAGGTGGGGTCGGTGGCCTTGGCCGCAGCCCCGGCCAGGTCGGCGGCGGATGCGCCGGCACCCACCGCAGCCGGGCCATCGACCGAAACGACGGCCTTCGGGTGCAGCGAGCTCCACCGGTCGATGGACTTCGACCAGGCGTCTTGCTGGCCGGGCGAGTAGCCGAGGGCGCGGGCCATGTCCCGGATGGCCGACCGGGCCCGGTAGGTGATGACGTTGGCCACCTGGGCGGCGTTGTGCCGGCCGTAGCGCTCGTAGACGTACTGGATGACCTCCTCGCGGCGGCCGCTCTCGATGTCGAGGTCGATGTCGGGCGGGCCGTCGCGCTCGGGTGACAGGAAGCGCTCGAACAGCAGGCCGAGACGGACGGGGTCGGCCTTGGTGATGCCGAGGGCGAAGCACACCGCCGAGTTGGCCGCGCTCCCCCGCCCCTGGCAGTAGATGTCCTGGCGGCGACAGAACTCGACGATGTCCCACACGATGAGGAAGTAGCCGGGGAAGCCGAGCCCGTCGATCACGTCGAGCTCGTGCTCGAGCTGACGCCAGGCGCCGGGGATGGCCTCGCCGTGGCGGGGGCCGTAGCGGCGGGGAGCGCCCTCGTCGACCAGGCGGCGCAGCAGCCCCATCTCGTCGAGCCCGTCCGGGCAGGGGTAGGGCGGCAGGGCCGGAGCCACGAGCGACAGGTCGAAGGCGCAGGCCCGACCCAGCTCCGCGGCGCGCTCGACCACGCCCGGGTAGCGGGCGAACCAGCGAGACTGCTCGGCCCCCGAGCGCAGGTGGGCGCTGGCCCCGGCCGGCAGCCAGCCGTCGAGCTCGTCGAGGCTGCACCGGGCCCGCACCGCAGCCAGGGCGGTGGCCAGCGGACGACGGGCGGGCACGGCGTAGTGGGCGTTGGTGGTGGCCACGAGGTCGGCGCCGGCACGCACGGCCACCTCGGCCAGGGCGTCGTTGCGGGCCGAGTCGAGGGGGTGGCCGTGGTCCCACAGTTCGACGGCCACGTGGTCGCGACCGAAGATCGAACGCAGCTTGGCCAGCTCGTCGGCCGCGGCCGACGGCCCCCGGTCGACCAGCGCGGTGGGTACGGCACCCTTGCGGCAGCCGGTGAGCACGAGCCAGTGGCCGCGGTCGGCGGCCGGGGCGCCGCTGCCGCCGACCGACGCCAGGTCAGCCAGCGACGTGCGGGGCGCGCCCTTCTCGCCGCGGAGCTGGGCCTCGCTGATGGCCCGGGCCAGCAGGGCGTAGCCGCGGGTGTCGCGGGCCAGGACCACGAGGTGCGACTCGGGTGGCGCGGCCGGGGTGCGGCCCGGGTCGGGGACGCCGATCTGGGGCTCGGTGCGGCCAAGGGTGAGCTCGGCGCCGAACACGGTGGGCAGGTCGAGGGCGCGGGCCGCCTCGGCGAAGCGGACGACGCCGTAGAAGCCGTCGTGGTCGGTGAGGGCCAGGGCTTCGAGGCCGAGGCGGGCGGCCTCCTCGGCCAACTCCTCGGGCGGCGAGGCGCCGTCGAGGAAGGAGAACGACGAGTGGGCGTGCAGCTCGGCGTAGGGGGTGGTGGCCGGGCGCCGCCGGACGACCGCCGGCGGTTCGTAGGCCTGGCGCTTGCGCGACCACGCCGGGCTGTCGCCCCCGTCACCCGGCGGCGCCGTGGCCTCGCCAGAGCGAGGGGCGAGCGGATCGGTGACCGTCCAGGCCGTGCCGTCGTCGTGGTGGCCGGTGGCCGGCGGTTGAGCGGGCGCGGGCGTGGGCGTCGGGGGCGCGGTCGTCGGCGCGGTCGAGCGGTCGGAGAGGCGTCGCTCGAGCTCGGACCACGACACCCCAGGGTTGTTGGAGCCCATGCCGTCGACTCTATCGAACACCTGTTCGACCGTCGACCGCCCCCACTCCCCTTTACATTCTGGGTGAGGTTGACCGCGTCATGCGACGTCAAGTTCACCCAGAAGCGGGGGCCTGGAGGCGAAGGAACTCGTTGCGCCGTTGCAGGAGCTCGACCATGTAGCGCTCGAGCCGGATGCGATCGACCAGCGAGCCGAGGGGGCCGAGCGGACTCCGATAGTCGACGACGTCGACCATCTCCGTGCCGTCGGCGTGTGCCTCGAAGCGATGCTCGTGACGCCACATCGCGAAGGGGCAGCGCGTCTGCTCGTCCACGAAGCGGGCCGGCTGCTCGTACTCGGTGATCTTCGACGTCATGCGGAACGGGATACCGAAGTGCCAGGCCTTCCACGTCACGTCGTCGCCCGAGACCATCCGACCGGAACGAACGCCACCCACGATCTCCTCGCGAGCTCCGGTCGACTGCGTGTGGAGATCGACGTCCAAGCTGAGGTCGAAGCACACCTCGGGCGGCGCCTCGATGATCGTCGTCAACTCGAGATGCGGCATGCACTCAACCTCGTCGGCGAGATGGCCGCGGCGACGACGGCCGAGACCGAGACGGCGTGGGGCGCACGCCACGGATCGAGATCGAAGCCAAGCCGTCGGCCAACACCTCGAGGTCGTTCGGATCGCCGGTCACGACCACACCCCCACCATGGGCGATGGCGGCGGCGACGACCGTGGCGTCGACGTGGTCGGCCGAGTCCCGACCGGCCGCCGCCAACAGGTGACCCACCCGACGGGCCAACGAACGGTCGGTCGACACCACATCGACGCCGCCCTCACGAGCAAGACATGCGTCGATCGCCTGGTCGTGCGCCCCGCCCCGGTAGAGCTCGGCGAGCACCGCAGCAGGAACGGCCACATCTGCCCCGAGCTCGACAGCAGCGGCCAACGACGCTCGCACCGTCGCCTCGCCGGACCCGCCCCGCGCCAACAGCGACAGCGCCTCGGCATCGAGCACCACCGCGGTCACGACAGCAGCCGCCGGAACTCATCGACCTCGGCCGGGTCGACCGGACCGCGCTCCTCGGCCAGACGCTCGAGCATCGAGCGCAGGGCAACCCGACGCTGGCGCCGTTCGACCTCGACCATGAGGATCTCGTTGATCGTGGCCGACAGCGTCTCCGCGTCGTCGCCCAGTGCGTCCACGATCTCCGGATCGAGCGTCAGCGTCTTGCGCACCTTCTTGCTCATATGAAGATCATACTCTTGATGCGCTCGCATCGACACGGTCATGGTCGACTCCTCGTGACGGGGGGAGCCGCAAGCTACCGAGGGGGTCCGACAGACTCACTTCTCCGTCGGCACCAGGACGCAGCGGTAGGCGGCGCGGACGGCGAGGGCTTCGTGGAGCTCGCCGAGCGTGCCGGTGAGGAACTCCTCGCGGTAGGACGAGTCGGTCAGCGCCGAGACGGTGAACTGGAGGCCGGCCACCGACGCCACGAACGCCGCCGTGCGCAGGAGCTCCTTGGTGACGGCCACCGTCGTATCGCCCACCGTCCAGCTCACGAGCACCTCGATCTGGTCAGAGCCCGTCCACTGCACGATGGTCGTGTCGACGATCGTCAACATCCCGAACACCACGTAGAACGCCCCGATCAGCAGCACCACCAGGGCGATCTGGATGGCCTGGCTGGCGAAGAACACGAAGGCCACGTTGACCCGCTCGCGACGATGCAGATCGGGCGGCGATGGCGGCTCGGGGAGCCCGGCCACGTCGATGTCAGCCGCCGGTGTGTCGGCCACGTCCGCCCCGACCGACGCCCACGACGCCAACTCGGACACGCCGGCCAGCTCCCGCGGGATGCGCAGCACGACGAACGCCGACCCCACGAGCAGCAGCAGTCCCAACGTCGACCACCACAGGAGCGCCGGGAGGTCGTCCATCACCTTCCACACCTCGGCGTTGAGGAAGATGACCATGGTGAACAGCAGCAGCAGCGGTAATGACCGCACCATCAGGTTCACGACGGTGGTGAGCTGCCGGTACGCCTGCACGACACCCCATCGCACCGTGGGCAGCACGGCGTAGGACGTCCCCAGGTAGACGATGCCGAGCAGCACCAGGTTGCCGACGAGCACGAACACGGCCTGCCGGGGTTGGTCGGCCACCACGAGCGGTATGAGCGGCGGCACGACCACGAACACCACCAGTTCGGGCACGCCGATGGTGTCGGGGAGCTGGAACGTCCGCCGCCCCCGAACCCGGTTGACCGCGGCGATGCCGGCCAGGGCGATGGCCACCGCGCCGAGCAGCGACAGGATGTTGGCCCACCAGTCGTACTCGGCGTTGAGCCCGACCAGGATCTCGGTCACGAACACGACGCTGAGCAGCGGCGTGGCCCGGGTGAAGATGTCGTCGCGGGCGGTGTACTGGGCGATCAGGTGCGGCAGCCCCCGCGACAGGAACCACCGCTCGACGGCCACCCGCTGCTCGTCGGTCGTCGTGCCCGGCTCACCCACCCCGCCAGTCTGCCCTCCCGATTCGGGTGAGGTTGACCGTGTCATGCGACGTCAACCTCACCCAGAAGCCATGGGGGCGCTCGGTCAGTCGTAGGTGGCTTCGAGCCACCAGCGGCCCTGCTCGACAGCGAGGAGGTGCGCAGCGCCGTCGACGGTGACCACCTGGAGGCGGGCACGGCGGCGGTGCGAGGCGCGGTCCCACCACCGCTCGTCGGCCAGCCAGGGGCCAGCCCAGGCCACGAGGTCGACCCCCGACGCCGGGACGACGAACGTGTCGGTCCGATCGACCCGATCGACCCCCTCACCGTCGCCGTCGAGGTCGGCACGGCGAGCCAGCCGGACGGGCGTGGAGCGCAGCAGACCCCGGCCGCCGACCACCACCGGCTGCCCGTCGGCGTCGACCACGACCACCGGCACCGGCGGGTCGTGCACCACCGCCGGCGACGGTGACGGCACCGCCCCCGGCCACGGCGCCGCCGCCGCACCCGGCCCGCCCAGGCCAGCCGACCCACCCGGCGTGCGCCAGGCCCGCTGCGGGGTGAGGTCGACCGCCGCCGCCGGCACGCGGGCCACCTGCTCGGCCGGGCCGCGCCCGCCCCGCCACTCGGGAACCGTCACCGCCTCCACGCCGAGCAGGCCCTGGACGCGGGCCACGGCGCGCACCACGTCGTCGTCGGCCGCGACCGTGCCGCCCCAGAACCCGAGCTGACGGCCGGTGGCCGGGACGACCTCGTCGGGCACCAGCGACAGCCGGGCGATACCGCTGGTGGGCCGCACGGCGGCCGAACCGTTGAGCCAGCCGTCGAGCTGCCAGCGCACCCGATCGGCCACGGCCCCGGCGCCGAGCACGCCCTCGTGGCGCCACAGCCGTTCGGAGATCTCGCCGTACTCGGTCTCGGCCGACACCAGCACCCGGGTGCAGGCCAGACCCAGGGCGCCGAGGCGGTCGTGGAGCTCATCGGCCAGGGCCTTGGCCACGAACGCAGCGGTGTCGACCCGTTCGGCCGGGGGGTCGAGGTCGGCCGAGACGACGAGGTCGGGCGGGGGGACCCGCTCGGCCGGGGGGCGCTCGTCGATGCCGGAGGCGAGGCGGTGGGCCAACAGGCCGTCGGGGCCGAAGCGGCCGAGCACGTCGCCGGCGTCGAGGGCGGCCAAGGCGCCGAGCGTGCGCAGCCCGAGCCGCACGAACAGGTCGACGAGCTCGGGACGGCCCAGCGTGCCGATGCCGAGCGGCGCCAGGAACACCGGCGCCTCCCCCGGCGGCACCACCAGCACGTTGGCGGCGCGCCGGGCCGCCACCTCGGCCGCGAAGGGTCCGTCGGCCACACCGAGCCGGGCGACGCCGGCCCAGCCGAACCCGCCGAGGGCACGGTCGACCTGGGTGACGACCTGTTCGGCCAAGGCCTGGTCGCCCCCGAAGTAGCGCGACGGACCGCGGGTGGAGAAGGCGACCCGTCCGGGCAACGTCACCTCGAGGCGGGGCGTGAAGTGCTCGACGGCCACGGCGATGGCCTCGAAGGCGCGGGCGTCGCGGCTGTCGTCGGCCTCGTGGACGGCCACCATCGGGCACCGGCCCTGGGCCTCACGGCGACGCAGCCCGGGGGCGACACCTTCAGCACGGGCCGCAGGCGTGGCCGCGACGACCCGGTTGGCGTGCACCACCACGGCCGGCTCGTCGGGCCGGGCTCCGGCCGCCACCACCGGCCAGTCGGGACAGTGCACGACCATGGTGCGGACCGGCGCGGCCACCTAGCTCGCCGCCTGGATGCGTCGGGTGGCCGAGCGGCCGGCAGCGCGGCCGGCGTCGACCCGCACCCAGCCCGACTCGCCACCGTCGGGCGGGAACGGGGCCGGGCCGCCATCGGGGCCGGGGAGCCACAGGCGGGCGCGCCGAGGCCGGGCCGCCTGGCGGCGACCGATGGCTGTGACCTCGACGGCCCGCTCGGTGAGCGACCCGTGCCCCACGTCCAACCCGCCCCAACGCACCGCGGTGACGGTGAGGCGCACGTCGACGTCGAGCCCCACCCCGGCCGGTCGCCCCGGCGCCATCCCCGCGGCCAGGCCGCCGATGGCCACCACCACGCTGCCGCGCTCGCGAGCCAGGGCGGCGAGCCGGCGGGCCTGCACCACGGTGACAGGCACGTCGGGGGCCACGACCACGAGGTCGACGGCTCCGACGAGCGACGCCACCACCGACCCCCACGCCTCGGCGTCAGGCTCGTCGACCAGCACCACCCGGGCCAGGTCGACGCCGGCCTCGGCCAGCGCCGCCAACCCGAGGGCGGGCACGCCCACGATGGCCGTCCACGACCCGGCCTGCGACGCCGCCGCCCCGAGGGCCAGCGCCAACGACGTGGCGCCCGGGCCGCCCTCCACAGCCACGGTGGAGCCCCGACGCAACGCGGCGTCGGGCAACAGCGGGGCCACGGCCGGGAGCACGGGCAGGGTCTGCTCGGCCGACAGGCTGACCGGCCGAGCCAGGGCCACCGCCTCGGCCAGCGACGACGGACGGCGAGCACCACGGGCTCCCGAAGCCGACTCGTGGCGCAGGTTGCGGACCACCGGGCGCGCCTCCAGCGGGTCGGGCGGCTCCGGCGGAGGGAGCTCATCAGGATCAGCAGCGCTGACGGTCACCCACCCATCATCGAACGTCTGTTCGACGATGGCAACTCGTTCCTCCTACCGTTCTGGGCAAGGGATCCCTGCCAGGCGGGGCCATAGCTGCCCAAAACGCGAAAGGCTGCGAGCCATGACCGCTGATGCCGCCGCCGACCCGCCGCACGACGCACCCAAGCACGACGCACCGACCGATCGCACGCGGCACAAGCGGCTGCCGGAGCTCGGGAGCCACGACCCCGAGGTCATCCGGGCCATCCTCGACGCCGGACTCGTCGCCCACGTGGCCACCATCGTCGACGAGCGCCCCGTCCTCGTCCCCGTGGCCTACGCCCGCGTCGGCGACGAGCTCGTCATCCACGGGTCGGTCGCCTCTCGTCTGTTCCGGGCCCTGACCGAGGGCGCCGAGGCCTGCATCGTCGTCACCCTGCTCGACGGGCTGCTGCTGGCCCGCAGCGCCTTTGCCTCGTCGATGGCCTACCGCAGCGTCGTCGTCTACGGCGTCGGCCGACGGGTCGACGACCTGGCCGAGCGCGCCGAGCTCCTCGCCGCTCTCACCGACCACCTCATCCCCGGCCGCGCCGCCGTGGCCCGCCCCGGCAACGACCGCGAGCTGCGCAAGACCCGCGTGCTGGCCTTCCCGCTCGACGAAGCATCGGCCAAGGTCAGCGTCGGCCCGCCCGAAGAAGACGACGACGCCGACCTGACCTGGCCCGCCTGGGCCGGCGAGATCCCACTGCGCCTCACCCTCGGCGTCCCCATCCCCGATCCCGACGTCCCGCCCGGCACCCCTGTCCCCGACCACGTCGCCACCTGGACCCGCTGACCGGCCCACCCCCCCCCCCCCCCCCCCCCCCCCACCCGGGCCGGCCGGAAGACCCCCCCCCCCTCCGCCCGCACCCCCACCGCGGGGCCGCGGCCCAGCCC
>Ga0105047_10002914_pt1 | contig 30370 bp, 28 predicted proteins | sample MAT04_FD_78384 | JGI IMG/M metagenome (GOLD analysis project Ga0105047, IMG submission 78384) | Freshwater microbial communities from Lake Fryxell liftoff mats and glacier meltwater in Antarctica - MAT-04 (megahit assembly) | ecosystem: Environmental > Aquatic > Freshwater > Ice > Liftoff... | reverse complement strand
CTCTAATTTTATTTCAGGTGTCAAATTCATTTTAGCTCCCTAATTGTAAGCAAACACTCTATCAAAATTTAATTTAAAATTCACTAAAAAACTCTAGGATTCAGCTATGTCGAGTATATACTCGAATTAGCTCAAAGTGAGTATATCTCAGACGAAAGAGGTAATAGGTGAATTGTTAACGGTTAAGCCGGATTCTCATTTGGAGTAAGTTGTAAAAAAAGCGGACTAAAGTGAAAATGAGAGCGGTAAATATACAAAGGCTCAGAAGAGGGACCATCCTGAGGATCTAATCTCAACCATTCTAAATCTATGAGCTCTTTATTATTTTTAAGAATGTTGCCTCCCGATTGGATGACTCGCTTATATGCATCAAAATCATAAACAATAATAGATCTTTCCAGATAAAAAGCTAAAGCTACTAGCTCCATATTTCCTGCCCAGCTGTTTGCTAAAGTCATTTTTTCTAGGTGTTGTTCATATTTTTCATCCGAATTCACATCATTTTCATAATTATCTTCTAAAAACTGCTTAAAAGATTCGGGATTTTTTCTCATGTACGCGATCATTTCTTCACGTAATAAGTCACTTGTATAGACTAAACCACCCAATTCAGCATTAAGGAGATGAGCGATGCTATGAAATAAACATGCACCATCCATTGGAACCTCTATTTTTTTAAATCCTTTTTTTTCAACTAGATGAATTAAAAGCGAGTTAAGGTTTTGTTCAGTAAGAAGAATACTTCCATAATCAGCTGAAAAAGCCTTCTTTAAATTATCCTCAGATAAATGCTCTTCGCTTAGCATTCCTTCAATTAGCTCTTTGTTTTTAAAGCTTCCTTTTATTTGTTCTTCTGTTTGTTGTTGGTACAGAAATGAATTATAATTTATACAAGATTGATCCTGATAGATTTTTACGATCTCATCTTCATAAGATTCATCCTCAATCAAACTAATTCCCTTATCTTCGAAAGATTTTTTTAACCCGTCCGGAATTTTTCCTGTTTCTCGAATAGGATCTGTAACGATAAAATCCGTTGCACAAAAGTTAAGTTTTCTTAGTCCCGGAGTTTTCGTCTTAATTAAATCCGAAATGACTTCTACTTTAAACTTATTACAAGACAAATCTATTTCTTGTATGGATTGATGCTGACAAAAAAGCAGATCCCATCTTAAACTTGAAATCACGTCTCCCGCATTATTTTCTGCGATGTCACTTAATGAAATCCTCTTCAGTTTTTTAAGACAACCTAAAACTTCAAATATCTCCTTTCCTTGTTTTTCAGAAAAAGTTGAATTATCTAACTCGATTTCATTTAAATTTTTACACGATTGAAGCGAACTAAGAAAAGAAGAAAACTCATTTAAAACAACTTCATCGCTAAAATCTACATTTTTTAAGCTCAATTTTTTTAACCATCTGTTCTTTTTTAAAAACTCGATCAAATCATCTACTTTTTCTTCACCTCTTAAACGATATGTAAAAAATTCAAGTTTAGTCTTAATTTTCCCATCACATAATTCTATAATCGGATTCTCATTTACAAAAGAGCATGACTTTAAGCTTAAAGACACCACTTTTAAACGTTTTATTTCTTCCATTATTGCTTGCCAGGTACATTTATCCCCGTTTGAATCTTTATCAAATGAATTGTAGCTAAATGTTAGGGAGCAAGGAGTATCTTTTAAAGGGCTCTTTACCTTGTTTTGAAAAATACTATCCATGTCTTGAAATAAACCAGAAATCTCGTCTAGAGTTGTGAAAGCTAAATCCAAAAAAGAAATCGAACATTCAATTTTGCCTCCGATTCGGTCGATTGAAAATTTCACATTTCCATCTTTAATTTTTGTTTTACTCATATGAATATTTATTTTTTTGCAATTCGATTTGTTTTCTAAACTCAATGTTCTGGGGGTGCTATCCATTCCCGAAATGAGTGAAGGTCCCATATTATCTTCTAATGACCCGAAATCGCTAGCATCGATATCCTCGTTGCTGTGATTAATGGATTCATTAAAATTATTTGGATTCACGAAAGAATTAAAGTCATTGAACATCGAGTTAATATTTTTACTATCCATTTTATAATCCTATTTATTGAAATATTTCGAGTATATCATACTTTAAAAAAAATAAAAACACAAGATTATAAATTTAGTAAATAAAAATATATAATTTTTTAAGAATAAATTAGAAATGTCCGCTTTTAGAACAATTCTAATTTGGTTTAACCTCGACTTTGCAAAATTTTGACATCCCCTTCGAACGAGAGGCAAACTTCAGCCTGATGAATTGACTAGGAAGAGGGTTTTTACCCCTTCCTACTCAATTCATTTAGCTGAAGCAAGCTTCTCTCCGAAGGGGATGTCAAAATTTTGTAAAGTCGATTTAACGTATTTATTTTTTGATGAAGATAATCACAAAGTTTCGATTGTCGGGAAAATGAAGGTGTAGGATTTATATTAATGTGAAAATTGAAAGTTTGTGCTGATAAAGGCAAGGCTCATCACCGTAAAAACTGTCTTGGATTTAGCCATACGGGCTAAAAAATTTACGAAAGTTCGTTAACAGATGAAAAACGACAAATTCTTAATTTCTTATTTTCGATTAAAAGACGATAACAAGCGAATCATAACACAGTGTCAACGGTTTGGTGATTACTCCCCCAACTTAAGGAGGAGGCTTCTTCTAACCTCAGTTTTAACTGGTGGTTAGGTTCGTGGATTGAGACTATGGAAGATTACATATTCAGCGGCTTTGAATTCATAGGCACTGATTAACCATCTAATGCCTATATATTGCAATTTTAAACTTGACTTTCAAGTAAATGCCTGGTTTTCATAGCATTTCCTAAAGTGAATTTCTTCATTTAAGTGGTCCAAAGGATGCTTTTTTTTTAAATACTTAAAAAGCAGTCGCTTCGTTAATGCGACCCTCAAGACCATCCATGATGGCGTTGGGTTGATAACAAGGAGCCCATCCGAAATGACCTTCCTCGATAGTACCGCCATACATGGCTATTTCAATCGAAGAAAAGATTTTAGCTCCATCTCTTGGGCCATTTTCTCTAGGATCAAAAGCCACCCAGCCAGCTGGCAAAAAATAGCCCTAGCCAAGCAAAAGGTGTCACTACAATTCTTGCAATATCTTTAGCAAATTCAATTCATCGAGTCTTAAGGTGGTACGACTTATCATTTTGATTTTGATCAATGCATGATAAAGGCAACCAAAAATGTGAGAGGGAAACAATTTTTAAAGTACGATAAGCTGCATTAATTGTTAAACTTATTGCATTATCACCAATAATTCCGACTAGAAAACCTTTCAGAAACGATAATTTAAACCTTAAATGATCAAGTAGGTTGGTTTAAATATATAGCGCCGGATAAGCTATCTCTTGTCCACATAGGCCTGTTTGAACGACTAAATTTTTCCATTTCATCACATGGAATCCATTCTCCTCCCCAAAAGAAAACTTGTTAAGTTTATTTCAAATGATTTGTTTCGATTTAATCCAACATTAGAATTCATAACGACCTATTTTTTATTTTTTTTATTGTTTTTATTACGAATATAATTGACTATAAACTATTTTATTTATTAATTAAAAAATTTTTTCCAACTTATTAAATAATAAGGAATTCCCCATTATTTGAGAAGTTGCCATTTTTTATAATTCAATTATCTCGACTTTGCATTTCCCCATTTTTTTTTAAAAAATGATAAGCCGAAAAAAAAAATCCGGAGAGAATGAGCCAAATGTAATTAAATCTCGTTCCAGAGGTATTCGTTAATTCTACATTTTTTAACAAGTATCGAGGAGTGAATTGACTCTTTTCATTTTCATCGGCAAAAGAATTAATGTAAAAGACCCCTTTTAAATCGACCGCCGTTAATGTGGGGAGAAATTCTCCTTCTACAAGAAGTTGTTGATCATTTAAAGCTTCTGAACCTATGCAACAGCTTTTAAGATCGGGTCGATGACTTAAAACGAGTTGACCGGAAGGATGTGAATAAAGGAAACCTCTTACAACCACCGTTTTTTGGTCATAAACCTCTGCCGCTTCTCTTGAAATGGGATTTTCCAAACTGACACAAATGGGAGAAACATATGGGGAAATTGTCAAAAAAATTCTAAGAATCATGGCAGTCTCTTTTTGAAATCAAACGAAAGTAAAAACTTTATTGCAAAGCGTCTTAATCTGATTTATGATTTTTGTTTAATCTACTTTCAGCGAGTATACCATATGACCCATTTTCTTTTTACCTCGGAGTCTGTCTCGATCGGTCACCCGGATAAAATTGCCGATCAAATTTCGGATGCAATTTTAGATGCTTGTCTTGAACAAGATCAAAACTCACGTGTAGCCTGTGAAACGATTGTGACAAAAGGCTTAGTGATTATCACTGGGGAAATTACAGCATATGCGACAATAGATTTTCAGGAGATTGCACGTCGCACGATTAAAGAAATCGGCTATGATCAACCGCATTTAGGCTTTGACTATCAATCTTGCGGAATTATCTTAGCAATGAATAAGCAATCTCCGGATATCGCTTTAGGTGTAGAAGAAAATTTGATGATAAGCAAAGATCAGGGCGCCGGAGATCAAGGGATCATGTTCGGATATGCGTGCGATGAAACGCCTGAATTAATGCCTTTACCTATTATGTTAGCTCACAAGATTGTTCGGGAGTTGCGCTTGAAGCGTCAAGAAGGACAACTAAGTTATTTAAAGCCAGATGCAAAAGCTCAAGTCACGATTGAATACACGAAACAGCATAAACCTGTGCGCGTTCACACGGTTGTTGTTTCAAGCCAACATTCACAAGAGGTAACTCAAGAAACAATCCGAAAAGATATTCGCAATTTGATTAATCAAATTGCACCGCCAGACATGATCGACGATAACACTTTGTTTTACATTAATCCTACAGGTCGTTTTGTCACCGGCGGTCCGGCTGCAGATTGTGGATTGACCGGCCGTAAAATCATTGTCGATACTTATGGAGGCATGGGTAGACACGGCGGAGGAGCTTTTTCCGGTAAAGACCCATCTAAAGTCGATCGTTCAGCCAGCTATGCAGCCCGCTACATTGCTAAAAACATTGTAGCTGCAGGACTTGCCGCTCGATGTGAAGTGCAACTCTCTTATGCAATCGGTATCCCCCATCCTATTTCCATTAAAATTGAAACTTTTGGAACCGCTAAAGTTTGTGAAGATCTTCTAAGCCGTGCAATTCCCTTTGTTTTTTCTTTAAGCCCAAGAGGGATTACACACATGCTAGATTTGAAGCGTCCTATTTATCGTGAAACAGCTTATGAAGGGCATTTCGGAAGATCGGAAGCTAATTTTACTTGGGAAAAAACCGATCGTGTGGAAGCTTTACTTAATGCTATCAAACAAGAATCTTTTCTTCATCCAGATGATGAAAAGGAATAAAATTAGGATCAAGAGATGATCCCTATCCCTCATTTTGGAACAAAACAAATTGAATTTTTATGTCAAGATTTGCAAGAACAACTGATCGATTACCAAGTTGTTAACTGTATAGGCATGGATCAAAATCGATTTGTATTCTTATTCCAAAAGTTAACCGTTCAAAAAATGCTATTTTTTTGTTTTGCCTCTCCTTTTGTTCGTTTTCATCTCCTTAATTTTGAAACTTCGCATCAAAAATCCATGGTAAAAGGGCCCTTAGAAGAATATCTAAAAGGGACAACACTTAAATCGATTAGAATGATCAATCAAGACCGCATTGTCTCTTTCCAATTTAACTCTCCCCTAAAGAACTTCTACCTCTACTGCGAATTTTTCTCAAAATATCCTAATTATTATTTGACCGATCTTTCCGGACAAATTCTTTTTTCATTATATCCTAAAAAGACAACGAAATATTCTCCTCCTTTGCAAACACAACTAAGATCCGATCCATCACCCTCCACTTTCACCCATTCGGAGCTGGAAGCTCTTTATTTTAAGTCGGAGCAGGGATGGCGATCTTCCAAAGAGAAAGAAGAACTCCGAGTTTTTTTTTCGAAAACTTTCAAAAAATTGAAATCCAAAAAAGACGAATTGGAAACTCGATTGAAGGAATGCCAAAACTGGGAAGGGGTTCAACATGAAGCCGATCTGATCAAAGCGAATTTAGGACAATATAGAAAAGGCATCCATACATGGGAAGTTTGGGACTGGTTAATTGAAAAGGAGACTTGCCTGTCGTTGGATCCCCAAATACCTATTCAAGATGAAATGGCTTTGCGTTATAAAAAAGCGAAGAAATTGCATAAAGGGATCTTACCGATTCAAAGTCAACTTCTTCTAATCCTAGACCAGATCAGCTCATTAGAATCACAAATGGAAAGCTTAGAAACTCTCACCGAAGAGGAACTACGGACTCTAAATGTCACCCTCTTAGCTTCCCGCTCCAAGAATGAAAATGAGATTCAAAAGACCGAAAAAGCTCTGCCTTATCGTGAATATTATTCTCTAAAAGGAATTCCGATTCTGGTGGGGAAAAATGCTAAATCCAATGAAATTCTCACTTTTCGTTTGGCCAACGGAAATGATTGGTGGTTGCATGTGAATGGAATGGCCGGATCCCATGTGATCATCAAATTACCTAAATCCGCTACGCTTGATGAAGAGACTCGGCAAGATGCTGTTCAACTTGCCCTATTTCATAGTCGAGCCCGAATGAGCGGGGAGGGTGAAGTGTGTATTACCCAAAGAAAGTTTGTCACCCGTTTAGGAAAAGGAAAAATAGGTAAAGTTCAAATCAGCAAACATTCCACTATTTTTGCGCGGTTAAATATGGATATTTACAAAAGAATCAAGATGAGTAAATATTCTTAATTCGGGACTTTAAGGATGGATGAAAAATGTCTAACCTGTTTTCTCCATCCCGGCTGATCATCATTTTTCTAAATAATTTGCTGACAAAAGAGACTTCCGAGTCATTTCTAAATTCAATTTGATTGTTTAAAATATCTTGGAATATTTTGACCTCGACTTTGCAAAATTTTGGAATCCCCTCGGCGAGAGAGGCAAACTTCAGCGTAATGAATTGAGTAGGAAGAGGATTTTTACCCCTTCCTACTCAATTCATTTAGCTGAGCGAAGCTTCTCTCCAAAGGGGATGCTAAAATTTTGCAAAGTCGAGTTAACCGCATCTTCTTTATTTTCTAGAGCTTTTAAAGCATTTTTGTCGGCATTGAATTCACATTGTCTTGAAAAAAAGATAAAAGCGACAAGCCCCGAAGTTGAATCGATCGAAAGTGACCCGTTATTATAAATATGGGGTCATTTTCGATCGTTCAAACACGGTAGCTTTCGCGTAGCCGAATGGTGCACCTTATCGTTTCAGAGCTTATTAGGCTCTATTCTTCATCTTTAAATCGATAACCTACCCCGCGCACGGTTTCAATCCCATCAAAAGATGGTCCAAGTTTTTTTCGTAAAGAAGCAATGTGCACATCAATATTTCGATCTATAATAAATGCTTCATCATTCTGCACATCGTCCAACAATTGATTTCTTGTTAAAACTTTGCCTTTATTTGCCAATAAACGACGTAAAATTCCAAATTCAGAAAGAGTTAAAGAAATCGGCTTATCTTTTTTACGCAATAAGTAACGGTCAACTTCCATGGTATAATCACTGAAAGTCAAGATTTTAGTTTCTTGTTCTGCTTCTTTACCTCGACGCATCACCGCTTTCACTCGTGAAAAAAGAACTTTAAGAGAAAATGGCTTCGCAACATAATCATCTGCACCGAGTTCTAAGCCCAATACCACATCCAATTCTTCGCTTTTAGCAGAAATAATAATAATAGGAATCTGAGATAAATCGGCATTATTCTTAATTTTTTTACAAACGTCCAATCCATTTAAACCGGGAAGCATAATATCCAAGATAATGAGATCGGGTCGCTCTCTCTCGACAGCAAGAAATCCATTTAATCCATCAACTTCAGTATGAATTTTATATCCTGCTAATTCGGCTTGCAGCTTAATTAAAGAGGCAATATCTTCTTCGTCTTCAATTAATAAAATCTTTAATTTTTGCATCTTGAACTCCAATTTTTAATTTCTTATATTAAAACATACTTAGCTCTTTTATTTCCATAGTGTTTAACTCTACACACCTAAAATTATAAAAATAAATTATTAATTAACAAATCAATAACATAAAACAACAAAGGAATCCAAAAATGAATTTTTTCAAACCGTAGCTTTTTTAACTTTATTTTTTTAATAATTATCTCTATTATTATACGAAAATTAAAATAGGGATTGATTGATGTTTTATGTGATTTTACTATACGCCTTATTCGCAAGCGTATTTACCATATCAAAAACGGCTTTGGAGTATGCACAGCCTTTTTTTTTAATCGGGACGCGGATGATGTTTGCAGGAATTATTTTAATCATCTATCAAGTCATGTTCAAAAAACAAACTTTTTCATATAAGAGTAACGTATGGATAAAGCTATTTCAATTAGCTCTCTTTAACATTTACCTCACCAATGTCTTTGAATTTTGGGGACTGCGTTATCTCACTTCGTTTAAAACATGCTTTATTTACAGCTTATCCCCGTTTATTTCTGCCTTATTTTGCTACTTTCTATTTTCCGAAAAGTTAAATTTTAAAAAAGTGATGGGATTAGCGGTCGGATTTTTAGGTTTTTTACCTATATTACTAACGCAAACTACCGGAGAAGAGCAAGGCGGCCGGTTTTTTATTTTTTCTTGGGCTGAATTATCGGTGATGTTGGCAGCTACCCTAAGTGTCTATGGTTGGATTATTTTAAGACAGCTCATCAATGAAAACGGGCTCTCCCCATTATTTGCCAATGGAATGAGTATGCTCATAGGCGGGGGCATGGCTCTTATCCATTCTCTGATCGTGGAGGAGTGGAATCCGGTCCCCACTACCAACATTCACATCTTCTTAGAGTGTACGGTTCTATTGATCATCATTTCCAACCTCGTTTGCTATAATCTGTACGGTTATTTATTGAAAAAATATTCGGCAGTCTTTATGTCTTTTGCCGGATTTACCACTCCCCTTTTTACTGCACTTTTCGGATGGTTATTTTTAGGAGAAGTGGTCACTTGGCCTTTTTATTTCTCTTTCCTTATCGTGATCGGCGGACTTTGGCTCTATGATCAAGACGAAATTAAAAAAGTTCCGGCAACACGACTTAATGATACACAAGAGCTCTCCAATACATAATTTAACCGATTACACAGATTATTAATAAAAATTTTAAGCTTCTCGATTTGAACTTTGGAGGAAATATTTTTTTATTTGTTTCTAAAAAATCATATAATTTTGCTATCATTTCTTGAAAATAGAGAAAAGATTTGTCTAAATTTTAGTATTCTATTATAAAAAATAGAGATAAATCATTTATTTTTTCGAGGCTTATGAGCACTTCAACTATTGAAAAAGAAACTTTTATAGAATTCGATAAGATTTTTTTCCAAAATAAAACACGGCAATTTATTCATCCGACTATTGAAAAAACTAAAAAAACTTTAAAAAGATTTGCATTATTTAACATCTTTTTTGCTTTATTAATTTCAATAGAGCTTGTCTATTTTTTTGTACATTTGGCATTTTTATTACAAACATTTGTCTTAGCAATTCATTTATCTCTTATTTTTGCGACAATTTTTTCCTATATTACTTTACGTTTGTACTTTCTTACTCATAAGCGTGAAACCTTAATGGCTTTGAAGACGGAATTCGTAGCCGCTTGTGAGCTAAGCTTAAGTGAATTAAAAAGTGAGCCCGAGTATTATATCTTAGTTGCGGAAGCTTGTTGTCAACTCGCTTCGCAAATACATGGAATCGAATATGAAATTTATCATTTTCCTTTATGGTTAAAAAGCTTAGACTCATTACTTGCAAAATTTAGCTGTTGGTGTCATTGGTGGGATATTCATTTCATGAAAGAGATGCTTTTAAAAGCCTGTGTAGATGAGTATATCCATTTCGTAAGAATTTTTCCCACAGATTTAGAAGCTCATGCGGGTTTGGCAAATGCCTACGTGATGCTTTCCGGATTATACGTTGATCCAAGGGCCTTCGAAGATTTAGATGAAGAACGTTGGGTGCCCCCTCAAAAATATAATAATTCATTTAAAATCAAATTTCGATCGATAGCAGAGCGCGCAATCGAAGAATTTAAAATCCTAAGCGATTATGCACCGAATGATCCTTGGGTACACGTGCAACTCGCGTATAGTTATCATGACTTGCAAATGCGTAAAGAAGAGATCAAAGAATATGAAACGATATTACAGCTCTGTCCGGAAGATAAAGAAACCTTGTATAAATTAGGACAACTTTACTTTCAACAAGGTCAAAATGCGAAGGGTTTACAAGTTTATGAAACGCTGAAGCTATCAAATTATAAAAAAGCGGAGGATTTAATCCATTTTTATGGAGCCTATTCGCTAAAAGATAAAGAATATTTAGATCCTCTCTAAAGACTAAGGAACTTAAACATGCAGTGTCCAAAATGTCACGAAAAAATTAATCGGAATGAAGAAAGAGATGTCGATCATCAAACACAGATGAAAAGGCCAATGCCCCGCTGGTTTAAACTCGCAATTTTTATCACTCTCACTGCCCTTTGTGTTGTTTCAGGAGGTTTATTATTTACAGAATCGCTCTTAAATTTTCCTCAAAAACAATTAAGTGCACTGAGAGAAAATGAAATCGAAACTGCCTATCAAGATTTCACTTCCGCTCATTTTAAAGCATCGATCTCTTTGGAACAATTCCGTCACTTTGTAGAAACTTATCCGATTCTTGTCACGAATCATTCCGCCCTTTTTCCCCAGCGGTCCATCGCGGGTGACATCACTATTCTCAAAGGAAAGCTCCTTGCTGGTGACCAATCCACTACCACTATTGAATATCGCTTGATAAAAGAAGAGGGAAAATGGAAAATTTTAAGTATAAACTTTCCGAAGAGCCAATCACAAAATAAAGCGGAAAAGAAAAAAATCATTCAAATCACAAGGTCTTTATTAAAAGAAATTCAAGAGGGAGACATCCAATCAAGCTATGAAATGTATTTTTCCGATGATTTTAAAGCGACTACTTCTTTAGAAGATTTTAAAAATTTAATCCGACAAAACCCTCTATTAACGCAAGATTATCAAGTTTCGTTTCACAAGCCTATTATAAAAGATGACGAAGGAACAGTCTCTGTTGTACTAAAAGCAGATCATCAGGTCATTTATTTTAAAAACAAATACATTAAAGATAAAAGCATTTGGAAAATTTTGAGCTTTCGCATTCTATCCCCTACTATAGCCGATAAACAGGCTTCTTAACATTATGCACATCATCGGAGGACTTTTTAAAAATCATCGACTCACAACACCTAAAGGGAACCTGACTAGACCCACTTCCAGCAAACTACGGGAATCTTTATTTAATATTTGCCAAAGTTATATTATTGAAAGTCATTTTTTAGACCTTTTTGCTGGTTCAGGAGCTATGGGTTTAGAAGCCTTGAGTCGAGGGGCCTCTACAGCTACATTTGTCGATGTCAATCGACAAGCAATCGATTGCATTAAAAAGAATGCAGCCCACCTTAAAATTGAAAATCAATGCGAAATATTTTGCGGACAAGTAACTCTTCTCCTCAAACTACTTTCAAAACAAAACCGTCAATTTGACATCATTTTTGCAGACCCCCCTTACAATACCTCTTTAGATTTAGACGGGAAAAAATTTCTTTATAGCGAATTTGTCATCCATAGCGTTGATGAAAATCACCTATTAGTTCCGGGTGGAACTTTATTTGTTGAAGAAGACGGTCGATATCCGCCAAAAGTCCCTACTAAAACCCTCATCTTAAAAGACAGTAGAAAATTCGGTCAAACCCTTGTACAAGTTTACAAAAAGCTTCCCTAAAAGCCTGTTTTGTTACCTTTTCCTTATTCGATTTGCATCCCTTCTCCAAAAAAAACAAATCAATAAAAAATATGATTGCATTAATTTCTCGCGAAGCATAAAAAATATTGCAATAACTCAAGGAGAACTCATGTTCAGATCGTTTTTTTTCTATTCATTCCTCTTTTTATCTACTCTGAATGGTGCCACATCATTTGCCGCCGGTTGCGGAAATTGTAGTGATTACCAAACTTTTGAAATAGGAGTGGGTTGGCGGCGTGATAATTTGGATTGGAGAGTGAAAGACATGGAAGGGGATTATAGTGAAACTCATGCAGATTCGCATATCCGTTTTGATGACATCGATATGTACACACTCAAAGGCAAACTTAAATTTTTCGGAGCACATTATTATGTAAGGTTGGCCGGAACTTATGCGATTTCTGATAAAGGAAGAGCGAAAGAGAATTTTTCCATTGAAAATCCTTGCTTGTTTTGCTATGACACCATTTCTGTCGACACGAATAATCACATTAAAAGAAAAAGCGAATTTTATGATTTCGATCTGGCAGTCGGCTACCCATTTTTATGCCTGGATTGCAAGCTTTCAATCATTCCTTTAGTCGGTTTTTCTTATCATCGTCAAAGCATTAATGTCAGACAGAAAAGCGACTATTCTTCAGACTCTTTTTCTGTCAGTTCATGTTCTAATGCTTTTTGCAGCACTCCTTCATCGGATCCTTTTTCTAGCGCGAGTAGTAGCTCGGATATTGCAAGTGTTCTCGGTATTAAAACCCATCATGATTCTGCTAACTACCGCTTTAGCTGGTATGGACCATTAGCGGGTGTCGACCTTATTTATAGTTTGGATAATTGCTGGACTCTCTATGCCGAGTTTGAAGGTCATTTTCTTAGCCACGTTCATCGTAAAAGAAAATCCCATACAGGGGTCGGTTTCGTAGATGATTACCATCATTCTGGCTGGGCCTACGGATTTGATGGAAGTTTTGGAACTTGTTTTACAATATGTGAGGATTGGTACTGCAACATTGATTTCGATTATAAATGGTGGAAAAGCGATTCAAAACATGATAAATTGCAATGGGATTCAATAGGCGCCAATGTCTCATTAGGCTATATGTTCTAACGAAACTTGAGGTTCTAAGAGGACAACCTCTTCTTTAGGCAATAACATTGTGTGATAAATTTGAACGATAAAGAGCATACCTAAAATAGCCAAAGCTTTTACGGGGGCATAATCAGTAAAAAACTTGCTCATTATGCCGACACCTCCGGGCCCCAAAGCTTCAGAGATACACCAGACAAGACCCATTAAAAAAGCGCTGACCGCACCGGGAGAGTGAGGAACTAGCTTGACTCCAAAAGAAACGGCTACGGGATTCATAACTGCTAAACAAGGCCCTAAAACCACAAGGACTGGCAAGACAAGCCACATCGAAAAGGCTCCGAATAATAAAACCGTATAAAAACAAACCATTCCCAGTACACCTAAAACCAACATCAACGTACGAGGAGAATACCGATCCGCTAAATATCCTCCGGGTATCATCATTAATGCTCCCCCCAAAATAAAGCAAAAATGACCCACTCCATAGCAAATCCAGTTAGGATAACTGAATGTTTTGAGAACATCAGGCAAAATAAATATCATTCCCCAATAAAGGGACTGATTAGCAACCTGAGACAAATAAAGCGATCTTAAAATCGGATGTTTGAAAAATGAAAGGTATTCTTTAATTTTTGGTTTCGGATTTTTATGATAGACCATCCCATTATTTTCTTTGGCAGGCCAAAAGAAAAGCAATCCTATCACAAGTAGGACTATAGGAGCAGCCAACCAAATTGTTTGTCCATCTGTCCCGTAATAAGTTTTCATGAAAATTAGTTGACTACAAGCCAACCCTAAACTCCCCCCGGAAGCGAAAACAGTCATCAATATATTTCTTTTTGAAGGTATCATTGTATTCACTAAACTCGCTGCACTTGGGTGAAAACAACCTGATCCGATGCAAGTGACCATAAAGAGAATAAATAATAAGGCAATCGAAGTCGTATAAGAAAGAAAAATTGCTGCCGCTGCCATGAAAATTCCCAACATAATACAGATATGACGATAACCCTTATCGCTTAAAGATCCAAAAAATAATTGTGACCCCTCCCCTATAAATGCACCTCCTGCCGCAATTAATCCAGCCTGAGCCAAATCAATTTGTGCTAAAGATTTATAGACCGGCCAAATACCGATCATCACATCCACAAAAAAATGCCCTAGCCAAACCAATCCTAAAATCGGCATCAAAATATTGGGACGCGCAAGTGAGGGGTTATTCATAGCTAAACCTGTTTTATTGAAATAAAATTCCTGACATTTCTCTGAGAGCCTGTTTTCAGAATGGTATGCCATCAATCGATGGCAAGGCATAGGAGAAAATGCACTTTCAATTTGAGATTTCCTCAAATTAAAATAGGACTAAATTATTTTTAGAAGATTACTGAATTAAATTTAAAGACAAATCGATTTAGTAATAAACTTCACAAATTCCTTAAAACGAACTTAACAGATTGAAGAATTATTTGTAAATAAATAATTTAAAATATCTGATTTTATTTTAAAATTTAAAATGTTTTTTCAATAATTAAATTAGATAAAAAAATATTTTCACAAATTAAATTTTTTATTATATCGAAAATTTAAAAACGTAAAGTAAAATTCGAATTCGGATGAACTCCATTTATGATAGCTCAAAGTGAGAATTTCGACTCCGCCAAAGCCTCGGGATTGAAAAATCGAAATTAAGCCAATATTATAATATGGGCTTACTTTAGATTTTTCAATCGGGAGAGCTTTCGCGTTACCCAAATTCTCACTTTGAGCTAAGTTGAGTATATTTCAAGAAAGCATATAGACAAAAAATTATTTTAAATCTATGTTCGAATTAATTCAACAAATCAATTGATAGTGTTGATGATCCGGGAGTATGTCTGAGATCAGATTATTGACTGAATTTAATTAAGGAGAGAAATAATGGATAAAAAAAATCTAGCCAAAGCCGCTTTTTTAGCAATGGCATTAACAGCCGGTGCAGTCAGTGCGGATGCTGCCACAAATTCAACAGGCTTTGAAACATCGACTTTATTGGCAGTAGCCGGTTGCGCTCCACATTCACCACAAGGCGGCGGATACGGCAACAATTATTCTCAAGACGAATATTCTAGACCAGACGATGCGCACAGTCCTTATTCAATGCAATCTCGAGGAACAAACAACAGTTCTTATGGTTACGAAACTGAAAGACAAGGCGGCGGATTCGATAATAATCGTAATAATAAGCGATCAATGTCCGGCGGTGGTGCACAATCCAATCCGTACAGCAATGATCAAAAATATCAAACCAGCGGAACATACAGCAGCTCGCCTTATAATTCATCACCACCGAACGGTGGCGGGAGCTATCAAACTCAAAGAAATAGCAATCCGGCGCTAAACACAAATAATGATCCATATAGCATGCAAACAAGCCGTTAGATTGAGTTTAAAAGCTGTTCAAAAACTGTCCCAATTCGAATTCTTTTTCCCTGAGGGAAAGAGAATAATTTCGAATTAGGGCAGCTGTAATTTTTTGAACAGGTTCTTAGGAAGAAATATTAAAAATGGAGAAAGTATGGAAAATAAAAGAGAAATAGCTAAATTAATTTTGGCCGGTTTGCTTATGACTGCAAGCTTACCTGCAGATGTCCATGCTGAAAATTTTTCAGGAAATGAAGCTTACTTAGCCGTTGCAGGTTGCGGAAGCGGTTGCGCCGGCAAGCCGGGTTCATCGATTAAATCTGATGGACAAGTCGCCGATGCGGGTCAAATGAGTACTTATCCAAAAGCTCGAACAGGCCAAAAATCACCTACTACCTCTTATGATGAGAGCAGGGATATGCATCGTGGAGGTGGAAGTAAGCCGATTACTTCTGAGGATGATAGTAATGATGACGACGACGATTAATCAAATCACTAATCTGTTGTAATTTTTTGTTTATTGCTCCTTAGAAGGTGTTTAAAATATAGGCATTCAGATTTTTTAAACACCCTCATAGCTACATCATTGCATTCAAACTCCTCAGATTTTATGCGAGATATGACCTGATGATCCGGAGGGACATTGAGTTTGCTCTGGTTTATCTCCCAAGCGAAAAAAATAAATATTAAAAATGGAATTCCCATGGAAAAAAGTAAGAAACTAGCCAAAATAGCCTTAGCAGGACTTCTACTTGCTTCTCATCTTCCCGCAGATATTCAAGCAATAGAGACTCATCTAACAGGGATATTATTAGCTGTAGCAGGCTGTCCAGCACATGGTTGCCCTGGTAAAACTCCAAACAATCATTCGCCTAAACGAGAAGAGACACCTCAAAACGATAAAACAGTAAACTCGCAGGTTGCGGATGCAGGAGGCGACTTAGCAGTTCCTCGAAGTCCTACCACGACCGGCGGCGGTTATAGCACATTAAATCGCTCTTCAAATGTAGGCGGATATTATGGAGTGAATGCAGCTCCGGGAAGCTATGTCGATTCTAATATCAGAGGAACAAATGTAGGGGGAAGTTACGGCGTTCCTGAAAACAGGTATGGCAGCTCAAACGATGCGGGTTCTTGGGGCGGCACTCCTAGACCGGATATTGGAAGAGAGCGAGTTCAAGGATATAATTACAGTTCCTATAATACAAACCGGAACTTCGAAACCGGTCCTAATTATCAAGGCAATTATATCGACTCAAGTTTTTACTCCGATACGGTCGCTCCCTATGGTGCAGCTAACACTGAAGGATACGATAAAAGTTATAATAGAAGCACCGGTTACGGCTACGAAGGCATTACCACTTCGGGTATTGTCACAGAGCCTCAATTAAAATCTTTGGTATCGGTCGAAGGTTGGAATATTTATCTGCAATTGGATCCTGAAGGTAAGGCACTAGCCTTACAATTAGCGAGCCAAACTAACTCTTCGAATAAAGATTTAGCTATAAGAGAAGCTTATGTAAGAATGCAAGAAAGACGCAGCTATATGCAAAAGCGATAAAAATTTTATTGTATTTCACTTAATTTCCATCTTTTTTGCACAAGGAAAAAACATGTCTAACAAAATAAATCTAACTAAACTCATGTTGAACGGAATGGCATGCGGGATAATCTTAGGAAAATTCCATTTGTTTGCAGGCAATCAAACTGAAGCATATCCTGATTTAATTAAATTAGCAGCAGAATCCCGGGGTAATATTACCTACTATTTGATGAATAAAGATGACATCATGCTTGAATTAAATCAAGCAGGAGCCGATTTATTCAATTCTTTAAGTCCTGAAGGTCAAGAGCTTGCTTTAAAAATTGCAAGCAGAAGTTGCAACGGTGAAAATGATTGTCGGGGGCAAAACGCCTGTCAAACAACCAAAAACTCCTGCATGGGAAAAGGAAAATGTAAAGGAACAACAGTCTGTGCAATTTCCGATAAAAATCTAGCCATTAAATTAGCTAACGATTTGATGACTGAAAAGCGTAAAGCTTTACTTGAAACTAATCCACCCACTCCTCAAAAACTTTAAGGTTCCTCATGTCCCGGCGCAAATTCCCTAATCTAGGCATCGGTATCGGCTTACGCATTCCGCATTACGAAGATATTTTCCGTCTTAAACCAGCCATTGATTGGTTTGAAATCATAAGCGAAAACTTTATGGTTGACGGGGGCAAGCCGATTGAAAACCTCGACAGGATTTTAGAACATTATCCCGTTGTGCAACATGGCGTCACCCTTTCTATCGGAGGCCCTGCTCCTTTGGACTTTGAATATTTAAAAAAACTCAAGGCTTTAACGAGGAAAACTAAAACCCCCTGGCTTTCCGACCATCTTTGTTGGGGCCATCTTCCGGGCGCTCATTTTCACGACCTCTTGCCCTTGCCTTATACAAAAGAAGTGGTGGCTTATGTGTCTGAACGTGCAAGGATTGTTCAAGATTATTTAGAAATTCCATTTGCTTTAGAAAATCTTTCCTCATATGTCGCTTTTAATCAAGATGAAATGAATGAATGGGAATTTTATTCCCAGGTCGTTGAAAAAGCAGACATTTATATGATGTTGGATGTCAACAACATATATGTCTCAAGTCGCAATCATGGGTTTGATCCACGCGAATATTACCAAAATATTCCGTTAGAGCGTGTGATTCAAATTCACTTAGCCGGCCATAGTGATTTTGGCGATTATGTGCTCGATACGCATGACCATCCTGTACGCAACGAAGTATGGGAATTATATGCGGAAATTTACCCGTTAACAGGAGGGGTTTCCACATTGCTTGAGTGGGACGAGAATTTTGTCAGCTTGGAAGAAACATGGGCGGAAGCCTTAAAAGCCAAAGCCTTTCAAAAAAATTTACATGAACAACATGCCCTTGCTCCGGTAGGATTAGTGTAAAATGAACCAGGAAAAATCTTCTAGCGCAATTAATCCGCCCTTCGAGCTACAAAAATTGCAAGAGTGGTTCGGTGGTCTTATTAACCGCCCTTTAGTTGAAAATGATCTTATCAATCCCTTAACACCAAGCGGATTAGTGATCACTAAAGAAGCCGGCCGACACATTGCGCCAAGCCCTACTTTACAACCGCATCAGCGCTTGCAAATTTATAATCAACAGTACTGGTGGCGTTTACAAAGTGTTTTGCAAACCAATTTTCCTTTGTTATTGCGTTTGTTCGGCACTCATTCTTTTAATGAATGCATTGCAGTCCCTTATCTAACTGCGTATGTCCCAAATCATTGGGCATTGAATCTTTTAGGCGAGAATCTTCCTCAATGGATTCAAGAAAAGTATCAAGGTAGCGATAAGCAATTCGTGCATGATGCTGCTTATTTAGATTGGGTGTTGTCTCTTTCATTTACTAATGAACAATACCCTGTTTTAGACAGCCGGTTTTTATCAGAAGGAAATCCCGAAGAGTTAATAGAAAAACCCCTTTGTTTACAACCTCACTTGTTTTTGGTTCAATTCGATCAAAACTTACCGGCTTTTCGTGACATCATCATCAAAGAGAGCGCCGATTTTTGGACAACCCATGACTTTCCTCCCCTTCTGCAAGATAAAACCTATTACTCTGTGATTTTTCGCAATTTACAGAATAATGTGGCTTGGAAAGATGTCGGTTCGGAAGAATATCTGATCTTACAGCAATTTGCTAAAGGATTAAGTATAGAAGCGGTATGTGAATGGATGGAAGAATTGGAAGTGGAAAGGTACACTTTAATGGCAACCCATCTTCAAAAATGGATGCAAGAATGGACGCGCTATGGCTGGCTCACGTTTGCTCCCGGTTTTTAACTCGCCTTACGCAAAATTAGATTTGTAAGTTGAGTATAGATCTAAAAAGTGGAGATCTAAGTTTGGGTAAGGCGAGTTTTTAAGACCCTGTTTTCAAATTGAAGCACCCTATGGATAGGGTGCTTCAATTTGAAAACAGGGTCTAATCAAGCAAAGCAATGTAAGTAGAATGACGGCCTGTCACCTTATCCCGCCTGTAAGAAAAAAAATCACGGGGATTAGAATAAGTACTTAGTCGAGCAATTTCGATGTGATGAGGAAGAATACCTGCATTTTGCAACTGGTATTCGCTGATTGTCCAAAAATCAAAGTAGGTAGGGCGGACTTGAAACTGCCAAAAATCTTCCGGCAATTCAGTTTTATAATGCGTGAACTCCGCATCTTCAAAACCTAAACTAGGGGAAATACAAACCAGCAAATCTGCAGGATTTGTTCCAAATTCTGCTTTCATCTTGTTAACCGCATGTTGAAAGATATTTTTAACACTTCCACGCCAGCCTGAATGAATGTTTGCAATGCAACGATGAACAGGGTCGTAAAACAAGGCTATTTGACAGTCTGCATGTTTCATACAAAGTGAAATTCCGGGCACGGAAGTAATTAAACCATCGCAATTGAGAATCTCATCAGGAGATTTCAAGTGAATATTTTCAATGAATTTCTGATGGCATCCTCGCCCGTAAATAATTTTTTCCAACTTGGGAATTTGTTGATGCAGATGGTTTTGAATTTGAATTAAATTAGCCGTGACATGAGATTCTATATCTCCCACTAAATAACCGGTATTCAAGCTAGCGAAAGGCCCTTGGCTATGCCCCCCTGGGCGTAAAAAAACTCCATGTTTCAGCTTAGGAATATCTGAAATTAATTCGAATTCAAGCCATTCAATTTGATCTTTATAGAAACGTTGCATCTGTCAAACACTTTAAAAATTGGATTACTTAAGAAAATATTTGATTATAAAGTTTTTGGCGATTAAATTCTTTACTCACTATGAATTCTAACCGGATGATACAAATGAAAACCGTGCTTTATTTTTTTCTACTAATCGGGATGCCTTTTAGTCTTTGTGCAAATGATTGGACGTTAGATGTAAGAGGTGCTTACTACAGTCCAATGTCAAAAGATGTGCGAGAAATTTATTCTCGAGCTTGGATCGACTATCAAGTCTTGACTTCTAAAAGAGTGGCTGAATATTGGGAGCTTTGGGGACAAGTCAGCTGGACAATTAAAAAAGGACATACGAGCAAAGGTTATTTCGGGTTTAAAGACAGTACTCGGGCATGGATTCTACCATTGAGCGTCGGTTTACGATTCATTTACCCTGTTGCATGTCGAACCCGGGCTTATCTTGGAGCGGGTGTAAGTTATAGTTTTCTGAAAATCGATAATCGTTGTGAAGATTTTTATGACTATTCGTTCTTTTCCTCCTCTCCATTTAAAAAACACATTCGTAAAGGTGCTCCCGGAGCCTTATTCAAAGCGGGGGTTTTGATTGACACTGGTGACAATACTTTTATCGATCTCTTTGTGGATTATTTTCTACAAAGCTTTCATCTTGGACGTCACGATCTATTTGAAGAAAAAGTCATCGGGGATCATTTCAGAGCAACCGGTTTCAAATTTGGCGCGGGCTTTGGAGTCAATTTTTAACTCGCTTTAGGGGGTGGTTGGAAAATCGAAAGCAATCGAGTATTATAATATGGACTTGCTTTCGATTTTTTAATCCCGAGGCTTTGGCGCAGCCGAAATTCTCACTTTGAGCTAAGTTGAGTATATATCGATAAATTTTGCAAAGTCGAGATAATTCCTTTCTAATTTCTCCGGATTAAGTTATATCAGAAAATTAAAGGAGAAAAATTATGGCTGACTTCATGGATCCTTTCCAAACTCTCAAATCCCTAAAAAATGATCAATCACGTTTTTTCTACTCTTTACCAGAGTTTGAAAAGCGTGAAAATTGTTCGCTCCAGCGCTTACCTCTTTCGATTAGGATCATGCTGGAATCGTTGCTTAGAAATTGTGATGGCCAACGAGTCCAAAAAGAACATGTTCGGCAACTCGCTCAATGGAATGCCGCCAACCCGGGTGAAATGGACGTGCCTTTTGTAGTCGCTCGCGTGATCTTGCAAGACTTCACAGGAGTTCCCCTTTTAGTCGACTTAGCAGCCATGCGCGACGCTGTGGCAAACAAGGGAGCCGCTCCCGAAACAATTGAACCGGACGTTCCCGTCGATTTAATCGTTGATCATTCCGTACAAGTTGATTCGTCAGGCTCAAATGATGCATTTTCTTTCAATTTAGATATGGAATTTAAACGAAACGGTGAACGCTATGCCTTTCTTAAATGGGGACAAGAGTCTTTCCGGGCCCTAAAAGTTTTTCCACCCGGTATCGGCATCGTGCACCAAATCAATTTAGAACATTTAGCCAAAATCGTGATTACTAAAGAAATCAATGGCGTTTCACTCTTATACCCGGACACTTTAGTAGGAACGGATTCTCATACAACCATGATCAATGGCTTAGGTGTTGTCGGATGGGGCGTAGGCGGCATTGAAGCTGAAGCGAGCATGCTCGGGCAGCCTATTTACTTACAAATACCTCAAGTGATCGGTTTTCACTTACAGGGGCGTTTAAGCGATGGAATCACGGCAACCGATCTTACTCTTCGCATTACAGAAATTCTAAGAAGTGAAAACGTCGTAGGAAAATTTGTGGAATTTTTCGGAGAAGGCACAGCTAGTTTAAGCGTCGTCGACAGAGCTCCAATCAGCAACATGGCTCCTGAATATGGTGCAACGCTAGCTTTTTTCCCTGTTGATGAAAAAACTTTAGAGTACATGCGCATAACAGGCCGCGAAGAGCACGACATCGATCTCATCCGCGAATACTTGGAAGCACAAAAACTTTTCGGAACTCCTTTAAAAGGGGAAATCGATTATACCAAAGTAATCGATTTAGACTTGAGCAGCATTAAACCTTGTGTATCAGGCCCAAAACGACCTCAAGACCGTATCGACTTAACACACTTAAAACCGAAATTTAAAGAATTACTCACCTCGCCTATTCAATCAGGCGGATATGGAAAAAAGCATGGAACATCCAAAAAAAATGTTTGCGTACAAGTAGAAGGCTCTTTTTCACTAGATATGGGGCATGAAACAGGCGGAAAGCCTTATATCGGCACAAATAACACTAAAATTGGATGGAGCGAAGAGGAAATGGTGACTAACCGTCCTTTTACTGCTGCCGTACAGCTACCTGAACGCATGATCGAGTCCGACAAGACAACATGCGATATCATTCTTTGCGATGGATCCGTAGTCATTGCAGCTATCACAAGCTGTACGAATACGAGCAATCCGGGGGTCATGCTAGCTGCCGGCTTGCTGGCAAAAAAAGCAGTTGAAAAGGGATTAAAAGTTAATCCTAAAATTAAGACAAGCTTAGCTCCGGGCTCTCGCGTCGTCACGGATTATCTCCTTAAAACCGATCTTCAGCAATATCTTGATGCCCTTGGATTTCAACTAGTCGCCTATGGCTGTACCACTTGCATTGGAAATAGCGGTCCTTTGGATGACCATATCGAACAAGCGATCAAAGATTATGACCTCATTACAGCAAGCGTCTTAAGCGGCAACCGCAATTTTGAAGCACGCATTCACGGTTCGGTTAAAGCTAACTTTCTGATGTCTCCTCCGCTGGTAGTGGCTTTTGCTTTAGCAGGCAGAATAGATATTGATATGGAGACAGAACCGTTAGGCCGCGATCATAATGGGCAACCTGTCTATTTAAGAGATATATGGCCTAGCTCGGATGAAATCCGGCAAGCCATCGCAAATGGAGTACAACCTGAAATGTTTAAAGCGCGTTATACAAATGTACGTGATGAAATTCCTGAATGGCAAGAAATTCCAATGACAAAAAGCGCACGTTATGACTGGCAAAAAGAGAGTACTTATATTCAAAACCCTCCTTATTTTGAAGATTTCAGTCTTGAACTTCCTAAACAATCTATCTTAAAAAATATGCGAGCTTTGGCTATTTTCGGAGATTCTGTCACTACCGATCATATTTCTCCGGCCGGCGCTATTCGTAAGGATTCTCCTGCAGGTAAATACCTTTTATCATTAGGTATTCCAGAAAGGGATTTTAATAGTTACGGTAGTCGACGCGGAAATCATCACATCATGGTCCGTGGAACCTTTGCGAATGTGAGAACACGTAATAAAATGGTTGAAGGGATCGAAGGAGGATTTACCAAATTAATGCCGGAAGAAACGACAACGACTATTTTTGAAGCGGGTGAAATTTACCAACACCGAAAGATCCCTTTGATTATTTTTGCCGGGAAAGATTATGGGATGGGAAGCTCGCGCGATTGGGCTGCTAAGGGAACAGTTTTATTAGGAGTGAAAGCAGTCGTTGCGAGTAGTTTTGAAAGAATTCATCGAAATAATTTAATCGGCATGGGTGTTCTGCCTCTGCAATTCGAAAATAACGAATCAGCCGAAACTTTGGGCTTTACTGGAAAAGAACTGTTTTCGATCCATGGATTTGAAAATGAAATTTCTCCTCAACAAAAAGTGACTTTAGAAATTTCGCAAGGAGATAAAACAAGAAAGCTGACACTCGTCTCACGTTTAGATACACAAAGTGAAGTGGAGTATTATCGTCATGGAGGGATCTTACCTTTTGTATTACGACAAAAATTAAATAAAAAATAAGAGGAAAAGTGAGATTGGAACAAAAATTTATGTCAATCTGCCTGATAACTCATCCAGTTAGATCGAAGAGCCCGGTTAAATCTGCAAGATCTGATTGATAGCGTATTGATTTTTAGCAATGATTAATTCTTGCTGTGCACCGTAGTATTCGCAAGAATCGCGTGCTCTATTCATTACTTCACCTCGATTTGTTAAACTGTCAAAAACAGTTCCTATCAAATTTTTAAAAATTTTAAATCCTATCTTAGCCGAATTGTTGTTTTTAACAGGATCGGATTCAATTTGAATCGGATTTTTAAAACTTTCAAGTACAGTTTCAACTAATGTCTCAGAAATCGTGGCAGGCGTGGAGCTATCCAAATAGGCATCGATTAATCGATCAAAAACGGTTATCTCGACCAATTTTTCATAGCGATTTTGTTTATCCGACATTATTTTTTTTTGGGACTCGATTAAAGATTTATATCCACTCCGTTCAGCTTTAATTTCTTTTGAATTGTCAACCGACAGATCATTTTTTAATAACTTTAAAGACCTCTCTCTCTTTTCCATTTCATTTTGAATTTTTGTTAATTCTCTATCTGCTTTTTGAATTCCTTCCATGAATGAAAATTTTTTTTTGTCAAAATGACGCCAACCGTTAAAACTTTTTACTGTTTTCTTTAAAAATGTCTCTTTCCCCTCTTTTGGAATAGATTCGATAAATTCTGTGACTAGGTCTAGACAGGTTGCACGAATTTCTTTAATTTGAGAAAATAATTGCTGCACTCTATTCCTATAAACTGAATGATTATAAGAATAGGGTAAAGAGAGCTCTAAAAAATTAAAATCTCCCGTTTTTAACACTGTCATCACAAATTCCCGGTAAAATAGAGCCATGCAGTGGTTGCTGTATCCTGATACTTCCATTAAATAACGAAGTAAATGAGGATTAGCTTTTTGATGATTTGCTTTAGCGGCAGTTAGACAAAACTCCTCTGCTGCCAAGTAATTATCAGGGCCACACTCTTTTTCCGAGAAACCCGAGCCGTCATTGCAGTCCAACAATTCTGTAATCTTAATCCTATTAAAAGAGTCAAAGTAAAGATGGTCGTAAGAAATTTGATTAGGCCAGAGATGCCAATCGCACATGCAAAATAAAAAGGAGGTGATTTTAGAAGCGATTTCTTCATCTTGAGGGTCAAGCTGAAAGCTAGAGCTTGTCCAGTGATGCCCGGCTAAAGATCGAGGTAGGTATTCTAAAAGAACAAAGGGATAACCCTCTTCAGTTTCAAAAATGTTTTGAACTCCATTCACACAGGGAATTCCAAAGTGATACTCTTTGAATTGATAACTATCGATCGAAAGGTCGAAAGGAGTTTTTCCCATTTTAATCACTAGCTGGGGATAATTTTCCAATTTAAAAACTCGATAGCGATCCTTTTTGGCAATTTTAAGGGTCTTGAATATTCCATTTTTTGTCGTTTTTCTTGAAGGAAGTTCATCACCTAATTCGTATCTTTTTCCTTTACATTTGAGAATGTTACCCTTTCGCAACTCTCTTTCCCAAGCTCGATGCCGGGGATCTTCCAGACGCATGACTTTGCAACCATGATCATCAAGCCGACTAATCAAAACTCCCACATTCATACTCAGTTGACCTTGAATTTCGACAGCATTCACGATCTCTACGAGCGCATTTTTGACTAACTCGACAACTTGATGCGTCTTTTCAAAATTCTCTTGCGCTTTAGCGACATGATTATTCAGGGCAGTTATCCATTTATCCAACCGCTTTTTCTCTCTCACATCTAATTGATCGTGAGGTTGACAAATTTTAATCAGTTCAATAAAAGGAATGGGCTGTTCGATCAGCCCTTCTAAATCAATCCACTTCTGCTCTTTCCACATGGCTTCATAAATTTGCATCTCATTAATGGCCCAGCTAATCGGCTTTTCAGGAGAAGCCGACGGGAATTTTTCAGGAAGATACCTGAGTAGACTCCCCCTATAAGTCTCTTGATAATAAAGCATTTTATGCCAAAAAGGAAACGCCATCTGCGAAACTTTTGTCACAAAATTTTTCATAGCGTCTAAATCTTTAGAATTCACGGGTCTGTCAAATAGGCTTGAATCAAAGCGCGCTGCTAAATCGAGAAATGAAACATTCGCATCTTGCAGTTCTCTCTCAAGGTGTTTAAAGTAACGTGCCTTTATAACTTCCTTTTTTTCATCATTTTGATCCAATGCGAAATGAGTTTCAATCATTTGAATTTGATAAGCTAAATGACGTTGCCTACATTGATAAGCGGCAGTCATCACTTGATCGAATAAACAATGAATAATAACTTCAACCGGTTCTGCAATATTCCCTTGATACCGGTTTAACGTCATCCACTTCCAAATGCGATCAATGAACATTTTTATACGCCCGATCAAATTTCCTTTATCAAAGACTTTTTCGGGAGAAGCCACGTATAAATTAAGCAGTCTAGGCTGCGTTTTAATCGAATGATTCGTTTGATCTCTTCGGATAGCAGCGTCAAATTCTGTCAGTGCATATCCCAACGAAGAGCATGAAGATGACCTTACAGGTCGCACTATAAAATTGTTTTTAGAGGATTAAATGAATGTTTAAACAAGTAACTCGATCCCTTTGAGAGCTTGATGAATGTATTCTGCCCTTCGATGAAGAAGCTCGTCTTGAGAAATTCTATCTTCTCTATAGTGACATAATAAGTGCGCTCTACGACTGTTAAATAACAATTCATTGAGAGCTTGTTGTGTGGTTCCTTGGATCCACTTTAAATCTAAGCCCAACTTAAGTAAACTCAACGATTTTAAGGCTTCTACAGCTTCAATTTGATAGGAGTGCAATAATAGTCCGAATGCACGGCTCACTTTATCTTTAATTTCGATCACATCATTCGTTTGATCATGCAGTAATCGATTGCGAACAATTTTTTCTTCGCTGACAAGTTTTGTAGCTAATGTGCGCATGGAGGTCAAAATACTTTCTTCGGTCACTCCTAAAGTATACAAATTATGAAAAACGACAATGTCGCCGACTAGTTCAGTCGGATCACCTTGAAGCCCTGTCAATTCAACAGTGTCATCTTTATTTTTCCCCACTGCTTCTGTCAAACTATCCGTGTAAATTAAGGCAGGCAAATGTAAAAAAATAAAAGCAATCAAACCGGTCCCGCACATCGTCGGATCTGCCGTTAAAAATCCGAATTTGAGATTAAAGGCATAATTGGCAGATTGTAATTGAATTTCAATTTTAATTAATTTTTCCCAAGTTGCTTCCAATTCTTCTCGCACATCTATCCATTGAAGTGTCAGATGATCTCTCAGATTAATTGTGGCTAAAAATTCGGCTGTTTCATCAAGTACAAATGCATCTCCTTTTGAAGCGTGATGAAAACCTTGAGTACTTAAAAAATGTTCCACTAAGAATTCTTTTTCTATCGGTAACATCTCCTGCGCTTGCAACAGTTGAGGGTTTTTTAATTGATCACACGATTGTAATTTAGGGCCAATTAGCTCCAAGATTTGTGTACGTTTTTCTTCAGGCAATCTTCCAGGAAAATTAAATTTTTCGAAATTGCGGTTTAAGCTTAAAGTCGATGCTAACCAAATGCTATTGCCATTATTTTTCCAAGGACTCTCATTGCAAATCAAAGGGTGCCGCGGATTAAATGGGCTCATTTGTCTTTTCCTCTTGTTCGGTTTTCCCCATTTCATCACCTTGCGTTAAAGCTCGAATTTGATCTCTAAGTAAAGCTGCTTCCTCATAACCTTCTCGTTTTAAAGTTTCTTTTAAAGCTTCGTTTAAAGCTAAAAGTTTAGAGGAAAGGTTCACCGTCAGTTTTTCACCTGGAGTTCGTCCGATATGAATGGGAGCGGTTTTTTTTTCAGAAAAAACACGTGCAGAAATACGATTTAGAGATTGTAACTCTTGAAGTAAAGCATCGCTGAAAACATTATAGCATTCTGAACAACCTAAATTATGACCTCGATGAATATCTTCAAGATTTGTCCCGCAGTTCCCACAGACTAGTTCCGTATCGCTTAATTGATTTGTGACTAATTCTTTTGGATTTGTTCCATAGAGACGACGTTGAAGTTCCGGACACTCTGCACACATACTTGTTTGTGTCATTGTATGGCCGACAATCTCAATGTAACAAACCGCAATGGCTCTTTTGCACTCTCCGCATTCAACCGGTCGATCCGGATTAGACTTATCAGATTTTTTTTCTATCATGTGATTCATGATCCTAATTAGAGAGTGGATAGCCAATTTCGACAAACAAATTTTAATATAGTTAATTTTTTTTGAAAAGACAAGGTAAACGCAAAAAGAAGTCGATTACTTTTCTTTTAATTTTTGATCGATCAGTTGGCGAATTGCTTCATAACTCATTGTATCCAAAACTTGCCCATTGACATAGATGCCCGGAGCGGATAACTCGCCCTGCATTAAATTTGTGCCATCCACTGTATTTTTTTCAATCTGCGCCTGGTATGTCTCTTTAAGCAAACACTCCTTTAAAAGATCAAGATCAATTACAGGGCTCGTTTCTTTAGCAAATTGAATCAAATTTTCTTCAGTTGCCCAATCACTTGCGTCAGTGGGTTGATTGCTATACATGTAATCGATATATTTAAAGGTTAATTCGGGATCGGATGATTTTTGGTGATAAACACATAACCATGCAATGGCTGCCGGCATAGACTTGGGGATAAAAGAGACGGGAATGATTGTATAGCGTACTTTAGCGGTATCGATATAGTTTTTTTTGATGAGCGGATAAATAAGTGTCGTAAATTTCTTGCAAGCGGAGCATTTAGGCTCCTCGAAAACAATCACATGCACAGGTGCTTGAGGATTTCCTATAGTCGGTTGCTCTTTCGGATCAATCTTAAGCTTCAAATGGTCGTCGGGACTTGATTGACAACCTTCAAAAAAACCGAAAAAGAGAAATAAGACAATAAAATTTAAAGATGGAATGAAAAATTTGGACATAGCGATCTCATTTTAGGATAAAGAAAATCCTAAAAATTACACATTTAAATTTAAAAACCAAGACTTTTTATACATTTGAGTTGGTAGAATTTGATCATGCAGTAAGAGGGAGAATTGAGAAAGAGTAATTCGATCTACATTAAGTTGCTCTTGGGATCAACTTAAACAACCAAATTTTATTAGCTCGACTTTGCAAAATTTTCACATCCCCTTCGCGAGAGAGGCAAACTTCAGCGTAATGAATTTAGTAGGAAGAGGGTTTTTACTAGGTGGATTACTTATGGAGCTTGTGCTATGGCACACTCATTGTCAAATTTATTTTTTGAAAAGAATTTATTGCAAGCTTTAGATAAGGTGTTTCCTATTTTTTCGTTTACCCACTTTAGCATTCCACTAACAGGAGTTGCCTCTAAAGCCTGGCAGGATTTCTTCAAGCGTTGGTTTATTGCCCACAAGAACCCCTATAGTCAATGAGTTGCCTGTTATTTCTTGACCACCCTTTGCCGATTGATATTTATAAGATCCAAAAGTCGATTCAACAATTTCAGTGGATATAGGAAGAGTCTGTCCTTCATCAAGCTTTTCAACTTCTTCATTGACTGCCGTGAAAACCTTGCATGTAAATGCTTCTAATCCTTTTTTTAACGGCATTTCAGCTACCGAACTCGGTAGATAATCGTACGTATCTTCCGACAGCCCACGATGCCAAATAGTTTCTTTAACTTTTTCCAAGACTCCAATCTTTTGCCCCGACAGGAGAAGAGATGAAGAATAATTGGATAGCCGGCCAAAATATTCCTGATAGCGGTCTTCCGAAATTTCATCCAAATTACCTTCAGCCTTTGCTTGAAGAATCTTATCAGGCCATTTTATATAGAGGTCAGCATTCATAAATCGAGCTTTTGATCTTTGGTTTGGAGGTTGTAATGCAGCTAACTCTGTTTACTGCACAAGTTGTTTTGTTTTAGTCAGTTGCTGTGTATATGCAATCCATTGGGTATCGTTCTTTAATTCCTTTTCAAGCACCACTGAAAGTTTGTGTGGAATGTCATAAAGAACTTTTATTTTGGCATTTGCTTCTTGTAGTAATGATGCCCCCTTTTTTACATCCGAGCCTTGATCTATTACTAACCCTACGACTGCATCCATTCCCCCAAGCCTTTTTACAGTTTCTTGGAATGCTTGATAGGCAAATTCTCAATTTGAGCATTCTTTAGCATGGATCCCTGCTATTACTAGGTCTTTTGAAGATAAAGTGTAGTCTCCTCTTTCGTGGAGCATATTAATATCTACAGCAAGAGTGATCAGGCATTTAATTGTGCCGATAT
>Ga0105047_10002912_pt1 | contig 30374 bp, 29 predicted proteins | sample MAT04_FD_78384 | JGI IMG/M metagenome (GOLD analysis project Ga0105047, IMG submission 78384) | Freshwater microbial communities from Lake Fryxell liftoff mats and glacier meltwater in Antarctica - MAT-04 (megahit assembly) | ecosystem: Environmental > Aquatic > Freshwater > Ice > Liftoff... | reverse complement strand
CCTGGCACTCGCACCGGCGGCCTGGCACTCGGACATGGGGACTTGGGACGGGGCGCGACTAGACCAGGCGGACGAAGCTGGCGTGGCGGACGTGGCCGTCGTTGGTGAATTCGGCGATCTCGATCACTGCCCGCAGCTCGGGGCGCACCCAGGTGGCACCCTTCACCTCGTGCCGTGGCGGGTACGGGTGGAACGGGCAGTCCGGGGTGGCCAGCGTACGCAACGACCCGGTGAGCGAGTCCAGGCGCGTCTGGTCGAAGCCGGTTCCCACGCCACCAGCGAACCGCAGCGAGCCATCGGGCGCAGGCACCCCCACCAGCAGCGCACCGAACGTGTTAGAGCGCGACCCGGTACCCGAGGTGAAGCCACCGATGACCACCTCCGTACGCACCCGATGCTTGATCTTGCGCCAGTTCGGTGACCGCCGCCCGACCTGGTACGGCGAGCCGAGCCGCTTCGCCATCACGCCTTCCATCGCGTGCTGGGCGGTGAACTCGAACAACGTCGCCCCATCGCCCACATAATGCGGCGGCACCTTCCAGAACGGGCCCGGTTCGAGCAACGGTTCGAGCAACGCCCGCCGCTGCTCGTACGGCAGCGCGATCGTGTCAGTGCCACCGATCTGGAGCACATCGAACGCGTAGAACAACGCCCCTGCCTGGTGCCTCTGCAGCAGTTCGAAGCTGGTCCGACCGGACGCGTCGAGGACCACGAGTTCACCGTCGAGGATTGCCGACGGCGCGTTGACCGCGCCCGCCAGACCCGTCAGCTCCGGGTACTTGCTGGTGACATCGAGACCGCTGCTGCTCTGCACGCGCAGCACACCGTCGTCCACGAACGCCAGCGTGCGATAGCCGTCCCACTTGACCTCGTAAGCCCACTCGTCGTCGTGCGCGGCGGACGGCAACGAGCCGAGCACCGCTTTCATCGGCTCGATAGGGAATTGCAACGCCATGTCGTCACTCGGCTCGCTTGGGCAGCCGGCTGGTCAGCACACCGTCGGCCTCCAGCACGTCGAGCGCGTCAGCCGAAAGGCCCAACAGTTCGGCGAGCACGGCCCGGTTGTCCTCGCCGCGATAGCGCGGCTCGCCGGCCACACGCACATCGCTGCCCTCGAACCGCCACGGCGCGTTGGGGATGCGCATCGTGCCCTCGCCGCGGTCGGACACCTCGACCACGACCTCGCGTTCGCGTGCCCAGTCCGTGTCGCACACGTCGTGGACGGACCGAAGACGGCCGACGGCCAGTTTGTTGCGCGACATGGCATCTTCGATGGCATCGGCGCTGGGCATGGTGTGCGCCCACGCGTGCAGCACGTCGTGAATGTCGTCCAGGTGGTGCAATCGGGCGGCAGTGTCGATGAAGCGCGGGTCGGTGCACAGCTCAGGGCGGCCGATCGATTCCATGTAGAAGTCGAACGTCTTGTTCTCCGCCGGGTGCCCGCTGACGACCACTGATTCGCCGTTTGCCGCGGTGAGGACCGGGTAGTCCATCGGGCGGAAGCTGCGGATCACACCGTCCGGCACGGGGTCGGACCACAACCCGTCGTGGGCGTGCTCGTTGACGTAGAGCATCGTCTGTGCCATCGAGACGTCGATGCGGTCGCCGCTGCCGGTGCGTTCGCGTTGGTACAGCGCGGCCAAAACTGCGGCACCCAGTTCCAGTGCGGTGTACATGTCGGCATGGCTGTGCGGGTCGTTGGCGTAGTCACCGGCGCGGGCATCGCCCTGCGACTTGGTGAAGCCCGACTCTGCCCCCACCACCGGAGCGTACGCACGACGATGCACCCATGGCCCGGTCTGCCCGTAGCCGCTGCCGCTGGCGAAGATCAGCCGCGAGTTGCGTGCGTGCATCACTGACCATCCGATGCCCAAGCGGTCCATCACGCCGGGGCGGAAGTTCTCGATGACCACGTCGCAGTGGTCGGCCAGTTGCAGCAGTAGGTCGCGCCCGGCCTGGTGGTCGAGATCGATGCTGATGCACCGCTTGCCCGCGTTCTGCTGGGCGAAGTAGCTGGCGATGCTGTTGGCCCGCGGCCAGGTGGTGCGCGTGATGTCGCCCTCCGGCGGCTCGACCTTGATCACCTCGGCGCCCAGGTCGAGCAACATGCGGGCCGCGTGAGGGCCAGCGAGAACACGGGTGAGGTCGAGGACTCGTACCCCGGTGAGCGGCCGATCATTCATCGCCGCCGACGCTACCCGCAGGCGCGTGCACGGCACCGAGGCGCGTGCGCTATGCATGAGGGTGCATGGCACCCATCCCGCTGCTCACCAGCCGCGATCGCCGCTCGCTGCGCTCCCACGTGCTCACCGAGCTGACCACGCTGGAACAGCAGATCGCGACCCTCACCCGCAGCTTCGACGACATCGTCGAGGCCGCAGTGCAATCGAACGTCGATGACGAGCACGACCCGGAGGGCACCACGATCGCGTTCGAGCGTCAACAGGTCGCCGCCCTGCTTCGCCAGGCGAAGGCCGACCACGTTGCGATGCGCGCCGCGCTCGACCGCATCGAGGAGCCCGCCTATGGCGTGTGCGAGTACTGCAAGGGCTTCATCGGCGTCGAGCGGCTGATGGCGTTGCCCTCCGCCACGCGCTGCATCACCTGCGCCACCTGACCCGGGCAGCGGCGGCACATTCGACGTAACCTCGCCGGATGCACGACGACTCGATATTGGTGGAGCGACGCATCAGGCGAGAACTGACCGAACGGGTGCTGCCGATGATGTACTCGGCGAGCGTGCCGATGCAGGTGGAGGCGTGGGACACGCCCGGTGAGCCGGTGCCCTATGCCGAGGCGATAGCCGCGATGGAACACGGTGCACGACCCTTCGCGATCGGCGACAAGTGGAGCCGCCCGTGGGGCACCACCTGGTTCCGGTTCACCACCGAGGTGCCCGAGGCGTGGGCCGGAGCCTCACTGGAAGCGGTCATCGACCTCGGCTTCCACCCGGATGCGGCCGGCTTCCAGAGCGAGGGCCTGGTCTGGTCACCCGGCGCCGACGGCCGAGGTGCACCCGTGCAGGGCATCCACCCGCGCCGCACCGGCCTTCCCTTGCCCGACGCGCCGGCCGGCGTTCTGGAGATCGTGATCGAGGCTGCGTCGAACCCGATGTTCCCGATGGTGGGCAACCGCTACGGCCACCTCGGCTCGCTGAAGACCGCCGGCGACGAGCCGATCTACACGCTGCGCCAGGCCACCCTCGCGCAGCGCGACGACAACGTGTTCCACCTACTTCTCGACATCGAAGTTCTGCTCGGCCTGATGACCGCGTTACCCACCGCAGACAAGCGCCGCCAGCGCCTGCTGCGCGAGCTGGAGGCCACCTTCAACGCGCTCGACCTGTACGACGTGGCGGGTACTGCGGTGCGCGCCCGCCGGCTGCTGCAACCCGCCCTCGCACTGCACGCACGCGACGGCGCCCACCAGGTCGTCGCAGTCGGGCACGCGCACATCGACACTGCGTGGCTGTGGCCGCTGCGCGAAACCGTTCGCAAGTGCGCCCGCACGTTCGCCAGCGCAACGCGCATGATGGATACGTATCCCGAGTACCGCTTCGTGTGCTCGCAGGCCGCGCAGTACGACTGGATGGAACGCCACTACCCGCCGCTGTTCGAGCGCATCCGCGAGCGCGTGGCCCGTGGTCAGTGGCAGCCAGTGGGTGCGATGTGGGTCGAGGCCGACATGAACCTGCCCAGCGGCGAAAGCCTGGTGCGCCAACTGGTCTACGGCCAGCGCTATTTCGAGAGCCGTTTCGGAGCACGCTGCAACGAGGTCTGGATCCCCGACGTTTTCGGCTACCCGGCCTCGCTGCCGCAGGTCTTCGCCGCTGCCGGGTGCGACCGCTTCATCACCCAGAAGCTGAGCTGGAACAAGCAGAACCGGTTCCCGCACAGTACCTTCCAGTGGCAGGGACTCGACGGCTCGCAGGTCCTCACCCACTTCCCTCCGGTCGACACCTACAACGCGACGGTCGTAGGCGACGAGTTGGTGTTCAGCGAGAAGAACTTCAAGGATCACAGCTGGAGCGACTGGTCGCTGATGCCCTACGGCCACGGCAATGGTGGCGGCGGCCCGACGCGCGAAATGATCGAACGCGCCCGCCGCTTCGCCGACCTCGACGGTGCCCCGCGCGTCGCTCCGGGCACCACCAACGAGTTCTTCGAGCGCGTCGAGGCCGAGATCGCCGCCGGCGCGCCCGTGCCGGTGTGGAACGGCGAGCTCTACTTCGAGATGCACCGCGGCACGCTCACCAGCCAGGCCAAGACGAAAGTGGGCAACCGCCGCTGCGAGGGTCTGCTGCGCGAAGCCGAGCTGTGGTGGGCCGCCGGTGGCGCCGTCCCGGCAGAGGTGACCGCCGAGCTGGAGGAGCTGTGGAAGGAAGTGTTGCTACAGCAGTTCCACGACATCATCCCCGGTTCCTCCATCACATGGGTCTACGAGGACAGCGAGGCCGCACATGCCCGCGTCGCTGCCCGCCTGGAGGAACTGATCGTCATCGCGCTCGCCCGCATCGCACCGACCGACGCGATGTGGGCCAACGCCGCCAGTACCGATCGCCACGAGGTTGTTGCATCTGCAACAACACCGATGGGCGAGGGCCCAACGCAACTACTACACGACGGCACGACCGCCGCGCTCGTGGCCGTTCCCGCCTTAGGCCTTGCGGCTCAGGTCGCAGTTCCTTGCCGCGACCAGGTCGCCGTCACCGAGCGCTCGTTCACCAACTCCCACCTCGCCGTCAGCTGGGACCTCGACGGCACCATCACGTCGATCATCGACGTGCACGCCGGGCGCGAACTGCTGCCGCCAGGCCAGCGAGTCACTGTCGAGCTCGCACCCGACCATCCCATCGAATACGACGCGTGGGACGTGGAGGAATGGACCCGCGGACTTGGCACCCCACTGGGCGGCGTGCAGTCGATCGCCATCCTCGACCACGGTCCGCTGGTGGCCACGCTGCAGGTGCAACGCAGCTTCGGCCGCAGCACGATGACGCAGTCGGTCACCCTCCGCGCCGGCAGCGCACGGCTGGACCTGGCGTTCGACATCGATTGGCAGGAGGACGAGAAGCTGCTATCGGTGATGGTGCCGCTCGACGTGCACGCGCGCGAGGCGGCTTGCGACATCCAGTTCGGCCATGTGATGCGCCCCACGCACGCGAGCAACTCGTGGGACGCGGCCAAGTTCGAAGTCTGCGCGCACCGGTACGTCGACCTCAGCGAGCCGCACTTTGGCGTGGCCGTCCTCAACGACGGTCGCTACGGCCACGGTGTGCAGGACGGCGGCATTCGTGTGTCGTTACTGCGGGCGGCGAAGTACCCCGACCCTGTGCAGGACCACGGCCACCACCGCGTCACGATCAGCGTGCTGCCCCACGGCCCCGGCCTTCACGAGGTGCTGCGCGAGGCGGAGGCGTTGAACACGCCGCTTCGGCCGGCGGCCGCGGGTACCGCCGAGGGAGTGCCCGCCCCGATCATCAGCGTCGACCATCCCGGTATCCAGGTCAGCTCGGTGAAACGCGCCGACGACGGCAGCGGCGACCTCATCGTGCGTCTCTACGAAGCCTGCGGCGCCCGCACCCAGGTGCCCGTGCGCACGCCTGCGCGCATCACCGATGCCACCACCTGCAACCTGCTTGAGGAGCCTGAAAGCCCTATTGACATCGCCGACGGCTTCGTCAACCTCACACTGCGCCCCTTCCAACTGGTCACCCTGCGCCTGCGAACCTGAGCCCACCTTCCAGCGCGGTTTGTGTCAAGACCCGGGCTGCGAACGCCCGGCTCAGCGCCCGACAGCCTTTACGTAAAGCGGTGGTAGCGCGGTCAGGTGGGCAGGCCGGCCAGGTGGCGCAGGGCCATAGCGCCGTACACCGCCACCCCGTTGACCATCGCTTCCTCGTCGAAGGTCACCCGGTTTGAGTGGTTCGGCGCGGCGGTGGCCGGGTTGCGGTCCGGACTGGTGCCTCCGAGGAACATCATCGCCCCGGGCACTCTGTTGAGCACGTAGCTGAAGTCCTCGGCGCCCATCACCGGGTTGGGTAGCCGCACGACGGCCTTCTCGCCCACCACCTCGCGGGCGACGTCGAGCGCGAAGTCGGCCGAGCCCGGGTTGTTGGACGTGACCGGGTAGCCGTCGTGGAACTCGACGGAGACCTGCGCGTCGTGCGCTGCGGTGACACCTTCGGCAACCCGACGGATACCGTCGCGCACCTTGGCGCGAGTGCGCTCGCTGATCGCGCGGATCGTTGCCTCGATGACGGCCGTCTCGGGGATGATGTTGTTGGTGGTACCGGCCGTGATGCGGCCGACGGTGACGACCGACGGGTCGAACACGTCGATGGTGCGGGTGACCATCGTCTGCAGGGCTTGCACGATCTCGCACGCGATGGGGATGGGGTCGAGTGCAGCGTGCGGCTGGCTGGCGTGGCCACCGCGACCGGTGACCGTGATGAGCACGCTGTCGGCGGACGCCATGATGCTGCCGCCCTTGCTGGCGATCCAGCCGGTGGGCAGGTTGCTGGTGATGTGCAGCGCATACGCGCCGGTGACCGGCGAGGCACTGCCGTCGGCACGTGCGCCCACGTCGAGCAACCCTTCGTCCAGCATCAGCCCGGCGCCGCCGCCGCCCTCTTCGCCAGGCTGGAACATGAACAGCACCCGGCCGGGAATGTCGGCACGACGGGCGCTGAGCAGCTTCGCCGCGCCGACCAGCATTGCGGTGTGCGTGTCGTGGCCGCAGGCGTGCATCTTGCCGTCGTCGCTACTGGTGAACTCGAGACCGGTGTCCTCGTGCAGCGGCAGCGCGTCCATGTCGCCGCGCAACAGGACCGTGGGCCCCGGATTGCCGCCATCGAGCACCGCGGCGATGCCGCTGGTGGTCTCGTGAAGTGTGATGCTCAGCGGCAGGCCTTCCAGCGCCCCCAACACGTTCTCGCGGGTGACCGGCAGGTCGTTGCCCAGCTCCGGCCAGCGATGAAGGGTGCGCCGCAGGGCCACCGTCTCGTCGAGCAGATCACGGGCTTCGTCGCGCAGGGTGTCGAGTTCCATGCGCGCATGCTAGGCAACATCCCATGGTCGGTTCGTCAGCACAGGAGATGGTCGACATCGTCGACGACGAGAACCAGGTGGTGGCCACCGTGACCCGCGCCGAGATGCGGGCGAAGTGCCTGCAGCACCGCGCAGTCAGCATTGCCGTGATGGGGAGCGATGGCAGGCTGCTGGTGCACCGACGTGCCGCCGACAAGGACCTGTGGCCGGGCATGTGGGATCTCGCGGCCGGTGGCGTAGTGGCCGCCGGCGAGACCTACGAGGATGCTGCCCACCGCGAGCTGGCCGAGGAACTGGGCGTGCATGTGGACACGTTGCAGTGCCTCGGCGAGGGTCGTTTCTGCGACCAGTCCGTTGCGCTGATCGGGCGTGGCTACCTCACGGTTCACGGCGGCCCGTTCACGTTCACTGACGGCGAGATCGACCAAGTCCGCTGGGTCACACGCGCGGAACTGACCGAACTGATGGTCGCCGAACGCTTCGTACCCGACAACGTCGCGCTGCTGCTGCCGCTGCTCGACGCGCGCTGATCTTGCCGGTTTGCCGTTCTCGCTGTGCCCAGTGAGGTGACGGCTCCACAACGGGTGGGCCGGCGAAAGGAACGATCCCCATGGCCCTCACCTACGGCGCCAACCCCGAGCAGCTCACCTCGCTGGGCCGCTCGCTCAAGCAGCAGATCACCACCATCGAGCAAGTGATGAGCACGGTCACCTCCGCACTCGCCGGCACCACCTGGACCGGTCCGGCGCGCGATCAGTTCGAGTCCGACTGGAACACGTCGTTCCGCACCGCGCTGGGCAAGTTGAACCAGGCGTTCGATGCCGCCGGCAGCGACTGCATGGCCCGCAGCACGGATCTGCAGCGCGTGATGGGCGCCCGCTGACGGCCGCCCTGCACCGACGGTGGCAATCGGTCGCTACCATCGCAGCGTGCTGCTGTTGGAGTTCACCATCGAGCCGTTCCGCGAGGGCAAGCCCGGCCCACACGTGCGGGCTGCCGTCGCTGCCGTCGAAGCCATGGGCGTTGCCGTCGAGTTCGGGCCGTTCGGTTCGTCGTGCGTGGTCAACCAGGCGCAGGTGGCGCAGGTGTCGGGTGCCATCGTCGCCGAGGCATTCGCCCACGGTGCCTCGCACGTCAGCTTGCACAGCGAGCGCATGCCGGAAGCGGCGGCTGGCGCGTGAGCAAGCTGCCGCGCCACCCATTGGTCCTGGCCGTCAAGCCAATCGTCGAGCAGCTCGGCGCTTCGCTGGTGGCCGCCGAGGACCGCGAACCCGGCGACCTGCCGTTGCGCTGGGAGGGCGTGGTCATCGCGGCCGTTCGCCCGGCCCCCTTGCATGGCGCGCTCGACCGTCTCATCGAATCTGTGGAACGAGAGATGGGCGCACCCTTGCCCAGCCTCACGCGTGAGGAGAAGCAGAAGGCCATCCGCCTGCTCGACGACCGTGGTGCCTTCATCCTGCGCCGCGCCGTCGAAGACGTGGCCGACGCGATGGGCGTCAGCCGCATCACCGTCTACAACTACCTCAACGCCCTGCACCGATGAAGCCGTTCGAGATCGTCGCCTTCGATGCCGACGACACCCTGTGGCACAGCGAGGACGGCTTCCACGCGAGTGAGCTGAAGTTCGTCGAGCTCGTCACCCCGTACGCCCCCGAGGGCATCAACGTGAAAGCCGCGCTCACCGCAATGGAGCGCAAGAACCTGTCGGTGTACGGCTACGGCGTGAAGGCATTCGGCCTCAGTGCCGTAGAGGCCGCGCTCACCATCACCGACGGCCTGGTTCCCACCGCGGTCATCGGCGAGCTGCTGGACATGATTCGCGCCACCCTCACCGACCCGGTGCGCTTGCTGCCACACGTTCCCGAAGTGCTCGCGCGGGTCGGTGCCCACTATCGGCTGGCGCTCATCACCAAAGGCGACCTCATCCACCAGACGCACAAGATCGAGACCAGCGGGCTCGAGCACCACTTCGCCAACGTCGAGATCGTGCTCGAGAAGGACCCCACCAGCTACCACCGGCTGTTCGGCAAGTTCGGGGTACAGGCCGAGCACGTGTGCATGGTCGGCAACAGCGTGCGCAGCGACATCCTGCCGGTGATGGCGCTCGGCGGTACCGCCGTGCACGTCCCGTATCCGCTGCTGTGGGAACTCGAGCACGTGGAGCACGACGAGCACTTCGCCGAGCTGGAATCGATCAGCCTCCTGCCCGCTTGGCTGGGCATCGAACACTGACCTGGTGGTTTGCCTCGGAAATGGCGGGCATGGCTCACGCGGGACTAGGGCGCGGCAACTCTGCGCGCACGGCCAGAGTTCTGTACCAGGGCGGCGGACCTGCTTCTGGCTCTGTTTCATCTCGGCTACCGGGACGATTCAGACCCAGAAGCGCGGCTACGGCACCCAGATCTGGTTGGCGTGGACGACCTTGCCGCCGCGCGCTGTCAGCAGGAACGGGAACTCGACGAATTGGTATCCCGACGGCGCGCCGACGGCTGGCGGCGTGCCGCTGCTCAGGGCGAACAGTTCCGCCGCCGTCACGGCGAAGTTCTGCTGACTCTGGGCAACCACGGTGACCGAGGTCAGGTCAGTCAACGGCACGTCGAGCAACCCGTTCGGGTCGTTGATGATGCCGTAGTCGTTCGGGCAGCCGTCAGCGCCCAGTTGCTCTATGCACGTGGCGGCGAACATGGCCTGCGAGAGACGGAACGTCAGGAACGGCTCGTTGCTGGTGCCGTAGCCGACCAGCTCGGCCCAGTACGGGCCATCGGCAACGATGGTGGTGAGCACGGGGTCGATGGGTTGGGTGCGGTTCGGAACCGCCGGCACCGGCGCCCGGTCGTAGAGGCCCACCGTGCCCGGACCATCGTCGCCACCGCAGGCCGCCAGCAGCAGACCGGCCAGCGCAGCGACCGCGAGCAGGTGCCGCATCAAAGCCGTCGCAGCTTCACGCCGGTGACCCGATGATCGCGGCCCTTCTGCAACAGCAAGCCGGCCCGGTGTTTGGTGGGCTCGATGTTCTCGCGCAGGTTCTTGCCGTTGATCTCGCGCCAAATGGTGCGAGCGGTCTCGATGGCCTGCTCGCGTGTGAGGTGCGCGTAGTGCTGGAAGAAGCTGTCGGGGTTCTGGAAGACCGTGTCGCACAGGGTGAGGAAGCGCAGGACGTAAAACTCCTCGATGTCGGCCTCGGCAGCATCCACGAAGATCGAGAAGTCGAAGTAGTCGCTGACGAACTCGGTGATCTCGGTGTTCTCGGTGAGCGCCCCCACCTGCAGCACGTTGAGCCCTTCGAGGATGAGGATGTCGGGCTGGTGCACGATCACTTCCTCGCCAGGGACGATGTCGTACACCACGTGGCTGTAGACGGGTGCGGCCACTTCGGGCATACCGCTCTTCACCTCGCGTAGGAACTGCAGCAGCCGGCGCGTGTCGTAGCTCTCGGGGAAGCCCTTGCGGTTCATCAGCCCGCGCGCTTCGAGCACAGCGTTGGGGTACAGGAAGCCGTCGGTGGTGACCAGTTCCACTCGCGGGTGGTCGGGCCAGCGGGCCAGCAGCGCCTGCAGGATGCGGGCGAACGTGCTCTTGCCGACGGCGACACTGCCGGCGATGCCGATCACGTACGGCACCTTCGGGGCCAACGTGCCCAGGAACGCTGCCGAGGCCTTGTGCAGGTTCTGCGTGCCTGCGACGTACAGGTTGAGCAGACGGGTGAGCGGCAGGTACACCGCCGCCACCTCGTCCAGATCGATGCGCTCGTTGATGCCGCGCAGCGATTCGAGATCGGTTTGGCTCAGCGTCAGCGGCGTCGCGGCCCGCAGTTCGGCCCACTGGTCGCGAGAGAACGTCAGATAGCGATCGGCCGCTCCGGTGAGATTCAGTGCCGTCACGGGGGCAAACCCTACGCTGACGGCGTGAGCGATCCCCAACGTGAACGCGAGGACCGCCCGACTCGCAAGGAACTGGGTGCGTGGTACACACCCCCGGCGCTGGTGGAAGCGGTTGTGCGCGAGGCTGTCTTCCAGGGTGCGCGCACGGTGCTGGATCCAGCGTGCGGCGACGGACGGTTCCTTCGAGCCACGGGGCTGCCCGACCAGACAGGCGTCGACATCGACCCCGCAACAGGGTTCCTCCACGACGATGCGCTCAGCCGCGACTGGGGCAAGCAGCAGTTCGATGTCGTCATCGGCAACCCGCCGTTCCTCAATCAGTTGGCATCACTCACGACGCGCGGCGGGAGCAGCAAGTTCGGCGGCGGGCCGTACGCAGACGCCGCGGCCGAGTTCCTTGCGCTGGCGGTGCGCCTGTGCCGCCCCGGTGGCCGGGTCGGTTTCGTGTTGCCGCAATCGCTGCTCTCCACCCGCGATGCCGCTGCCATTCGCACCGCCGTCGACGAAACCGCTGCCCTGCGCTGGATGTGGTGGTCCCCGACCCGGATGTTCGACGCGCACGTGCGCGTCTGGGCCGGGGTGTGGGAAGTCGGCGATGGGCAGCCTCCGGCCCGGCGCCCGGTGCGCCGGTCGTTCGGCCCCACGTTCGAGCGGCTGCCTGCGATGCCCATGCCATCCACCTGGTCGGGACTGCTCACCGGTTCCTCCGCCGCCACGCACGACGGGCCGGTACTGGGCGACATCGCGACCTTCACGGTTGACTTCCGCGACCAGTACTACGGGCTGGTGGGCTCGGTCGGCGACGACGAGACCGGGCCGCCGTTGATCACCAGCGGCCTCATCGAGCCGGGCCGCTGCCTGTGGGGCGAGCGTCCCGTCCGCTTCGCCAAGCAGCGGTATGCCGCGCCGCGGGTGGCTGTCGAACGATTGACGCCGGTGCTGCAACGGTGGGCCGCTGCGCGGTTGGTCCCCAAGATCCTGATCGCCAACCAGACGAAAGTCATCGAGGCCGTGCACGACCCGGCCGGCGAGTGGCTGCCGGGCGTGCCGGTCATCACCTGCGTCACCGACCAGCCCGAGCAGGTGCTGGCCGTGCTGAACTCGGCCGCGGCCAACGAGTGGGTCGCACAGCACGCTGCCGGCAGCGGCCTGTCGGCCACCAGCTTCCGCCTCAGCCCGCGCCTCCTCGCCAGCATCCCCCTCCCCCCACCCGTCTTTACGTAAAGACTGTCGGGGGCTGACCTGCGGCTGTGAGTCCGCAGGTTTGACACAAACGCGTGGTGTGGTGGGTTGGGCGGGGGGTTGGGCGGGGGGTCAGGCGGGGGCGAGGGTCAGCGGCGAGAAGGCGTGACCCGAGAGCCGCTGCCAGCGACGGCGGTTGACGGCGGCCCGCAGGACCATCCACGCCAGCTGAGCGCCCCACAGCCCGGCGAGGCCGAGCGACGGGGCGACCAACGTGGCCGCAGCCAGCGGCAGGAAGCCGAGCAGGTTGAAGACGGCCTGGCGCCCGAGCCACCGCTCGTCCTTGGCACCGATCAGCGCGCCGTCGTACGCGAACGCAACGGCACCGGGGAACTGCATCACGGCCAGGATCAACAAACCGGCCGTCAGCCGCGACTGCACTGCGGCATCGCTGCTGAACAGGTGCGGAGCGAACGGGCTGACGGTAACGAGCAACACCGCCAGGGTGCCACCCGCCCACAACGACAGGCGGGCGCTGGTGTGGCCGACCAGTGTGGCTTGCTGCGGCGAACCGGCGCCCAACGCGCCGGCCACGAGCGACTGTGCAGGAATCGCCAAGGCGTCCAGCACGAGCGCGAGCAGGATGAACAACTGCGTGAGCACCTGGTTCGCGGCCAGAGTCGGCGTGTCGATACGGGCGGCGACGAACGTGGCCGAGTTCCACACCGCGAACATCGCCAGCGAACGCACGGCGAAGTGCCGACCACTGACCAGCACAGGCCGAATGCGGTCCCAGGTGGGGCGCAGCCGGGTGAGGTGCGGGCGCATGATGCCGATGAACGCGAAGGCGGCGAACATCTGTACGACAACCGTGCTCCACGCCGAGCCGGCGATACCCAGGTCGAGCCAATACACCGCGATGATCTCGAGGAACAGGTTGACGATGTTAGCGACCACCACCAGGACCAGCGGCAGGCGCAACTGGTTGACGCCGCGCATCACACCATGGCCGACGTAGGCGACCAGAACGAACGGCAGACCGGCCGCGCTGATGCGCAGGTACGTGGTCGCGTGCTCGAGCACGTCGTCACGACCGCCCAGCAGCCAGCACAGCCAGCGCGCGCTCAGCGCCAGCAGCAGGCCCATCGGCACCCCGAGCATCGCCGCCAGCTGCAGCCCGGTGGTGGCTGCGCGCCGCGCCTCGCGGGCATCGTGGCGGCCGTGGGCGAAGGCCACCGCAGGGGTCAGCCCGTATTGCAGCGCCGCAGTGAGCGAGACGACGGTGAGCAACACGGTCGAGGCGATGGCCAGGCCCGCCAGCTGGGGGGTGCCCAGTCGGCCGACGATGGCCGTGTCGACCAGGACGTACAGCGGCTCGACGGCCAGCGTGCCGAGCGCTGGGATCGCCAGATGGACGATGCGGCGGTCGAGGTCGATGCGCAGCAGGCCCACACAGCATGTTGCCATGGTGTGGGCCCGCTGCACCCGGTGCGTTATGGCGTGAGCGTGACCTCTCCGCCTTGGGTGAGGTCGATGGTGTACACCTCGACCACGACGGCGGTGTCGCAGTCGGAGGCGAGCACGTCGTACACGGTGCCCACGATTGTCAGCGCAACGCTTCCGCCGGCGGCAATAGTGGTGGTCTCGCCCAGCTCGTCAGGACCCCAGTTCTGAGCGCCCTGCGGCGACAGGCGGAGGTAACAGATCTCGGTGGGGGTGCTGTTGATGAAGTTGACCTCGACCGGCTGGAACGCATCGCCGATGAACACGGTGTTGGAGTTGACCAGTTCGTCGTTGACGTACAGCGACAGCTCGTACGAGCCGTCGGGCAGCACGGCTTCGCCGGTGCCGGCACAGACCCACCAGTTGGAACCGCTGGCGCCACCGATCCAGGATTGGGCGAGCAGGCTGTAGTCGGCGTTGAACTCACCGTCGATGCTCCAAGCCGCGTCCCAGATGAGGCCGTCGGTCATGCCTTCGAAGTCGAAGAACCCGCAGACTTTGGTGGCGCCGGTGGGCAGCGACTGCACGAGTTGGGTGGGTGTGTCGTCTGCGTTGAAGTCGGGCGAGAACACCGGGGCAGTGAGGAAGATGGCCGAGGTGTCGACGTCCGCGACGGGATCGGGGATGGTGGACACCACCTCACCGAGCTGCGCCTGCTCGATCAGCGCGGTCGCCAGGTTGGCGGGGCGCAGACCGTTGATGAAGCCACCGATGGGGATGCAGTTGTCGTTCTCGTCGACGATGTTGTCGCCGTTGGTGTCCTGCACTACGCGACAGTCGGCGACATCGCCCTCGGTGGCCGACGCCCTGGTGGGCACCGCCACCAGCTCACCGGCGTCGTTGACCGCCGTACCACCGCTGTTGCCACCGGCGATCGTCGCGTCGGTCTTCACCCACGCACGGTCGGCGACGCCGGCCTCGGAGGTGAAGCCCGACACCGAGCCCTCGGTGAATGTGATCGTGTCGCCGCCGATACCCGGATACCCGAAGATGCGCAGATCGTCGCCCAGCCCGATCGCGTCGGAGTCGCCGATGGCCAGGAACGGCAGGTCGCTGACCGTCGTTGGGGTGCCGTCGACGGTGGCACTGACCTTGACCACCGCCAGATCGAGGCCGGCGTCGAACGCGACGACATCCGCTCGGTACGTTGGCGTGGGTGCGGTGTCGGCGCTGCCGGTGATGGAGACCACCATCACGTCGTACCCGTCGGTCTCGGAGTTGGCGACCACGTGGGCGTTGGTGAGGATCAGCCCATCGGGCGAGATGATGGTGCCCGAACCGGTCCAGATGCCGTTGCCGTCGGCGTCGACGGCAACGAGTTGAACGACTGACGTGGCGATGGTGTCGATGTCGGCCGGCAGCGGCGCTGTTGCAGGAGTGGTGGTGTCGACCGAGGTGTCCGCGACATCGGCGACCGTGGTGGCCGCTACAGGTGCGGTGGTGGGACCGGTGGACGGCTTGTCATCGCCGCTGGTGAGACCAAACGCGAGACCGCCGGCGAGCAGTGCTGCGACGACGCCACCGCCGATGAACAGCGCCTTTCGGTTCTTCGCTGGCGGCTGCGCGGGTGCGCCGTACGGGCCGCCGGGAGGCGGGCCAGAGGGAGGCATGCCGGGCACCCAGCCGGCGGGGGCGGGCTGCTGCACGGGATTGGGGACCGTGGGCTGCCAAGCCGGCTGTTGCGGCTGAACGGGATTGGGGGCCGTGGGCTGCCAAGCCGGCTGGGGGCTTTGCGGCGGGGGCGGGGGCGTGCCGCCACCGGGGGGTGGGGGCAGGTTCGAACCCGGGGCCCCAGGGTTTCCGTCAGTCATGGTCGCGACCTCCCGTATAGCAACACCCCGCATACCGGGGACGCCATCACACTAGACCCGTCGCGCCGCCACGAATGCGGTCGTGAGCCGCAACCCGAGCCAGGATGTCAGCGACGCCAGGGGGCCGCCGGAGACACACCGCCGGGTGCCGTCAGCACGTCGACGCCATCGTCGGTGACGAGGCAGGTGTGCTCGTACTGGGCGGTCCACTTGCCATCGGCGGTAGCCGCGGTCCAGTCGTCGTCGAAAACCATCCGGTGTTGCCAACCGCCGAGGGTGATCATCGGTTCGATGGTGAACGTCATGCCCGGGCGCATGATCATGCTGGCGCGCTCGTCGTAATAGTGCAGTACCTGGATGTCGGTGTGGAACTGCTCGCCGATGCCGTGCCCGATGAAGGCCTTGACCACACCGAACTTGTGCTTCCTGGCGTGGTTCTCGATGGCGCGGCCGATGTCGCTGAGAGGCCGACCGGGCACCACGGCCTCGATGCCGTACCACATGCATTCCTCGGTCACCTGGACGAGCTTGCGGCTGGCCGGGTCGACGTCGCCGACGAAGAAGGTGGCATTGGTGTCGCCGTGTACGCCGCCGATGAACGCGGTGACGTCGAGATTGAGGATGTCGCCGTCCTGCAGCACCCGACTGTCGGGGATGCCGTGACAGATGATCTCGTTGGCGCTGGTGCATACGCTCTTGGGGTAGCCGTGGTAGTTGAGCGGGCTGGGGTAGCCGTCACGTTCGATGGTGGCCTCGTGTACGAACACGTCGATCTCGTCGGTGGTGATGCCGGGCCGCACCAGTTCGCCGGCGAGGCGCAAGATCTCGGCGGCGACCAGGCCGGCGTGACGCATGCGCTCGATGATCTCGGGCGACTTCACGCGATTTTCCGCCCAGCGCTGCACCTGGCCGGAGGCGGCGTACGCAGGTTTGGCGATGTCGTCTGGCACAGAGCGCATCGGGCTGATTTCGCCCTGGAGCACACGGCCTTCGAGCGGCTTGTGACAGCGCTTGTACTTGCGGCCGCTGCCGCACCAGCAGGCGTCGTTCGCCTGGGGGAGCACGGTGGGGGGTTGGGTCTGCAGCACAGACAGATTGTACGGGCGGATCGCCGCTTGTGAGAATGTGACCAAGGTCCCTGACAGCGACCCCCTGCGTGTGATCACATGAGCGGGTATGGACCAAAATCCGCAAGTTATCCAGGTCTTCCTGTTGGACGATCACGAGATCGTGCGGCGTGGTGTTCGCGAGCTCCTCGAAAGTGAGCCCGACATCGAGGTCGTCGGCGAAGCCTCAACGGCAGCCGAGGCGTTGCAACGCATCCCGGCGGTGCGCCCCGATGTCGCAGTGCTCGACGTCCGGTTGCCCGACGGTAGTGGTGTCGAGGTCTGCCGCGAGGTGCGCAGCCAACTGCCCGGCCTCGCATGCCTGATGCTCACGTCGTTCAGCGACGACGACGCCCTGTTCGAGGCCATCATGGCCGGCGCATCCGGTTACGTGCTCAAGCAGATCCGTGGCAACGACCTGATCACCGCCATCCGGCGTGTTGCGCGTGGCGAGTCACTGCTCGACCCGACGGTTACGGCCAAGGTGCTGCACCGGTTGCGTCACCCCAGTGAGGAGGACGAGCGCCTCGCCAAGCTGACGCCGCAGGAACGCAAGATCCTCGATCTCATCGCCGAGGGTGCCACGAACCGTCAGATCGGCACCGAGCTGCACCTCGCAGAGAAGACGGTCAAGAACTACGTCTCCAACATGCTGATGAAGCTGGGCATGAGCCGCCGCACCGAGGCTGCCGTGTTCGCGGTGAAGGCCGCCGTCGGCCGCACCTGAGCGCCCCGTCGGGAACGGCGGTCAGTAGTCGACGGGCACGTGCCAGCGCACGATGGTGCCGGTGCCCTCACCGGAGGTCACCGTGCAGGTGCCGTGCAGGAGCGCTGCCCGGTCGTGAATGTTGAGCAGGCCACTGCCCAAGCGGTGACTGCTGGGGATGCCCGTGCCGTTGTCGCTGACGACGACGGCGAGCCAGTCGCCGACATGGCTGAGCGAAACCTCGACCTTCGTGGCGTGCGAGTGGCGGGCCACGTTGCTGAGTGACTCGCGCACGATGGCCGCGACCTCGGCGGTGACCCCGTGGTCGATGCTGTCGAGCACGCCGTTGAAGTGCAGCGTGGGCCGGAAGCCCAACACGCGGGCAGCATCGTCGACCAGTTCGTTGACCACCACGCGGATGGTGCGTCCGGCGCTGCGCTTGTTGCTGAGGCCGAAAATTGCTGTGCGTAGTTCGCGGATGGCGTCGTCTTGATCGTCGAGGATGCGCTCGATCTTGACCTTCGCCGCGTCGGGCACGACAGGCAGCACACTCTGCAGCGACAGGCCGGCGGCGAACAGTCGCTGGATGACGGTGTCGTGCAGGTCGCGGGCGATGCGCTCGTGATCCTCGGCCAGCATCACTCGTTGGCGAGCGGCCTCCAGCTCGGCGTCGGCGAGGCGGTTGGCGGTGACGTCGCGGACGGTGGCGATGACCACATTCTCGCCGGCGACCTCGGCTGGGGCGAGCGAGATCTCGACCGGGAAGGTGCTGCCGTCGGCTCGGCGAGCGGAAAGCATCAGGCCGCGGCCCATGGCCCGCCGATGGGGGGCCAACTGAAAGCTCTGTCGGTGGTGCACGTGGACCTCGCGCATGGCCTCGGGCAGGAGCATTTCGACCTGTTGCCCGAGCAGTTCGTCGCGCGAGTACCCGAGTTGGCGTTCGAGCTCGCGGTTGACCAACCGAATCTCGCCGGCGTCGTCGACGATGACGACACCATCGGGTATCGCTTCCACCACTTCGAGCAACCAGTGTTCCTCGTTCATGCCGTCCATATCCTCACACACGTTTCCCGATTTCGGCGAGCACACGCGGACTCATTTCCGCAGGCGACGCTCAGTCACTGGCCTCGTAATCCTCGCGTCTCGTTGGCCTATGCGCGACGGTAGTCGGCTTCACCGCGTGTGGCTGCGGCACTGGTGGACGTGGCACGATGGGCGCATCGACGGCATCCGCTTGGACATCTGGCTGTGGTCGGTGCGCCTGACACCCACCCGTTCGGTCGCCACCGAACTGTGCCGCGCCGGCCGTGTGATGGTGAACGGCGCGCCGGCGAAGGCGGCCACCACGGTCAGGGCCGGCGACCGCATCGAGGCCCGCATTGCACAGCGGGCGCGGGTGGTGGAAGTGGTGCAGGTGATCAACAAGCGCGTAGGAGCGCCGGTCGCTGCCGAGTGCCTGGTCGACCACAGCCCACCCGACGAACGCGACAGCTCATCGCCCAACTTTCAGCGCGAGCGGGGAACGGGTCGCCCCACGAAGCGCGACCGCCGCCAGATCGACCGCCTGCGCGGCGGTTGAGGGCTCAGCTGTTGCCGGCCGCGGTCTTCTTGGGGATCAGCGAGTGGTGACACGGCTCGCACAGCCACCACTCGGCAGGGCCTGCATGCACATCTGCGGCGTCGCACGCGAAGTCCTGCAGGCAACGCCAGCAGCGCCGAGTGGGGGTGGTCGCACTTGCGGTCACGATCTGCTCGATTCCAGTGGGCCGAAGGCCCGAGAGGTGGACCCTATCGGCGAACGGTGACGCCGCCCTGGTGAGTGACAGGATGGGGAGGTGAACGACGCCGAAGCCCCCACCAGTCTCGAGTTTTTCTTCGACCCCGGTTGCCCCTGGACCTGGGCTACCTCACGCTGGCTGGTGGATGCCGCCGCTGTGCGCGGTATCGACGTGGTCTGGCGCAACCTCAGCCTGGGGGTGCTCAACGAGGGCCGCGAGCTGTCCGAGCACCTGCGCCTCACGATGCCGGCAAGCGCAGCCGCCCACCGGGTGATCGCAGCGCTCATCGCCGACGGCCGCAACGACCTGATCGGCGAGTTCTACACCGAGTACGGCCGCCGCGTGCATCATGACACGGCGCCGCCGACGGTCCAGTTGGTACGCGAGATCGCGGCCGTGTCCGGGGTATCCGCCTGGGAGTCCGCCATCGACGACGACGCCTGGGACGCACCCATTGCCGAATCGACGCGGCTGGCGATGTCGCTCGCCGGCCCCGACGTCGGCTCACCGATCATCGCCTTCGGGTCGCCGAAGGTGGGCGTTTTCGGGCCGATCGTGTCGCCGCCGCCCACCGCCGAGCAGGCCCAGCGGTTGCTCGACGTAGTGCTCCTGGTGGCCCAGTGCTCGGGCTTCTTCGAGATCAAGCGTGGCCGCAGCGGCCCGGTGCAGCTGGGGCCGCGGCCGTAGACCTGAAGGCGGACAATGCGATCCTGTGGCGGTTCACGGCTGCCGGTTGAGCGGCGGCACACCGCATGCGTCGGTGGCCAGTGCGGCCTGCGCGTCGAACACCACCTGCTGTTCGGAGGTCAACTCGGCCAGTACAAGCAGCGGGGCCGCCGCCGGGTCGTCGATCAACGTGGCTGCGAGGCAGCGGTACCCGTCGCGCTCCTGCCCGGTGGGCTCGTCGCCGGCAATGCTGATCGCGTCGGACTCGATCTGCAGCGCCAGCAGCGGAGCAATCACCGGTTCGGCCGGGGCTTGCGCACCGTCACCGCGTTCGCACACCTCGAAGGTGACGGTGGCGCCGTCGACGGTCGGTGCGACCGACGAACCGGCAGCGGTCGCCCAGTCCTCGATGGCATCCACGAACGGTTGCGCGCTGTCGTCGAACGCCAGCGCGGCGGCGAAACACACCCGGTCGTCGGCGTCGCGCAGGTAGGTGGCGGAGAGGCCGCCCGCCCAGCCGTCGAGCGCGGAACGGGCCTGTTGCCACGGCAGCCAGGCGTCGAGCATCACCAACATCTCCAACGGTGAGGCAGCCTGCACCGGCTGCAGTTCGGTGGTGTCCGCGGGCGGCGCCAGCCGCACCGGCGGCGTCGACTGCAGCTCGCCCAGCAACCATGGCGACAACAGCACCTCCTCGGCGGGCGGGTTGAGAATCAACCGGTCCACGCCGGCGTTGCCAGCGGTCGCGTACACGTCGTTCACCAGCAGCGGGCCCAACACATAGGGCGCGTAACGCTGCTCGAGCACCGTCCAGGGCACGTCGGTGAGGTCGTCCGCGGCCGCCGACCCCAGCTCGTTGCCGGAATCAGCCGCTTGCTGTTCCTGCGTGGAAAGGGTCCCGCGGAAGACACCCTCCACCCGCATTGCATCGGCTTCGACGATGGCGCGTAGCTCGAGGTCGTTCGGCCCGCCGACCTCCAGCTCGAAGTGCTGCGCCTGCAACGCGTGCGTCAACTCGTGCGCGATCACGACACGAACGGCGGGCGTCAGCACATCGCCGCGCACGTAGATGCGATCGTTGTCGAGCGAGTAGAAGCCCAGCGTGGTGACCGCCGAGACTGCCGCTTCACCGGCGGCCGGGTCGTAGTCGACGGCCAGACCCATCGCGTCGTAGACCCTGCCGAAGGCGAGAGCCAGCTCGGTGTCCTCGGCCGTCGGAGCTACCGCGAACGGCGCGTCGAACAGTGCAACGAACTCGTCCTCGGGGAGGAAGTCGATGTACACCGGGTGCTCCCACGCCAACTCGCGCGTGGTGCTGACCATGGTCGCGATCTCCGTGACGCGAGGGTCCCACTCCTCGGGGTGCGACGTGTCCGCGCCGCGGTTGGCCAGCGCGATCACCACGACCACACCGATCGCGCCAAACACCAGGGCTGGCCCGACCAATGCGACCAGGACCCGCCGCCAGCGCGGTGCAGGTGTCGGGAACGTGGTCGGTGTCCAGGCGAAGGGACGCGGCGGAGCGGCTGACGGCGGCGGCCAGGCAGCGGAGGGCTGCGGCAGACCAGAGCGCATTGGCAGGTGCGGGCGCGTCTCATCGGGTGCCTGGGCTGGAGTTGTGTCGGCGCCGAAGTCGTCCATGAGCGCTCGCACTCTTGCACGCCAGCCTGCTCGGGGGGCAGCGGGCCTTCGCGTCGGATGGGTCGTGCCGCGAGGGATACCGTGGCCCATGACTTCGAGTGCACGGTCCACGCGACGCTTGCGCGTGCTGCTCACCTCCACGCCGGGGGCAGGGCATCTGGGGCCGATGTTGCCACTCGCCTCTGCACTGCGCTCGGCCGGCCACGACGTGCTGTGGGCGACAGCCCAGGAATCGTGCGCTCGCATTGCTTCGTGGGGTTTCGCAGCGGCAGCGGCCGGGTTCGGCGCCGGTGAACGCGCCGCTCGACTGGTGCCACGAATGCCGCAGATCATGGCGCTCGACCCGCGCGAACGGCGCGCCCACCTGTTCGCTGGCTTCTTCGGTGACATCGCCGCGCCGCGCATGGCCACCGACCTGACGCCTGTCTTCGAAGATTTCCGGCCGGATGTCGTGATCCACGAGGTGGCCGAACTCGCCGCAGCACCGATGGCTGTGGCCCGTGGACTACCCCATGTATCGGTTGCCTTCAGCGGTGCCTTGCAGCCCCACGTCATCGGTGCCGCTCTCGCAGCCACCGCCCAACTCTGGTTTGCCGAAGGGGCCGCCAGCGCCGACGAGGCAGCGATGTTCGGCGAGCTCTATCTGCACCCGTTCCCGGCTGCCTTCGGTGAGCCGCCTACCCTTCGAAACGTACGCCTGATGCGACCGGAGGCGAGCACCGGCGCGTCGGTGGCGGTGCCTGACTGGTTGGCGCTGCTGGGCACCCGTCGCCCGCTCGTGTACCTCACTGCGGGCACCGAGCCATCCAGCGCGCTCGCACCCTGGCAGCCCGCGTTCGAGGCGCTCGCGCAACTGGACGTAGATGTGGTGGCAACGACCGGTCCTGCCCTCGACCCGGCGACCTTCGGTGAGCCGCCTGCCAACGTTCGTGTCGAGCGCTTCGTGCCGCAGGCATTGCTGCTCGCCAGGGCGGCTGTCGTCGCATCGCACGCCGGTGCCGGCACGATGCTGGGCGCAGCCGCGCTCGGCGTGCCCCAGCTGCTGTTCCCGGCAGTTGCAGATCAGTGGGACAACGCCGACGCCATCGCCTCGACCGGCGCCGGCATCGTGTGCGAACCAACCGCCCGTACGGCAGACGGCCTTCGTGCAGTGTTGCAGCGGCTTCTTGACGACACGTCCATCAGGGACGCGGCCGCCCAGGTGGCTGCGGAGATCGCCGAGATGCCCGAGGCGGCCCAGCACGTGGCGGCCATCGAAGCTCTCGTTCCCTGATCGGCGCGCTAAGAATCTGTGAAGGAACCGGGTTCGCCAGCCGTTTACCAACACACTCACCTCATGGCACGCACCACTTCCGAACCGAGCCGCTTCGCCGTGCTCGCCATCGTCATAGCCCCGTTCACCGCGGTGGCCGTAGCCGCCGCCACGACGACCGCCCGCGAAGAACTCGCCGTCGCCAACGTCGCGCTCGTGCTGGCCGCCATCACCGTTGCCGCGGCCCTCATCAGTTGGCCGGCCGGCGTGGCCACCTCGCTCGCCGCCGCACTGTCGTTGAACTACTTGCACACCGAGCCGTTGCACTCGCTGCGGATCAACTCCGGTGCCGACCTGCTGTCGGTGTCGCTGCTCGGTGCGCTTGGCATCGGTGTCGCCACGGCCACCGCGTTACGGGTGCGCAGAACCGTAGTCGTGCGCCAGGTGACCGGCGCCGCGCGCGTGGCTGACCAGCTCGGTGCGTCGTTGTCGACGCTGCGCCCCGCGCTCGAGCTGTGGCACGGCGCGATCGACACGGCAACAGCCCAGTTGGCGATGGTCGATGCCCGGCTGGAACGCAGCGGCACCAGTGGCCTCCCAGTGGTTGCCCGCCGGCACGTACGCCCTGGCGACCGGCCGGCCGAGGAGCCGACGGTCACCATCCCCGAGGGTGGCGCGGTCGTGCAGTTCGCCGATCCGCGGCACAGCGAACAACTGGTGCTCGTACCGCGTCACGGGCTCGGCCCGATTGCCGTCGACCGTCGGCTGGTCCTCGCGTTCGCCGACCACCTGGAACTGGCGTTGGAGGGACGGCTCGGTCGAGTCGATGCCTCGGACTGAACGCGACCTCCAGGTCCGGAGGCGGCCTCGCACGAGGCAGACTGCAGGGATGAGCCGAGGCGAGCTACGCATCTACGTCGGTGCCGCCGCGGGTGCGGGTACCACCTTCGCCATGCTCGACGAGGCGGTGCGCAGGAAAGCGCGAGGCGCTGACGTGCTCGTGGCTGCCGTCGTCACGCACGGCCGCACGGCGACGATGGCCAAGCTGCTGGAACTGACCGGATGTGACGAGGCGTTGTCGACAGCGCTCGATGTCGCCGCGACCATCGCCCGGCTGCCGGCGGTCGTCGTGATCGACGAGCTCGCGGTGGACAACCCGCCGGGCTCACCCTTCCAGCACCGGTGGCAAGAGGTGGATGCCGTCCTCGAGGCAGGTATCGATGTCATCACCACGCTCACGGTGCAACACATCGAGTCGTTGGCCGACCCGGTGACGCGCATCGTCGGCCGCGCGCCGGCGGCATCGGTCCCCGACGCGTTCCTCCGCCGCGCGGAGCAGATCCAACTCGTCGACATCACGCCGGAGGCCATCCGCCGTCGCATTGCGCACGGCAACGTCTTCGGGCGCGACCACCTGGACCCTGCCAGTTCCGAGCTGTTCAACTCGGCCGCTTTCGCCGCGTTGCGCTCGCTGCTGTTGTTCTGGATGGCCGACCACGTCGCCGACGCAACGGCCACCGAGAACGTGCCCACAACCGAGGCCCGCGAACACGTGGTGGTTGCCGTCACCGGGGCACCCAGCGGCGACGCAGTCATCCGCCGTGCGGCACGCCTGGCCCAGCGCTCGCACGCGCGGCTGGTGGGGGTGCACGTGCACACCCGCTCCACTCCCCCGGCGGCAGCGCTGCTCGATGCGCCGAGGCGACTGCTCCGCGACCTGGGTGGCACGTTCCACGAGGTGGAGGGCACCGACGTGGCGGCCTCGCTACTCGCGTTCGCAGATGCCGAGCACGCCACGCAGTTGGTGCTGGGCACCTCGGGCAGATCCCGGCTGGACGGGCTCCGTTCGGGCTCGGTGGTAGAGCAGGTCATCAGCCGCACACCTGCGGTGGACGTGCACGTCATCTCGCATCAGGCCGGCGGCGGCACCCACCCCGCCTACTGGTGGTTCGCCACCCCCGCACTGTCACGCCAGCGACGTCTCAGCGGGTTGGTGGGCGGCGCGGTTGGCTTCGCCCTGCTCACGCTGCTGCTGGTGCTGACGCGCGATGCCATCTCGGTCTCCACCGGCCTTGGGCTCTACCTGCTCGCAGTGGTGATGGTCACCGCCGTTGGCGGGCGGGCGCCCGGAGTCGCGGCTGCGGTCGCGGCACCGTTGCTCGCCAACTGGTTCCTCATCCGGCCGTACCACACGCTGCGCATCAGCGACGGCGAGCACCTCATCGAGCTGGTGGTGTTCGTGTCGGTGGCCGTCATCGTCTCCACGTTTGTCTCGGTGGCCGCACGGCGCGCCACGGAAGCGGAACGAGCGCGTCACGAAGCCGCCACTCTTGCGGTGCTGGCCGGCTCAGGCGGCCCTGACGCGCTGGACACCATTACCGAACTGCTGTGCCGCACGTTCCATCTGGACGGTGTAGCGGTGCTGCAACAGGCCGGCGCGACGGTCACGATGATCGCCTCGTCGGGCGCCGCGCCGCCGCGAACGCTGGCCGAGGCCGACTTCCACGAGGCCATTCGTGCGGACGTGGTGGTAGCCGCGAGCGGGCACACGCTGACCGCCGACGACCATCGCGTGCTCCATGCGTTTTTGCAGCAGTTGGCGAAGGCGCTCGAGCAGCACCACATCGCCACGCTCGCCAAGGAAGCCGATGCACTTGGCCGCGCAGACGAGCTGCGCACCGCCATCCTGCGGGCGGTCTCGCACGACCTCCGCTCGCCGCTCGCCGGTATCAAGGCGTCGGTTTCCAGCCTGCGCCAGTGCGACGTGGAATGGCCTGATGATGTGCGCGCCGACTTCCTCGCCTCGATCGAGGACGAGACCGACCGGCTCACCGCTATCGTCACCAACCTGCTGGACATGAGCCGACTGCAGGCTGGTGTGGTACGCCCCATGCTGCGCGCTGTGTCGCTGGAGGAAGTTGTGCCGTCGGCGCTGCACAGCCTGGGTGCGCGTGCCAACACGGTGGACCTTGCGCTGCCCACCGGCCTGGCCGATGTCTCGGCGGATCCGGCCCTGCTGGAACGGGTCGTGGCCAACCTGGTGGCCAATGCGCTGGAGTGGTCACCGCCGCAGGATCGTGTGCGTGTGGTTGCGCACCTGCGCGACACCGACGTGCAGCTGTACATCATCGACCACGGCCCTGGCATCCACCCCAGGGACCGCGCCACCGTGGTGCGCCCGTTCCACCGCCTCTCCGACACCGCCAGCCATGGTGGCGTGGGCCTGGGCCTGGCCATTGCCGACGGCCTGATCACCGCCATGGGCGGCCACCTCGACCTGCGCGACACCCCGCGCGGGGGGCTCACTGCAGTCGTCGCCCTGCCCGTGTCATACAGCGCGACGGCAACGCCAGCGCCAGCGCCAGCGCCAGCGGAGGCTGACGGATGACGCGCATCCTTTGCGTCGATGACGAGCCGAACCTGCTGCGCACGCTGGGCGCCAACCTGCGGGCGCGCGAGTACGAGGTTGACCTTGCCGCCACCGGCGAGCGCGCGCTCGAACTGGCGGCAGCGCACCGGCCCGACGCGGTGATCGTCGACCTCGGGCTGCCGGGCATGTCGGGCCTGGAGGTCATCCGCTCTCTGCGGCACTGGACGCAGACCCCTATCGTCGTGCTGTCGGCGCGCGACGGCGAGTTCGACAAGATCGCCGCGCTCGATGCCGGGGCCGACGACTACGTGTCCAAGCCGTTCGGCATGGGCGAATTGCTGGCCCGCCTGCGCGCCGCGCTGCGCCGCAGTGCGCCCGCTGAGGAGGCGCCGGTGGTCACCACCGCAGAAATGGTCATCGACCTGGTGACACGACACGCCTCCACCCCCCGGGGTGATGCCAAGCTCACGCCCACCGAGTGGCACCTGGTGGAGGTGCTCGTCCGCAACGCGGGGCGGTTGGTGACGGGGCGGGAATTGCTGCAACAGGTCTGGGGGCCGCAGTACAGCGACGAGACCAACTACCTGCGGGTCCACATGGCTCACATCCGGCGCAAGCTGGAGCCCGAGCCGGGGCGACCGCGCTACTTCCACACCGAATCGGGAATGGGCTACCGGTTCGACCCGCCGCACGACCGCTAAGAACGCGTTAACGAACGCACGCCACCCGCGGCGGTGGGGCATCGTGACCGGGCCGACAAGTCGGCGCCTATGACACCGATCAAACGAATTCTCCTCGGCACACCCATATCCAGTGCAGATGAGCACCACCAACGGCTCAGCAAGAAGATCGCGCTGCCGGTATTCGCCTCCGATGCCATCTCGTCCACTGCGTACGCGACCGACGAGATCCTCGTCGTCATCGTGCTGCAGGCTGGTGTCGGCGCCACTGCGTTCAACGCGCTGGTGCCCATCGCGCTCGTCGTGTGTGCGCTGCTGGTGATCGTCGTGCTGAGCTACCGCCAGACGATCATGGCCTACCCGTCCGGTGGCGGCGCCTACATCGTCAGTCGCGAGAACCTGGGCGTCACCCCGTCGCTCGTTGCCGGAGCGTCGCTACTCGTCGACTACATCCTCACCGTCGCGGTCAGCGTCGCCGGTGGTGTGCTGGCCATCCGAACGGCGACCGGTTTCGACCACAAGTGGACGGTCCCGATCTGCCTGCTGTGCGTGGCAGTGATGACCGTGATGAACCTGCGCGGGGTGAAGGAGAGCGGCGCCGCCTTCGCCGGCCCGACGTACTTCTACATCGTGATGCTGATCATGCTCATCTCCACCGGGCTGTACCGAATCTTCGTACAGCACGTCGGTCCCATCCCGGACTCGATGCTCAGCGCCGACGCCATCGAACGCAAGAACGCCGTCGGCACGCTGGGCCTGTTCATGCTGTTGCGGGCCTTCTCGTCGGGTGCGGTCGCGCTGTCGGGCGTGGAGGCTGTCTCCAACGGTGTGCCTGCCTTCGCCAAGCCGGAGAGCCGCAACGCGGCCACCACGCTGATGTGGATGGGCGGCATCCTGGGCACCACCTTCCTGGGTGTCTCGGTGCTGGCCTCGCATCTCAAGCCGTACCGCGGCGAGGCCGACGGCAACGGGCTGGGCCTGATGGCCGAGTACCTGTACCACGGTAAGGGCGTCCTGTTCTGGATGACGATGATCGGCACGTTCCTGATCCTGATCCTGGCCGCGAACACCGCCTACGCCGACTTCCCCCGCCTGGCCTCGATCATCGCCCGCGACGGCTTCCTGCCGCGACAGTTCTTCAACAAGGGCGCCCGTCTGGTGTTCTCCAACGGAGTGCTGTTCCTGGCGATCATCGCCGGTGGCCTGATCGTTGCGTTCAACGGCGACATCTCGAAGCTGATTCCGCTGTATGCGTTCGGTGTGTTCACCGGCTTCACCCTCAGCCAGACCGGCATGGTTCGTCACCACCTGCGCTTCCGCGAGGGCAAGTGGCGCGTCGGCATGACCATCAACGCGATCGGTGCGGTCACCACCGGCATGATCGCTTTGATCGTGGTGGTCTCCAAGTTCACCGAGGGCGCCTGGATCCCCGCCGTGCTGATCCCGATCACGGTGGCAGGCTTCCGCTCGATCGGTCGCCACTACCACCATGCGCGTGACGCCGTGGTCGCCGAGCCGGGCTACTGGCCGCGCCGCGAGACGCACACGATGGTGGTGCTCGTCGGCGGCATCAACAAGGGTGTGCTGCACGGCATCCAGTACGCACGATCACTGAACCCGGACCGCATCATGGCCGTCACCGTGGCCAGCGACGACGAGGACCGCCGCCGCATCGAGCAGGAGTGGCTGGACCACGGCGTGCCCATCGAACTGCACACCGTGTACTCGCCGTATCGCGAGCTGACGCGCCCGATCTTGCGGTTCATCGACGAGCTCGACGAGCTGTACAGCGACGACATCATCACGGTGGTCATCCCCGAGTTCGTGGCCAGCTGGGGCACCCAGTGGTTGCACAACGGCAGTGCGTTCGCATTGAAGGCACGCCTGCTACACCGCCCGCACACTGCGGTGGTCTCGGTCCCGGTGCACATGCACCACGGCCGAATTGACGAGATCTAGGACAGAAGGACACAACAGATGCACGTAGTAGTGGTCGGGTGTGGGCGAGTGGGTTCCACGGTGGCGCGTGAGCTGGAAGCGGCTGGGCACGAGGTGGTGGTCATCGACCGTCGGGCCTCTTCGCTCGATCGTCTCAGTACCGGTTTTGTCGGACGGACGATGGTCGGTGTCGGTTTCGATCGGGCGGTGCTCACCCGCGCCGGCTTGAAGGCCGACAGTGCGTTGATGGCCGTCACCAGTGGCGACAACTCAAACATCCTCATCGCCCGTGTGGCCCGCGAGACCTTCGGTGTCGACCACGTCGTAGCCCGCATCTACGACCCGCGGCGCGCCGCGATCTACGAACGGCTGGGCATCCCCACGGTTGCGTCGGTCGGGTGGACGGCCGGTCGCGCAATGCGACTGGTGCTGCCCGACAACGAAACCGCCGAGTGGACGGACCCCACGTCCAAGTACGTGCTCGTCGAGCGCCGGGTGCCGGCCGCTGCCGCTGGTCGGACCGTCGCCGACCTGGACACCAACGGCGCCCGCGTGGTGCTGCTCACCCGGCTCGCCCAGCCACAGGTCCCGTCACCCACGTTGCTGGTGCAACAGGACGACGTGTTGCACGTACTGGTCCCAGCGGCCGCCGTGCAGCACGATCCGTTCGCCGTTTCCGATGGAGGTCACTCATGAAGGTCGTTATTGCCGGCGCAGGCAGCGTTGGCCGTTACATGGCGGTGCAACTGCTCGGCTCCGGTCACGACGTCACGCTCATCGAGCAGTCGTCCGACGTCTCCAACCGGCACCGCGCGTACGCCCCCGAGTCGCTGTGCTGGCTCGCCGGTGACGCCTGCGAGCTGGACACGCTGGCCGCGGCCGGTTGCGCTGATGCGGATGTGGTCGCGGCGGTCACCGGCGACGACGAGGACAACCTGGTCATCTCGCTGCTGGCCAAGCAAGAGTTCGGGGTCCCCCGTGTCGTCGGCCGGGTGAACAATCCCGACAACGAGTGGATGTTCACCGAGATGTGGGGAGTGGATCTTTCGGTCTCCACGCCGCACCTGCTCACCTCGATGGTCGAAGAAGCGGTCAGCGTCGGTGCGTTCGTGCGCCTGTTGTCGTTGGAGGGTGGCAAGGCACGGCTCGCCGAGGTCACGCTCGCCGCCGGCTCACCGGCCATCGGCATCGAGCTGGCGCGGTTGGGCATGCCTCGCGAGAGCACCGTCGTGGCGGTGCTGCGCGATGGTCACGTAGTCGTGCCCCGTGGCGACACCGTGCTGCGCGACCTGGACGAGGTGCTCGTGCTGGTGACGGGCGACGGCGAGGCCGACGTGCGCCGATTGCTGGTGGGTTGAGCGTGCTACGCCGCAACCGCTCGAAGCCCGATCAGTTGCCGACGAGCGCCGACCGGGGGGCCACCGCGATCGTCGCGGCGCAACCGCGCGTCGCGGTACGTGTCGGGGGCGAGGTCACACGGATGCGAGCCCGGCCCACCACCGGCGTTCCTGCGCTGGCGGTCACCATCTCTGACGCCACCGGCTCTGTCGTTGCGGTGTGGACAGGGCGGCGCAGCATCGGCGGGCTCACCCTCGGCCGACACGTACTGCTGGATGGTGTGGCCGTACGGCGCGGTCAAGTGCTCGAGTTCACCAACCCGGCGTACACGCTGCTTCCCTGAGCGAAGCACGTCGGCGTGCGGGTCAGGCCTTCTTGGCCTCGGCCTTCTTCGCCTTCGCCGGGGCTTTCTTTGCAGCGGCCGGTTTCGCCGGGGCTTTCTTCGCCGGGGCTTTCTTTGCAGCGGCCGGTTT
>Ga0105047_10002911_pt1 | contig 30375 bp, 28 predicted proteins | sample MAT04_FD_78384 | JGI IMG/M metagenome (GOLD analysis project Ga0105047, IMG submission 78384) | Freshwater microbial communities from Lake Fryxell liftoff mats and glacier meltwater in Antarctica - MAT-04 (megahit assembly) | ecosystem: Environmental > Aquatic > Freshwater > Ice > Liftoff... | reverse complement strand
TCCTCATGTTTGATACAGAGGGCCGCGCTGCGCGCGAGATTTTCCTTGTGACACGCCCTGCGCCATAGCAAGTTGCGCGGACCCGAGGGACCGGCGACAAAGCCCCGATGCAGCAGGATGGCCGATGTTCGCGCAGACCCCCCCGCAGGCAACCGACATCCTTGTCGACGAGATCCGGCGACAGTTGCAGGTCCTGTCGCGCGAGAAGTGGCCGCGCATTGTCCTGACGACCCTCGCTTTTGCGCTGTCCACCGTGTTCTTGCCGCTGTGGGTGGCAGCCCTCGCAGCCGCGGTCGACATTGCAGGCGAGATCACCGGTATGCGCCTCATGCAGGGTTTGGACCCCAAGCGTGACGTAAGCCGGTACAGGTTGTCCATTGTCAGCATCTTTGTGATGGAGGCAAGCTACGCCTTCACTGCGGGGCTTGTCTGGCTGCAGCCCGATCTTCATGCGCAGGCCTTCGCGCTTGGCATGATCATGATCACGCTTATCCACCTGTCCACGGTGCGCGCGATACATCTGCCCTTTGGCATCGCAGGTTTCGCGGCGGTTGCGCTTGCGATCCTGATCTCGAATACCCTTTACTGGATGATGATGACGGATTGGAACGGGCTCGTTATCTCCAGCCTGTGTGCCTTGGGCGGACTGGGTTATGCGCTGACGGCAATGATGTCGAACAACGATCTGCACAAGGCAAGCGCCCGCAGCGAGGCGGCAGCGCAGGCGGCCGACTCGGAAAAGTCGCGGTTTCTGGCAAGGATGAGCCATGAACTGCGCACGCCGCTGAACGCCATCATCGGCTTTGGCATTGCAGAGCGGGACCGAGCGCGCGATGCAACCTCGCAGGAAAGACTGGGCACACTGGTGGAATCGGCCAAGGGACTGGCGACTATCCTTGACGACATCCTTGATCTTTCGGCCATCGGCGCAGGACGATTTCCCCTGCGTGAAAGAGATTTTAATCTGCGGGCAGAGGTCGCGACAATCTGCGCGATCTTCGCCGATCAGTTCCGCGCCAAGGGTATCTTTTTCAGCTCTGAAGTTGCCGAGGATTTGCCGGGCTGGATCCGGCTTGATCCGCAGCGGTTGCGGCAGTGCGTGACGAACCTTGTGAGCAACGCACTTCGCCATTCCGGCGCGGACCAGGTCACTCTCTCGGTGACCCAGGGGCCGGCCAGCGAAGGGGCACTTCCGCTGTTGCGCATCCTGGTCAGGGACAACGGATGCGGCATATCACAGAGCACCGCCGCGCGCCTGTTCGAACCCTTCCGGCAAGGGCTTGAGGCGCAGGACGGCACCGGCCTCGGCCTTGCGATCTGCCGGGCCATGGCGCGGCAGATGGGTGGCGATGTCGTGAGCCTGTCCGTGGCGCATGGCAGCGCTTTCCAGCTTGATCTTGCGTTCGCGGTTGCCATGGCGCCAAAAAACGGAACCAGCGCCTCCCTTATGCCGAACCTTGCCGGGCGCACCATCCTGATCGTCGATGACATTCCCACCAACCGCCTGGTTGCGGCGACCGTCCTTTTGACAAGCTACGCGCGCACCATCGAGGCCGAGGGTGGCGAGGCAGCGCTGCAGGTACTGGACGAGGCGCGGGTGGACCTCGTGCTGCTGGACATGAACATGCCGCGGATGGACGGGCTGGAGACGTTCCGGCGCATGCGCGACAAATCGGCCCACCTGAGCCTGCCAATCGTTGCGATGACCGCGGATGCCGCAGACGACCATCGCCGCCACTATCTTGCGCTAGGGCTGGACGATCATCTTGCCAAACCGATCGACCCGGAGGCGCTGGCACAGGTGATGCGGCGGCATCTGGTTTCCCGGACGGCTGAAAGCGACATGCCGCAGGGCGCGCCCGTGATGGACGCAAGCCCCCCGCACGGCTCAGCATCCGGCAGGGCGTAAAGCGCAAAGGGGCAGCAATGCTGGGCGATCTGGGCGTGGCGGATGCAACCGAACTCGCGGGGCTCATCGCACGGCGCGAAGTTTCACCTGATGAGGCGTTGACGGCGGCCCTTGCCGCGATGGAGGCTTTGAACCCGGCGCTGAACGCAGTGGTCCTGCCGCAAGAGGCGGCGGCGCGGGCCGCCATCGCCCGGGGGCTGCCGCGCGGGCCGTTCCGGGGTGTGCCGTTTTTGATCAAGGATCTGGGCTGCGAGGCGGTGGATTTCCCCTCGCACAACGGATCGCGTCTGCTGCGGCACACCACTTACGCCGTCAACTCCGCCATCTTTGAGCGGATTGCCGCAACGGGAGTCGTGACCTTCGGACGCACGACCTCGCCCGAAGGGGGGATCGGCCCTGCCACGGAAAGCGCGGTCTATGGCGGGCCGACGCGCAACCCGTGGAACCTTGACCATACTTCGGGCGGGTCGTCCGGGGGCGCGGGGGCGGTGGTTGCTGCGGGGATCGTGGCCTTTGCGCATGGTTCGGACGGTGGCGGATCGGTGCGGATACCGGCGTCATGCTGCGGACTCTTCGGGTTCAAGCCGACACGGGCGCGCTTGCCCGACGGCCCGTTTTCCGGCGAGGGCTGGGCGGGCATGGCAATCGACGGCTTCCTTACCCGGTCGGTGCGCGATACGGCGGTGATGCTGGATGCCTGCGCCGGGTCCGACCTTGGCGCGCCCTATGTCGCGCCGCCGCTGAAGCAGGGCCATGCCCAGGCGATCAGCCGCCCCCCCCGTCCCCTGCGCGTGGCGCTGTGCGAAACCACCTTCTCCGGCGCCCAGATCCACCCCGAGGTGCGTGCCGCCGTTCAGGCCGCAGGGCAGATGCTGGCCGACCTTGGCCACGATGTGGAGCTGGGCTGCCCAAGCGCCGATGTGGCAGGCATGATGCGCGCCTGGACCGATATTGTTGCGGTGGGCACCGCGCTCGGGCTGCGTTCGGCGCTGCAGGGCCGCACCCCGACGGCGAGTCTCGTGGAAGCAGTCGGCCTGGGCGCTCTCGCCCATGCGCAGACATTGCCCGTCACGCGATACCTGCAGGCTGTGGGCGAAATCCACGCCTTTGGTCGCCAGATGGCGGCCTTTTTCGGCCACGACGGCCAGGCGGGCCCGGATATCCTGCTCTCCGCCACCCTTGCTGAACCACCTGCCCGCGTGGGCCGCTTTGCCCACACAACGGACGACTACGTTGCCTTTCGCACCGGTCCGGACGGGGTTTTTGCCTACTCCCCCTTCTGCGCGGTCTTCAACGCGTCGGGCCAGCCTGCGGCCTCGCTGCCGTTGGCTATGTCCTCCACCGGCCTGCCGATCGGCATCCACCTTGCCGCCCCTTTCGGGCGGGACGAGGACCTGATTGCGTTGTGCGCGCAGATTGAACAGTCGGTCCCCTGGTCAGGACGTGCTGCACCATTTCCACGCTGACACGCGCAGGAATTGCTTGCATTCGCAAGTAAGCCCCGTTCCTATTGCCTTGGGCAAGGCATGGGGGCCGCGGGTTTGAGCGATACAACGACGATTGAGGCGCGCGACGTGGTCAAGTCCTTTGGCCAGGGGGACACGGCGGTGCGCGCGCTCGATCAGGTCTCGATCAGCATCCGCAAAGGCGAGTTCTTTACGCTTCTTGGCCCGTCGGGCTGCGGCAAGACCACGCTCCTGCGGCTGATCGCGGGGTTCGAGATGCCGACCTCAGGGCAGATTCTGCTCGACGGTGTGGACATCACCTACCTTCCGCCGAACAAGCGCCCGGTGAACACCGTCTTTCAAAGCTATGCTCTTTTCCCGCACCTGACGGTGGCGCAGAACGTGGGGTTCGGCCTGCAGATGCAGGGGCGTCCTGCATCCGAGATTTCCTCCACCGTCGCGCGGATGCTGGCACTGGTAAAGCTCGAGGCAATGGCCGGGCGCAAGACCAGCCAGCTCTCGGGTGGCCAGCAGCAAAGGGTAGCGCTGGCCCGTGCACTGGCGCCGCAGCCCAAGGTGCTGTTGCTCGATGAACCGCTCTCTGCCCTCGACCTCAAACTCCGAAAGGAGATGCAGATCGAGTTGAAGCGGCTGCAACTGGAAACCGGCATCACCTTCATTTTCGTCACGCACGATCAGGAAGAGGCGCTGACCATGTCGGACCGCATCAGCGTGATGAGTGCGGGCAAGATCCTGCAGGTGGGCAGCCCGCGAGAGATATATACGCAGCCCAGGAACCGCTTTGTCGCGTCCTTCATCGGCGAGACGAACTTCCTTCCTGCGACCACGGCGCCCGGCGGCGTCAAGCTCGGCTCGGGCGCCTTTGTCGAGACCGGGGCCGCACCGGCCACAGGTGCTGTCACCGTCACTATTCGCCCCGAACAGATTCGTATCGTGCCGGTGGCCGAGGCAGGCGCGATCCCGGCCAAGGTAAAGAACTGGGTCTATTTCGGCACCGATACCCATGTCCACGCGGCGCTTGCGGACGGCGAAGAGGTGGTGGTACGGCTGCAAAGCAACGTATCGGGCGACGCCAATCTGCATGCGGGCGATGCCATCGGCCTGCGCTTTGCCCCCGGGGCGGCGCAGGTTCTGGTCGAATGACAGGGATGCCCGACAACGATGCCCGGGCGGCACGCGCCTCCGCTCGTACGGGGTGGCTTCTGTCGACCCCGGCGCTGGTTCTCTTGACGGTGGCCGCGGCAGGGCCGCTGGTCATCATGCTGGTCTATTCCTTCCTTACCCCCGGCGATTTCGGAAATGTGGAATGGCGTTTTTCGCCCGATGGCTGGATCAGCATCCTGTTCTCCCGTGACATTTTTGACGGCACGATCGGGCTGGCCGACGCGCATCTGGTGATCCTTTGGCGGTCGGTGTGGTTGTCCATCACCACAACGGTGCTCACCCTTCTGATCGGCTTTCCTACCGCCTGGTTCATTGCCACACGGCCGGAAAAGTCCCGCGCGCTGTGGCTGTTCCTGATCACCATCCCTTTCTGGATCAACCTCTTGATCCGCACCATTGCGATCAACGAACTGATCCGCACTGATGGCGTGCTGAACACCGCGCTCATCGCCCTGGGACTGATCGGCGAACCCTTGCGCATCCTTTACACTGAAACAGCGGTCCTTGTCGGCATGACCTACGTGTTTCTCCCCCTGATGGTGCTGCCGCTTTATGCCGCCATCGACCGCTTTGACTTGCGGCTCCTCGAGGCAGGATACGACCTTTACGCATCCCGCCTGCAGGTGTTGCACCGCATCATCCTGCCGATCGTGAATCCGGGGATCGTCGCTGGGTCCATTCTTGTCTTTGTCCCCTCGCTCGGCGCTTATGTGACGCCGCGCATCCTCGGCGGCGGCAAGAACATGATGATCGGCAACTTCATCGAGCTGCAGTTCGGACAGGGCCGGAACTGGCCGCTTGGCGCCGCCCTGTCGGTGACGCTTCTGGTGATCGTGACAGTGGCGCTCCTCGTCTACGTCCGCGCCGCCAACCGGGGGAGCGCGCCGCATGGCTAGCCCCAACTTCTCGGTCAGCCGCCTGCCGGGCTTTACGGGCATCGCGATCTTTGCTTTCGTGGCACTTTACCTCCCGATCTTCACCCTGACCGCCTATTCCTTCAACGCGGGCTCGTCTTCGATGGACTGGGAAGGGTTCTCCCTTCGCTGGTACACCGTCGCATGGCAGAACGACGTCGTGCAGTCGGCGGCCCTGCGCTCGCTGGTCATCGCAAGCTGGGCTGCGGTGATTGCTACCTTTGTCGCCACGATGGCAGCGCTTGGCACCACCCGCCGTGCGGCCTTCAAGGGGCAGACGTTCATCTACGTGATGATCAACCAGCCGCTGATGGTGCCGGAAATCGTCACCGCCGTGGCGCTGCTGATCTTCTTTGCCTCGATCAAGGTAGCCACGGGCTATCAGGGGCTGGGCTACCTGATCCTCGCGCATTCGGCCTTTTGCATCCCCTTCGCCTACCTTCCGATCCGCGCGCGGCTGGAAGGGATGGACCTCAGCCTCGAGACCGCAGCGTCCGATCTTTACGCCACATCCTGGCAGGCCTTTCGTCATGTCACGCTGCCGCTGCTGGCCCCCGGGATGGTCGCAGGCGCGATGCTGGCCTTCGTTGTCAGCCTGGACGATGTGGTGATCACCGAATTCGTCAAATCCGGTGGGCAGGACACACTGCCGACCTACATGCTGGGCCAAATCCGCCGCGGAGTCACCCCGGATGTCAACGCCATCTCGACGGCCCTTCTGGGCGTGACCATACTTCTTCTGACCGTGTTTTTCCTGCTCACCCGAAACAGGGATTGACCACCCCGGGCCCCGCCCGACCCAAACATCCGAAACCATAAGAGAGACTGCCATGAAGAAACTGCTGACTGCCACGGCCCTGTTGCTTGCGACCTCGTCACTTGCGGCGGCCGAAGGTGTACTGAACCTCTACAACTGGGGCAATTACACCAGCCCCGAGCTGCTGGCGAAGTTCGAGAAAGAGACCGGCATCAAGGTCGTCGTGACCGACTTCGACAGCAACGAAACCGCCCTTGCCAAGATCGAGGCTGGCGGGGCAGGCTTCGACCTCGTGGTGCCGTCGAACAACTACGTGCAGGTCTGGGTGCAAAAGGGCCTGGCGCAGGAACTCGACCTTTCACGCCTGCCCAACCACAAGAACATCAAGCCGGAATTCATGGACGTCGAGTACGATCCGGGCCGCAAGTTTTCAGTGCCGTGGCAGTGGGGCATCACCGGATTTGCGGTGAACAAGTCGGTCTATAGCGGCGATCCCAACACGTCCGCCCTCTGGCTCGATCCGCCCGAGGAACTGAAGGGCAAGATCAACGTGACCCCCGAGATGAGCGACGTGATCTCGCTCGCAGTCCTTTACGAGGGCGGCGAGCAATGCACCGAAGACACCGCAGTGCTCAAGCGCGTGCGCGACCGTCTCTTGGCCGCCAAGCCCTACTGGCTCAGCATGGATTACGGCATGGAAGACAAGATGGCGACGAACGACGTCTCCGCCTCGGTCTATTGGAACGGCGCGATCATGCGCGCCCGCCTGCGCAACCCGGACGTGGTCTTCGGCTATCCGAAGGAAGGGTTCCTGAAGTTCATGGACAACGTGATGCTGCTGTCCGATGCCCAGAACGTCGACAACGCCTACAAGTTCATCGACTACATCATGATACCGGAAAACGCGGCGATGCTGTCGGCCTTCGCGCGCTATGCCAACGGCATCACGGGCTCCGAAGCCTTCGAGCCCGCCGACATGAAGGATGCACCGGAACTGATGATCCCGCCCGAATATGCCGACAAGGGACAATTCAGCAAACTCTGCCCGCCCAAGGCGCAGGAATACTATTCCGCGATCTGGACGGAACTGCTGAAGTGACCTGACAAGGCGGGGCCGCCTTCAAGACGCGGCCCCGCTTCTCCAGACTGCCGCCCGGTGGGTGTGCTCCGGTGGGTGTCCTCCGGTGAGTGTCCTCCGGTGAGTGTCCTCCGTGCAAAGTACCCGGCGCAACTGCGTTGCACAGCGCGTCTTTCCCCTTCATCTATGCGTAAATATCCCACGGGGGCGCGGGGGTGTGAGACCCCCGCCTTCAGCTCTTCAGGGCGCCATCACCCGTAGACCGGAACCACTCCACGATCGCCGCCCGCTCCCCGGGCTCGATGTAGCTCAGATTGCCCGGCGGCATCGCATGGCTGACCCCCGCTTGCAGAAAGATCCGCCGCCCTTCGTTCGCGATCTGCGCGGGCGTCTCCAGCACCACGCCTTTGGGCGGCCAGTGCATCCCCTCCCACACCGGCTCCGCCGCATGGCACATCGAGCAGCGGCCCTGCACGATGCCGACCACCTCCTCGAACCCCGGGGCGGCCGCCAGATGCAGCGCCTCCCCCTTCAGCGCCGCCTCTTCGGGGCGGGTGGCCATCGGCGCCGTGGACAGCCACGCAATGATAAGGAACAAGATCACCGTCACCCCCCAGGTCCAGTGCGGATTGCCCGCCCGCGCATGGCGCGTGTTGAACCAATGCCGGATCGTGACCCCCATCAGAAAGACGAGGCTCGCGATCAGCCAGTTGTACTGGGTCGCAAACACCAGCGGATAATGGTTCGACAGCATCAGGAACAGCACCGGCAGCGTCAGGTAATTGTTATGCGTGCTGCGCTGCTTGGCGATCTTGCCGTATTTCGGGTCGGGCTTGCGCCCCGCCTTCAGATCCGCCACGACGATCCGCTGGTTCGGCATGATGATCATGAACACATTGGCCGACATGATCGTGGCCGTAAACGCCCCCAGATGCAGCAGGGCGGCGCGCCCCGAGAAGACCTGCGTATAGCCCCAGGCCATGCCCACCAGGATCACGTAAAGCCCGATCATCAGCCGGGTGTTGTCGTCGCCAAAGCGGCTCTTGCACAGGCTGTCATAGATCAGCCAGCCAATACCCAGTGACCCGAGCGAGATGGCCACCCCCTGCCAGACGGTCAGTGCCATCACCGTGGGGTCGATCAGGTAAAGCTCGGCGCCAAGGTAATAGACCAGCACCAGCATCGCGAACCCCGAAAGCCAGGTCGCATAGCTTTCCCATTTGAACCATGTGAGGTGCTCGGGCAAAAATTCGGGGGCCACGAGGTATTTCTGGATGTGGTAGAACCCGCCGCCATGCACCTGCCACTCCTCGCCATGCGCAAGGGGCGGCAGGCTTGGCGTGCGGCGCAGGCCAAGATCAAGCGCTATGAAATAGAACGAACTTCCGATCCAGGCGATGGCCGTGACCACATGAGTCCAGCGCGCCGCGATCTCCACCCATTCCCACAGCACCGCCCAGTCGTACATGCCTGCCGTCCCCTTCGTTTTCCAAAGCCTATACCGGCGCACACTCTTCTGTTAATCCTGCAAATGCCGGATCACTTTCAAACCGCGCCGGATAATGCGGGGCGCTGCCCATGTCTTACGTCAACAACATACGCATGTTCATCCGCGTGCTGGAACTGGGCAGCATGAGCGCGGCGGCCCGTGACCAGCGCACTTCGCCTGCCGTGGCCTCGGCCCGGATCTCGGATCTGGAAAAGCATCTCGGCGTGCGGCTCTTTAACCGCACCACGCGCACGCTGCAGCCGACCGAGAATGGCCGCATCTTCTATGATGGCGCCCGCCGGGTGCTTCAGGCGATTGACGAGGCGGAGGCTGCGGTGATGGATGTCACGCAAAACCCCAAGGGCACGATCTTTGTGGCAGCCCCCCTGGGGGTGGGCCGGCGGTTCGTTGCACCGCATGTGCCCGCGTTCAAGGACCTTTACCCGCAGATCGACATACGCCTGCGCCTGTCAGACCGCGTAATTGACGTGGTGACCGAAGGGATCGACGTGGCCTTCCACCTTGGCCTTCTGGAGGACAGCACCCTCAAGGTCCGGGTCGTGGCCGATTGCCCACGGGTACTGTGTGCCGCCCCCGCCTATATTGCCCGCCGCGGAATGCCTGCGACGGGCGAGGCGATGGTGGCTGACCGGCACGCCTGCCTCAACCTGCGCTTTCCCGGCGCGCGAGAGTTTCAGTGGACGCTGATAACGCCTGAAGGTCCCCGCCGCTACGAAATCTCCGGTCCGTTCGAGTCCGATGACGGGGATGTGCTGACTGGCTGGGCCCTTGCAGGCCACGGGATCGTACTGAAGCCGCTGTTCGAGGTGGCTGAATATCTGCGGCAAGGGGCGCTGGTGCCGGTGGCCACCGCCACGCCCCCTCTGCCCACCCAGATGTCATCCCTCAGCCAACACCGCAAACTGAAGGACCCGAAGGTCCGGCTATTCACCGATTTCATGGCCGCCCGCATCCGCGAGGAAATTCGCGCGACCGAAGCTCCTGCGTTTTTCGCAGCGGCCACAGAACGAAATCCGTCGCCTGCAGACCTGTAACATATGTCAGGGTGAGGGCCATCTCGGCCGACGCATCGGCATCGGCGTTCAAAAAGACTGTCGTGTTGCAGCCTCTGGCGACCCACCGCAGTTGATTGGCCGCCGTAAAGGCGCGTGCTCCGATCGCGCCAAGCGTGCCCCCGGCGAAATCGACGAAGCGCAGATCATCCACCCCGATCTGAAAATCGGTGATGACATCACGTTCCGCAATCGCCACCGCGCTTTCAAACTAGGCAGGTGAGGCGCGGAAAGCAAAGGTGAACAGATCCGCCGGAGTGCCACCCGTCATCACATCGCGCCCCTGGCTGCCATGAAAAGAATCAATGCCCGCCCCGCCGTCCATCACGTCTGCGCCCAGACCGCCGACAAGAAAGTCCTTCCCGCCGCCCCCCGTCAGCACGGCATGGCCGCCACCAAAATTGCCGCCACTAAAGCTGATCCGCCGTAAATTCTGCAGCAGCAGGCGTGGCGACACTTGGACCGGACAGGAAAAGGTCCGCCAAAGGGGTGCTTGCACAATTAAAACCTTCTGCAATGACCAATCCCCCTGTGAACCCGGCAAGGCCAAAAGGACCAAAAGCACAGCTGCCTTTGTTGATCTGCCCCTGAGCGCAGCCGGACGTACTGCGCGGCACAAAGGCCCGCGCGTTGCCGTCAGTGATTTACCGACAACGGGTCGCTCAGCACTTCGGTCAGCGCCTGCGCGCGGCTCAGGTGCATCGCGCGATGGGTAAAGTCGGCGGCCCGGTCCCGGGCGGTCATCCCCATTTCACGCAGTACCTGTGGCCGGGCCTGAACTTCGGACAGCACCGCCAGCAGCGCCGCACTGTCGCCCGGGGCAAAGCGCAGCCCCGTCTCGCCGGGGATGACCGCTGCCCGATGCCCGGGCGTATCCGAAGCAAGGACCGGCACCGCTTGCGCAAAGGCGTCAAACAGGATGCGCGGCTGTTCGTCCGAAATCGAAGGCACCAGCACGCCATGATAGGCGCCAAGCAGCCGAAAGAAAGCCGGCCCATAGGGCACGGGATCCAACAAACGCAGGCGTGCCAATTGGGAACGGGCGGCCAGCGCCTGAATTTGCGGCGCCAGAGGCCCTTCACCGATAATGTCAAGCTCGATGGGCAGCCCCTGCGCCTCGGCCGCCTCCATCGCCTGAAGCGCCACCATCACGCCCTTCGCCTCGATGAGCCGGGCGGCCAGCAGCAGACGCGGGGCCGCGGGCTTTGCAGCCCAGGCAGCTGATGCATCGGCCCGCGTCAGGATGTCAACCTCGTCGACCCAGCTGGCCGGCGCGACCATCACGCGCCCGCGCGCGCCCTGTGCCAGATCGCGCGCGTAGCTTTCATGGGTAAAGATCGATAGCCGGGCCCGGCGCACGGACCAGCGCGCCAGCCGTTCCGTCACCGCCCCCATCATGCGGCCCATCCGGCCACGGCGCGTGCCATCCCCGCGCCAGAACGCACTTTCCACCACGATGACGAGGGGTTTGCCCAAGGCCGCAGCCAGCGGATTGATTACAAGCCCCGGCGGGATCGGCCAGCCCGCCGCACCGGAATGCACGACATCCGCGCCACGCACCGCCTGTATCGCCGCACGCAGCATGCCCGGCAGTTTGCGCAAGCCATCGCTCCAGGATCGTCCGGTCGGCAAATGGCGAAACGTCAGCCCCGGCTTCCCATCAAGGCGCACAAAATCCGCCGGAACCTGATCCGGCAAGGGCAGGCAGGGCGCAAGGACGGTCAGATCGGCAAGATACTCGCAGTGGCGCAAGAGATCGCGGGCCCAAAGCCGGTCGAGCCACACTGCCCCCGCGGCGTCGCGGTACCATGGCGGCTGCGCGACCAGCAGATAGCGCAGATGCGCCAGTCTGGCGCGGAGATGGGCAAACTCGCGGTCGATCATGCACTCGGCCTCGGCCAGAACTTCGGTCAGCTGCCCTTATAGGTCGAAAAGGCAAAGGGGGAAATCAGCAACGGGACATGATGGTGCTGCCCCGCATCCGCCACACCAAAGCGGATTGGGATCTGGTCAAGGAACAGCACCTCTCCGCCCGCCTGTCCGGTTGCGCGCAGATAATCCCCTGCGTGAAACACCAGCTCATAACCGCCCGTCTGAAACGCCTTGCCCGACAAGAGCGGCCCGTCCACACGACCGTCGACATTTGTGTTAAAGCTTCCGATCTTGCGGTGGCTGTTGCCGCTGACGCGGTAAAGCCAGATCGCCATTCCCGACGCGGGCCGCCCCCGCGCAGTGTCCAGAACATGCGTTGTCAGTTTGCCCTCGGCCATCACTATCCTCCTGCCAGTCGCGGCAATTAAGCGCATGAAATCCCACGCCATGCCACGGGCAAGATCCGGCACAGGTGCTTTTGGCATTTCTTGACAATGCCACCCCGGGTTCGGGCATAGTCTGGGACCAGTCGTCAGAAAGGCACCCCCTTGCACCGCTACCCCCGAGATTTCCGCGGCCACGGCCCCACCCCTCCCGATGCCGCCTGGCCGGATGCGGCAAAGATCGCCGTCTCCATCGTGCTGAACTATGAGGAAGGCGGCGAGAACAACGTCCTGCACGGCGACGCTGCGTCGGAGGCCTTCCTGTCAGACATCGCCGGCGCCGCCCCCTGGCCGGGCCAGCGGCACTGGAACATGGAATCGCTTTATGACTACGGCGCGCGCGCGGGGTTCTGGCGCCTGCACCGTCTGTTCACCGGGCGCGGCATCCCGGTTACAGTCTACGGCGTGACCTCAGCCCTTGCGCGCAACCCCGAACAGGTCGCGGCGATGCAGGCGGCGGGGTGGGAAATCGCGTCCCACGGGTTGAAATGGGTCGATCACCGCGACATGCCGGAGGACGTGGAGCGCGCACAGATCGCCGAAAGCTTCCGCCTGCACGAGGAGGTGACCGGGGCGCCCCCGCAAGGCTGGTACACCGGGCGCTGTTCGATGAACACTGTGCGGCTGACCGCCGAAACCCGCCGCCTTGCCTGGATCTCGGACACCTATGATGACGATCTGCCCTATTGGCGCGACTATGGCGACCATGACCAACTAATGATCCCCTACACGCTCGAGGCGAACGACATGCGCTTTGCCACCGCCCCCGGCTATATTGAGGGCGAGCAGTTCTTCCAGTACCTGAAAGACAGCTTCGATGTGCTTTACTCCGAGGGGCAGGCAGGGGCAGCCAAGATGTTCTCGATCGGCCTGCATTGCCGCCTGATCGGCCGGCCGGGCAAGATCGCAGGTCTCATGCGGTTTCTCGACCATGCTCAGGCGCAAGGCGGCGTCTGGTTCCCCCGCCGCATCGACATCGCCCGGCACTGGGCCGCAACCCACCCGCCCCGCCGGTTTGAACGGCCGAGCCAGATGGACCTGGCCCGCTTCGTCACCCGTTTCGGCGGCATTTTCGAGCATTCCCCCTGGATCGCCGAACGCGCCCATGGGCTGGAGCTTGGCCCCGCGCACGACAGTGCCACCGGCCTGCTGAGCGCCCTCTCCCGGGCCTTCCGCAGCGCCACGGCGGACGAGCGGCTGGGCGTCCTGCGCGCCCACCCCGACCTCGCAGGCAAACTCGCCGCCGCGCGCAGTCTTACCCCTCAGTCCACCGCCGAACAGGCCAGTGTCGCGCTGGATTTCTTGACGGACGACGAACGCACAACCTTCACCGCCCTGAACAAGGCTTACGTCGCGCGCCACGGCTTTCCCTTCATCATCGCGGTGCGTGACAATACCAGGGACTCGATCCTCGCAGCCTTCCACAGCCGGACCCGGAATGACAGCGCCGCCGAATTCACCACCGCCTGCGCCGCGGTCGAACGGATCGCAGCCCTCCGCCTCAAGGATATCCTGCCATGACCCCTGCATTTCCCGGCACCCCCTATTTCGCCCCCGAAGGCGGCCTGCCGCCGCAAACCCGGCTGATGACCGGTCGCGCCGTCTTCACCACCGCCTATGCGGTCATTCCGCGCGGATGCTTTTCCGATATCGTGACCTCGGCCCTGCCCGGGTGGGAGGCCACGAAACTCTGGCTGATTGCCCGTCCCCTCTCGGGCTTTTCCGAAACCTTCTCGCATTACGTGATGGAGGTGGCGCCCGGGGGCGGCTCTGCGACCCCCGATGCCGAGGCCGGGGCCGAGCACGTGCTTTTTGTGACCGGGGGGGAACTGACGCTGCATTTCGGCGGCATCTCGCAGGATCTGGAGGCAGGCAGCTACGCCTATCTGCCCCCCGACACCGCCTGGACCCTGCATGCCGAAGGCCACGAACCCGCGCGCTTCCACTGGATCCGCAAGCTTTACGAACCTGCTCCGGGCTTTGCCCCTCCGGCGGCTTTCGTCACCTCGGATCGTGCGATTCCGCCCACGCCGATGCCCGATACCGACGGAGTCTGGGCCACCACCCGCTTTGCCGACCCGGGCGACCTTGCGCATGACATGCATGTCAACATCGTGACCTTCCAGCCCGGCGGCGTGATCCCGTTCGAGGAAACCCATGTGATGGAACACGGCATTTACGTGTTGCAGGGCCGCGCCGTCTACAAGCTGAACACCGACTGGGTGGAGGTGGAGGCAGGCGATTACATGTGGCTGCGTGCCTATTGCCCGCAGGCCTGTTATGCGGCAGGCCCTGGGCCCTTCCGCTACCTCCTTTACAAGGACGTCAACCGCCACGCACGCCTGCGCGGCACCGCCGCCTTTGGCCGATAGGCGACTGCGTCCCGCCAAGCCGTCGACGTCGCCTGCGCAAGGTCACGGTCCGGGCGTTCGGCAGGCGCTGGCCATGCCCCCCCGTGGCAGAGCCGCCCGAACGGGTCACCCGCTGCCCGACCGTCTCGCTTTCCCACTCCGGGCGACCCAGGTGCAGCCCGCCTGCACACATGGTTGCCCGAACCCGGACTTTGGCCTGGGCATATGCGTGCCGCTGCCCGGCCAATCCTTCAGCAACCCGGCGTCCACTAAGATCGCGGACAACAACACCGCTGATCGGTCAGCTCCCCCCTTCCGGGCGCAAGTCCGGACGCCTCCGGCCTGATCACCTCTTGCAAGCCGTGCGGCGTTCGCGCCCGCGCGCAGGACTGGTCTGCCCGCCCCGGCCCCGCTCTGCCCTGCCCTGCCCTGCCCTGCCCTGCCCCGCTCCGCCCCGCCCTGCCCTGCTCTGCCCTGCCCTGCTCTGCCCTGCTCTGCTCTGCCCGACTGACAAGCCAGCCACCCCATAACGTCAAGGCCACGCTGCCACGATCAGGCACCCCTGCTCGACCGTCACGCCCGGCCAGTTCTGCATAAATTTCCACCCTCCTCGCGCCCGAACCCTCGCCCATAACCTGACCACGTGATCCCTTCCACCGCACTCCCTTCATCTATACAGAAATATCCCACGGGGAGCGCGAGGGGTGTGAAACCCCTCGCTCCCGCACCCCTCCACAGGACCCGCCGTCCCAGATGCCGGTTTGCCGCCCGCTCCGCTTCGCTGCATGTTCCAAAGCTCCCACGGGGTAGGCCATTGGTTCCCGGCATTCGATCAGGTAACCAGAGGGTCAGACGGGCAGATGACCCCGCGCCCCGCTCCTCTCGCGAAAGCCGATCGATGCGAACCCTGCGCCCTGCCCCGCTCTCAGCTGAAGCCTTCGCTCCCTTCGGGGATGTGCTCGACGCGAGTGGCGACTTCCGGCTGATCAATGCGGGCCTCTGCCACCGCCACCACGACCGCGCGCGGCTCGACTTTGCCGCGGGTCGGCCCGGGATTTCGATCTTTCACGCCGAACCGCGTGCCCTGCCCTACCGCTTCGATCTGATCGAGCGGCACCCACTGGGCTCGCAAGCCTTCCTGCCAATGACCGCCGCACCGTTTCTCGTGATCGTCGCCACCTCACCCGAGGCGCCGCCCCGCGCGTTCCTGACCACGGGCGCAGAAGGCATCAATCTTCACCGCGGCACCTGGCACGGCGTGCTCACACCGCTGTCTGCCCCCGGGCTTTTCGCGGTGGTCGATGCGATCGGCCCCGCACCCAATCTAGAGGAACACCGCTACCCCGCGCCCTGGACTGTCCTCGCCCCCTGAGCATCAGGCGCCCGCGCCTCCCACCCGAGGCCCTCAGCTGCCCCGGGCTGAAACCCAGCCCAGTCTCCGGTCAGGTACCGCGCCATCCCCGCCTCGCCCTTCAGAGGCAGCCCCAGAAAGGCGCGGGCACAATGCTGGGCAACCGCGTTCATCCGCGGCGTGTCCCAGACCGGGTCGCAGTAATGCTCGGCAGGCAGGAACCGCAGCCGGTCCGAGGGGATGAACGCTTCGCGTGGCGAAAGGATCGGTGCTGCCGCATCGTGCCCTGCCCCCTTGAAAGTCAGCAGCATCCGGTCCGACTGCCGCGCCTCGCGGAAAATCCGCACCATTCCCATTTCGTAGCCCGAAACCGTGTCCTCGCTTCCCGCCATCATCAGCATCGGCACCTGCAACCCCGAAAGCCCCTCGGCGTCCCAAATCTCCTGCTGCCCACCCCAGGGGCCGATGGGCAAGATCGCCGCCAGCCGCGCATCCACTTGCGGCCGTTGCCAGCGTGCATAGGCCGCAGGGTCAGGCGCATCGGGACGCGCAATTGCGCCGGGGCCGATCCCCGAGCCCCCGGCCACCAGCGCGCCATACCCCCCCCATCGAATAGCCGATGATGGCATAACGTCCCGCACCCAGCCCGTCCGCCACCGCCCGCACGTCGTCCATCCGGTGCAGCAGCGTCTCGCCAAAGGCGCCATGGTCGGCATAGGTGCTGCCGGGATGATCGGGAGACGCCGCCAGAAAACCGTGGCCCGCCAGCGCCTCCCCCAGATGCGCCATCAGATGCCGGTTGCCCGGATAGCCATGCGACAGGATCACCAGCGGCCATTCCCCCGGCGCCGGAGGCGCATCCCTGCAGGCCGCCCCACGCAGCACGATCCGCGTCGCCCCGTCGCGCAACATTGTATCATGGGTTCCGCCCGCGGGCGCGCCCGCCACGGCGGGATACCACAGCTCCACGACCATCCCACGCCCCGCAGCCCCTTGCAGGGAAACCGTACGCACCCCGGCCGGATGCGGGCCGCGCCGCGCAAGCTCGGGCGCGTCCGGCGGCAGCGGGTCTACCCGATTCTCCGCCATGCGCATTTCCATCTTCCCGGTATGCCCGCCGTCAAACGCTACTCACCCTGCCCATCCGCCGCCATCCCCCCAACCGAAATGCACCCCTCCTTCGCCCGCTCAAATCCTCCGCCGCGACAACTGCTCCGCAGCTTGAAGGTATAAATGGTATCAGCAGGCGTTGGTCTGGCCGCCCAGAGGAGGGTTCCCAGGTTGATCGACCCCTCTCCTCGCTCTCTGCCCAGATGCTCATCAGGCCGCGCGGTCCGGCCTGTGCACGTTTGCGGCGTGTCGCGGCCAGGCACCGCAAGGCCTGCGGGCGTGCCTGTCAGTTCATCCGGCCCGATTGCGCCCGGCTTGAAACCGCACCCCATGGCCGCGCCGCCGACGCGACCCTTGGGAACGACGCGTCTTTCTGGGTCATGCCCGCAGTGCACCGCGCGCGCCTCATTGCGCTGTCGCAGGGCACGCGCTGAAAGCCGCGCATGGCTTCGAGCAGTTCACCCTTATCGGTACCCCCCCCCACTCCGGCACCATCCTGACCGGGGATTTCCACCGGTTCCTGCGCCTGCCCCGGGTCGCGACCCCGGGCCGATTACCGGGTGGGGTTGCGGTTCAGCGACGGCCGCCCGGACCGCCTTGTGCCTATTCTTCAGTTGCCGATCAGCCGCCTGCCTGCCAATTTCGTTCAGGTGACCTGCAAGACCGGCTTGAATTACACCAATCGCCTCGCCCAAGTGACGATAGTCTGCATGGGCGGCGACGGCATCACTGGGTGATCCCGCGCAACCCGCGCCGGGCGCCCTGCCCGGCGTCCTCAGAAGCCACGTTATCACCCGCCCCCTCACCGATAAGGGCAAACGCGCGTGGCCCGATACGGGGTCACACCCGAACTTGATGGGAAGCAGGAAAAGCCCTGCCACCTTCGCGTAGCAGCTTCGGACCCTTCGAACTTGCGAAATTGGCTTGGCTCCCGGGGCAGCCAGCAGGGGTTCACCCACGCGCCCGCAAACGTCACCCCGCAAAAATCGCGCGCAACCGGTCCCGGTCGATCCCGCGCACCACCATTCCGGCGGGCTTCACCGTCGCCACGTCCTCCCCTGCAACAAGGGCGTTGACCACCGCCTCTTCCACCGCCTCCACTGCGCCCAGATATAGCGGGTCCAGAAGATCCTCCTGAAGCTCCACCTTCGTGACCAGCGGCCCTGCAGGCATCGGCATGGCGTTCGCGGTGGAGAACGCAAGGAAGATATCGCCCGAACTGTTGCCCCCCGGCGTCCCGCCCCGCCCCACGCCCAGAGCCGCCCGCCGGGCGAGTTGCCGCAACGCGAGGCCTGAGAGCGGCGCGTCCGTGGACAGGATCACAATGATTGACCCCGCCTCCCGGTCCCGCAACCTCCCCTCGGACATCAACCGACCGATGGGACGCCCGAGGATCGTGAGCCAGGGTCGCAGGCCATGGTTGGCCTGCACCAGCGCGCCGACCGTGTAGCCCTCGCCGACTGCCACCCTGCGAGAGGACGTGCCGGTCCCACCCTTGAACTCATAGGCGATCATCCCGTTGCCGCCCCCGCTGGACCCCTCGGCCACCGGCCCCGAGGCTGCAGCATTGATCGCGGCAATCGCGTGATCGGGCGTCACATGCAACGCGTTGATGTCGTTCAGCACGCCGTCATAAGTCTCGGCCACCACAGGCATGGCCCAGGCGTGACCGGCGAAATGCGCGGCATAAGTGTCGATCATCCAGCGCACGGCGCCATGATGCACGGCCCCGATTGCATGGGTATTGGTGATGCAGACGGGTCCGAGGAAATACCCCGCATCGTTGATCCAATGGGTGCCCGTCATCTCACCATTGCCGTTCAGGCTGAACTGACCAGCCCAGACCGGCATCGCGATACCTGCATCCGTGCGCGGCAGGATCGCTGTCACCCCGGTGCGCATCCCCCGAGCGGGGTCGGTCAGCGTGGTAAAACCGACCCTCACCCCGGGCACATCGGTGATCGCATTCCACCGCCCCGGCCGCCCGGGAAACGGCAGGCCGAGGTCGCGGGCGCGCGGCGCCAATGCATCAGGTGTCGCGTTCGTGTCAGCCATCTGTTTGCCGATCCTGCCAAACCCGTGCCCTGCGGCCAGCCTCGTGGCCCGCTCAGGCGCCCATATAGTCGCCCTTCCCTATCTCAACGCCGTTGTGGCGCAAGACGTTGTAGGCTGTGGTCGCGTGAAAATGGAACTGCGGGATGGCGAACATCGTCAGAAACTGCAGCCCCGGCATCGACATGTCCTGCCCGCGGACCTTGATGGTCACCACCCGTTCCGCCGCCCCGATAAAGGCTTCGACAGGAAAGCCCGCTGTATAGGCACGCACCGCGGCGATGCGGTCGGCAAGTTCGGCAAAGCTCGTCTCGGTGTCGGGAAAGCCTTTCGGCTCGTCCCCCGCCAGCCGGGCGGCCGCACGGGCAGCGAAATCGCAGGCCAACTGAACCTGCCGGGTGAAGGGGAACATGTCGGGATAAAGCCGGAAGGTCAGCAAGGCCTCGGGCTTGATCGCCTTGGCCTCGCAATGGGCGGCGGCTTTCCCCACGATTCGCGACAGCGCGCCAAGCGTGCGGTCCATCGGCGCAATGACATAGGCGTGCATCAAGGTCTCCTGCGTTCAGACCGGGCTACGGTCAGTGTCTGTGGCTGGCGGCAACCTGATCCTTGCACGCCTCGTCTTGGTGAAAAGCCGGACGTCGCCCGGCGCAAGCCTGCCAGGGTCCGAAAGAGCCGACCCTGACCTGGTCGCGCGGCCAGGTCTCGCCGTTCCTAAGTGTGTTCGACAGCTTTTGTTGCCACATCGAACCCTGACGTTGAGCAGGCCCTGTCTTCGCGGCAAAGATTGCCCGGATTTTCGCGCCGAAGGCAAGCGGTGATGCAGGCAGCCGTTGGGAGGCCTGGCTTGATACTGCCAGAAGTCTGGATGACCGGAACCCTGCCCCTGCTGGCCTCTCGCCAGTCGTTTCCCGCCGAATTCCGGCTGATTCTGGCGGAGCTTTCGCGGACGTGCCGGATTTCGCATTGCGATTTCAACGGGATGGCGGCCTTCTGGCCCGACCGGCACCTTGGTTTTCGCCGGGTTTCGGCGCCGCTGCGTGTGGATGCGGAAGCGCGGATCGACCGCAAGCTCGCCCCCGACGAGCACGCCCGCCGCCTTGCGCATCAAGGCTCGGGGCTTCCGCACGATCTGATCGGGCACCACCAGATCGAGGACGAGGCTTGCTTTCCCGAGCTTGCCCGGCTGGAGCCGCGGATTTCGCGCGGGTTTGCCATGCTGGACGCTGACCACCACGCGCTGCACGCCCTGATCGAACAGTTGCCGCAACCGCAAACGCGGGCCCTTTGCACTTAGGGCAAAGCTGCGCAATGCGAGAAGGTGGCGGCGTTTCTCGCGCATCTGCAAGAGTTTGACCGCCAGCTCTGCCGCCAGCTGGAGGATGGAGGGGATCTGGTCGTGCCGGTCGTTCTGCGCCACCGTATAGGCTAGCGCCCCAGACACCAGCGCATGATCGCCTTTTGCGCGTGAAGCCGGTTTTCGGCCTCATCGAAGATCACCGAATGCGGGCCGTCCATCACGGCGCTGGTCGCCTCGTCGTTGCGGTGCGCGGGCAGGCAGTGCATGAAGAGCGCGTCGGGTTTGGCGCGGGCCATCAGCGCCTCGTTCACCTGATAGGGGCGCAGCTGGTTGTGGCGGCGTTCCTTTGCAGACTCGGCGTCGTGCATCGACACCCAGGTGTCGGTGACCACAAGGTCCGCGCCCTCTACCGCCGCGAAGGGATCACGCTCCATCGCAACGCGCGCACCGGACGCGCGGGCAAAGCCCACAAAGGCAGGCTCGGGTTCCAGCGTTTCGGGGCCTGTGAAGGTGAAGTCGAAGCCGAAGCGGCCCGCTGCATGCAGGAAGCTCGCGCAGACGTTGTTGCCGTCGCCCGCCCAGACGACCTTGCGTCCGGCGATGGGGCCGCGGTGTTCCTCATAGGTCATCACATCGGCCATGATCTGGCAGGGATGGGTGCGGTTCGTCAAGCCATTGATCACCGGGACAGTCGCATGCTCTGCCATCTCGAGCAGCGTGGCCTCCTCAAAGGTGCGGATCATGATGAGATCGACATAGCGGCTGAGGACGCGGGCAGTGTCGGCGATGGTCTCGCCATGGCCAAGCTGCATCTCCTTGCCGGAAAGCACCATGGTCTGCCCGCCCATCTGCCGCACGCCTACATCGAAGGACACCCGGGTGCGGGTGGAGGGTTTCTCGAATATCAGCGCAACCATGTGGCCCGCAAGCGGTTGCTCGTCATCCGCCATGCCCTTGGGGCGGTTCATGCGGGCGCGTTTCATCGCATGGGCCGCGTCGATCATCCGGCGCAGGTCGACCGCGTCGGTTGTGTGGATATCGAGAAAATGGGTCATGGGATCGGGCTTTCTGGGCAGCGCCGGGGGGTTTCGCACCCCCCCCGGACCCCCCGTGGGATATTTTTGAATAGATGAAGTCAGTTGACCGGTGCGAGGGAGGACGCCGCACGGTCGAGCCGGGCGAGCGCCTCGGCGATGTCGTCATCGGGGATGTTCAGTGCGGGAAGGAGGCGGATGACATTGTCCGCGGCGGGGACGGTCAGAAGGTGCTGGGCATAGGCTGCCTTGACGATGTCGGCGTTGGGTTTGCGGCATTTCAGGCCGAGCATCAGGCCCTGACCGCGGACGGCCTCGAACACCGCGGGATGGGCCGCGACAAGGCCTTCGAGGCCCTGGCGGAAACGGGCGCCCTTGCGGCTGACGTCGGCGAGGAAGGCGTCCTCGCCGATGATGCCGAGGACGGCCGCGCCGACCGCGCAGGCGAGCGGATTGCCCCCGTAGGTCGAGCCATGGGTGCCAAGGACCATGCCGGAGGCGGCGTGGCGCGTGGCAAGAACCGCGCCAAGCGGAAAGCCGCCGCCGATGCCCTTGGCGACCATCATGATATCGGGAATTATGCCGGACCATTCATGGGCAAAAAGCTTGCCAGTCCGGCCCATTCCGCACTGAACCTCGTCCAGGATGAGAAGAGAGCCGGTGGCATCGCAGAGATCGCGCAGGCCCTTCAGGCACTGGTCGGGCACCGACCGGATGCCGCCCTCGCCCTGCAGGGGTTCGAGCATCACTGCGCAGGTCTGGTCGGTTATTGCCGCGCGCAAGCCATCATGGTCGCCCCAGGCGATCTGGCGAAAGCCCGGCATCAGGGGGCCAAATCCCTTGATCATCTTTTCTGACCCTGCCGCAGCGATGGCCCCGGTGGAACGCCCGTGGAAGGCGCCTTCGATTGTGATGATCTCGACCCGTTCGGGATGGCCTGCGTCAGAATGGTGTTTGCGCGCCATCTTGATGGCAAGCTCGGCGGCCTCGGTGCCCGAATTGGTGAAGAAGACGGTTTCTGCGAAGGTCCGCTCTGCCAGCATATCGGCCAGATGTTCCTGTTCGGGAATGCGGTAGAGGTTCGAGACATGCCAGAGCCGGGCCGACTGATCGGCCAGCGCACGCACGAGGGCGGGATGCGCGTGGCCAAGGGCGTTGACCGCGATCCCGGCGCCGAGGTCGAGATATCGGCTGCCATCCTCTGCCTCAAGCCACGACCCCGCGCCACGGATGAATGCCAGAGACGCACGGGAATAGGTTGGCAGAACGGCGGAGGCAACGGTCATGGTGGTCATGGCAAGACCCTTTCTGGTCGACCCGGCTAGCCCTAATGGCTGACCGCGCGAAAATCAATGTGAAGGATGACGAGGCAGCTTGCAGACGCGGAAGAAAGGCTCAGCAGCCTTGGCGTCGGCGAAAGGGGGCGAACTGCATCATAATGCCAGTTGGCTACCTGAAGCCCGCTAAAAGAGGAAGCGGGATTCTGCGATCCGATCAGCTTTGCGATCAGATCAGCTTGTAGTCGCGCGAGCGCTGTACCGCCTCGTCCGGTGTGCGCGCAATGAGCACGTCGCACAGCTGCCGAATGCGGCGGCGGGCCGCATCCTCGCCGATCCCGAGCGCGGAGGCGACACCCTGCACGCCTCCCGGTGCGCCCAGAACCTTCAGGATGACGGCCTGTTCGGCATCAAGGTTGCGGGGCAGTTGCACACGCTCGTGCAGGTCAACCACGATGGCGCGCACATCGGCAGTCTCGGCATCGGTCAGCTCGCGGTCGCCGCGCGCAAAAGAGCAGATGGTGCGTGCGCCAATCGGGCCTTCGGTGATCGAGACGCCGAAGTTCAGCCCATGCTCGGCGGCCTTTCGGAAAATGCGGAAGGGATCGGGCAGGAAGGGTGCGCTCCAGCGGACGGTGCCGCCGACGGTCAATGCCCAGGTCGTGATCGGATCGCGCAGGACATAACCGTTTTCAGTGTACTGGTCGATCCAGGCCTGCGGATAGCTGTGCAGTGTTACAAGCGGTGTGGTGCCGCGGATGCGCAACGAAAGAAAGCATCCGGCCGTCGCAATCCTGTCGATCTTTTCGAGCCCGGCGTCGAGGAATGAAAAATGACCCATGTTGCCCAACGCTACAGCCTGCGACGGCGTTCCCTGCACCATACGCGAATTTTCCCTCCAGTATTAGCCCGTTCGGCGGAGGAGCGAAATCGAATTGTTGAAACGCACTTGCGACACCAAAGGCCGGGTCTACAGCCACGCGCGCTCTTAACTCCTTGCACCCTCGCGCTCGGGTTTTTGTTGAAGTGGCTGCCAGTTCCCGCCTTGCTGCCCCCGGCTCGTCCCATTATGCCTGTTCCAGCCAATCCCCGGGCGGACCCGCGTGACCAATACCCGCTTCGACAAAGCCAGACTGCCAAGCCGCCATGTGACCGAAGGCCCTGCGCGCGCGCCGCATCGCAGTTATTTCTAAGCGATGGGCATCACCGAGGAGGAGATTCACCAGCCTTGGGTGGGCGTGGCGACCTGCTGGAACGAAGCGGCGCCCTGCAACATCGCGCTGAACCGGCAGGCGCAGATCGTGAAGCACGGCGTGAAGAAGGGCGGCGGCACCCCGCGCGAGTTCACCACCATCACCGTGACCGACGGCATCGCCATGGGGCATGAGGGGATGCGGTCCTCGCTCGCCTCTCGCGATTCGATTGCCGATACGGTCGAGCTTTCGATGTGCGGGCATTGCTATGACGCCATCGTGGGGCTTGCGGGGTGCGACAAATCCTTGCCCGGGATGATGATGGCAACGGTGCGGCTGAACGTGCCTTCGGTGTTCCTTTATGGCGGCTCGATCCTTTCGGGCCGCTACAAGGGCCAGAACATCACTGTGCAGGACATGTTCGAGGCCGTGGGCAAGGTGCAGGCAGGCACGATGTCGGAAGCCGGGTCGACATAATGGAACGCGTGGCCTGCCCGTCCTCGGGCGCATGCGGCGCACAGTATACCGCCAACACCATGGCTTGCGTGTCAGAGGCGATCGGGCTTGCGCTGCTGAATTCGTCCGGCGCGCCTGCGCCTTATGAAAGCCGCGATCAGTATGGCGAGGCCTCGGGTGTCGCGGTGATGCACCTTATCGAAAAGAATATCCGCGCGCGCGACGTGGTGACGCTTAAAAGCTTGCAGAATACAGCGCGCGTCGTGGCCTGCACGGGGGGGGCGACCAATGCAGCCTTGCAACTGCCTGCGGTTGCCAACGAGGCCGGGATCGACTTCGACCTGTTCGACGTGGCGGATATCATGCGCGGCACGCCCTATTTCGTCGGCCTGCGGCCGGGCGGGAAGTATGTGGCCAAGGACCTTTACGAGGTGGGAGGCGTGCCGGTCGTGATGAAAGAGCTGGCGAAGCTGGGGCTCCTGCATCTCGATTGCATAACAGCCAGCGGCAAGTCCTTGGGCGAAAGCCTTGCGGAGATCCGCGGTGAGGCGGATGGCCGGGTGATCCATCCGGTGGGCACGCCGATCACCAAGACGGGCGCCGTTGTCGGGCTGAAGGGCAATCTTGCCCCTGATGGCGCCATAGTGAAGGTAGCGGGGATGAGCGACGCGGAGCAGGTGTTTTCCGGCCCCGCACGCGTGTTCGAGAATGAGAAAGAGGCCTTTGATGCCGTCAAGGCGCGGGAATACGCGGAAGGCGAAGTGCTGGTCATTCGCAATGAAGGACCGGCAGGCGGACCCGGCATGCGCGAGATGCTGTCGACAACCGCTGCACTGTCGGGCCAGGGGATGGGCAAGAAGGTGGCGCTGATCACTGATAACCGGTTCTCGGGCGCCACCCGCGGGTTCTGCGTGGGGCATGTAGGGCCTGAGGCCGCGCATGGCGGGCCGATTGCGCTGCTGAAGACCGGCGACGCGATCACCATCAATGCGCTGACGGGGGAGCTGTCGGTTGCATTGACCGACGCAGACCTCGCGGCGCGCAAGGCCGACTGGAAGGGCCCGCGCGAGACGGCCTATGCCAGCGGGGCGATCTGGAAGTTCACGCGCCTTGTCGGCGGGGCGCGGTGGGGCGCCGTGACGCATCCGAGGGCGAAGGCGGAGCGGCACGTCTACATGGACCAGTGAGCCTGGATGCGGCAGGAGGGGGCGCCGCCCCCTTCGGCCCATGCCGGGCCTCACCCCGGGGATACTTGTGCAAAGATGAAAGGGGGGGCAGCGCGCCTCCCCTTCATGATGCCGGGCCCTGCTCAGGTCAGGCTTTACTGAGGTCAGGCTTTCCTCAGATCAGGCGACAAGAGCTTCGGCGCGTTTCAGATCGACCGAGACGAGTTGGCTCACGCCCTGTTCGGCCATCGTGATGCCAAAGAGCCGGTCCATCCGCGCCATGGTGACGGCGTGATGGGTGATGATGAGGAACCGCGTCTCGGTACGGCGGGCCATCTCGTCCAGAAGATCGCAGAAGCGGGTGACGTTCGCGTCGTCGAGGGGGGCGTCGACTTCGTCCAGCACGCAGATCGGCGCCGGGTTGGCGAGGAAGACCCCGAAGATCAGCGCGAGTGCCGTCAGAGTCTGCTCGCCGCCGGAGAGGAGTGACAGGGTGGCGAGTTTCTTGCCCGGGGGTTGGCACATGAGTTCGAGGCCCGCTTCCAGCGGATCATCGGATTCCACCAGCACAAGGCGCGCCTCGCCTCCACCGAAGAGGTGCTTGAACAACATCGAGAAATTGGCGTTGACCTGTTCGAACGCAGTCAAGAGCCGCTCGCGGCCCTCACGGTTCAGCCCGGCTATTCCGGCGCGGAGTTTCTTGACCGCCTCTTCTAGGTCGCCCTTTTCCTGCGCGAGGCGGTCGTATTCTGCGGAAAGGGACGCCGCATCCTCTTCAGCCCGCAAGTTGACGGCGCCGAGCGCCTCACGCTGGCGTTTCAGACGGCCGACGTCGGTCTCCAGGCTGGCGGCGTCCGGCATGCGGTCCGCGTCGATCCGCAGCGAGGCGAGGAGTTGCTGCGGCGTGCGATCGGCCTCCTCATGGATGCGTCCGGCGGCCTGGTCCAGCGTCTCGCGGGCCGCATCCGTACGGGCTTCAGCGCGGACCTGCGCCTCGCGGGCCTCGGCGGCCGCCCGCTCGGCCTCCCGCTCCGCGTCGCGTGCCAGCCGCAGGGCACCTTCGGCGGCGGAGAGGGCATTGCCGGCGTGGGTGCGGCGACTGCCTGCGGCGATGATCGCCTCCTCCAGCGCCGCGCGCCTTTGCGCGATGTCTTCGGGCGCGGCCATGGCTTCGCCAAGATCTTCTTCGGTCGCCTCCCGCCGTTCGGTAAGTTCGGCCATGCGGCGTTCGGCGGTCTCCAGCCGGTGGCGCCAGCCGGAGAGCTCTTTCGTAGCCTCCTGCATGCGGCGGGTTCGGGCCTCGCCCTCGCGGCGCGTCTCGTCATGGGCGGCGCGGCGCGACATCATCGTGATGCGCGCAGCCTCGACGGCGTGGCGCGCAGCTTCCAGCGCCGCCCGCGCGCCGTCCAGATCCCCAAGCACTGCGACCGCGGCCTCCGCCTCGGTCAGGCGGGCGTGGGCGGAGGCCGCCTCGGTGTCGTGCCGATCAACCGCAAGGCGGGCCGCCTCGAGCCGACCGGTCGCGATGGAGCGGTCAGCCTCGGCGCGCGCCGCACTGCGGGCGGCCTCGGTCACGCGCGCGTCCGCCGCGCGGCGGGCCTCGCGCGCCATCTGGTCGGCGCGGGCAAGATCGGCGAGGCGGGCTTGCAGCGCTTCATGCGTGGCGCGGCAAGCCTCGGCTTCAGCCGTTCGGGCGTCAAGCGCCTCGGTCAGTTCGGCCAGCCGGTTGCGTTGCACCAGACGCTCGGCTGCGGCGGAGGGCGCGTCCTCGGCAGCGGCACGAAAGCCGTCCCACCGCCAGAGATCGCCCTCCAGGCTCACCAGCCGCTGGCCGGGGCGCAGGGCGGGTTGCAGCATTGCCCCCTGGCCGCGGGTCACCAAACCGGTTTGCCCCAGCCTGCGCGCCAGAACCGGGGGTGATGCCACATGGGCACCAAGCGGGGTGGCCCCGTCAGGCAAGGCGGGCGCATCGGCGTAATCGGCGAGCGTGGCCCAGCCCGTGCGCGCAGCCGCGTCCACCTCGGGCGCGCGCAGATCATCGGCAAGGGCCGCGCCGAGCGCCTTTTCATGGCCCTTGGCCACCCGCAGCCGGTCAAGAAGCTGTCCGCCGCCTTTCCCGTCGCGTTCCACCAGCCGTGTCAGGGCCGCCACCTCGGCCCGCAGGGCGCTGGCCTCGCCCTCGGCTTCGGACCGTGCGGCGCGGGCATCGGCCTCACGGGCTTGCGTGCCCGCGCGGGCCTCTTCGGCGGCGAGCAACGTCTCTTCTGTCGCGTCGGCGAGGGCGGCGGCTGCTTGCTGTGCCTCTTCGGCGGCGGCGAAAACCTCCTCGGCGGCAGTGAGGGCGGTTTCGGCTCCGCCCACGGCTTCGCGCGCCTGCGCAGTCTCGCCTTCTGCCCGCGACTGGCTTAGGCGGCTGTCGGCGAGGAACCGCTCTGCCGACTGGTGGCGGGCGGCAAGGCGGGCGGCGTCCTCGGTCGCCTCGCTCAGCGTCGCTTCGCCCTGCGCCAACGCAGACCCCGCCTCGCGTGCGGTCCCTGCGGTGGTGGCAAGACGCGCTTCGTGGCCCTCGTGCGCCCGGGCCAGCTGCGCCAGCTCCCAATCCAGCCGGGCCATCGTGTCCTGCGCATCGCGGTTCAGCCCGACCTCACGCTCGGTGTCGCGTGCGAGCTGGTCGAGGCGCGCGGTCAGCGAGCCGATGATCGCACGGGCGCGCGCCTCCTGATCGTTCAGCGCGTCGCGCTGCAGGATCAGGCGCTGCAGAATGGCCGCGGCGATGGCTTCCTCCTCGCGCAGGGGCGGCAGCCGGTCTTCTTCGGCCTCGCGCGCCCCTGCCGCCGTTCGTGCCGCGGCCTCTGCCTGCGACGACACGACCAGCCGCGCGCGAAGCAGCCCTTCGGCCTCCGCCCGCGCGTCTTCCGCCTCGCGCCAGCGCCGGTAGAGCAGAGCGCCTTCCGCCCGACGCAACTCCTCCCCGATTTCGCGGTAGCGAACGGCTTGTTTTGCCTGCCGCGTCAGCACACTCAGCTGCTGCGCGAGTTGTTCCAGCACGTCATCCACGCGGGTGAGGTTCACCTCGGTCCCCGACAGTTTCAACTCCGCCTCATGCCTGCGGGCATAAAGGCCGGAAATCCCCGCCGCCTCCTCCAGCACCCGCCGCCGCGCCTTGGGGCGGGCGTTGATCAGCTCGGATATCTGCCCCTGACGAACCAGCGCGGGGCTCGCCGACCCGGTCGAGGCATCGGCAAACAGCATCTGCACATCGCGCGCCCGCACCTCGCGCGTGTTGGCCTTGTAGGCCGAGCCTGCGTCCCGGGTGATCCGCCGCACGATCTCGATCTGGTCGGCATCATTGAAACCCGCAGGCGCCAGGCGTTCCCGGTTGTCGATCACCAGCGCCACTTCGGCGAAATGCCGCGCGCCCCGGGTGGCCGCACCATTGAAGATCACATCCTCCATCCCGCCGCCGCGCATGGCCGTGGGGCGGTTTTCACCCATCACCCACCGCAGTGCCTCCAGAAGGTTCGACTTGCCACAGCCGTTCGGCCCCACGACGCCCGTCAGACCGTCATGGATGATCAGCTCCGTCGGATCGACGAAGCTCTTGAAGCCGTTGAGCCTGAGCCGGTTGAACTGCAAGACGCGCCCTTTTGATTCCGCATCAAAGGCATATCGTCCGGGCTGAGGCACCCGAAGTCAACCGCGATACCCCACGATATGGCGGGTTCCTGCGCCTTATCCACAATATCTTGGCATCCCGAGCCGGTGTTGCGATCCCGATCACAAGAGGCGGCGCGACGGGGGCATGGCTTGAAAACCCCTCCCGCCTGGGGGATACTCGCGCAAAGGATGCGGGTTAACCCATCCGCGAGCGGTGAGGCGAAGTGATGATCACGCAACGGGCGCAGGCAATTTTGCTTGTTGCAGGTCTGGCCGTGCTGGGGGGCAGCGCGGGGGCCGGTCCGATCGAGACCGCCTGCAACCGCTCTGGCCGCGAAGCCGCAAACCGCAGCCTGTGCCGCTGCATCCAGAACGTGGCGGATCAGACGCTGAAGGGCCACGACCAGCGCCGCGCGGCCAAGCTCTTCGGCAACCCGGAACTGGCGCATAAGACCTGGATCTCGAAATCGCGGGCAGACGACACTTTCTGGGACCGGTATGAGGCGTTCAGCAATCAGGCGCAGAGCTTTTGTACGCAAGGCTAGCACGAGTGGCCCGGGCCCGGCCCGGGACGCGGGACAATGCGAATGAGGCAGCACGCAGCACCGTTCTTGTCAGCGAAACGCAGGCCCGTGCGCCCATAGGGTCAAGGACCAGCGCCGCCCCGCCGTGACAGGCGTTACCCTATGCAGCACGAAACTTGGGAACACCGCCGCCGTCCCCTGCTCCTTCGGCAACACGTGAACATTGCTGTCAGCCCGCAGCTCCAGCGCGCCGCCCGCATATTCGCCGGGCGATGACAGCTGCACCACCGCCGTAAGCTTGCGCCGCAACGCCAATGGCCCGGCGCCGATGTCGGAATGCCAGTCGAAATGGCCCTCCCTCTCGGCAATGTAATGGGCGATCTGCGCACTTTCGCCAAACTCGGACAGATCAAAGCCAAAACCGTCGCGATTGGCGCGGGCGACCAGGCCGACCATCCGGTCCATCGCCCAGGCCGCGCCCTCCAGATCGTCCAGCCAGACAAGCTCTGCCCGGCGGATCGCCGCCACCTGGTGCCCCCCGATCAGCCCGGCAGGCCTTGGCTCTGCGGCCTCGGCCAGCGCGCGCAGACGCAGGCAGTCCTCAGGCGTCAGGGCTTCGGGCAGGGTCATGGGGGCGAACATGGGGCACCTTTATCGGGACCGCCCGCAGTATGACCGGCGAGCAGCGGTTTGACGTTAATGAGAGGCGCCTTCGTTCATCGCGACACCTTCGAACGAG
>Ga0105047_10002909_pt1 | contig 30377 bp, 31 predicted proteins | sample MAT04_FD_78384 | JGI IMG/M metagenome (GOLD analysis project Ga0105047, IMG submission 78384) | Freshwater microbial communities from Lake Fryxell liftoff mats and glacier meltwater in Antarctica - MAT-04 (megahit assembly) | ecosystem: Environmental > Aquatic > Freshwater > Ice > Liftoff... | reverse complement strand
TGACGACGTGGCGGTACGTGTCTGGCGTGAGCGTGAGCGGCTCGATCTTGACGTGTGGCATTCAGCCCCGGAGCGTGGACTTCACATGCAATAGAATCATCTGCCTGTCGACGACTCGGCCCGCCCAAACGGTACGACCCACACGAACGGCGACCACACCGCGTACTACTCGACCTCGCTTCCCCAGCGCTTCCCGAGCGCATGCTCCACCTCGAGATGGTCGAGCACGCGCGCCACGACGAAATCCACGAGATCATCGATGCTGGCCGGCTTGTGGTAGAACCCCGGCGCCGCCGGAATGACCGTGGCACCAGCCCGCGTCACCTGCGTGAGATTCTCGAGATGAATCAGGGAGAGCGGCGTTTCCCGTGGAACCAGAATCAGCCGGCGTCGCTCCTTCAGGGCCACGTCGGCGGCGCGCTCCACCAGTGACCGTGACGTCCCATGGGCGATGGCACTCACGGTGCCCATGCTGCACGGACAGACCACCATCCCGCTCGACCGTGCCGATCCCGACGCGGGCGCGGCCCCCCGGTCATTGTCATCGAACACCCTGACACAGGCGTCGAAGGGCTCGGCACCAACCTGCGCTCGCAGCGTATGCAAGTCGGGGATGTCGCTTTCCGTGGACAGCAAGCGAAAGCCGTGGCTCGAGACGATCAGCCAGGTCGGCACCTGCAGTGTGACCAGTTGTTGCAAGAGACGCACGGCATACGGTGCGCCCGATGCGCCGGTAATCGCCAGAACAACAGGATGTCGCGCCGCCACCTGCGTCATGCGACTGATCCGGACGCGAGGAACCGCGCAAACGCGAACAGAGTGAGGAAGCCCAACGAGATGATGCCGTTCATCGTGAAGAACGCCGCGTCGAGCTTGGTGAGATCATCGGCTTTCACCATGCGATGCTCCCATACCAGCATGCCAGCCACGAACGCAACGCCTCCCCACAGCACTGCCTGCACCAGCGGCAGACCGATTCCCAGCGGGTGCGTGGACACGACCACCGACAGGCTCGTCACAGCGATCACGTGCAGCGCGCGGGAAAAACGAATCGCCTTCGGTACACCGATCGCCGACGGCATGCTGTGCAAGCCATTGGCGCGATCGAAGTCGGCGTCCTGCAGCGCGTACAGCATGTCGAAGCCGCCGCTCCAGCACACCACGGCCAGTGCGAGCACGCACAGGAACCACCAGGGGTCGCTCCACGCGCCCGTGACCGCCAGGTAGCCGCCCACGGGCGCAATGGACAGCCCGAGGCCGAGCCAGAGGTGCGAATAGCGCGTGAAGCGCTTCGTGTAGCTGTAGCCCAGCACCCAGAGCAACGCCACGGGCGACAGCACGAGACAGAGCGTATTCAACTGCCACGCGGCGACCACGAACAACACACTCGCCACCGCCACCGAGCCCTTGGCCTGCGACAGGGAGAGCGTGCCGGCCGGCAGTTCGCGCCTGGCCGTGCGCGGATTGATCGCATCGACATCACGGTCGACGATCCGATTGAAACCCATGCCCGCGAAACGCGCCGCCGTGAATGCCAGCAGCACCCAGCCGACCATCGCGATCGTGACCGGCGCCACGACGCTCGCACAGATCACACCCACCAACGCGAACGGCATGGCGAACACGGTGTGCGGCAGCTTCACGAAGTTGGCGAGACGCACCGGCAGCGACTCGCCGGTCATCAACTGTCCGTCGCGGGCGCCCTTCGGCGGCACGACTTCGCTCATGACTTGCCCATGGGTGGCAGGCCGAGCTTCGACCACTTCGCATCGACGGCGCGCTGGGTGGCCGCATCCATGGTGATCACTTTCGGCCACGCGCGCGTGAAGCCTTCTTCCGGCCATTTCCGCGTGGCGTCGATGCCCATCTTGCTGCCGTAGGTGAAGGCGCGGCTGGCATGATCGAGCACATCGACCGGCCCCATGGTAAATCGCACGTCACGCTGTGGATCCATGTTGTTGAGCGCCACCCACCACGCTTCGATGGGGTTGCGCACGTTCACTTCCTTGTCGACCACCACCAACACCTTGGCGAGCGACATGAGCCCCTGCCCCCACAACGCGTGCATCACCTTGTCGGCGTGGCCGGGATATTTCTTGTCGATGCTCACGAATACCAGATTGTGAAACCCGCCCTCGGCCGGCATGTGGTAATCCACCACCTCGGGCGTCGTGAGCTTGAGCAGCGGCAGAAAGATGCGTTCGGTGGCGTGGCCGAGATAGAAGTCTTCCATGGGAGGACGGCCGACGATCGTGGTGGAATACACCGCGTTCTTCCGCATGGTGACGGCCGTGACGTGCACCTTCGGATACAGGTCGGCTTCGGAGTAGAACCCGGTGTGGTCGCCGAACGGGCCCTCTACCACCAGTGATTCCGCGGGATCGATGTAGCCCTCGATCACGAACTCGGCGTCGGCCGGCACTTCGAGATCGCACGACACCGCCTTGGTCAGCTTCACCGGATCGCGACGCAGGAACCCGGCGAACAGGAACTCGTCGATGTTGGGCGGCAATGGTGCGCTGGCCGAAAACATGCTTGCGGGATCGGCGCCGACCACGATACACACGGGCATCTTCTCGCCGCGCTCGGCCATTTGCCGCATGTGTTCAGCGCCCGTCTTGTGACGCTGCCAGTGCATCGCCACCGACTTCTTGTCGAGCTGCTGCACACGATACATGCCGACGTTGCGGATCCCCCTCACGGGATCCTTGCTGATCACAGCCGTCATGGTCAGGAACGGGCCACCGTCTTCCGGCCAGCAGTGCAGCACGGGGATTCTGTCGAGATCGATCTCGTCTCCCTGCCATACGATGTCCTGACACGACGGCGTGCCACTCTTCGTGCGCGGCGGAAACTTCGACACCTCCAGCAGGCGGGGCAGCAACGAGAGCTTGCCCAGAAAGCCGTCGGGCACCTTGAGGTCCATGAGCGCCGTGATGCGATCGCCGATGGCGTCGAGATCGTCCACCCCGAGCGCCATCGCCATGCGTCGCATGGAGCCGAACAGATTGATGGCCACCGGATACTGCGAGCGCGTGCCATCGCGCAGGATCGGATGCTCGAACAACAGCGCCTTACCGCCGCCCGGCATCTTGGACACGCGGTCGGCGATCTCGGTGATCTCGAGATGCACCTTCACCGGTTCGGTGATACGATGCAGTTCGCCAGCGCGATCGATGGCGGCGATGAAGTCGGAAAGCGTGTCGAGGGACATCAGCGTTTTACCAGTCGGTACGTCATGTCGTTCCTTACGCCGTCCCGACGTGAATCGCGGCAATGCCGAAGGTGAGCCGCTCCCACGAGACCGTGGTGAAGCCCGCGCGGCGCATGTGGCCGGCGAGCGTCTCCTCGGTTGGAAAATGCGAGACGGACATCGGCAGATACGTGTACGCGCTGCGATGGCCGCTCACGAGGCGCCCCACGAACGGCAGGACATGATGAAAATACAAGTGATAGAAGCTGCGCACGATCGCCAACGGCGGCGTCGAGAACTCGAGAATCACGAAGCGGGCACCTGGTTTGAGCACGCGGTGGACTTCGCAAAGCCCGGCATCGAGATCCGCCACGTTTCGGATGCCGAAGGCGACGATCGCACCATCGAGAGATGCGCCGGCAAACGGCAGCGCCAGCGCATCGGCACCTACGGGGGCCAGCACGTCACGTGGGGCCTTGCCGTGTCCGTACCGAAGCATGGGAACGGCGAAATCGGCGCCGGCCACGAAACCGGTGAACCCCGTCTGCTTCACCAGCGCGGCGCCGACATCGAGCGTTCCGGCGCAGAGATCGAGGTAGCTCCCGGCCGGTCGATGGGACCACTGGAGCGCGCGCAGCGCTTTCCGCCGCCAGCCCTTATCGATGTTCATCGACAGGACGTGATTGAGCAGGTCATAGCGCGGCGCGATGTCCGAAAACATCTGCTGCACGTACTCGCGCTTCCCTTCCCCACGGGCGGCCTGCTCGGCCCGACCGGTGGATTCAGCGCGTTCGGGGGCCTCGTTGGGAGGCTGGACGACTGGCATTCGGGAAACATCGACAGGCGGGGGAGTGCGAGCAAGCGCACGCCCATGCTAGGTTATGCGATCCAATGCAGACTCTTGACGAGTTGGGAACACTTCCCGATGCCGATGTCGTTCGCCTGGCGCAGCAGGGCCGTGAGCTCGCCTTTCGCGAGCTGGTGCGCCGCTACGAACGGCCGGTGTTTTCGCTCGTCTTCCGCATGGTCCGCGACCGGGAGACGGCCGAAGACCTCGCGCAGGATGCGTTCATCAAAGTCCTGAACCACATCGACAAGTACAGCCCGGAGTTCAAGTTCTCGAGCTGGCTGTTCAAGATCGCGAACAACGTAGCCATCGATCACCTGCGGCGGCGTCGGCTGGACACGATCAGCATCGACGGCTCCCCGCACGCCTCCACGGCCAGTGAGGTCGAGGCCACGACCCTCAATTTGGAGGCCGAGCAGGAGAACGCCCTCGACGAACTCGAGGCGAAGGAGCTGGGCTCGGCCATCGAACGGGCCATCGCCCAGCTGCGCCCGGAGTATCGGGCGTGCATCATGCTGCGTCATGTGGAAGGCCGTGCCTACGAGGAAATTGCCGCCACACTCGACCTTCCCTTGGGCACGGTCAAGACCTACATCCATCGGGCCCGTCACGAGCTCCGCAAGGCGCTCGAGGGGCTCCGAGACTGATGGACCGATTCGTAAAGCGATCGTCGCAAAGATTGCTGAAACCCTGTGAAACCTGACGACGGGCAGGCGCGTAATTCCCCGTGGAGGCCACCAATGCATGACAAACACCTGAGATCAGACGAAATCGAGCTCCTGCTGGACGGGGAGGAAGGCTTCGGCGTCGCTCCCCTGAGAGCGCACGTCAAATCGTGCATTCCGTGCCGTCTTGAGCTGGACAGTGCCAGGGAGCTCATGGTGGCCCTCGAGGCTCTCCCCGACTTCGCTCCGTCCGTGAACTTCTCCGATCGGGTCATGTCGCAGGTGCAAGTGTTCGAGCCGTGGCACGCCGCCGCCACGCGTACCGTCGTACAGTACCTCCCCGCCACACGACCGGCCCGGATGGCAGCCGGTATCGGCGCGGCGATCACGGCGGGACTCGCGACCGCCGGTGTCACCTGGGTGGTGGCGCGCGCCGATATGGCGTTCATTCTCACGCAGCTTGGCGCCGAAGGGGTGCGCGACCAGATCGTCGCCGCCTCCAGCGACGTGGCGTCTACGGTGCTCGGCCAGCCGGGCATCGCCGCCATGCAGAGCGGCTCGCCGGAAATGGCGGCCATCGCCGCCGGAGGATTTGTGGCGATCGTCGGGATGGGCGTCGTGGGGCTGCGCGCCCTCGCCACCGCCTCGCGTCGCGCGCGCTGAGGTCATCGCATGCTCACGGCAACCACCAACCTGCTCGCGGTCGCCGGTGTATTCGGCATCGGCCTCATCATCGGCCTCGTGGTACTCGTGACCGCCGAAGAGGCGCTCACCGCCGTCGCCAAAACCGCCGCGCGCGATATCTCGGGGAGCTTCTGGGTGGGGCTGCTCTGGCAGCTGCTGGCGGTGCCCCTGCTCGTGGTGCTGCTCGTGGCATGCGCCATCACGATCATCGGCATTCTGGCGATCCCCATCGCCGCGCTGGCGTGGGCTCTGGCGTATGCCGGTGCCTTTACGTTGGGTGTTCTGGCAGTGGCACTCGTGATTGGTCGGGCACTGGCTGGGCGCGGCGCGAACAGCAGCGAGCGTGGCGCGGCATTGCGCGGCCTCACCGTAGGTCTGACTACGCTCAGTCTGATCTGGTTCGGCGCGGCGATTGCCGCGAAGGTACCCGTGGCCGGTGCCATTGCTCGGCTCATCGCCGTGGCCTTCACCTGGGCGGTGGCCACGGTCGGCCTTGGGGCGGTGGTGAAGTCTCGCCTTGGGGTGGCGCAGCTCTCGGTGCGCTTTGGCGGCTCGCGCTTCGGCGCGTCGGGCTTTGCCTCGCGTTGGGGCGCGGCGTCAACCACAACGACCACTGAAGTGGCCGCACCGGGCTGGCAGACGCCAACGCCTGTGCAAGGTGTGGTGGCCGCCCGTCGACCGGTGAGCACCGATACCGGCACCGGGAGCGGCGCCGAATTGTAAACGGTGCAGCCATGGGCATTCCCGTGGCTATTGTTCGGTATGGTTGAACTCACAGACGTCACCACGCGGCTGGACCTGACTGCGACATGGGTCGGCATTACGGCCCTCGTCGTGTTCGTGCTGGCCTACGCCCTCGTGATCGGCGAAGAGTTCCTGCACCTGCGCAAGTCCAAGCCGGTGCTGGTTGCCGCTGGTGTCATCTGGGCGTTGATCGGCTGGCGCTACGCCAATGCCGCCGACGCGGCAACCGACCCGCAGGCCAAGCTCGCGCTCACGCAGTTTGCCGAGGAGATGGTTCGGCACAACCTGCTCGAGTTTGCCGAGCTGTTCTTGTTTTTGCTGGCGGCGATGACGTACATCAATTCGATGGAAGAACGCGGCGTCTTCGACGCGCTCCGTTCATGGATGGTCTCTCGCGGCTTTAGTTTGCGCCGCCTGTTCTGGATCACCGGTGCGCTCGCGTTTTGTATCTCGCCCATCGCCGACAATCTCACCACGGCACTGCTGATGGGCACCGTGGTACTGAGCGTCGGTGTAGGGAACCCGCGCTTCGTGATCGTGTCGCTGATCAATATCGTGGTGGCCGCGAATGCGGGCGGGGCCTTCTCGCCGTTCGGTGACATCACCACGCTGATGGTGTGGCAGAAGGGCATCATTCCTTTCTCGGGGTTCTTTGCGCTGTTCCTGCCTTCGCTCGTGAACTGGCTGGTCCCGGCGGCCATCATGAGTACGGCCGTCGGTGCCGGCCGTCCCGCGCCGATCACCGAGCAGATGCGGCTGCAGCCCGGCGCCTTCGTGATCGTCGGGCTGTTCCTGCTTACCATCGTGGCCACGGTGAGCGCGCATCAGTTCCTGCACCTGCCGCCAGTACTCGGGATGATGACCGGTCTCGGTGTGCTCAAGGTGTACGGCTGGACGCTGCAACGCTCCGCGATTCGCCAATCGGCGCGACGTGCGGAGCGGCACAGTGTGGACTCGGACAACCCGTTCGAGGTGGTGTCACACGCAGGAGCCGAGCGCGAGCCGTTCGACGTGTTCAAGCATCTCGAGCGGGCGGAGTGGGATACGCTGATGTTCTTCTATGGCGTGATTCTCTGCGTCGGCGGACTCGGCGCGATCGGCTATCTCGAAGCCATCTCTCACGTGGCGTACGGTGGCTTCGGTGCCACCAAGGCGAACGTCGCCGTCGGACTGCTGTCGGCCGTCATCGACAACATCCCGGTGATGTTCGCCGTGTTGTCGATGCAACCGCCTATGGATGTGGGTCAGTGGCTGTTGGTGACGCTCACTGCCGGCGTAGGCGGCTCGTTGCTATCGATCGGCAGTGCGGCGGGCGTAGCGCTGATGGGACAGGCCCGCGGCACGTACACGTTTATGGCGCATCTCAAATGGAGCTGGGCGATCGCCCTCGGCTATGTGGCGAGTATCTGGGTGCACTTCCTGATCAACGGCGCGCTGTTTACCGGCGTCGCCATCCGATAGATCAGCGCAACGGATTTTCGTAGCGCAACCCGCGAAAGCGCATGAAGTCACCGTCGGCGCTGTGCAGCGTGGCACCGCGCTCGATGCAGAGTGCCGCGAGATGCGCGTCGGTGGTGAGGTTGCCGCCGCGGCCGGCTTCGGCAAGTAGCCTGCGCATGATGCTCCAATGCTGCGCACCGGGTTCAATCGAACTCACTACCGGTTGTGCAAACCATTCGTCGACATTTTCGAGGACATCGACCAATGCGATCGGCGAAGGGAAAATTCGCGGATTGGTGGAAATGCGAACGACTCCGACGACCGTGCTCCACGCAAGCCCAACGGGCTCGTCGCCGTTGAGCAGTTTACGCCACCAATCGCCCGCGCGATCGCACTGCGGACTGTCTCGGTTGAGCGTGTGCACCAGCAGGTTGACGTCCGGTACGATCACCTCATCGCCCCTCGTTCATCTTACGGATGACTTCCTCATCCTCAAGGTCGTCCGCGATCCAGCGCGCCTTCACGAGGTCGTAGCCCTCACGAACGGCGCCCATACTGTACGATCGCGTCTTGTACTCTCTCTCTGGTGCGGCTGGAGCGTCGTCGAGCCCACGCAGAATCACGCGATGCAGCAGCGCCTTGAACGGCACCCCTTCGCGGTGCGCCGTGTCGCGCAAACGCTGGAGCAGCGCCGTGTCTAAATCGATAGTCGTCCGCATACTCTGATGCTAACGCATTGTTGATGTGATGTCAACGCATCATCGCTGCGAGCTCTACCGGCTGGCCGCGGGACAGGCGCAGGCGTGCCGCCGCGTGGCCGTCGCGAACCGCGATCTCGACGAAGCCACTGGAACCCACGAGGGCGATGAGTTCACCGGGCGCCGCCTCACCGTACGTGCGCACGAGGCGCACCTCGTGGCCGCCCACCTGCACTGCCACGCCGTCGCGCGCCGCGAGGTTCGTAATCGCGTTGCCGAAGCGATCGATCGTCAGGATCTCGCCGTGCAGCGTACCATCGGGAGTACGTCGCGGCTGTGGCGTACGAAGCCGAACGGGCTCGGTGAACGATTCGCCGAGCATCTCCAGCGAGGCACCGCGCGCCAACAACGCGGCGGCCGGTGCGAAGATGTCACGCCCATGGAATGTGGGCGACGCCTTCGCATCGACGGTGAGCGAGACCACGCGCGCATCGAGCGCGAACAGCGCCGGCGACAACACCCCGTTGTCGGGCCCTACGAGAAACCGTCCTTCGCTGCACACGGCGATCGCCGCGCGCGACGTACCGACACCGGGATCGACAATCGCGACGTGCACCGTGCCCACGGGAAAGCGACGCCAGTATCGCGCGAGCGTGAGCCGCGCGAACGCGACATCCTGGGCCGGCACGTCGTGCGTGAGATCGAGTAGTGGGATGCCCTGAGCCAGCGTGGTCAGGACCCCCTTCATTTCGGCGACGTAGCCGTCGGCGGTGCCGAAGTCGGTGAGCAGTGTGATAGCGGGAGCGATCATGCCCTAACGTGCGTCAGACCTGCACGCGCCGCCACCGTCCACTGCCCCACAGCACCGCCATCAACAGTCCGCGTGCCGCGGCGGTGAGCGCGAGCGTCCACCAGAGGCCGCCGGTGCCCCACTGCGCCGCCGCCCAGGCGCCGAGTGGCAGCCGCAACACGGTGATCGTGCTCGAGCCGATCATCGGCCACAGCGTCCACCCGGCCCCACCCATCGCGCTTTCCAACACGACCTCAGCGCCCAGGAACATCTGCGAGAACGCCGCAATGCGCAGATAGCGCGCCGCCTCCGCGATCACCGCCGGGTCGGTGGAGAATATCGACGCGAACTGTTCGGCGAAGAAGAACGACGCACCCGCCATGAACGCGCCGACGACACTCACGATGCCGGTGGCGGTCCAGCCTGCGCGCGACGCGCGATCGAGGTCTCCCGCACCAATGCTCTGTCCCACGATGGCGGCGACGGCGGCACCCATGCCCACCGACACGACGTACACCACGCTCTCGATTCGAAAGCCCAGACCGAGTGCGGCCAGCGCCGGTGTGCCGAATTGCGTGGTGATCCGCGTGAGCAGCACGTAAATCGCGCTGAAGGCGACGCCAGTGAGCGCCGCCGGCGCGCCGACACGCGCGATGCTCGCGATCACATCCCATCGTGGTGCCGCCCATTGCAGCATGGCGCGGCGCTGCAAAATGATCACACCGGCGATGCAGCCCAGCCCACGCGGCACTAACGTCGCGAGCGCCGCACCGCGAATGCCGAAGGCGGGCACGGGACCGAATCCGCGAATCAGAATAGGGTCGAGAACCAGCCCGAGCATCGTGGTGACGGCGAGAATATAGAGCGGTGTGCGCGTGTCACCCTTGGCGCGAAACGCGGCATCGACGGCAAAAAAGCCGAAGATGAGCGGCATGCCAAGCAGATAGGTGCCGAGGTAGTCACGACCGATGGCACTGACGTCGGCGCTCGTGTTCATCACGGCGAAGAGCCAGTGCAGCACGAACGGTGTAGCGAGCGCGATCGCACCGCCCAGCAGGAGCGCAAGGACGAACCCCTCGCTGATCGTGCGCGCCGCTTCCGAGGGGCGACGTTCGCCGTGGCGACGCGCGGCGATGGCGTCGAGGCCGATGCTGACCATCTCGCCGATGGAGATCACGAGCCAGATCCAGAAGATCGAGCTCGTCGCCGCTGCGAGCGCCTCGGGGCCGAGCGTCCGCCCGATCCAGTACGTGTCCACGTTGTGAAACGTGGTCATGAGCAGATTGGCCACTACGGCCGGCAACGCCACGCGCCGAATCGTGCGGGCTAACGGCTCACCGACGAGTGCACCGCGTGGGGCGTCGGCTTCAGGCGCCGTAGATGCTGACAAGGCGCTCCACGACCCGGTGGGCAATCGCGTCCAATTCCTTCGCGGCGCGCGACGTCGGCTCGGCGTCGACGATCGGACGACCGGTGTCTCCGCCTTCTTGAATGCGCGGATCGAGTGGCACCTGTCCGATGAGCGGCAGGTTGCACTCTTCAGCCAAGCGCGCGCCACCGCCCGTACCGAACACGGCGATCGGCTTGCCCGTCTCCGGGTTCTCGAAGTACGACATGTTCTCGACGATACCGAGCACGGGTACGGCGGTGCGCTCGAACATCTTCACGCCGCGCAGGGCGTCCCCAACGGACACCTGCTGCGGCGTGGTCACGATCACGGCACCATGCACCTGCGTGGCCTGCACGAGCGACAGCTGTGCATCACCGGTGCCCGGCGGCATGTCGACCAGGAAGTAGTCGAGCTGCCCCCACGCCACGTCCTTGAGGAACTGCGTGAGGATCTTCATCACGATCGGGCCGCGCCAGATCGCCGGCTGTTCTTTTTCGATCAGGAAGCCGATCGACATGACCTTGATGCCGTAGGCCTCGAGCGGGATGATCTTCTCGTCGACGACCGAGGGGGCCGCATCGACGCCCAGCATGAGCGGCAAGTTGGGACCGTAGATATCGGCGTCCATGATGCCGACGCGCTTGCCCATCTTGGCGAGCGCGACGGCAATGTTCACGGCCACGGTGCTCTTGCCCACGCCGCCCTTGCCCGACGACACGGCGATGATGCGGCCGAGCTGCGGGTAGGCGACGGGATCGGGGACCTTGGGCGGCGCCTTGGGAGCGGCGTCCATGACGGGGAGGGCGCGTCCCATCCCGCTGGCGGCAGTTCCTCTGGCGGGTGCTGGCGGCTGAGTCATCGGCGACGACGCTGACATCGGCGCTCGTCGCGCCGGCGTGGGTTCGGTTTGAGCGGGATCGCGCACGTCGACTCGGACATCGGTGACGCCGGCGAGTGCCTCGATGGCTTGTCGGACGTCGCGTACGAGGGTCGCGTCGTCGTTGGCGGAGAGCAAGAGCGTCAGGCGCACCTTGCCGTCGACCGTGGTGGCGATATCCCGTACCATGTCGGCGGCCATGACATCGGCGCCGGTGCGGGGGTTGCGGACTGCGGCGAGGGCGCCGGTGATCCGCTCCATGAGAGGCTGCATCGGAGAGTCGGGTTGTCGGAAGTACTGCGTTCTGAAAGCTAGGCGTCTGCGCGGGGCACTCCAAGCGCGGGATGACGTTCTGGCGGTGGAATGGCCCTGGTTGCAGCAATCGGGTGACAGTGGGCTGACGGCAGGGTGGTATGATGGCTCCGTCGCGCGGATCCGGGCCGCCGCGACCGGTGCGACGCACTCCGCGGCGCGCCACTTCACGGATAGATCCCGAGGTTTGTGATGACGATGACTATTCCCCGCGCCGCATTCGGCGTGTTTGCGTTCCTGTTCACGGTGGCCACGGTCGATGCGTCACGCGCGATGGCGCAGACCACCACGATTACGCCGACCGTGTGTGGCGTGGGCGCGATTGCGGCGTGCGGCAGCGAAGAGATCAGGAAGTGCCAGACTTCCTGGAGCTTCAATATCAATGTGCTCATGCAGAGCGGCGGCGTCTCCTTCACGAGCACGAACTGCGTCTCCTCCGGCTACCGGACGTTGTACAAGGACAAACAAACGTCGACGGGCGGCACCGGGTCGTCGTCCGGCACCTGCGGCGGCAGCACCGGTAGCGGGCTTCACGGCATGCGTGGTTCGGGTGACGACGAGGAAACCCCCGAACTCTGCGAGGGCTGATGTCACGCACCCCGAGCCTCTGGCATTGGGTGCTCGCGGGGTTAGCCCTATCGCTCGCCGGCGTCGCCTTCGACGCCGTGCGGGTGGTACCTCCGCGCACGCTAGTCAGCGCGATTCAGCCGTTCCTCACACCGCCGTCAACGCGCTCGAACCGACCCGCGGCCGTGCAGGCGGCTGTCCTGCTGCAGCTCCGCGACTGCTCCGGCAATCTGCGCATGCTACACGTACTGCATCGCGGCCGACTGCGGGAGCAAATCCACTTGGCCGTCATCTGGTACGTTGGTCCGGCCAGTGATTCATTGGCCATTCGTTCCGAGCTCCCGGCATGGACGACGGCGATACCACTACGTCCGGCATCGGCGGCGGTCGTCCGGCAATTCGCCGAGCTCGGTCACACCACGACGCCGGCGCTGCTCGTGCTCGATCAGGAGGGGCGGGTGCGTTTTACCACGCAGAGTCCGCGTTCGTCACGCGAGGTCGCGGGCCTGCGTCGCATTGTCGAAGGACTCACCTGGATCGAGGAGCTATAAATGCGCGATGTCCGTCGAGTTTTTCAGGACCTGCTGAGCACACGCGCGCTGGTGATCGTGATCGCTGGGCTGTGTCAGCCCGCGTTTGCGCTCGAGGCGCAGGCACGGCCCACCGTGCGCCGATTTCGCACCGATTCGTTCTATATTCGCGAGTGGATTCGCGGTGGAGCGAAAGAGCCTGACGTGTTCGTCGAACCACGTGAGATCGCCGTAACGCAGAATGCGGTGATCGTGCTCGATGCCGGTACGCGAGAAGTCCATGCGCTCGATCTGCGGAATGGATCGAAGCGATTTCTGCTCAAGGCGAGTGGCGAGGGGCCGGGAGAGTTCAAGCGTCCCACGCACATCGCGACTACTGCGCATCTGGTCGGGGTGCTCGATCAGGCCACGAGCCGGATCACCGTGTACTCGGACTCCGGACGGTATCTCTGGACCACCTCCGTTCCCGACGGCCCGAGCGTCGAGGCGATGTGCATGCTGCCGCGCGGACTGGTGCGCGTGAAGTATCTCGGGGCCGTGAGCGCGTTGGCCACGATCGACAGCACTGGCCGCGTACTCTCGCGAAGCTCCCTGCCGGTGTCACCGGAGTTGCAGAAGGCGCCCACCTTCGCGAACTCCGCGTTCATCGCCGACGGCTGTGCAGACGGCGTCATGACCATCGCCCCAAGCTTCGGTGCATCGTGGTACCGTGTCACGACGAGCGGTGTGACCACGCGATTCGCCTATGTCGAGGCTGGCCGCGATGCGGTCGTTTCGCAGCGGCAACTGACACTTGATCGGACGCGCGCGGCAACGGCGGAGCGGATCATCCAAGCCACCGGCGTGAACGCCATCGCGCGCGGTGCCATGCAGCGCGGCGACACGATCATCGTCGAGGCCGGCGCCACGAATCGACTGCCGTACGAGCTGCTCGACTACTACCGAGCCAGCGACGGCGCGTACCTGTACTCGCGACACCTGCCGTTCACGCCATCAGCGCTCGCCATCACACCGGACGGACAGCTCCTGGCCGCCGTCATCGGCAACGAAACGTCATCCATTGTCCAACTCTCCACCACCACCCTCACGCCGCGCGAGATCGCCAAACTGAAACCGCGCAAATAGTCCGCGGTGTGGCCAGGTATCGCGAGGCTACGCCGCCGTCGCCCCGCCCGTCAGATACGCGCGCGCGTCGGCCACCACCTGGTCTTGCACCTCCGCCAGATTGCCGGTGAGCAACGCGCCCGACGCCTTCGCATGTCCGCCACCGCCGTACCGTCGCGCGAACTGCTGAACGTCCACCGAACCGCTGCTGCGGAAGGACACTTTCACTTTGCCGTGACCGAGGTCGCGGAAGAACATCGCCATCCGTGTACCGGTGATCGACCGCGGGTGCTCCACGATCCCGTCGAGCTCTTCGCTGCTGATGTCGAAGCGCTCCATCGCGCCGGCGGCCACCGAGATGTACGACAACCCGATTTCGGGGTCGGCGTGCAACGTGGCCAACGCCTCGCGCAGCAGCTGCAGGCGGCCTACGCTCACCTGCGCATAGATGCGCCGGTACATCTCTTCGGGATTCACACCGGCCGCGAGCAAGGCGGCCGCTATGGCGTGTGCCCGCGGCGATGTATTACTGAAACGAAAGCTGCCGGTGTCCGTCAGGATTGCCGCGTACAGCGACTGCGCCACGGCCGGCGTGACGTCGAGCCCCAGCGTCATCGCGATATCGAACACCAGCTCGCCGGTGGCGCAGGCAGCGGTGTCGGCCACTGCGATGTGGCCGATCGGTTCATCGCCGGCCACATGGTGATCGATCACCGAAATCGGCACCGCGAGCGTGCGCACGGTGTCGGCCAACTGCCCCAGCCGGCGGATATCGTTGATGTCGAGCACGATCAGTGCGTCGATGTCGACGAGCGCAGCGGCGCCACGCGCGCTGGCTTCCTCGATGTCATCACCGAGCAGGAAGTTGAACATCGCCGGCCACGGCGTGGGATTCACGATGCGCGCATGGATCCCTCGCTGCGCCAGTAGGCGAGCCAACGCCGTCTCTGAACCACAGCCGTCGCCATCGGAGTTGATATGTGTCGAGAGCGCCACCGTCATACCGGGTCGCAGCGTCGCGAACCAGCGCTCGATCGAATCGCGACGTAGCGTCGACGCCGTCAGCACGCCATCGCTCATTTGGCGGCGCTGCCTTTGTCCTGCTTGCCGATCTTCGAGTTACCCATGCCGTACACGAAGTAGACCGTCATACCGATCGCGGTCCAGACACCGAGCAGCGTCCACGTGAGCTTGGGCAGCTGGTACATCATATACAGGGTTGCCCCCGCACCCATGATCGGCACGAACGGCACCCACGGCGTACGGAACGGACGATCGAGTTCCGGCGAACGCTTGCGCAGCACAAGAATGCCGATGCACACCGTGGCAAACGCCGCCAGGGTACCACCGGACACGAGCTCGCCGAGCAGTCCGAGCGGGAAGAAGCCCGCAATGACGATCGCGATGCTGCCGACGATCCAGGTGGACGCCGCCGGCGTCTGATACTTGGGATGCACCTTGGCGAAAATCCTGGGCAGCAGCCCGTCACGCGACATCGTGTAAAAAATGCGCGGCTGGCCCATCAGCATCACTAGCACGACCGACGACAAGCCGGCCACCGCGCCGATGTTCACCAGGAACTCGAGCCACTTGAGCTGCGGAACCGCTTCGAGCGCGGCCGACACGGGGTGCGCCACGCCAAGCGACTGGTACGGGGCGAGACCGGTCATGACCAACGACATCAGGATATACAGCACCGTGCAAATCAGCAGTGAGGCGATCATGCCGATCGGGAGGTCACGCTGTGGATTCTTGGCTTCCTGCGCGGCGGTGGACACGGCATCGAAGCCGATGTACGAGAAGAACACGACCGGTGCGGCGCGCAACACGCCGGACACACCGTACTTCGTGCTCCCATCGGCGTTCGTCACCATCTCCGGGATGAACGGATGCCAGTTGTCGGTATTGATGTAAAAGAAGCCAAAGCCGATCACCAACAAAACGATCGTCATCTTGATCGTGACGACGATGTTGTTGAACGTGGCCGACTCCTGCACGCCGCGCACGAGCAACATGGTGAGCGCGAGAATGAGCAGGATCGCCGGCAGGTTGATCAGGCCGTTCACCACCTCGCCACCCCCCGCCGTACAGGCGTCGCGAGTGGCAAAGGCAGCCTTGGTCACCGCATCGATGAACACGGCACCGGTGTTGGCGTCCACGCACGTAAACGCGCGGACCACCTGATGCCCGTTCTCCACGGTGAGCGGGGCCGAGGCGAACGCTGCCGGCAGATGAACCCCGACACTGCTCAACATCGCGCTGAAATATCCCGACCAGCCCACCGCCACTGTGGCCGCGGCGAACAGATACTCGAGCACCAGATTCCAGCCGATGAACCACGCCACGCCCTCACCCATCGTGGCGTAGCTGTATGTGTACGCTGAGCCGGCGATTGGAATCATCGACGCAAACTCGGCGTAGCAGAGCCCGGCAAAGAGACAGGCGAGGCCGGCCAGTACGAAGGACAGCGACACGCCGGGCCCGGCGAAATTGGCCGCCGCGGTACCCGTGAGCACGAAGATTCCGGCGCCGATAATGGCCCCGATTCCGAGCATGGTCAGGTTGAGCGCGCCAAGCGTGCGTTTGAGGCCGCCCTCAGAGCTCGCGGCCTCGGCGCGCAGCGCCGTGATCGACTTCTTGGACCAGATTCCCATCGTTCGGGGGGTTGGGACAGGGTAGGGTGGCACGAGGCTGCCGATGACGGACAACCGCGCCGGACGGGAAGCCGAAACGAAAGTCGACGCTTAAAGCGAGTAGTTCGGCGCTTCGCGGGTAATGGTAACGTCGTGCGGGTGCGATTCGCGCAACCCGGCCGTCGTGATGCGCACAAACTCGGAGTCGGTGCGCAACTGCTCGATGGTGCCGCAGCCGACATAGCCCATACCACTGCGCAGGCCACCGATCATCTGGAAGATCACATCACCCACGGCGCCCTTGTACGGAACGCGTCCTTCAATGCCTTCCGGCACAAGCTTCTTGGGCGACATCTCGCCGTCCTGGAAGTAGCGGTCGGCCGATCCATCCTGCATCGCCGACAGCGAGCCCATACCGCGGATCATCTTGAAGCGGCGGCCTTCCAGCAGGAACGACTCACCCGGGCTCTCCTCGGTACCGGCCAGCATGGAGCCCATCATCACACTCGAGGCACCAGCGGCCAGCGCCTTCACGATGTCACCCGAGTACTTCACGCCACCGTCGGCGATCACGGGCACATCCCCCGCGCCTTCGACGGCGTCCAAGACGGCGGTCAGCTGCGGGACGCCGACACCGGTCACCACGCGCGTGGTGCAGATCGAGCCCGGGCCGACGCCGACCTTCACGGCATCGACACCGCGCTCCACCAGCGCCGCGGCGCCGGCGCGCGTGGCGACATTGCCTGCCACCAGCTGCACCTCAGGGAACGCTTCGCGCACCTTGGCGGTGGCCTGCAACACGCCTTCACTGTGCCCGTGCGCCGTGTCGATGATCAACACATCGACCCCCGCTTGAATCAGGGCACGGGCGCGATCGAGATAATCACCGCCGGCACCGAGTGCCGCGGCCACGCGCAGCCGGCCGTGGATGTCCTTGTTGGCGTCGGGGAACTGGCGACGCTTATGGATGTCCTTCACCGTGATCAATCCCTTGAGCACCCCGTGCTCGTCGACCACCGGCAGCTTCTCGATACGGTGCTTGCCGAGAATGCTCTCCGCTTCGTCGAGCGTGGTGCCAACGGGGGCGATCACGAGATCGTCCGACGTCATCACCTCGCGAAGCGGGCGATCGAGGTCCCGCTCGAACTGCAGGTCGCGATTGGTGAGAATGCCGACCAGCAAACCGCTGGGGTCGACGATCGGCACACCCGAAATCTTGAAGCGCATCATCAGCGCCACGGCTTCACGCAGCGACGCGGTAGGCGAGAGCGTAATCGGGTTCAGGATCATGCCGCTTTCGCTACGCTTGACACGATCCACTTCGGCCGCCTGGCGATCGATCGACATGTTCTTGTGCAGCACGCCGATGGCGCCGAATCGTGCCATGGCGATGGCCATCTCACTTTCGGTGACGGTATCCATCGCGGCCGACGCGAGGGGCACGTTCAACGTGATGCCGCGCGTGAAGCGCGAGACGATGCTGACTTCCCGGGGATGCGTCAACGAATGACGTGGGGCGAGGAGCACATCGTCGAACGTCAGCGCGAGATCCTCGCGCACGCGCGAAGGAGATCGCGCGCCTTGGTAGGCGCTGCCGGTCTGGGAACGCGAAAGCCCGCTCGCCGACGTGGAGTCGGCTGCGGGCTGTTGCTGCTGCGTGGGGTGGACTGTCGTCGAGGGTGCCATCTTGAAAAGTAGACGGCCTCTGCGGCGCTGTCCAGCGGTCAGCGACCGGCCATTTTTCGAAGGCGCCGACGCAGCCCGACCGGGAGAAAGAAGCCGGCGGCGCTGGCGAGGCGAGCGAGGTTCACGTCTTCAAGTTCGTCCGGATCCCCGCGCCAGTGGTCCATCAGTACGCTGCGGCCAGCATTGGCGACCAAGCGTTGCAGCGCGGTGATCAGCAGAAACAGGTCATCCACCTCGCCCAGGAACGGGATCACATCCGGAATAAAGTCGATCGGCGACACCAGATACACGCCGGCCGCCAGCACCAGCAAACGGTCGAACCGGGAGACCCGACTGTCGCCGACCAGCCCGACCAGCAGGCGCAGATACGACGGAATCTGCCGAATCGCACGCAACACCGAGCGTTTCACGCCCGTCCGCGGACGGGCCGGCTCGAAGTCATCGTCGATCGGCCGGCGGCGAGACCGGCGCGGTGCGTCCTCATCCGCACGCGATGTGTCCACCCGGGGCGCGTCCTTCCGTCCACGCCCCGTGAACAGCCCGCGCTGCGGACGCCCGGCTCGGCGGTCCGCCTCGCGCTCGCGCGCCAGTTTGTCGAAACGGCGCTCCCCCTCGCGCTCGCCGTCTGGCAACGGTTCCGGCGGCAAATCCTCTTGGCGGTTCATGGTCATGCGTTCCCTCGAATCAACAGGTTCTGGCCGCCGCGCGCCGTTTAAGCGCTATGCGGCGGCACTCGGCGGAATGGGTGGCACGACCGGGGGTGCAGGTTGCGTGCCCAACGTCGTTCCCGGTGAAGTCGTGGTGCTCGACGGGGCTGGTGGCGGCGCACCCACCTGATCGGCCGCCGTCTTGGCCGCGTTGACCACGTCGCCGGCCACGGTCATCGTGGTCTGGGCGACGCCATTGAGTACGCCCATCGCCTTGTTCAGGAAGCCCATCGTTTCGGACACCGTGCTCACCGCCACACCGCCGGCTCGCAGCTTGTCCTCGACACCCTCGGCGAAACGCGTGAACACGTTCGCTGCGGGGGCTGATTTTTCGGCGTACTTGGACTCCAAAAACTCGACATAGTCGAGGATCTGATACAGCCGCTCGTCGGAAAGCGTGTCGAGTTTGCGATTGATACGATCGCGGACGTACGGGTTCATCGAACCTCCGGCGTCTTGCGGACGCGCATGCGGGCGGGACAGGACAGCTGACCTGCCCTACGGCTCAGCCGCGCCAGCGTTTCCGTTCACCGCGCGCGTCAATATGGCAATATGGCGTCGCGAAGCGCCGGCTGCTGTACACACCGAGCCCGCCGGCCAGTTCGGGGTGCAACCGCTCCACCCAATCAACGGCCTGCTCGACGCGATATGCATCGAAAATCGTGAGCTTGCCATCGCCATCGGCGTCGATCGCCACGTCGGCCGCATCGCCATACAAGTGGCGCGAGTCGCGGGCCGAACCTTCTACGCCGGAGTTGTGGATCGGGGTGCGGAAGCCACTATGCACCTCGACCTCGAAATCCATGCGCTCTTCACCGCGGCGCCGCGCCAGTTCGCGCATGACCAATTCGATCTTGTCGAGCACGCGCGGGTCGACGGCCACATACCGAGGCCACACGGTCTGCCGGTCGTGCGTCACGAAATCACGCACCTTGATGTGCCGCGTGAGCGGCAGGTCGAGATCGGCTTCGCGCACCTCCACAAAGCCGGCCGGACGTTCGGCCTGCTCGTCTTGCGCCCACTCGGCGGGATACCGGCCGATCTGGTAGCCGTTCAGCGTGCTCCCGAGTTTGAGCTCGAAGGGCACGAGCACGGCAAGTCGCGGCTCGGCGATGCGCTGCACCACGCCGGCGCGCGTGACCGCCAGCTCGTAGAAGCCGGGCGTGAGCGGTACGAGCAAGGTGTCGCCACGCAGCGGGCGCGCCACGTCGGCCGAGCTGTTGCTGCGGATTTCGATCCACTGATAAGTGAATCCCTGGGAATTGCCATTCACGCGCACCGGGAACACGACCCGTTCGCCGGCACGGACAAAATGCATCTGGACATCGCCGCTCACGCCGCGCGACCCCGGTCCCACTTCCACGACCGGAACGGCCCGCTTGGCGCTTTCGGCGGACGAACCGGCCAGCAGTTCCGTGGGCGGCTGATACACGAGCGCGACGCCGATCGCCGCGATCCCACTCACCACCAGCGCCGTGCGACGTCTGATCACATGGCCCCCCAACGCGCCCGCGTGCCGCGCACATCGATGTGCACGAACGGTCCGTGGGCCGCGGTGGCCTTGTAGATCCCGACACCGCCGACGAGGTCGGGATGCTCGCGCTCCACGTTTTCGGCGGCTTGGGCCAGCACCTGGGCATCGCGCGTGTCGACGCGGCCATCGCGATTGAGATCGCTCATCCAGTCGCGATCGCCGTTCACGACGTACACATCAGCGGCATCACCGTACTGGTGACGACTGTCCTGCACCCGTCCACCAGCGCCGACGCCCTGCTGATTGTATTGCGGCGTGCGGAAGCCAGACATCACCCGAAGCCGGTTGGCCGGCACGCCCATGCGGCGCAGTTCACTGAGAACGAGCTCGAGCTTGTCGACGAGCGGCTCACGGAGCACGAGATACTTGGGCCACACGGCGGCCTGATCGTGGGTGAGAAAGTCGCGCAACCGGAAGTGCTCGGAGATCGGCGTGTCCTGATTGAGCGCCGTGACTTCGAGGAAGCCGTCAGGGTTGCGGGAGGCGACCGTACGCACGGTACGCTGCTCGCTCGGGAAGAAGCCGATCCGGTAGCGGCCGATACGTCCCTGGACCTTGTCGGCGAAGGGGCGCATGGTGATGAAATGAAACGACCCGGCGGTATCGTTCGCGGCGTACACGCCGGCGCGCGACGTAGCCGAGTCACCGAACAGTTCACGGAGCAGCGGAATGCCGGCAGCGCGGGTCGGGCTGAGAAAGCTGGCTCGGAGTTTGCGGCTACGACCCTTGAGAGAATCGAGCAGCGGGATGCGCGGGAAAGCCGCGTTACGACTCTTGGCACTGGTCACGGACACGCGCGCTTCGGCGAATTCGGGTCGAGCGAACGCCATCACCGCGGCGCACGCGAAAGTCCCGACTGCCGCGACGGCGAGCCGGGTACCGAAAGATCGTTGACGGCGCCGCGCGGAGGATGCGCTCTCCTGGGCTGCCTGAGGTGTATCGAGAGGTTTCTGGGTCACGGAATCGGGTTTGACGCTCCGTCCAAGGACGATCGAGCGACAGCGAGGAAAAATATAGCCGACTCGGAATCAGTAGATGTAAACTGGAGTGCCGACCGCAACTCTGTCATACAGCTGCGCAATGTCTTCGTTCCGCAATCGGATGCATCCGTGGCTGACCGCCTGACCGATCGAGGCCGGATTATTGGTGCCATGGAGTGCGTAGCCGTCGCCAAGGTACAGACGGTGCGTACCCAGCACGCCCGCATACTTGCGCTGGTTGGTGCCGAAAGGCGGGATCACAATTTTGCCGTCGGCGACGATCTCGCGGCCGTCGCTGGCCGTGAGCGGGCGGACGATGCCGTCGGCGCTGCGGCGGACGACGTTACTGCCCTGCACGATGATCTGGGAGCCGTCGCGGAGTTGGAGGGGGACGCCACGCACCAGCTGGACAAGGCCGAGTCGGCGCTTGTTGGCCTGCTCCTGGTAGTGCCATTCCGGCGGAATCCAGGCCGGCGCCGAATCCAGCCGCTGTACGGTGAGGCGACCGCGGGGCGTTTCGAATCGAAGCACCTTGGTGCTGCCCTTGATCACCAGCTGCTTGCCGGAGCCCGTGGCGATCGGCGCCGTGAAGAGCACGCTGTCACCTTGCTTGTACCAGACTCGACGGTCGGCGATCGAGACCACCAGATAGTCGGAGTTGGCGGGGGGCGGCGCGGGGGTTTCGTCGAGGGCGGACCGGAGGCTATCGGTGCGAAGGCCCGCCTGCAGTTCGGCCTGCTCCAGCGCTTCGCTGTTGTCGTTGAAGATCATGCGGGCCACGTCGCGTTCGAAGCGATCACGCAGGGTGAGCCGTACCAGCCAGCCGGCGTGAATCAACGCGGCGGCGACAAACAGAAGCAGCCAGAGAGGTGCGCCGCGCCAACCCGTGCGCCGTCCGGCCAACGCCCGACGGTGTGGATTCATCGAAGTCGTGGTCATCAGAAGAAATAGACCCGCATGCCGGAGGAAAGATTTTCGCGTATCGCGGCGAGATCGCCCGCAGGGACGCGGATGCTGCCTGGCATCACATAACTGCTGTCAGCCAATGGGCCTGAGGTCGGGAGCGAATAGATCAGCGTGCCACCGGTGGTGACGATGGCACCCCGCCCGACCCAACCACTGTCGGCGCGCGCCGTGGGAACGGGGAAGCCCCGATCCACCCAGACCCACGCCGGAAGTTCGTAGCGATCGCGAGCGGTGAGCAGCTGCTGCACGGCCCGGACGCCGCGGGGTACCGCGACGTGCAGGGTGTCGGGCGCCACACCGACCCGGCGTTCCGGGCCAATTTCAACGGTCATTCGACGGAGGCGGGCCGGCCCTCGATCCAGCGCCATGTACGAGGAGTCGGCGCTGATCGCGAGATGGAGACCGTCATCACCCTCCGCTTGGCGGCGCATGAGTTCGAGCATCAATTCGGCGCGATCGGCCTGCGCGGACACAATGGCATCGGCGCGCGTACGCTCGAGGGTGGACATGCCAGCCCGTAGACGCGCCGATTCGTCGCGGTAGCGCGCACGACGCAACAGCAGCAAGCCATCGAGCAGGCCGATCGCCACGAGCAGCAAAGCCAGCAACAGCGTACGTCGACGAATGCGCATCGGAGATCGGTTGAGGACAGAACAACGAGAAAACGGTGGTGTCGCGGTTACGGCTCCCAGTAGATTCCTACTGGCCAACACAAATCGACGATCCCGAACCGGATCGCGGACGATCCCATGCATCCGTGGCACCGTCGGCACTCTTCCAGCTTACCCCACCGCCTGATGACTGCGCGACCTGCACGTGCCGTAGCGCTCATCATCCTGGATGGCTGGGGCTACCGGGAAGAGCGCGAATCAAACGCGATCCTACTGGCCAACACGCCGAACTGGCATCGCATCTGGGCCCACGAGTCGCGCACCCTGCTGACCGCCTCGGGGCGAGCCGTTGGACTTCCCGACGGCCAGATGGGCAACAGTGAAGTCGGACATCTCAATTTGGGTGCCGGACGGATCGTGATGCAGGATTTGGTGCGGATCGGCAGTGCGATCGAGGATGGCAGCTTCTTCCGGAACCCGGCGCTGCTGCAGGCCTGCGACAGCGTCAGGGCATCCGGCGGCACGCTCCACCTGCTGGGCCTGCTGGGCGATGGCGGTGTACATGCGCACGATGCGCACCTCATGGCACTGGTCGCGTTGGCGCATGAGCGCGGGGTGCAGCGTGTGGTGCTGCACGCCATGCTCGATGGACGGGATACCCCGCCGCAGTCGGCGATGCGATTCCTGTCGGCCGCTCTCGCGAAGATCGGCGATCGGGCGCAGCTCGCGTCGGTGTCCGGTCGCTATTACGGTATGGATCGCGACAATCGCTGGGAGCGCACCGGCTTGTGGTACCGCGCTGCCGTTCAGGGCAACGCACCCGTGGAAGTCGATGCGCTGGCCGCGTTGCAGCACGCCTACGACGCCGGCACATCCGACGAGTTCGTGCTCCCGTACGTGATGGCGGGCCCCGATGGCACGGCGCTCGCGCCGATGCGTGATGGCGATGCGCTGATCTGCTTCAATTATCGCAGCGATCGGATGCGTCAGACGCTACGCGCTCTCGCCATGCCCGACTTCACCGGTTTCGACACGGGGATGCGTCCGTCGCTGTCGATAACCACCATGACGAGCTACGAAGACGCGTTCCCCTTCCCGGTCGCGTTCGCCCCGCAGTCGATGCGCCATCTCGTGGGCGAAGTGATTTCCGACGCCGGTCTGACGCAGCTACGGATCGCGGAGACGGAGAAGTATCCGCACGTCACGTTCTTCTTCAATGGGGGACGCGACGAGCCGTATCCCGGCGAAGCGCGGCAGATGATGCCGAGTCCGAAAGTCGCCACGTACGACGTGCAGCCCGAGATGAGTGCCGTCGGTGTGTGCGACATTCTGTGCCACGCGCTCTCCGATCGCACGCACGACTTTATGCTGTGCAACTTCGCGAACACCGATATGGTCGGTCACACGGGCTCGATCCCGGCAGCGATCCTGGCGGTGGAAGCGGTGGACGCCTGCCTCGGCCGTATTCTCGACGCGGCCGAACAGGGCGGCGCCCGGCTCATCATCACCGCCGATCACGGCAACGCCGATGTCATGGTCGATCCGACCACGCATCAGCCGCACACGGCACATACCACCAATCCTGTTCCGCTCGTCGTGATCGACCCCGACGAGTCGGTCCCACTGCGGCGCGGTGGTGCACTCTGCGACGTGGGGCCGACCGCCCTCGCGTTGCTCGGCCTCGCCTCACCCCCCGAAATGACGGGTCGCGATCTGCGCGACCTGAGCAATCGATCGCCCTCAGCCACCGTGTGATGCCCGCTTTGTCTTCTGTCGTGTATTCCGCTTTTTCTGCGCTGGTCGCGCGCGCTGGTGTGCGGCGCGCCGGCGTCGGTGTTGGCGTCGTCGTTGTGGGCGTCATGATGCCCGCGCTGGCCACGGCTCAAGTCGGCCACCTGCCGGCGAACAGCCCATTCGAAGACGTGAAGCTGGGCCAGAACCTGTCGATCATGGGCGGCTGGATGGCCATGAAGCGCGACCCGGCCGATGTCGCACCCGCGTCGTCGCTGGCGGCGGTGCTGCGCTACGATATCGCGGTCGGTGGACCCGCGTCGCTCTACGTGCGCTATCTCGCGGCTCCATCCGAGCGGAAGCTGTTGGTGCCCACCAATCCGCGCGCGACGCGGGTGATCGGCATGAGCGGCGTGACGACCCATCAAGTCGATGGCGGTCTTGATCTTTCGCTCACAGGCAAGAAGACGTGGCATCGGCTCATCCCGTCGTTGAACGGCGGCGCCGGTGTCGTGAGCGATTTCGCGGCAGCGGACACGGGGTCGTATCAGTTCGGCACGAAGTTCTCCTTCTCGTATGGACTCAGCCTGCGGTACCTGCCGCGCAAAGGACCGATGATCCGCGTAGACCTCACGAACTTCATGTGGCAGTACGACTATCCCGATCGATACTTCGTGCAGGCCTCGGACACGACGTCGGTGCTCACCGACACGCGCAACCGTTCGGCGTGGCGTGGGTCGCGCACCGTCACGGTTGGCGTGACGCTGCCGCTGTTCCGCTGAGCGCGTGATTTCATGTGCATCTGGCCGAGGAGACAACGGTGAGCAGACGCGACGAGGTGGACACGTGATGGTGTCCTCGAGACCCGGGACGAAAGTACTGGCACTGACCGTCGGCGCCGTGCTGGCAGCAGGCTGTGCACGCGGCGCGGCGGCGGCGGGCGAAGCGCCGCGTCCGGAGCCCACGGCGCCGGTCCTGATGCCGGCCGCAATGGTCCCGGCACCCACCACGCAGTCGGTGTTGCAGGGCATCGTGGATTCCGTGCTCGCGGCGCCGATGTGGCGCAATGCGCGCTGGGGGTTGCTGATCGTCGATGCGGAGCGTGGTGACACGATCCTGAGCAACGACGCCGACAAGCTGTTCATGCCCGCGTCGAACGAGAAGCTCCTGACCGGTGCGATCGCGTTGGCCACGCTCGGGCCCGAGCATCGCTGGCGCACGCCCGTGCTGCTGCACGGGCGCCAGCACGCGAGCGTGTGGCACGGCGATTTGCTGGTGTCCGGCAGCGGCGATCCGGGGGTGAGCGATTCCCTCAGCGGCGGTCAGGCGATGAATGCCTTCGTACCGGTGCGTGATGCGCTCGCAGCGCGCGGCATTATGCGTATCACCGGCCGCGTGCGGGCGATCGGCGATGCCTTCCCGGGGCTGACCACCGGATACGGGTGGGCGTACGACGACTTCGATGCGGCGTACAGCGCCGCGGTCGACGAGTTGATGTTCAACGAAGGCATGCTCGTACTGAAAGCGCGGGCGGCGATGCGTGTGGGCCGTGCCGTCGTCGTGACGAGTACGCCGACGCGGTCGTACCCGCGCCTGTTGGTGCAGGCCACCACGCGCGACTCGGCGCCTGTGATGCCGGGGGGTGTGCGGCCGCCTCGGCTCGAGGCCGTGTACGACAGCATCGGCGAGCGCGTCGTGGTCACGGGCACGTTGGCGCTGGGCGACAGCGCGTCGATCACGCTGGCGTATCGTCATCCGAACGACGCCTACGTGGCGGCGCTCACGCAGTCGCTGGAAGACAGCGGGATTCGCGTGGCCGGCCGCGCCGTGACGAAAGCGGACACGCTCGCTCGCGCGGCTGACACCGTGGTGGTGCTGCAGTCGGCGCCGCTGTCCGATGTGTTGCGCCGCATGCAGAAGCCGTCGCAGAATCAGATCGCTGAACTGCTGTTCCGCACGTCGGGCCTCCGGGCCAGCGGCGACGGATCGGCCGATAGCGCGCGCGCGGTGGGTGTACGCACGCTGGCGGGCTGGGGCATCACCACCGCCGACGCGGCGTATCGTGACGGCAGTGGCTTGTCGCGCCACGACTACGTGACACCGCGGGCCATCGTCAAGGTGCTCGATGCCATGCGACGGTCGCCGTGGTTCGCCACGTTTCGCGACGCATTGCCGATTGCCGGCGTGGACGGCACGATCGGGAATCGCATGAAGGGGACGCCGGCGGCGGGTAACGCGCGCGCCAAGACGGGCACGGTGGACAAGGCGCGCGCGCTCTCCGGGTACGTGACGACGGTCGACGGGCGACTGGTGATGTTCTCGATGCTGAGCAACAACTTCACGGTACCCACCCGTGAAGTGGAGCGCGTGCAGGACCTGCTCGTGACGACGCTGGCCGGTCGGCCATTGGGCAGCGTCGCGCCGCGTTGACGAGAGGAAGTCACGTGCCACTCTCATTCGACGAGGCGCTCGACGCCATTCTGCTGCAAGCCGACGGTCGTATCACGACGCCGGAGCAGGTCGATCTTGCCCAGTCTCTGGGCCGCGCCTTGAGTGCCCCCGTGCGCAGTCGCGTGGCGTTGCCACCGTGGGACAACGCCGGCATGGACGGCTACGCGGTGAAGCGCGCGGATATCATTGGCGCGACGCGTGCCGTGCCGCGGGTGCTGCCGATACTCGGCGTCAGCGCGGCCGGGGCCGATGCGACCGCGCTGCCGTGGGTGCAGCAAGGTACCGCGTTGCGCATCATGACGGGTGCGCCAATGCCGCCGGGCGCTGATGCGGTGATTCGCATTGAAGACACCGATGAAGGGATCGAACAGGTCACGGTGTTCGACGATCGCGACGCCAACGGCCGCGCGAACGTACGGCCGCGCGGCGAAGACGTCGCGGCGGGGAGCGAGCTGTTTGCGCGCGGCACCACGATCGGCGCGTCACACCTTGGCGTATTGGCCAGCATCGGCGCGCAGGCGGTACCCGTGCATGCTGTGCCACGGGTTACGATCGTATCGAGCGGCGACGAGCTGGTCATGCTCGATCGGTTCGACGAAGTCGAAGCGGGACAGCGCATCGTGTCGTCCTCGAGTTATGCCCTTCCGGCGCTGCTGCGTTCGGCCGGTGCCGCCGTGCGCACGCTGCCGCTGGTGCCCGACACACTGCGCGCACTCACCGACGCGCTTGCCGGCGCGCTCGACGACGGCTGCGACCTGCTGATCACGACCGGTGGCGTTTCTGTAGGCGCGCACGACTACACGCGCGAGGCGCTCGCCGCGCTGGGGGGTCGGCAAACGTTCTGGCGCGCGCGTATACGCCCCGGCGGACCGATCGGCACCGGTGTGGTGCGCGATGTCCCATGGCTTGGCCTGCCCGGCAATCCGGTGTCGACCATGGTGACGGGTGCACTGTTCGCGTGGCCGTTGATTCGCCTGCTGGGTGGGCACGCCGGTTTCCGTCCGCTGCGCCTGCCTGTGCGTTTGCTGGACAGCGCCGACACGCCGGCTGCCCTCACGCACTTCCTGCGCGTAGTCGTGACCGCGGGAGCCGACGGGATGCCCGAAGCGAGACTCGCCGGCCCGCAAGGCTCCAACCTGCTGCGTACCATGGCCCTCGCCAACGCGCTACTGATCGTTCCGCCTGAGGTGTCCCGCGCCGAAGCCGGCATGCTCTTCACCGCGATCCTGTTGCCCGACGTTCCCCTGATGACGACATGACCCGTCCGATCCTGACCGACCTGTATGGCGAGGCGCTCGACGAGGCGCTGGGACGCTGCTTCTCGCTCGCCACGGAAACGGTGGACGTTGGAGGACGCTCGGTCACGCTCGTGAAGCCGGAGAACGCCGATCATCTCATCACCGAAGCCGATTACGTGATGGACGAACGTCTGCCGTATTGGGCCGACCTCTGGCCGTCGGCGCGCGTCTTGTCGGCCACGATGGCGCAGGAAGCCGGCGCGGGACGTCGGCTGCTCGAGATGGGCTGTGGCCTTGGTCTCGCCACGGTCGGTGCCATGCTGGGCGGCTTCGACGTGACCGCCACCGACTACTACGAGGACGCGCTGCACGTGACCCGGGGCAACGCCGCGCGGAATCTCGGGCGCGAGCCAACGGTGCGGATGGTGAACTGGCGCGAGTGGCCGACCGACCTTGGCGTGTTCGACGTGGTCATGGCCGCCGATGTGCTCTACGAGAAAGAGTACGCCATTCTCGTGGGCGAGTGCATAGCGCGGTCGCTCGCTCCAGACGGCGTGGCCATCGTGGCCGACCCGGGGCGCTTGGCGCTTCCCATGTTCCGTGACAATCTCGTGCACGTGGGCCTCGAGCTCGTTGACACCGTGACCACCAAGTTCGAGGAAGCACCGGTGAAGCAGGAAATCCAGGTCATGCGGCTGCGGCACCGCCGCTGAACTTCCGATGTAGCTGGCATTCCGTCTCTAATCCCGATAGATTTCCTTAGAGAAGGGGAGTAGCGCCGCGGACGCTTGTCCGTGTGGCCGATTCGTCAAGACTGCGCCCGCGAGAGCGCACGGATCGGTTGGGCTCTGCAGAGAAGGCGATGTGCAGAGTGTGCGAGACCTTCGCAACCCGAGCACGCTCGTGTCCGGGATCTGCGAAGTGACTCGCACTTCGCCAAACTCCCAAGAGTGAGTGCCTTATGTCCGGCCATTCCAGTCGCTCCCGCCACCCGGTTCTTCGCCCGCTCTCGTATGCGGCCTCGGCGGCGTTGCTGATGCTTCCCCTCGGGGCCTGCGCCACCATCCGACAGGACGAGATCGGCCTCAAGACGCGGTTCGGACGCGTCACCAGCGGTCCGCTCAACCCGGGTGCGCAACTGATCATCCCCGGTGTCAACTCCATACTACGCGTGCCAGCGCGCGTGGTGAATCGTGAGGTGCTATTGGAGATGCCGACGCGAGAAGGACTGAACGTCTCGGCCGAGGTCTCCATTCTCTATCGGGCCAAGCCTGAATTCGTGCGGCGCATCCTTGAAACGAGCGGGTTGCGATACGAGGAGGATGTGATCATCCCCGTGTTTCGCTCGGCCGCGGCCGATGTGAGCTCGCGTTACATGGCGAAGGATCTGCACTCCGGAACGCGCGCCGGCATCGAGAACGCAATCAAGACGCAGATGATGGTTACCCTCGAGCCACGCGGCTTCGAGGTGGAGAACGTCTTGCTCAAGAGCATCCGCCTTCCGGCGGATCTGGCGCGATCGATCGAGGAGAAACTCGAAGCGGAACAGCGCTCAGAGCAAATGCGGTTCGTGCTCGATCGCGAGAAGCAGGAAGCGGAACGCCGAACGATCGAGGCGGTCGGTATTCGCGATGCTTGGGCGATCATTGCGCAGGGGCTTACGCCATCGATCATTTCCTATCAATCCATCGAAGCGTTCCGGGAGCTCGCGCGCAGCCCGAACGCGAAGGTGATCGTGACCGATGGGAAGGCCCCCATGCTGCTCACCACGGACACCGCGGCCGAGACGCCCGGAGCACGCTCGACGACGACCGTCGACCCGGACGTGAACGCCGCACCCGGGCCGCGACGTCTGGTGCGCCCCTCGCTCCCGCTCACGTCGACGCCACGCACGCCTTGACCTCGTCTCACCTTACACACGGAGCATGTCCATGATGCCGCACCGAGCGAGACGTGCTTCTACGCGATGGATACTCGCCGCCGCGCTCGGGCTATCGGT
>Ga0105047_10002908_pt1 | contig 30380 bp, 26 predicted proteins | sample MAT04_FD_78384 | JGI IMG/M metagenome (GOLD analysis project Ga0105047, IMG submission 78384) | Freshwater microbial communities from Lake Fryxell liftoff mats and glacier meltwater in Antarctica - MAT-04 (megahit assembly) | ecosystem: Environmental > Aquatic > Freshwater > Ice > Liftoff... | reverse complement strand
CGTGTGGATGAAATGGGCGTGCAGCCAGCAGCCACCGTCCGGCCATTCTGCAACCAGCACCGCCGCCTGACCAAACCGCCGCACGCGGTTGGGTGTGATGTCCCGGCGCAAGTGACGCAGAAAGGCCCGAAACGCAGCCCAGAAGCCTGGATGACGGGACGCCGCCCATATCCCGCGCAGAACACGCAACGGCTCCTGATAGAGGTACTCTGGCAGGTAGAGAACCGGCGCCTGGATTTCATCATGCAGCGCGTGCCGCTTGCCGTCTGTGGGGTGGCGCAGGGATACGATCACCAAATCCAGCCCTGCGAGCTCCAGCCCCCGCAACTCCTGCGCGATGAACGTCTCTGACAACCGTGGGTAGCCCTTTACCACCACGACAAGCCGCTTGCGCCCGACGCCTGGCGTCAACTGGGCAACCGCCGCTTCTTGGTACGAAAAGCCCGGTGTTTCAGAACGTCGCCAACGAGCCGCGAGATGTTGGTCAACCCTTCCAGCTGCAGCCCCAGGGTCCCGTGCGACGGCTTTGGGCGCGACGGCAAGACCCGCAGGGCTGCCGCCATCCGGGACGGATCCCGCGACTCTTCCGGCAGCAGCATGTCGATCATGCCAAGCTCGGCCGCGCGGTTGGCGCGCAGCAGCTGTTCTTCGCGCGGGGTGGTGCGCGGCACGATCAGCGCGGGTTTGTCAAAGGACAGGATCTCGCAGTAGGTATTGTAGCCGCCCATGGCAACGACGCCGCTGGAACTGGCGATCAGCTCCTCCATGCGGGTGTCAAACTCGATCACTTCGATCTGCGGGATGTCCTGCCCCTTGCGCATCAGCTCTGCCCGCTGTTCGCCCGGCATGTAGGGGCCAAGAACGATCAGCGCCTTCTGGTCCAGCGTCGGATCGAACAAATAGGCGTTCATCACGTCTTCCACCAGATTGGCGCCGTCGCCGCCGCCGCCCGTGGTTACAAGGATGTAATCGCCGTCCGGGCGGTGAACCGACCGCTCTTCGTGCAGGGCGCGCCTCTGCAGGAATCCCACGAAGTTCATCCGGTCGCGCACGGACTGCGGCACATCGAGGCCAGTCAGCGGGTCGTAGAAGTCAGGTGGCCCATAAACCCAGATGCTGTCATAGATACGGTTGATCTTGGCCATCACATCGTTACGCTTCCATTCGACGTCCAGAAGGCGTGGTGCATCCATCACTTCGCGCAGACCAAGGATGAGCGTGGTGCCGCGCGCCTTCAGATAGGCCAGAGTTTCTTCAATCTCTCCGCGAAGGCCCATCGGCTCCTTGTCCACGATAAAGATGTCGGGCTCGAAGGTTTCGGCCGTGTGACGGATGATCGACCGGCGCATCTTGATCGTGTCCTGCACGTCGATATGCTCCGACAGCGAGCTGTATTCGCCATTGCGCAGCTTGATTACACTGGGGATCTTCACGAAGTCCACGCGTGCACGATAATCGAATGCCCCGGCGATCTGCGAGCCGGAGACGATCAGGACCATCATCCCGCGAAAGTCCTGCACCAGCGCGTGGGCTATCGTCCGGCATCGCCGCAGATGCCCAAGTCCGAACGTATCGTGACTGTACATCAGGATCCGGGCACCATCGAAACGGTCTGTCATGATCTTAGCCTCTGTGCAGGTCAGCAGACCTGGCTGATACGCGGGCAGGGCGCGCGCTACAGTGTCTCATTTGTACGGATCGGCTGCATCGCGCAGCCCGTCACCGAGGAAATTGAACGCAAGGATGACGAGGATCACCGGCACCACAGGAAACAGCAGCCAGGGGTAGAGGGCTACGATGTTTACACTGCGCGCCTCGGTCAGCAGGATGCCCCAGCTGGAAATCGGCGCCCTGAGCCCGATGCCGAGAAAGCTCAGAGCCGTTTCGCCAAGGATCATCGCGGGCACGGTCAGCGTGGCCGAAGCGATCAGATGCGACATGAAGCCGGGGACCATGTGCCGCCCGATGATACGCCCGCCGCTGGCCCCCATGAGCCGCGCCGCCAGCACATAATCCTCTTCCCGCAAGGCCAGGAGTTTGGATCGCACGGCGCGCGCAAGTCCCGTCCAATCGAGAAGGCCAAGGATGACCGTGATCCCGATGTAGACAAGGATCGGACTCCACGTGACCGGGATGATCGCCGCAAGTGCCATCCACAGCGGGATCGACGGGATGGATTGCAACACTTCGATCACCCGCTGCGTTACGGCATCAAACCAGCCGCCATGATACCCCGCAAGACCGCCGATCACGATGCCGAGCACAAAGCTCATCGTGACACCGAGGATGCCGATGGTGAGTGAGATACGAGCCCCGTAAATGATGCGCGACAGCACATCGCGGCCCAGCCGGTCGGTGCCCAAAAGGTAGAGCTCGCCATCTTGTGCCGGGCAGACCAGATGCAGATTGCCCGGGACAAGCCCCCAGAACATGTAATCATCCCCGGAACAGAAGAACCGCAGCTTCTGCACCTCAGTCTGGTCGTCGGCGTAGATGCGCCGCAGGGTTTCCATGTCGAGCGTCTGCACCCGGCCATAGACAAAGGGGCCGACCAACGCCCCCTCATGAAACAGGTGGATCGACTGCGGCGGAGAATACAAAAAATCGCTGTTGCGATGCTGTTGGTTGTAGGGGGCCAGAAACTCGCTGACAAAGACCGTGGCATACATCAGCAAGAGGAAAATGCCGCAGTAATACGCGATCTTGTGGCGGCGAAATTCCCACCACATCAGCTGCAGCTGCGACGCCTCGGCGAACTTGCCCTGTGCCGCCTGAATCTTTTCCGCCTCATAGGGGTCAAAGGGCGCGTCCAGCACGAAGTGGCCCATCTGCGCGCCCGGTTCAGGCAGCGCACGCGACGAGCGAGGAACGTCCGGCATGTCGGTCATCGGCTGCTCCCCGCGCCAAGGCGAATGCGCGGATCGAGGATAGCCAATGCGATGTCGGACACCAGCACCCCGATAACCGTGAGGAACGCAAGGAACATCAGGAATGAACCTGCCAGATACATGTCCTGGCTTTGCAGAGCGCGGATCAGCATCGGACCCGTGGTTTCCAGCGACAGCACGATTGCCGTGACCTCCGCCCCTGAAATCATTGACGGCAGGATCGAGCCGATGTCCGAGATGAAGAAGTTCAGCGCCATGCGCAGCGGATACTTCCTCAGGACCTTGTTCGGATGCAGCCCCTTGGCCCGTGCTGTCACGACATACTGCTTTTGCAGCTCGTCCAGCAAGTTCGCCCTGAGCCTGCGGACCATCCCGGCAGTGCCGGCCGTGCCGATGATGAACACCGGTATCCAGATATGCGACAGAATGGAGGTGAACTTTTCCCAGCTGAGCGGTTCATTCAGGTACTGGCGGTCCATCATGTTGCCGATAGAGACCCCGAACCAGCTGTTGGCAAAATACATCAGCACCAGCGCAAGCATGAAGTTCGGCACCGCGATGCCGAGCATCCCGAGCAGGGTCAGACCATAATCGCCCCAGCTGTACTGGTGCGTCGCCGAGTAGATGCCGATGGGAAAAGCCAGGGCCCAGGTGAACAGAATGGTCAACGTCGACAAAAGGATGGTCAGCCACAACCTGTCACCGACAACCTCGTTTACCGGCAGGCGGTATTCGAACGAATAGCCGAAATCGCCGGTCAGCATCCCGCCTGCCCATCGAAGGTAACGCACGATCTGCGGCTGATCAAAGCCATAGCGTTCGCGCAGGACCTCGATCTCGGCGATGTCGGCCTCTTCGCCAAGCGCCCGCAGTTCCGAGACGTAGCTTTCGAAGTAGTCTCCGGGAGGCAGCTCGATGATGACGAACACCAGAACAGAAATCAGGAACAATGTGGGGATCATCGTCAGCGTGCGGATCACGATGTAGCGGATCATGCCCTACCCTTGTGCAAAAAAGAACGTGTCGGGCAGATAAGCCCCGAGGAAGCTTGTCGGGATGAAGCCGTAAAGCGCGTCGTCTGGCATATTGCGCATCAGGGATGACCGCACCATTGGCTGCAGCGCCGCATTGACCGTGCCTATCGAAAACACCTGGTCCGCGCGCAGGGCCAGCATCTTGCCCCAGATGTCGGCGCGCACGGCTGTCGCCGTGCTTTGTCGCCAAGCCTCCAGCAGCTTTACGAGTTCGACGACAGCAGGCATGTCCGGCGGATCTCCTGCCGTCTCGGCTGACATGTACCAGCTGCCCCAGACCGGCCATTGCAGCTGATCACTCGAGGTGGGTGCAAGCCCGTCGGGCGCCATGTCGGCGGTCGGGACCCCGTTGTCGAGCCCCGTCCAGACCGACATCATCACTTCGCCGCCAAGGGCGCGGCTGCGGAACACGTCACGCTGCGACGTGCGGATATAGATCGCAATGCCGACGTCGCGCATGTGGTCGGTGATCAGCTCGAGCACGTCCGTCTCAAGAGTGCTTTCCCCTGCCGTTTCCACCACGATCCCCGCCTTGCGGCCGTCAGCGAGCAGCCGGATGCCACCACCGCCGCGTTCCTTCAGCCCCAGCTCGTCCAGCATGGCATTGGCCAGCGAGGGATCATACTGCGCCCAAGCCGCCGCATACTCTGCCCGAAACAGCGGGCTTTCGGGCAGCACCGTGTCGGCACTTTCGCGCGCCAGACCGAAGTATATGACCTTGTTCAGTTCCGCCCGGTTGATTGCAACCGATAGCGCCCGGCGCATCCGCACGTCCTGAAAAAGCTGGCGCCAGACCGGGTCCTTGCAGTTCAGGTTGGGAAGCAGGGCCACGCTGGAGCCTTGCGTGCGGCGCCACAGGGACACGCGCAGCGAGTGCGCTTTCTCGGCCTGCTTCAGCAAGGTATAGTCCGGAAAGCTGACACCCGTCACTTGCAGATCACTTTCGCCAGTCGCAGTCTTGGCCGAGATGATCTCGGCCGATGCCACGTCCAGAACAACACGGTCGATATAGGGCAGCTGGTTGCCTGCCTGATCCACCCGGTGAAAATACGGGTTGCGCTCGAAGATGAACTGCTCCGAAGGCGGTGCAGTGCGCGGTCGCCACGCCTCCAGTGTCGGCAGATCGGGGTTCTCGGGCCGGTTCTGCCGCGACATTTTTTGGTGCAGACCCTGCCAGTCATCGACCCGGTAGGTTTCGATGTGCTCGGCGAGCTTTTCTTCCGTCTGATACTTTGCGTGGAACTGTCGCATGTAAGCCTGCGGCAAACACAGCAACAAGGGCAGGGGGGCTGCCAACTTTGGCAGAAAATCCGGCATCGGACTGGAAAAGCTGTAGCGTACGGTCAGATCATCGACCACAGAGAAGGTCGCGACCTGCCCGTTGGACTTCAGATCAACCGGCGGCCCGCCGCGGTACAACTCCTCATTGTTGATCACATCGTCCCAGCAATAGCGGAAATCCTCGACGGTGAACGGGCTGCCATCCGACCAGCGATGCCCCTCGCGCAGATGCAAGGTATAAACGCGGTCTTCCTCCGCCTCGAAGGAAGCCAGAACGTCGGACTGGATCGAGAGCTTGTCGTCATAGCCGACCAGCCGCGAATAGCTGTTGATCGGGATCAGACGCACATCGCGTTGTCCACTGACCAGCATCCTGGCAGTACCGCCGTGCCGCCCCGTCTCTCGCCCCATGCCCGGCAGATCGATGATCCGGGGATTGCGCGGGACGCGGTCAGCCATCGCAGGCAAGGCGCCCGCCGCCAGATCTGCCTCGAAAATCGGCGCATCGGCGGCGAAGCCGGCGCGCGGCAGCAGCGTCGAGGCCAGTAGTCCCAGCGTGGTGCGGCGGTTTATCATGCGGTCAGTTCACGCGCATCTGCAGAGCTGTTCGCCAGGACGAAATGCCCGCCGCCCAGATCCAGAGGTACCATCGCATTCTGGTGCCTGTCGCCAAACCGGAACGCAGAAGCCCAGCTTTCGCTCGCTTCGGCACTGGTCTTGACGCCGATATCGAAATCAAGCTTGCGGCCCAGATCGGGATAGGGAACCGCCGCCAGCAGGTCGCGGGTGTAGGGATGCACGGGTGCCTGCATGATGACCTCTCGGGGGGCCAATTCGACGATCCGGCCCGACCACATCACCGCAACACGGTCCGCCATATAATCAACGACGGCAAGGTTGTGCGATATGAACAAATAGGTGAGGTTCAGATCTTTCTGCAAATCCTTCAGCAGGTTCAGGATCTGCGCCTGAACCGACACATCCAGCGCAGAAACCGGTTCATCGCAGATCAACAGTCCAGGGGCCAGCGCCAGCGCCCGAGCAATCCCGATCCGCTGCCGCTGCCCCCCGGAAAAGCTGTGCGGGTAGCGATGCCGCGAATTCTGATCGAGGCCGATGGCGCGCAGCAGCGCCTCAACCGTCTCGCGCCGCTGCTGTTCAGACCCACGTTCGTGAATGTCCAAAGGTTCGGACAGGATGTTGCCCACCGTCATGCGGGGTGAAAGCGAAGAAACCGGGTCTTGAAACACCATCTGAATCCGGGTCCGCAGGCGCTGCAGCTCCTCCCCCTTGGCCGTCAGCACATCAACGGGGCCGGAGCCGTCATTGTAGATCACCGAACCCGCATCGGGCGTGACCGCGCGCATCAGGATCTTGCTGACCGTCGTCTTGCCGCAACCGCTTTCACCGACGAGGCCGAGGCACTCACCGCGTTTGATGTCAAAGCTGACGGCATCCACCGCCGGCACGGCAACCGCCTGCGGCTGACGAAGCTCCCACGCCTGATTGCGGGTGCGGAAGGTCTTGCTCAGGTCGCGCACAGACAAGAGCACGCCGGATTTCTGCGTGCCCGGCTTTGCAGCAACCCCGGGCTTGGCGATCGCGGCCATCAGGTTCTGACGGTCCACCTTGACATCGCGCAACGGGCGCAGCCTTTCGCCGGGCGCCATGCCGAAATGCGGAACCGCGGCCATCAGGCCTTTCAGATAGGGATGCTGCGGCCGCCGGAAGATAGCCTCCACCGGTCCGGCTTCCATCACCCGGCCCTGATAGATGACCACGACCTCATCTCCGGTATTCGCCACGACCCCCAGATCATGGGTGATCAACAGCATGGCCATGTCCAGCCGTTGCTGCAAGTCCCGCAAAAGCGTTAGGATCTGGGCCTGAATGGTCACGTCAAGCGCCGTCGTAGGCTCGTCCGCGATCAAGAGAGACGGTCCGCAGATCAACGCCATCGCAATCATCGCCCGCTGCCGCATGCCGCCCGACAGCTCGAACGGATACATGTCGAACACCCGTTTCGGATCCGCAAATCCCACCAGCGACAGCATCTCTTGCGAACGTTCGCGCTGTTCGGCGACAGAGATTGCGGTATGGATGCTCAGCGCCTCGGAAACCTGGTTGCCGATGGTATGAAGGGCCGAAAAAGAAGTCATCGGCTCTTGGAAAATCATTCCGATGCGCCGCCCGCGGACCGACCTGATCTTTTGTCCGTCGCGTGGCAGGGCCAGCAGATCGACGGCCCCGCCCTCGACCTCGGGATCGTTGAACAACACGCGGCCGCTGACTTTTGCGGATGCGGGCTGCAGGCCCATCACCGAGTGGCCGAGAACGGACTTTCCCGATCCGGATTCCCCGACAAGGGCAGTGATCTTGCCCGGAAGAACGCGAAGACCGACATCTTTCACGGCGTCGAGGTGCCCGGTCGCGAGATTGAACGACACCTTCAAACTCTCGATCCGCAACAGATCCAGGCCCGGTCGAAGCCTTTGCAGTGTCATCCTGTCGGGCCTCTTCCTGTTCGTCGCCTGCAGTCGGTGGCATGGGTTCGGACCATCGATCGCGGTGACACTATAGCAGGGATTATTCTGTGTCTATTCTGATCGCCGGGCTTTCTATGCGGTGCAAAAGGGCCGTCCCGGACGGCGCCCGCCTGCCTTGCGGTAAGGGCCGCGCGACCAGCAAGCCGTTGTCCCAAGGCTGTTCGTCAGGTTTTCGCAAGCGGGTGACAAGCGCCGCCCTTCGGGGCGAAAAGGTGATAACGTTTAGCGATGGACGCGTCGAATCTGCCCACATTTCTGAAGGATCTGCCAGTCTTTGCGGAATTCGAGGATGTGGCCGACATCACGAGGTACAGCCCCCTGCCGGACAGTTGGGCCCTTGCGGTGGCGGATGTTGTTTCTTCTGGTCAGGCCATTGCGGATGGCAAATACAAGATGGTGAACATGGCCGGTGCATCGGTCATCACTGCGGTGCTGAATGCGCTTGGCAACAACGACTATCCTTTCGTGTTCGGAGGCGATGGCGCAGCGATAGCCGTCCCGCCGGACAGGCTCGACGACGCCAGGCAGGCGCTAGCAGCGGTCGGACGCTGGATTTCCGAGGACCTCGGGCTTCAGATGCGAACCGCTCTTGTGCCGCTGGCCGAAATTCGCGCAGCGGGGCGCGATGTCCGCGTAGCCCGCCTCCAGGCCAGCCTCGATATGTCGTTTGCGATGTTTGCGGGTGGCGGATCCGCGTGGGCCGAGGCGCAAATGAAGGCGGGCGGCTTTGCCGTGCCCATGGCCCCGCCCGGCAGCAAACCTGACCTCACGGGCCTGTCCTGCCGCTGGAACCCGATCGAGGCCCGCAACGGCCAGATTGTGTCGATCATTGCAATCCCTTGCGATCCGGCCAAGACCGAGGCGTTCCGGGCACTGGTGGCCGCAGTCGTGGCCATCGCAAACGCAGCAGACAGAACCGGCAACCCCCTGCCGCAAGAGGGGCCGAAACCCGTGTTCCACCTTGGCGGATTGCAGGCAGAGATCCGTGCCCAGTCCCCGCCCGGCAAACGGTTCCTGGCGCGGATCAAGGTTATCTTCGCTGTCATTCTTACAGTCGTCCTGCATCGCACCAATCTGACGCTGGCCGGATTCAACGCCCGCGACTATGGCAGGGCATTGGTTCTGAACAGCGATTTCCGGAAGTTCGACGATGGGTTGAAGATGACGATTGATGTCAGCGACGCAGACTACGCCGACATCGAGACGCGGCTGGAAGAGGCCGCCCGTCAGGACATCTGCCGCTATGGACTGCATCGGCAGGCCTCCGCCCTTGTTACCTGCATTGTGCCCTCAATCCTCAACCGCGACCACATGCATTTCATCGACGGCGCGTCCGGCGGTTATGCCGAAGCCGCACGTCATATGAAGGCCAAGGCGCCACACTGATCGGCCCGCAAGTGCCGACCGACAAACGGCTTGCTTAGACCACGCGGTTCGGATTGATTGTGTCGACCGGTTTTCTTGCCGGTGCCATCAAGGGCTGCCTGAAACCATGTTGGATCAGAACCTTTCACGCTACATCTGGGCAAACACCAAAGCCCAACAGATGTGGGTGCTGCTGATTGTTGCGGTTTCGATGATCCCCTATTTTCTGTCGTTCAACCTGCCCAAGCAGATCGTCAACGGCCCCATACAGGGGGATGGCTTCGCGACGCCCGACGCCACCCAGGTTTTCATGCGGATCGCGTTCGACTTGCCAGGATATGGCCCGGTCCAGCTGTTTGACGGGTTCGACCTTACCCGACTTGGCACGCTCCTGTCGCTGAGCATGGTGTTTCTGGGTCTGGTTGTGATCAATGGGCTCTTCAAGTTTTACATCAACATTTACAAGGGCAAGCTTGGCGAGCGTCTGCTGCGCCGGATGCGGTTTACCCTAGTCGACCATATCCTGCGCTTTCCGCCCGCAACTTTCAAACGCCTGAAAGGGGCTGAAGTCTCGAGCATGGTCAAGGATGAGGTAGAGCCTCTCGGCGGCTTTACCGGTGATGCCTTCGTAGCCCCGGCGCTCCTTGGCGGGCAGGCCATCACGGCGCTTGTGTTCATCTTTGTGCAGAGTATTCCGCTTGGGCTCATCACGGCGGCAATTGTTTCGGTGCAGGCATTCATAATTCCCCGGATGCGGCGGCGCCTGCTGGTTTTGGGACGTGAGCGGCAACTGACGGCCCGTGAACTTGCCGGGCGCGTCAGCGAAATCGTCGATGGAATAAATACGATCCACACCTACGACACGTCGAATTACGAACGTGCCGACATCGCCTCCCGTCTTGGTAGAATTTACAAGATCCGGTTCGATATCTATCAGTGGAAATTTCTGGTAAAGTTCATCAACAATTTTCTAGCCTCGGTCACACCTTTCCTGTTCTACAGCGTGGGCGGCTATCTGGCGCTGAATGGCAATCTTGATATCGGGCAGCTTGTTGCCGTGATCGGGGCGTACAAGGATTTGCCGGGGCCGTTGAAGGAACTGATCGACTGGGATCAGAACCGCCAGGACGTGCAGGTGAAATACAGTCAGGTCATCGGCCAGTTCGTGATCGACGGCATGATAGACCCACACATCCAGGAGCTGTCCACCGATGACACCCGAGGCAAGATTTCCCCGCCGCTTGCCACCCAAAACCTCAGCGTGACAGACGAAAACGGCGCGGTCGGTTTGCAGCGGGTGAATTTCATGCTGAGCCCGGGCGACAGGGTTGCCATTGTCGGCAACGCCGGATCGGGCGGCGAGATCCTCGCCGAGGCCCTGGCCCGCATCGTGCGACCGAGCAATGGCAAGATCGTTGCGGGCAATGCCGATCTGCTTGCCTTGCCGGAATCGATCAGCGGGCGAACCATCACCTATGCCGATCAGGAAACCTATTTCTTCTTCGGCACTTTGCGCGATAACCTGCTTTACGGGCTAAAGCATGCGCCCCTGACCGTCCATTCCTATGAAGGGCGCGAAGCTGACATCCGGAACTGGGAGAAGAAAGAGGCGATCCAGGCCGGAAATCCGAACTTTGATCTCAAAAGCGACTGGATCGACTACCAGGGTGCAGGGGCACAAGGTCCGGATGACCTTGTTCCCGCGATGCTTGCGGTTCTGGATACCGTATCGCTGACCAAGGACATCCTCGATCTTTCCCTGCGCTCGCCGATGGACCCAACGGCGCATGGCGATCTGTCGACAAAGATCGTCGCCATGCGGCAGATCCTTCGCGAAGAACTGGTCGCACAAGATCTGCAGGGTCTGATCGTGCCCTTCGAGCCTGGTGCCTACAATGCCGAGGCGACGGTCATCGAGAACCTGCTTTTCGGCCATGCCCGAACGACATCGCTGATGGCAAGCCAGATCACCGGCAATGCGTACTTCCGCAAGGTTCTTGATGCCCAGGGGCTGGAAGACAAACTTTTTGCGACGGGCACCGAGATTGCGCGCAACGCAGTGGAGCTTTTCAGCGACCTGCCACCTGATCATCCGTTTTTCCAGCAGCTGACCTTCATGACCTCCGATGACATTCCGGCTTATCAGCAACTGCTGCAAAAGCTGGAAAGCAGCGGCGCCGTGCCATCCGAAGCGGACCGGACCGCAATGATCCGGCTGAGCTTTGATTACATCGAGCCACGGCACCGCTTCGGTCTGATGACACCCGAGTTGATGGCTGAAATCGTTGCGTTTCGCGGTGCGTTTCACGACGGGCTGCCAGACGAGTTGCGCCAAGCCATCGAGCTCTATGATCCTGGCCAGTACATCGTCTCGGGCACCTTGCTCGACAACATGCTTTTCGGACGGATCAGTCAGAAGTACCGGGACGGCGCCGACCGCATTTATGCGGCGGTTGCCGGGCTTCTGCCCAAGCTTGGCATTTACGAAGCAGTCCTGGCTGTCGGCCTCAACTTCCATGTCGGTGCAGGTGGCAAGCGGTTGACCTCGGCGCAGCGTCAGAAGGCCAGCCTTGCCCGCGCGCTGATTCGCCGGTCGGACTATTACATCTTCAATCGTCCGCTTTCCGCGCTGGACTTCAGGCTGCAGCTGCAGATCATTCAGAACGTTTTGGCTTGGCTCAGCGTGGACGGGCGCAACCCCGGTCTTGCCTGGGTGGTTTCGAACGCCTCCATGGCGCGCTACTTTGACCGCATCGCCGTCTTTGACCGGGGCGTTTTGGCAGAAGAAGGCGCATATGACGAGCTCATCGAAAAGAACGGTATCTTCAAGGAAATGTCAGCGGCATAATGATATCAATCTCTGACGGCAGGGCGACAGACGCGGGAAGGTTTGGCAGTGCAGCTTAACGACGAAGTGAAGATGCTCAGACAAGTTCCTCTGTTTGTCGGCGTGTCACCCGCAAAACTTAAGTTGCTTGCCTTTACCTCTGACCGCGTTCTTTACCGCGCCGGTGAGGTTCTTTTCCGGCAAGGCGACGTTGCAGACGCGGCATTTGTCATCCTTTCCGGCAGTGCCGACGTTGTTGTCGACAGTTCAAAAGGTCCGATAAAAGTGGCCGAGGTTGCGGAAAACGCTATCGTCGGTGAAATTGCCATCCTATGCGATATCACGCGGACAGCCACCGTCGTTGCACTGACGCAGGTCGAGGCGCTGCGGATCAGCAAGGACACGTTCATCAAGATGCTGGCTGATTTTCCCGAAATGACCATCGAGGTGTTGCGCGTCCTTGCGGATCGGCTCAGCCGGACCACGATTGAGCTGACGGAAGCGCGTAGTCTGGCAGCGCAGCAGGCGAACTGACCGGCATGCCGATTTTTCCGGGCTTGCCCACGTCCGGGATGCCGGTATACGCCCGCGGCGTCCGGCTTCGACGCCACGTTCTCCGCGAAGTGTCGTGTTTGTACTCGCCACAGCCATGCCTTCTTATTATCCTCTAAACCGGAACAACTCACGGAAGGACCGGGTGCCGGTGCCAAGCTTCCTCACTTTCGCGGACCGTGCTCATGCCGTTTACGGTCGGGCTGGTGTCTCGCACTTCGATCGCGGACTTCAGGCGGGATCATGACAGCCCTCTTCCAGGTCAAACTTTGGGGTGTGCGGGGAAGCCTGCCGGTTTCAGGCCCGATGTCTCGGAAGTTCGGTGGAAACACGATCTGCATTGAAGTCCGTTGCGGGGATCACGTCCTGCTATTTGATGCGGGATCGGGGCTGCTTCCTGCCGGGACCGCATTGAAGGCTGAAGGCAAGAAGGACCTTCAGATGTTCTTCACGCACTGCCACTACGACCATATCATCGGCCTGCCCTTCTTCGTGCCGCTTTACTGCGATCGCTCGGCGCTCACGGTGTCTTCCGGTCACACCGCGGGCACCATGACGACGAAAGAGATGATCCATGAATTCATGCGCAAGCCGTTTTTCCCGATCGGCCCCGATAACTGCTATGCCACGCTTGAGACCCGCGACTTCTGCGCAGGCGATGTCCTGACGCCGCATCCGGGCATCGTGATCCGAACGGCAATGCTGAACCATCCTGGCAATGCGATCGGCTACCGGATCGAATGGGGCGGTCGCGCGGTGGCCATCATCACCGACACCGAGCATCTTCCGGGTGCGCTCGATCCGGCAGTCCTTGCCTTGATTAACGATGTCGATCTTTTCGTTTACGACGCCGCCTTTACTGATGAAGAGTTCTCGAGGTTCATCGGATATGGCCATTCGACCTGGCAGCAGGGCGTCCGTCTTGCACAGGCCTCGGGGGCGCGGCAGGTTAGTTTGATTCATCATTCGCCCTGGCGCACGGATGACGACCTGACCAAGATCGAACGCCTTGCGAAAAAAGAGTTCTCCGGAGCTTTTTGCGGACACGACCTGCAGCTCATTGATATTTGAAAGCAATGCCGAACCCGTGAAATCTGGCAAGCGCAATCTCAAGCGGATGTTTTTCATCGAGGGGCAAGAACAGCTATTCTGACCGTAGCATGCAGGCCGCGCACAATGCGTGTTCGCTTGAAGCTGTTTACAGGGAACAAGGGCGTGGGCGAACCTAAAAGCACATTCGGACAGTTCTGCAGTTATGTCTGGAACGGCGGCCCAAGCAGCGATGGCATTTCGGCGCGCGTGGTCGCCGAAATTGACCGCAGGGAAGCCGCCGCAGAGCGGCTGATCGGCTGGGTGCAACTGGGGATTGTCGTATTCTTCGCCGGACTTTACGCCATAGCACCGAGGGCAGAAGGCGGGTTCGGCGAAAACTTCGTGCCGATGACTTTGGCGGTCTACTTCGCCTTTACGGTGTTTCGCGTTGGCCTTTCCTACCGCATCACATTGCCTGCATGGTTTCTCGTTCTGTCCATCGTCGTGGACGTGGCATTGCTTTGCGGTCTGATCTTCTCGTTTCATATTCAGTACCAACAGCCGCCGGCCTTTTATCTCAAGGCACCGACGATGATCTACTTCTTCATCTTCATCAGCTTGCGCGCCCTGCGTTTCGATCCACGGTTCGTTCTCATGGCCGGGCTATTCTCAGCCTTGGGTTGGCTTTTGATGGTGGCCTATGCACTGACATCCGAGATGGGACAGATGCGGATTACCCGTAATTATGTCGAGTACCTGACATCGAACGCCATTCTGGTCGGGGCCGAGATCGACAAGAGCCTGACCTTGCTTGGCGTTACGCTCATCTTGTCGTTTGCCTTGTTCCGCGCGCGCAGCGTGCTGTTCGACGCAATTCAAAGCCACGCGGCGGCTGACGACCTCAGCCGGTTTTTCGCACCCGAAGTGGCAAGCCGCATCACCTTGTCCGAAAGTGTTCCGGGCGCGACGGTGTCCGAGACCCGCGAGGCGGCGATCCTGTTCGTCGATGTGCGCTCCTTCACTTTGGCCGCCGAAACGATGGCGCCGGAAAAGGTCATGCAGATCCTGACGCATTACCAGCAGACGACAATCTCGCAGATCCAGGCCCATAACGGGCACATCGACAAGTTCATGGGCGACGGCATTCTTGCGACCTTTGGCGCCGTGGAGGCGAATGACAGCTATGCCGCCGATGCCCTGAAGGCCGCAACCTCGGTGATTGCGGCGCTGGACGCCCGGCAGGACGATTTCGCCGAGATGGGTTGGCCCGGGCAATTCAAATCCGGTGTCGGTGTTGCATCGGGCCAGGTGACAGTGGGCGTGGTCGGGGCCGAAGGCCGACTGGAATTCACCGTGATCGGCAACGCTGTCAACCTTGCCTCCAAACTTGAGAATGCGAACAAGACCCTCGAGACGCGTGCCCTGACCGATGCCGTGACCTACCGTGCGGCAACGCGGCAGGGCTATGAAGGCGCAGACTTGCCGCACCGGTCCGGAACCGTCATATCCGGGCTGGCCCATCCGGTGGACATCGTTGTTCTGGCCTAGAAGGCCCGTCCTTTGAGCACCGACAGATAGAAATCGCTGATGCGGGAATGTCCTTCGGTTTAGGCAGCTTGGATTTCGGCCCGACGGGCGCGCAGCGCTCTCAGCCCTCTTGCGCGATCTGGTCGCGGGCGACAGACATCGCCTTGAGGATGACATGGATCCCGTCGCCGGGGCGCAAGCCCAGATCCGACGCTGCCCGCCGGGTGATGCGCGCAAGGATCTCTTCCGCGCCGACCGCGATGTGGACCATGACACCGGGGCCGTCCCCGGGCAGGATCGCGGTGATGGTCCCCGGCAGGATATTCTGCGCCGAAAGCCCCTCGGGGCGCGCGCGCGACAAGATAACCTCATGGGCCAGGATCCGCACCCGCAGACGCATGCCGACGGGGCCCGTGACCCCGGGCAGGAAGATCGGCCCGTTTGCAGTTTCCAACCGTGTCAGTCCGTCGTCTTCGTGCCGGGCGATCACGGCATGCAGCAGCGCCGCCACCTCGCGCAACCCCATCGCGCGGAGCGCACCGGGATCGGCCATCACTGCGGCGGTCGTCCCTTCCCGGACAAGGCTGCCCTTCTCGATCACAACCATGCGGTCGGACAGAAGCTGCGCCTCGCTCAGATCATGCGTAACGAGCACGACGGGCATTTCCAGATGCGCGCGCAGGCCGATGATTTCGGCATAAAGCCGGTCGCGCGTGGTGCGGTCCACCGCCGAAAACGGCTCGTCCAATAGCAGGGCCTGCGGACGCCGCGCCAATGCCCGCGCTACGGCCACGCGCTGCTGCTGCCCACCCGACAGCTCTGCAGGCTTGCGGTCGCCCAGCCCCTGCAGGTTCAGCAGCGCAAGCAGGCGCGCGGCCTCTGCCCGGTCCGGGGCCACCATTCCGGCCATGACATTCTGGACCGCGCTCATGTGCGGGAACAAGGCATAGGCCTGAAAGACCACACCAAGATGACGGCAATGGGGCGGCACATTCACGCCTCCGCTCGTGTCAAGCCACACGGCCCCGCTCACCGTTACCCGCGCCTCTGTCGGTGTCCAAAGGCCCGCAATCGTGCGCAGGACCGTGGTCTTTCCGGAGCCGGACTGACCCACCAGAGCCAGCAATTCTCCGGGTGCCACATCGAACGCGAGATCGAGCGGGATCGGCCCGTTGGCCTTGATTGCGACGGACAGTGTCATGTCAGCCTCCGCCCGACCCGGGCCGAGAGCCAGAACGTGACGGCGATCGCCGAAAACGAGATCGCGACCAGCGTTGCCGCCATCACCCCCGCACTTTCGGTGTCGAAAGCCTGAACACGGTCATAGATCGCGATAGCGATGGTCTTCGTCTCTCCGGGGATCGAGCCGCCCACCATCAGCACGATGCCGAATTCGCCCAAGGTATGCGCAAAGGTCAGCACCATTGCCGTCATCAGACCGGGCCAGGCCAGCGGCAATTCCACCTGCCAAAGGCTTTGCCACGGCGTCATCCCGCAGCAGGCAGCGGCCTCGCGCAACTCGACCCCGACCGCTTCGAACCCGCGTTGGGCGGGCTGGATGGCGAAGGGCAGGTTGAAGATCACCGACGCCACCACAAGCCCTTCAAAGCTGAAGACAAGCTGGTGTCCAAAGACCTCTTGCCAAAAGGCGCCAAGGGGCGAATTTCGCCCGAAACCGACCAGAAGGTAATAGCCGAACACCGTTGGCGGCAGCACAAGGGGCAGCATCACCAACGCCTCGACCGCGCCTTTGCCATGAAACCGCGCATAGGCAAGCCAGCGCCCAGCCACGACCGAAACGGGCAGCAAGATCGCCACCGTCCAGACGGCCAGTTGCAGCGACAGGATCAGCGCGGACCAGTCCATGCGCTACCCCTCAGGCAGGGTGAAGCCATATCGCTGCATAACCGCGCGTGCGGGCGGCGAGGACATGTAGGCATAGAAGGCTTCGGCGACCGGTCCTGCGGTCTTCAGCAGGACCATCCGTTGCAGCAAGGGCGCATGCCAGTCAGCCGGAATCAGCGCGTGGCCGCCCTGTGCTGCAATCCTGGGTGCCAATGCCAGCGAATAGGCAACAATTCCACCCTCGGCATTGCCCGAAAGTGCGAACTGCGCGGCTTGGCTCACGTTTTCGCCCAGCACCAGATGCGGCTGGATCGCGTTCCACAAGCCCGCATGGCGCAGTGCCTGCTCGGCCCGCAGCCCATAAGGGGCATGTTCCGGATTGGCGATGGCAAACCGGCTGACTTGTCCCGCCGCCAGCGCAGCCCGCAATCCATAAAGCGAGCCATCCGCCGCGACAGGTGACCCTTTCGGCACGAGGATCACGATCCGGCCCACGCCGTAAAGCACGCCCCCGTCACGAGTAAAGCCGTCACGGGTCAGGTCCAGAACGAAGGATTCATCCGCCGCAAGAAACATCTGGAACGGCGCCCCTTCGCGAATCTGGCGCGCAAAATTGCCGGTGGAGCCAAAGGACAGCGACACCATCTGGCCGGTTTCCGCAGTGAACTGTGCGGCAATCTCCTCCAGCGCGAATTGCAGATCGGACGCGGCGGCGATAACCGGCGGATCCGCCGCGTGCGCGGGCCGCAAAGGCCCGAGCAGCAAAGCGAGGAACAGCGCGATGACCCGCAAAGCAGTCCGGGCAGCGCACTGGGCCGGGGCAAGGCAACGAGCAAACATCAAGACCTCGGCTGATATGTACCTCCGTACATATCATCGACGATTGCACGCCCAGTCAATCCCCTTCCGGAGCCCCGCCGTCCTTCAAACGCCGCCGTCCTTCAAACGCCGCCGTCCGGCAAGCGCCGCCAGGACTGCAGTGCCGCGAGCGATGCCTGCGCACCTTCTGCCGCGACCCGTTCCACGGTGCGATATTCGGCAAGTACGGCCCGCCCCCGGTCCGACAGCACAGCGCCGCCCTTCCCAGGGCCTCCACGCGCAGACTCGACCAGCGGCTGATCGAACATGGCGTTCAGCGTCTCGGTCAGCATCCAGGCCCGCTTGTAGCTCATCCCCATGTCCCGCGCGGCCGCCGCGATAGAGCCGGTCGCGGCGATCCGCTCCATCAAGGCGGCCTTGCCCGGCCCAAGCATCGCCTTTTCGCCAAATCGGATGCGCAAGCTGAGGAACGGTGGGGGTTCAGGATCGGCCATGATCCATAAATCTCCAGACGAGCGCGCCCTGCAAGGGAGAATTGGCGGGGAGCCGCCGCAAGCCCCGGTTTCTGCCGCACAAAGGCGCGCCCGGCGTTCGGTGAACACGTCGCAAGGCAACCGCTGCGCCGCGAACAGACGGTAGAATTCAGGCCAAACGCGCCAGAACCCGGCATGAGTAACTTTTCAGAAAGAACCAACCCCTAGATTGGGCCGACGAGATTGGCGGCAGAAGCCGTCCAACCGGCGGAGAACCAATGCCCCGCATGGCGCGCAGAATGAACGAGGCCAAGGGCCCCGCATCGTCTGGCCTTCTTGGCCGGAGAGGGCTTTTTGCCGCCCTTGCGCTGATCGCGGCCCTCGGCCCCGCATTCGGCCCCTTCGCCTCTTCCGCCACGCTCGACCCGGCACAGATCTGCGTCGATGCCGCGGCAGAGAGCGCGCAGAATACAGGTGTGCCCTTCGATGTGCTGCTTGCAGTCACGCTGACCGAAACCGGGCGTTCGATCGGAGGCAGCCTGCGTCCCTGGCCTTGGGCCATGAATATAAACGGCGAAAGCCTCTGGCTCAACAGTGCCGAGGACAGCCTCGCCACAGCGGAGGCGGCCCTTGCCGAAGGGCGCAGCAATTTTGATCTGGGGTGTTTCCAGATCAATTACCGCTGGCATGGCGAGAATTTCACTTCGCTGCGCGCGATGATCGACCCCGCGACGAATGCGGCCTATGCCGCCGACTTTCTTTCGAAACTTTATGACCAGACAGGGTCCTGGCCGGATGCAGCGGCGGAATATCATTCCCGCTCCCCCGAACATGCCGACCGCTACCGCGAGCGGTTTGCCGCGATTTACGCGGGGCTGATCAACGGCGGCGCGGTCGCAGATGCACCGCCACGGACCAACACCTTCCCCCTGCTGCAGGCCGGTACGCCCGCAAGCCAGGGCTCACTGGTGCCGCTCGCGCCCGCAGGCCGCCCCCTGATCGGAGGATCGTAATCCCGCCATGTCGCTGCAGATGATCTTCAAGCCCACGGTCCTGCTGGCGCTGGCGCTTATGGGGGTCATCATGATGATGATCCTGCCGGTTCCCGCCTGGGTGCTCGACCTTGGTCTTGCGCTGTCCTTCGCGCTGGCGATCCTGATGCTGACGGTCACGCTGTTCATCGAACGGCCGCTCGACTTCTCGGCCTTCCCGACCATCCTGCTTGCCTCGCTGATGCTGAGGCTGTCGCTCAACGTCTCCTCGACCAAGCTGATCATCGGCCAGGGGCACACGGGCACCGATGCCGCGGGTCATGTCATCGAAGGCTTCGCGAGCTTCGTGATGGAGGGGAACATCATCCTCGGCCTCGTGGTCTTTGTCGTGCTGTTGATCGTTAACTTCATGGTCATCACCAAGGGCGCAAGCCGCATGGCCGAGGTGGGCGCCCGCTTTGCCCTGGACGGGATGCCGGGGCGGCAGATGGCTATCGACAGCGACATGTCCGCGGGCGCCATCGACCATACCGAAGCCCGCCGCCGCCGCGAGACGGAACTGGAAGAGACGACGTTTTTCGGCTCGCTCGACGGCGCATCCAAATTCGTCAAGGGCGATGCGGTCGCCGGTCTGCTGATCACCCTGCTGAACCTGGTCGTCGGGCTGATCAACGGCATCTTCGTCCATGGGATGGACGCAGCCGACGCGTTCGCGACCTATTCCTTTCTCACGGTAGGGGATGGGCTGGTGAACCAGATCCCCGCCGTGATCATCTCGGTCGCGGCGGCCTTGCTGCTTTCGCGCGGAGGGAACAAGGGCAGCACGGATGTGTCCTTCTTCAGGCAGCTCGGGTTCTATCCCGGTGCACTCTTGACTGTGGCTGTGCTGATGGCGATTTTTGCCGTCGTCCCGGGGATACCTTTCATCCCCTTCATGCTGGCGGCCGCCTCCCTTACCGGGTTTGCCTACTTGTCGGCGCAGCGTCAACGCGAGATGGCCCCGGTTCCCGTACCCGAAGCCTTGGGCCTGAAACCGAAGCTGATGGGCGATCTCTTGGATTTCGACGACATCCACATCGAATTCGCCCCGAACCTCGTAGCGATGGTGCTTGACCCCGCGACCGGGCTAGAGGCGCGGATCAACAACATGCGCACGCATATCGCGTCGAATTTCGGGCTTGTTCTGCAAGAAATTCGCTTGACGGACGAGATGGCGCTGCTGCCTGGCACCTACCGGATCCGGCTGCAGGGGGTGGAACGGGTGAAGGACCGCCTTGTGCCGGACCGGGTGCTGGCGCTCCTCGCCGATGGGGTCGTGGCACCCGAAGGAATCGACGTGCGCGAGCCGGTCTATGGTGCACCCGCCCGCTGGATCCGCCCCGAACATCAGGAGGACGCGGCGCTCGCGGGGCTCACGGTCGTCTCGGCCGCCGAGGTGCTCGCCACCCACCTGCTCGAGGTAATGAAGACGAACCTTGCCCGCCTGCTCAGCCTGCGCAGCCTGCGCCGCCTGCTGGACGATTTCGTGACGCTGAGCGACCCTGTGCGTTCAGCGTCGAACCGCCGGCTTCTGGAGGAACTGGTGCCCGAAAAGGTGCCGATGGACATGCTGCTGACCGTGCTGCGGCTCTTGCTGGATGAGCGCGTGTCGATCCGCAACCTGCCCCTGATCCTTGAGGCAATCTCCGAGGCACGCGGACTCGGCACGGCCGAGGCGGTGTGTGAACACGTGCGCCAGCGGCTCGGCTTCCAGATCGTGGCCGAACTGAAGCGTGAGGATGGGTCGATCCCGATCGTGCAGCTCGCGCCCGAGTGGGAACGTACCTTTGCCGCCCATCAGATAGAAAACGAACGCGGCCACCGCGATGTGGCCCTGCCGCCTGAGGATTTCTCGCGCCTTGCCAACGCCTTGGCCGAGAAGCTGAACCGCGCCGCAGAAAACGGGACCTTCCCGGCCGTGGTCACCTCCACACTGCGGCGGCGGTTCTTGCGCACTGTCGTCGTTGCGCGGGGGCTGCAGGCACCGGTGCTGTCTTACGAAGAGATCGGGGTCGAGGCGCGGCCCGCCCTGATCGGGCAGGTCCCCCCATGACAGAAATCATCGCGAGCCTTACCCGGCTGACCGGGCTCGGCACCGAACTGCTGTGGACCGGGCTCTATGTCTTTTTGCGGGTCGGGGCGATGATGGCTCTGTTGCCCGCATTCGGAGAACTCACGATTCCCGTGCGCGTCAAACTGGTGTTGGCGCTGTCTTTCACCGCCATCGTGGCCCCTGCGGTGGCGCAGGACGTGGCGCCCTTGCAGGGCCTTCTGGCCGTGCCGCTGGCGACCGAGACGGCAGCGGGCCTTGTGCTGGGTATCGGGCTTCGTCTCTTTGTCTGGGCGCTGCAGATTGCGGGCGCCATCGTGGCCCAGGCCACATCATTGTCGCAGCTTTTCGCGACATCAAGGATCGAGCCGCAAGCCGCCATGTCGCATCTTTTTGTCGTCGCAGGGCTGGCCCTTGCGGTCACGACGGGTCTGCATGTCAAGACGGCAGAGCTTTTGATCCTCTCCTACGACATCCTGCCGGCCGGGCGGATGCCCGGTGCGACGGATGTTGCCGAATGGGGACTGGACCGCGTGGCGCATGCCTTCTCGCTGGGTTTTACCCTTGCCGCGCCTTTCACGATCGCGGCGTTGGTCTACAATCTGGCGCTCGGGGTCATCAATCGCGCCATGCCGCAACTGATGGTGTCCTTTGTCGGGGCACCGGCGCTGACCTTGGGAGGGATGGTCTTGATGGCCGTGGCCGGGCCTACGGCGCTGGCAGCGTGGCTTTTTGCCTTCGACGGGTTCTTCCTCAGCCCGTTCGGAACCTTGCGATGAGCGAGGAAGAAAGTGGCGATGAAAAACCGCATGAAGCCTCTGCCCGCAAGCTTGATCAGGCACGCGAACGGGGGGAGATCGCACGTTCCCCCGATGTGCTGACCTCTGCGGCCTACGGAGGGCTCTTGCTCGCGGGTTTCGGTTTTGGTGCCGCGTCGATCGAGGCGGCCGGGAGGGCGGGGATGGTGATGCTGGGCCAGGCAGACCGGCTCTCCACCGCAATGATGCGCGAGGCAACGCCCGAGACGCGCGGCATCCTGATGGCGATGGTCTGGCCCTTCTGGCCCTGGTTCCTCGTACCGGCAGCGGCGGTGCTTGCCACCCTGCTCGCCACCCGTGCGCTGATCTTTGCGCCCGAGAAACTGAACTTCCGGCTGGATCGCATCTCTCCCGTTGCTACGGCAAAGCACAAGTTCGGCCGCGAGGGGTTGTTTGATTTCGCGAAAAGTTTCGTCAAGCTGGTGATCGTCTCTGCCCTGCTTGGGTGGTTCCTCATGCGCAATGCCACCGACATCCTGGCCACGCAGCGGCTGGATGCCGCGATCTCCTCGACGTTCATGCTCCGTCTGGTGCTGGAATTCGTCGTGATTATCCTCGCGGTGGCTCTGGTCATCGGCACGGTTGATCATCTGTGGCAACGCGCCCAGCACGCGCGCCGTAACCGCATGACCCGCAAGGAGATGATGGACGAGTACCGCGAGTCCGAGGGCGACCCGCACATGAAGGCCGAACGTCGCGCACGCGCGCAAGAGATTGCGACGAACCGGATGCTGCTGGATGTCGCCAAGGCGAATGTGGTGATCGTGAACCCCACCCACTTTGCGGTGGCGCTGAAGTGGAACCGGGCGGTCCGCAGCGCGCCCGTGTGCGTGGCCAAGGGCGCGGACGAGATCGCCGCACGCATCCGCGAACGTGCCGCCGAGGCGGGCGTGCCTGTCCACAGCGACCCGGCCACGGCGCGGGTGCTGTTTGCCACGGTCGAAATTGGCGACGAGATACGGCGCGAGCATTACCGTGCGGTTGCCGCCGCCATCCGCTTTGCCGAAGCCATGCGCCGAAAGGCAACGGCTCAACGATGAGCGACAAGGAAAGACTGACCCGACTGCAACAGATCAGCGCCCTCCAGCGCGACCTCGCTTTAACCGATCTGTCCAGCGCCGCCCTTGCGCGGGACCACAGCCTGACACAGATCGCCGCGCTGGACCGGGAGAGCCCAGCCACAGACTTGCCCGCCCTGGTGGAAGAACAGGTCCGCTTCGCCTATCGCTGTTGGGCCGACGAGCGACGGGCGGAGCTGAACCTGACGCTGGCACGGCAGACCGCCGAATGGATGGCGCAACGCGATGCTGCAGCCCTGAGCTTCGGTCGGGCCGAGGTTCTGGATCGGCTGGCCAAGCGCAAAAAGCCGGGCCAGCGATAGCGTCGCAAGAGGTGCCGAAACGCCTTCATTCACCGGTCGGGAAGCTTTGCAAATCGCTCTGGCAGAGTTTACAGATCGCAGGAAATGTTTTGGGTTATGGCAATCTTAGCCTGCTTGACCTCGCAAGCCCGGTCGCTACCCTGTGGCGCGGCCTCATTCGTCAGGATTCTCTGTATGCCTCAACGTCTACACCTTGTCTTCGGCGGCGAGTTGGAAAACCCGCAGTCGACCGTATTCAAGGATGCCTCGAATATCCACACCGTGGGGATCTTCCCTGACTATGCAACCGCCTTCGCGGCCTGGAAGGCAGAGGCGCAAAGGACGGTGGACAACGCCCACATGCGCTATTTCATTGCCCATATCCACCGCTTGCGCGATGAGGCGGAACCCGGCTCGCCAACTTTCGAAATGCAGTCCGGGGCCAGCCGGGGCGGATGATGCCCCGTTCGCTCGGGATGACGCTTTACATGTTGCGACAGCCTCGCGAAGCGCAGGCTTCGCCAAAGCGCCCGCCGCGGCCCCCGGGGCGGCTGTTGTGGATGATCGCCCCGACGGACGCGGCCATGCCCGGTATCGTCTTTCTTGCCCGCAGGTTGGCTGAGGAGGACGGCGTGTCGGTCGTGGTCAGCGCGCCGGGGTCGATTGCGGCGCGCGATGGCGTGATCCCGGATACGGCCCCCCCGGACAGCCAGCCCGAAGTTGGCGCCTTTCTGGACCATTGGAAACCCGAGGTGATCGTCTTTTCGGAAGGCGAGCTGCGTCCGGCCCTGATCGAATTGGCCGTGGCCCGCAAGATCCCGCTTCTGATGGTGGACGGCCATCACCCCCGATTTCCCCGCGGCCATGAGGGTTGGTTCCCCGGATTGATGCGCAGCTCCCTGGCGCATTTTTACCACGTTGCGGCGGTTGACGAGGCAGCTGCGCGGGCGTTTCGCAAGGGTGGCGCAGCCTTGTCGCGCGTCAGCGTTGCCGGACGGCTTGAGGAGGAAAGTGCCGCGCTCCCCTGCCTTGAGACCGAGCGGGCCGCCTTTGCCAGGGCACTGGCCGCGCGGCCCATCTGGTTCGCCGTAGGCCTGCCCGAAGCCGAGGAAGCCGCAGTGATCGAGGTGCACCGTGAGGCGCTGCGCCTTGCGCACCGGTTGCTGTTGATCGTGGCGCCGCTGGAGCCTGCGCGGGCAAAGGAGCTTGTTGCCCGGATTGAGGCAGACACAGGATGGGTCGTCGCCCTGCGCGGGCGCGATCAGGAACCCGATCAGGAAACCGAGGTCTACATGGTGGACAGCCCGGCGGAATACGGATTGTGGTACCGGCTTGCCCCGATCACCTTCATCGGCGGCACGCTTTTTGGCACAGGCGCTTCGCGCAACCCGCAAGAGGCGGCGGCACTTGGATCGGCAATCCTGCATGGCGCGAGGCACGGGGCGCACGCGGCGGTTTTTGCGCGGTTGGGAATTGCGCGGGCTACCCGGCTCGTGGCCTCGGCGCAGGATCTGTCAGATGCGCTTGGCGATCTGCTGGCCCCTGACCGCACCGCGCGGCTGGCTCAGGCTGCCTGGGCTGTGGCCTCCGAAGGGGCTGAGGTGACCGAGCGGATCACCGACCTGATCCGCAGCGCGATGGATGGTGCCGCATGATGCGCCCTCCCGTCTTCTGGCAAAACCCGCCCGATCGACCTGGCCTCGCCGCAAGGCTGCTCGCGCCCCTCGGCTGGGGCTATGCCGCACAGACGGCGCGGAACATGGCGAAGCCGGGGTATGGCGCCGGGATTCCGGTGATCTGCGTCGGCAACCTGAACGCGGGCGGCACGGGAAAGACGCCCACGGTCATTGCAGTGCTCGACCGTCTGGCCGCCCGGGGCCACCTGGCCGATGTCGTAAGCCGCGGCTATGGCGGCAGCCTTGCCGGGCCGCTGCGCGTTGACCACGGTCGCCACAGCGCGGCCGAAGTCGGGGACGAGCCTTTGCTTCTGTCGTCCTTCGCCTCCACCTGGGTATCGCAGGACAGGGCGGCGGGGGTTATGGCCGCCGAGGCCGCAGGGGCGCGGGTGATCGTGCTGGATGACGGCTTTCAGAACCCGACGGTCCAGAAATCCCTGAGCCTGGTCGTGGTGGATGCCGAACGTGGCTTCGGCAACGGGCGCTGCCTGCCCGCAGGCCCCCTTCGGGAACCGGTGGGCGCAGGCCTCGCCCGCGCAGACCTGCTTCTGTCGATCGGAGATGCCGCAGCGCAAGGCCGGTTTCGGAACGTTTGGGGCGCTCAGATCACCCTGCCCCATCTCGTAGGCCGGATCGGGCCGCTGCGCACCGGCATGGACTGGGTCGGCACCCGGGTCGTTGCGTTCGCCGGGATCGGCTATCCGGAGAAGTTTTTTGCGGCCCTGAGCGCGGAAGGCGCCACCGTCCTGCGCGCAGAGGCGCTGTCCGATCACGCAGAACTGCCCGACGCCCTTCTGCACCGGCTTGACGCCGAGGCCACCTCCCTTGGCGCCCAACTGGTGACGACCGAAAAGGATGCCACCCGCCTGCCCGCCCACTTCCGCTCGCGGGTCATGACGCTTGTGGTGCGTTTGCAGGTAGAGGATTGGGCCGGGTTTGATGTACATCTGGACAGGCTGGGTCTGTGAACCTGTCGTCCTTCAATCATTTCGGTTTGGATGGAAGGCGTTACTAGACCGCCTACTCCTTGCCCAAAACCTCGCTCTGGTGCTGCCCCAGACGCGGGGCGGGGCGGTCGAGCGCGAGCGTGGCTGCAGAGAATGTCATCGGGCTGCGCACCCCGGGCAATCCGCCGGGGGCAATCTGCAGGCCGCGCGCCTGAACCTGCGGGTCGGCGAAAACCTGCGCCAAGTCGTTGATCGGGCCTGCGGGCACGCCTGCGGCCTCGCAGGCGGCAAGAAGGTCAGCCATCGCCCATGTCTGCGTTGCGCCAGTGAGGCGGGTGGTCATTGTCGCGCGGTTGGCAATGCGGTCGGCGTTCGTGCGGTACTCTGGTGCATCGGCCATGTCTGTCAACCCGAGCAGGCTGCACAGCTTGCGGTACTGGCCATCGTTGCCGGTGGCCAGAATGATCCAGCCATCGGCACAGTCGAATACCGCGTAGGGCGCGAGGTTCGGATGCGCGTTGCCCATCCTCCCCGGCGGGGTACCGGTGGTCAGGTAATTCATCGCCTGATTGGCCATGATGCTGGTCGCCACATCCAGAAGCGACATGTCGATGTGCTGCCCCTCGCCCGTCCGCCCGCGCTGCACCAGCGCGGCAAGGATAGCTGTCGCCGCATAGACACCGGTAAAGATGTCGGCAACCGCCACCCCCACCTTCTGCGGCTGTCCGTCCGGGGCGCCCGTCACGCTCATCAGCCCGGCCATGCCCTGAACGATGAAGTCATACCCCGCGCGCTGCGCGTAAGGCCCGGTCTGGCCAAAGCCGGTGATCGAGCAATAGATCAGCCGGGGGTTCACCGCGCGCAAAGACTCCCAGTCGAGCCCGTATTTTGCAAGACCCCCCACCTTGAAGTTCTCGATCACCACATCGGCGTCCGCGACCAGTCGGCGCACCGTCGCCTGCCCTTCATACGTGCGGAAATCGCAGATGACCGAGCGTTTACCGCGGTTCGTCGCGTGGAAATAGGCGGCGCTCTTCTCGCCATCCCGGTCGATGAAGGGGGGCCCCCACCGGCGGGTATCGTCACCCTCCGGCGCCTCCACCTTGATCACGTCAGCGCCAAGATCGGCCAGAGTCTGCCCGGCCCAGGGGCCTGCAAGAATGCGCGCAAGCTCGATGACGCGGATGCCCTCCAGCGGGGACCCCATCGCCTACTTCGCCAGTTCGGCGTCGATCAGGGCCTTGAGGTCGGCATAGGCCATGTTGCCATTCTTCACGCCGTTGATGAAGAGAGTGGGCGTGCCCTCGACCTTGTCCGCAGCAAAGTTCGTCTCGAAATGGGTGACCAGCGCCTTGGCCATCGGGCCGTCCTTCATGCAGGCGTCCACGACAGCCGCGTCCATTCCTGCAGCGATGGCGATGCGGCGCAGGTTGCCCACGACGACATTAGGGTCCTCCGACGCAGCCCAGTCGCGTTGCGTTTCATAAAGCGTCGTGACGATCGGGAAGTAGCGCAACTCGCCTCCGCAGCGGGCCATCATTGCAGCCCAAAGGCCATAGCGGTCGAAATACACTTCGCGCATGGTGAACTGGACCTTGCCGGTGTCGATGTATTCGGCCTGCAACTGCTTCCAGTTGCCGTTATGGAAATCGGCGCAATGCGGGCAAGTGAAACTGGCATATTCGACGATCTTGACCTTTGCATCCGGGCTGCCGATGGACATATCCATCACCTCGGGCAGCGGGGCATCCTGGGCCAGCACCGGGGCGGGGCTGAACCATGCAGCGGCGGCCAAGGTGGCTGCGGCGAGAGTGGTCTTGAAAAGATGGATCATTCTGTCTTGCCTTCTTCTGCCTTGCGGCGGGTGAGGATATTGCGGGCAAGCCCTTCCAGGGCCGCGCGCAGAGCGGGGTCGGTGACCCCTTCGGCAGTAAGGGCTGCGATTGCGGCGATCACGGGATCGGCGGGCGTCTCTTTCGGCGCGACGGGCGCAGGCGTGAACTGTGCCTGGCCTTCGGCAAATCCGGTCGGGGCGGTCTGGGTCAGGACGATGCGCGAGACTGCGTTGTATCCGTAAAGCGCGTTGACGCGATCCTTCAGCCGCGGCAGCGACAGCTGCACCATCGGCGCATGGGCCGAGGCGACCAGCAGCGTCAGCGTGCCGCCAAAACCTTCGCGCCCGTAACCCATCTTGACGGGGCGGGTCACGGCGGCCATCTCTTCGCCTACTACATCGGCCCAATGCGTCAGCAGCCGCGCCACGGCAAAGCCGCGCCGCTCACCCGCGTGGCGGATCGGCTCTTTCACCAGCCCGGCGGCGGGCTCGAAGCCCCGCATCCTGCGGCTGGCAGAGGGGGAAAGGGGCAGTCGGCTCATCTGGGTCCGGATCGGGGGGGCTTTGTGGATTCATGCTGGCGTCGGAGACGATCTTACGCGATGCAGCGGCCACTGCCAGTGGCCAGTGGCAAAGGGGGCATAAAGATTGCGTGACGCGGATGGTGAGGCGGATCAGCGGCTGAGCGCGACGCTTCTGGACTGGTACGACCGCAATGCACGGGTCATGCCCTGGCGCATCCCGCCTGCAGACCGGGCGCGCGGGGTGCAGGCCGATCCCTATCACATCTGGCTGTCGGAAGTGATGCTGCAGCAGACCACGGTCGCAGCGGTGCGCGCATATTTTCTCCGCTTTGTGGCGCGTTGGCCTGCGGTGCAGGATCTGGCGGCGGCAGAGGATGCCGAGGTGATGGGGGAATGGGCCGGGCTTGGTTATTACGCCAGGGCGCGCAACCTATTGAAATGCGCTCGTGCGGTGGTGGCGGATCATGGCGGGACTTTCCCCGCCACGCGGGAGGGGCTTTTGATGCTGCCGGGCATCGGGCCCTATACTGCTGCGGCGATTGCAGCGATTGCGCACGACGAACCTGCGACCGTGGTGGATGGCAATGTGGAGCGGGTGATGGCCCGCGTTTATCACGTGACCACCCCCTTGCCAGCCGCCAAGCCTGTGCTGGTGGCCCATGCCGCAGCCCTGACCCCACAGCACCGGCCCGGGGATCATGCGCAGGCGGTGATGGATCTGGGTGCCACGATCTGCACGCCGCGCAATCCGGTGTGCGGCATCTGCCCGTGGAGGGAACCCTGTGCCGCGCGGGCGGCAGGGGATGCAGCCAGTTTGCCTGCCAAGACGCCCAAAACGGCCAAGCCGGTGCGGCAAGGGCGTCTTTGGCTCGCGCACAAGGCGGGATCCTGGCTGCTGGAAACGCGGCGTGACACCGGGCTTCTGGGGGGGATGCTGGGCTTTCCGGGCGATGGCTGGGACGGCGCGGGGGGGCCTGCGCCGCTGGAGGCCGACTGGCAAAGGCTGGGCGAGGTGCGCCACACCTTCACCCATTTTCACCTGATCCTAGACATCCTGCTGACCGAGGCGTCGGAGGCTGCTGTCCCCTTGCGCGGCAGGTTCCACTTGCGCGACGAGTTTCGCCCTGCCGATCTGCCAACACTGATGCGCAAGGCACATGACCTTGCGTCAGTCGTCATTTCGCCGCGTTGAGTTCACAACCGTCCGTCATATGCTGCGCATTGCAAGACTGATCGGATCTGCCGCATGAGCGTCACCCCCACCCCGCAAGCGCCCGTCGAGACCCGGGGTTGGTTGCCCGCGGCGCTGCCGTTCTGGCTGTCGCTTGGCACAGTGCCGGTGGCCCTGTTTGCGATGTACATGGGCGGATGGGCCATCCTTGCCCTGCCGCTTTATGCTTGGGGACTGTTCATGGCGCTGGATGCCCTGACCGGGCGGGAGAAGCGTAACCCTGACCCGTCCACACCGGACAAGGCATTGTTCCTTTACCGGCTGGTCACGCTGATCTGGTTTCCGGTGCAGGCCCTGCTGTTGGCCGGCATGCTGTGGTACGTGCCGCGTGCCGCCGATCTTGGAACCGGCGAGAAGATTGCGCTTTTTTGCGGCATGGGCGTGATTTCGGGCGCCATCGGGATCAACTACAGCCACGAGCTGATGCATCAGAAATCCCGGGCGGAACGCTGGCTTGCGGATCTGTTGCTGGCGTCGGTGCTTTACAGCCATTTCCGCTCCGAACATCTGCGGGTGCATCACCTGCATGTCGGCACACCGCGCGATCCGGTCACGGCGCGCTACAACGAGGGGTTCCACCGCTTTTTTCCCCGGGTGCTTAGGGAATGCCCGCGATCAGCCTGGGCAGCCGAGGTCGCGATGCTGGCGCGCGGCGCGCGGCCCTGGCATGACCGGGCAAACCCGTTCTGGCGCTACGGCCTGTTGCAGGCCGGATTTCTG
>Ga0105047_10002907_pt1 | contig 30383 bp, 25 predicted proteins | sample MAT04_FD_78384 | JGI IMG/M metagenome (GOLD analysis project Ga0105047, IMG submission 78384) | Freshwater microbial communities from Lake Fryxell liftoff mats and glacier meltwater in Antarctica - MAT-04 (megahit assembly) | ecosystem: Environmental > Aquatic > Freshwater > Ice > Liftoff... | reverse complement strand
TGGGCCGGACGCACGACGCCACCCAAACCGACCCAGAACACGCCCACCCTCGCAAGCGCCTCCGCCGCCTCAGAAACGTGAACTCTCCACCAAAGCTCACGCCCCCGCCGCCCATCGGCAATCGTCACCCAGTCGCTGCGTTGATCCTGCGCTACGGCACTCCAGATGGCGATGACACCGTCGGCCCACCCACTTCACTTTGACCCCAGAACCACCCCATGAAGCACGCACACGCAGCCGCCTTCGCCCTCGCGCTCTCCGCTGCCGCCGCCGCCCACGCGCAGTACGACACCTCCGCCGTCACCAACCTCTGCCAGAACGCGCTCGTCGGCCAGCAGATCGGCAGCCCGATCCGCGGCTTCGAGCTTCTGCTGCTCAAGGACGGCCGCCCCTTCTACCACCGCGCCTTCGGCACCGGCACCATTGACCGCCCAACCAACGCTGACAGCTCCTCCAAGACCGTCTCCGCCGCCGTCATCATGGCCATGGTCGACGCGACCGCCAACAGCCCCGTCCCCTTCACGCTCGACACGCGCGTCAGCACCATCTTGCCCGGCTTCACCGGCACCAAGTCGAACATCAACATCCGCCAGTGCTTCGCGCACACCGCAGGGTTCGGGTTCAGCACCGCCATCAGCAACCCCGCCATCACGCTGCAGCAGGCCGCCGCCGATATCGCAGACGACACGCTGGCCTACCTGCCAGGCACCACCTTCAGCTACGGCGGCACCTCGATGCACGTCGCCGGCGCGGCCCTCGAGGCCTACGCCGCCACCGGTTGGAACACGCTCTTCCAGCAGCGCGTCGCCGTACCCCTAGGCATGAGCACCACCGTCTACCAGCTCACCAGCCCCACCAACCCGCGCATCGGCGGCGGGTGTGAGACCACCGCACGCGAGTTCGGCTCACTCATGGAGATGATCCGCCGCGGCGGCCTGCACCGTCGCCCCGACGGTACCGACCTCCGCGTTCTCTCAGCCGCCAGCGCCCAAGCCATCATCACCCGCCAAACCACCCCGGGCATGCCCATCGCCAGCAGCCACCTGCCCGGCAGCAGCGACTACGGCGTCGGCGTCTGGCTCTGGACGCGCAACCCAACCTCAGGCAACCTCGAACGCGCACTCGCCGCCGGCGCGCGCGGCTTCTCAGCCTACATTGACCTCGACGACGGCATCACAGGCGTCATCTCGACCGAATCCACCTTTGCCAGCAACGTCACCCCCTGGCTCGCGCTCGTTGCTGACGCCGCTCAGGCCGCCGTCCGTACCACGCCGTGCACCCCCGATGTCGCCAGCCCGGGCCTCGCCATCGGCGGCGACGGCGAGCTGACCGCCGACGACACCATCGTGTTCGTCAACTGGTTCATCTCACGCGACCCCCGCGCCGACATCGCCGGCCCAGGGCAGTCAACCCTTAGTGACCGCGAGCTGACCGCCGACGACATCATCGTGTTCATCAGCCGCTTCACCCAAGGCTGCTGAGCCCCGCCCCTTACAGCACACGCCGGCTGCGCGGGTAGCTGCCCAGCACATGAAGCTCCTGGCAGTGCCGCCGCGCGAGCTTGATCGCCTTTGCCACCGGCTTCTGGCTGTGGTGCCCGTGCGCGTCAATGAAGAACGTGTACGACCAGTTCTCCCTCCGGCTCGGGCGCTTGTCGATGTGCGTGAGGTTGACCCCGCAGCGCTCGAAGTCTCCCAGCACCCGCGCTAGTGCGCCGGGCTTGTTCAGCGCCGCGAACAGCACCGACGTCTTGTCGTCGCCGCTGGCCTGCGCCTCCTGCCGCCCGATGACAAAGAACCGCGTGATGTTGCCCGGGTTGTCCTCGATCGCGTCAAACAGCACGTTCAGCCCGTAAAGGTCCGCCGCCAGCGTGCTGCCGATCGCCGCCCAGCCCGACCGCGCGCCAGCCGCCGCCACGTCCTGCACCGCCTTTGAACTGCTCGCGCTGGGCACCAGCTCGGCCCGCGGATACTGCGTCGCCAGCCACGTACGGCACTGCGCAAACACCTCAGGCTTGCTCAGCACACGCGTCACCTTCGCCGGTGCGCACGCGCCGATCAACGCGTGGTGCACGCCCAGCTGCACCTCCGCGTATACACGCAGCTTGCCCGCGTGCGCCACCAGCCCGTCGAGCGTCTCGGTAATCCCGCCGATGATTGAGTTCTCAATCGGCACCAGCCCATAATCTACGTGCCCGCGGACCACCTCGGTAAAAACGCCGTCGATCGCGCCCATGTCCGCCAGCTCTACCGACGATCCAAAGTGCCGCACCGCCGCCAGGTGACTGAAGCTCCCCGGGGGCCCCAGGTACCCCACGCTCAGCGGCTTCTCGAGCGCAAAGCTCCCGCTCATCAGCTCGCGGTACACGCCCTCAATCGCCCTGTCCGCCAGCGGACCCGCGTTGCTCGCCAGCACACGCTTGAGCACCTCTGCCTCGCGGTGCGGCGCGTAGATCGGGATGTTGTTCGCGCGCTTGAGCTTGCCGACCTCAACGACCAGGCTTGACCGCTCGTTGAGCAGCCCAACCAGCCGCTTGTCCATCTCGTCGATCCGCTGGCGCAGATCACCCAGCGCCAGCGGCGCTCGCATGGACGCGGTGCCTTTGTTTGTCGCGCCCTTGGTTGCGCTCTTGACCGCGCTCTTGGTCGCGCCCTTCGCCCGGCCGCCGCCAAAGACCTTCGGCGCGACCACCGACGCCCCAACCGATGCACCAACCGACGCCCCACCGACCGCATTCTTCGACGCGCGCTTGCTCATGGCACAGGTTATCGGCTCGATCATCCGACGCGCTCAGCCGCAGCCGTCAGTCCTCTGCAACGCCCGCCGCCGCCGTCGCACTTTCGACCGGCCGCTCGCCACGCGCCCGCTGCCCGCCGCGACTTCCCCGCGCGCCAGAATTTCCCGCGCCTCCGCCAGCCGCCTTCGCTCCGCCCGTCGCGCCACCGCCCTTGCCCAGCAGCTCGATCGGCACGCTCAGTCGAAGCATCCGCTCCAGCGCCACCAGCCCCCACCGCCGCGCCTCGGGGTGCACGCTCACCACGTTGGGCACCCGCGCGCCCTTCACGCCCAACTCAACCTTCGCCAGCTCATCAAGCACCCACAGCACGTGCGGCTGGTCGATACGGTACATCGTCGTGCACAGGCACTGGCACTCGCTCAAAATCCGCACGCTTACCCCGCGCTTGGCCGCCTCCGCCGCCTCGCGCATCACCAGATGCACCTCGGTGCCCACGGCCCACCTGCTGCCCGGTGCCGCGCTGCGCAGCGTTTTGATAATAAACTCAGTCGACCCGTCCAGGTCGGCCAGCTCAACCACCTCGCGCAGGCACTCGGGGTGTACCAGCACCTTGGTCCGCTCCGCCCTGGGCAGCTCCGCCTCCGCCGCGCGAATCGCCAGCACATGCTCAGGCTTAAACAGCTTGTGCACCGAGCAGTGCCCCGCCCACAAGATCGTCGTGGCGCTCATGAGCTGCTCGGGCGTGGCACCCCCCAGCGGCTCGCCCCGTGCCGTCTTGCGCGGGTCGTAAACCACCGTGCCTGTCGCTACCTCAATACCCAGCTTGGCGCTGGTGTTCCGCCCCAGGTGCTGATCAGGCAGGAACAGCACCTTGACGCGCTCGCCCGCCTTCAGAGGCTCATCGCCGCCCCGCAGCGCCCACTCCATCACAAACTGCGCGTTGCTCGAAGTACACACCGCGCCGCCGCGCTGGCCCACAAACGCCTTGATCGCCGCCGTCGAGTTGATGTACGTCACCGGGATCACGCGGCCCTTGAACCCTTGGCCCTTCAGCGCCGCGTCGATCAAGCCCCACGCCTCGACCGCCTCTTCATAGTCCGCCATGTCCGCCATCGAGCAACCCGCCGACATATCCGGCAAGATCACCCGAACGCCCTCGGGCGTGAGCATGTCGGCCGTCTCGGCCATGAAGTGCACGCCGCAAAAGATCACGTACTTGGCACCATCACCATCGCCCCCAGCCGCACCCCCGCCGCCAACCTGCCCCGCCGCCAACTGGCTCAGCTTCAGGCTGTCACCAGTAAAGTCCGCGTGCTGGATCACCTCATCGGTCTGGTAATGGTGCCCAAGGATCACCAACTTCGCGCCCAGCTCGCGCCGGCGTGCCGAGATCCGGGCCCCCAGCTCGGCGGGCGTCAGACGCAGATAGTCATCATCAAGTGCCGGTTGCCACAGCATGGAGAATACTACGAGCGCCGCCGCCAAACCGTTCACCTACCCAACCAAACCCCGGCAGACTCCCTTCGGCGTGAACGCACCCGCGCACCCGCGTATCCTTCGAGCAGCATGTCAACCCAGCAGGCCTACAAGACCGGCGCCCGCGTCCGCGTCACCCAGCAAGTCCCCCGCCCCGTCGGTGCCATCCGCACCAGCATCGAGGGCACCGTCGTGCGCTACGAGCAATCCAAAACCGGCTCGTGGTACGCCCACGCCAAGGACGACCGCCTCTGGCTCGACCGCCTCATCCTCAAGCGTGACGACGGCGAGATTGTCCACCTGAACCTCGACCAGCACTCGCAGGTTGAGCCCGCCTGACGTCCGATCACACGCCCCGCCCCGCACCGCACACCGTCACGCCATCGTGCCATACCTCACGGAGTTCTCCATGGCCCTCGCCCGCGCCCTCTCTATCACCGCGCTGCTCGCCACCGCGGCGGTCCTGCCCGCCTGCATCGTCGTCAGCAAGATCGAGGCCCCCGAGGTCTCCAAGCTCACCGCTGACGTCAGCGCGCCAAAGGCCGTCATCGACGCCTTCTTCGAGGCCTGGATCAAAGAGCCCGGCCAGACCTTCACCACCGACCGCCTCCAGCGCACCATCGTCGCCAACGATGAGTTCCTCTCCTTTGACGGCATGTCACCCAACGACACCGTCATCCAGAGCTGGAACGAGTACGCCGGCGTCTGGGGCCCGGGCATGAACCAGTTCACCCGCGCCACCCTCAAGCCAACCGACCAGTTCAAGCTCGTCCGCAGCGGTGACCTCGCCGTCTGGGCCGGCCTCGTCCGCATCAACGGCGAGATGCCCAACGGCCAGACCCTCGACCTGCCCGGGCACATGACCCTCGCCCTCCGCCGCACCATTGACGGCTGGAAGATCATCCACGAGCACATGTCCACGGGCGTGAAGCGCTGAGCCGCTAAGCCGACCGTCCGACCAGCTCGACTCGAATACCTGACATCTCAACCTCACACGCACGCGCCGCTACAACACCGGCACTTCGCGTTTGCGCGCCCGCACCGCCAGCGGCAAGCTCAGCAAATACAGCCCCGCCAGCACCGCCAGCGTCAGCCACGCGTCCTTCGCCAGAAACACCGCCAGCACCCCGATCCCCACCATCAGCGGCACCAGCACACGCCGATCAACCTTCATGTGCTTCACCGACAACATCGGGATCGTGCTCACCATCAGCAGCGATACACCCACCGTGTGCGCAAGCACCACCCAGGGCAGCCACCCGCTGTTCACCCACGTGCCCCCAACGTAACGCGTCAGCGTCGGGCTCAGCGCCGCCAGCAGCGGCAGCAGCACCACAAACCCCGCCGCCGGCGCAGGTAACCCGTGAAAGAACCGTGACACCGCGGCCCCCGCGGGCTTCCGCCCCGCCTGTCGCGCAAACCGCGCAAGCCGAATTGCCGCGCACAGCGCGTACATCACCACGACGGCAAAGCCCAGCTCATCAAGCCCGCCCAGCAGCCACCGGTACAAAATAAACGCCGGCGCCAGCCCGAAAGCAACAAAGTCTGACAAGCTGTCAAACCGCTCGCCAAAGCGGCTCGTCGCACGCAGCAGCCGCGCCAGCCGACCGTCCAGCCCGTCCAAAATAAACGACAGACCGATCAGCCCCACCGCCCGCATCAGTGGCCCGTGATCGCCCGAGCCCGGCACGTACCGCTGCGCAAAGTAGATGCTCGCCACGCCGGCGCACAGCGCACCAGCCGTCAGCAGGTTCGGAAGCAGCTTCCGAAGCTCAACCTCGCGCGTCCGCAAGCTGGCCGTACCGCCCCGCCCACCCCGCCGAACACCAGCACGCCCACGCGCCCTCCAACCACTACGCGACCGCACCGCGCCCGCCGGGCCCTCGCCCCCAGAGGCGGCACCTTCCGGCCCCCGCACTGGCGGCAGCGCGCTCAACGCACACCATCCGCGCCAACAACGCTCGCCGCGCCAACACCACTCGCCACGCCAACACTACTCGCCACGCCAACACCACTCGCCGCTTGCGCCATCGTCGCCAACACGCTCACGCCCGCCGTCACACGCTGGCCCACCTGCACATCCACCCGCGTGCCCGCAGGCATCCACACCTCGGCACGGCTTCCGAATCGGATCAACCCAAAACGCTCACCCGCCGCCACGCTCTGCCCCTCGCGCAGGTGGCACACGATCCGCCGCGCCACTAGGCCCGCGATCTGACTAAACGCCAGCACACGCCCCGCGCCATCAACCATCAGCGCCGCGTTCCGCTCATTATGCGTGCTCGCCTTGTCAAAGCTCGCGTTCACAAACGCCCCCGGCGTGTACGCCAGCTTCACAATCCGCCCGCCCACCACCACGCGGTTGACGTGCACATCAAACAGGTTCAAAAAGATGCTCACACGCACCAGCGGCACCAGCGGGTCGTGCCCCAGCCCACGCACGGCCTCCGCCAGCTCCACAGGCAGCGGGGCCAAATCAACCTTGATGACCTTGCCGTCCGCTGGCGAGATCACACTCTCTGCCGTTGCCCCCTCCGGCACCCGACGCACCGGGTCTCGAAAGAACCACAGCCCCCACAGCACCAGCAGCCCAAGGCCCGCGCAGATTACCCACGCCGCCCATGGCGCAGGCCAGCCCAGCCACGCCACAAACCCGCCCAGCAGCAGGCTCGCCACGATCATCGGGCCCAGCACGATCCATCCTTCAGGGGCAATGCGCACGCACCAGCATAGTGGGCAGGCCCACAGCGCGGGGCCCTATCATCCCCACCGATGCCCACGCGACAGCGCTTGACAACCAAACCAGCCCCCGCCAAGCCCGCACCCGCCAAGCCCGCACCGCGCGCGATGCCCAGCGGCCAGGCCGACCGCCCGCCCGCCGTCGCCGTCATCGTCAGCCGTTACAACGCCACCGTCACAGACCTGCTCCTTGCCGGCGCACTGGCCGCCTACGCAGAGGCTTACGCAGGCTCGGACCATCTGGCCTGCGACGTTTACCACGCCCCCGGCAGCTTTGAGCTTGTCGCACTCACCGACGCCGCCCTCGCCACCGGCCGCTACGACGGCACCGTCGCCCTCGGCTGCATCATCAAGGGTGAAACCGACCACGACCAGTACCTCGCCCACGCCGTCACCCAGGGCCTCGTCGCCGCCGCCATCAAGCACACCCGCCCAACCACCAACGGCGTGCTCACCGTCCTTAGCCAAAGCCAAGCCCTGGCCCGCGCCGGCGTCGCCCCCCAGCGCCCACGCACCGACCGCCCAAAGCACCTCGGCAACCAGCTCCATATCGGCAACAAGGGCCACGAGGCCATGACCGCACTCCTTGACACACTTCAGCAGACCCGCGCGATGATGAACGCCACCAACCAGCCCGCCAGCGCACTTTCCACTCACGCGCGTCCACCACTGGCGCGTCCACCACTGGCGCGTCCACCACTGGCGCGTCCTGACAAGCTCGCCCGCAGCGGAGCCCGCGCGTGACCCAACCAACCCCCACGCCCACCGACTACCGCGACCTTCACCGCCTCGCCTTCCAGGCCCTCTTCCAGCTCGACGCCCACGCCCAGCGCACCCCTAGCCCCGCCGCCGCGCGCGGCTCCGGCCCAAGGCTTGATCCTTACAACCCCGACCAAGGCCTGCTGCTTGACGCGCTCGCCGCCGAGGCCGGCCCCGACCCCGCCCGCCTGCACGAGGCCTTCGCTCTCGCGCAGCGCGCCTACGCCCAACGCGCTGATGCCGACGCCGCCATGCTCAAGCTCGCCCCGACATGGCCCGCACACCGCCAAGCCGCGGTTGACCGCGCGATCCTGCGGCTCGCCCACCACGCGCTGATCAACCACCTCGCCCCCGGCAAGGCCGTCATCAACCATGCCGTCGCGCTCGCTAAAGAGTTCAGCACCGACAAGAGCCCCGCGTTCATCAACGCCCTGCTTGACAAGGTCTACAAAGCCACCGCGCCCGAAGCCACCCCAGGGGCCGCCTTAGAAGGCGCGCCAGCCGCCGTCACCCCAGCCATCACCCGACTCGCGCACACCGAGCCGCTCGACCTGCCTCCACCCCCGTAAATCCATCCCCGCACACAACCGCCCTCACACACTCACGCCCCGCCCATGGCCTTCTTCAAAGACTTCATCTCGAAAGTGACCCAGACCGTCACCGGCACCGTCGCCAAGGCCGTCTCTGCCACACTCGGCGCGGGCCTCGCCAAAACCAAAGACTTCTTCGTTACCAGGCTCCGCTCGCTGATCCTCGGTCGCACCCTCGACGAAACACTCATCACCGACGTCGAACGGCTCCTGCTCGAAGCCGACGTTGGCACCAAGGCCACCGCCGCCATCATCCAGAACGTCCGCGACGACTACCGCGCCGGCACGCTCAAAGACTCCGCACAACTCCTCGACCACCTCAAGCGCGGCCTCAAGGCCATGCTCGCCTCGGGCGGCCGTGACGTTGACCTCCGCGCCGACGCCACCTTCGTCACAAGGCCCCTGAACCTCCGCCCAAAGGGCGAGCTCACCGTCATCCTCGTCACCGGCATCAACGGTGCCGGCAAAACCACCAGCATCGCCAAGCTCTGCAAACGCCTGACTTCCAACGGCCACACCGTCCTGCTCGGCGCCGCCGACACCTTCCGTGCCGGCGCCGTGCGCCAGCTTGAAATCTGGGGCGAGCGTCTGGGCGTGCAAGTCGTCAAAGGTGCGCCGGGGGCAGACCCCGCCGCCGTCGCCTTTGACGCCCTTACCGCCGCCCGCGCTCGCAACGTTGATGTCCTTATCGTCGATACCGCCGGGCGCTTGCAAACGCAAGACCCACTTATGAAGCAGCTCGCCAAGATCAAGGCCGTGCTCGCTAAAAACGCCCCCGCCACAACCACGCCCACCGGCACAGGCGAGGCCGCCCCGCACGAAACCCTCCTGGTCCTTGACGCCACCACCGGCCAGAACGCCATCCGCCAAGCCCAAGAGTTTGGCACCGTCGCCGGCGTCACAGGCATCATCCTCGCCAAGCTTGACGGCACCGCCAAGGGCGGCGTCGTCGTCGCCATCCGCGCCGCCTCCGACATCCCCGTCCTCTTCGTCGGCACCGGCGAAACCCCCGAAGACCTCGCCGACTTTGACCCCGACGCCTTCGTCGAGGCCATGTTCGCCGAAGCCTGAACGCGCGCCAGCCCGTCATTCCTACCCAGCGCAGGCCCAACGAAAAAACGGGAGGCTCTCGCGCCCAATCAGGGCCAGGAGCCTCCCGCTTCAAGCGGAGAGGGGGAGATTCGAACTCCCGGTACAGACGAGCTGTACACTAGTTTTCGAGACTAGCCCTTTCAACCGCTCAGGCACCTCTCCGTGCACAAAACGCCGCCAGCCAAGCCGACGGCCTCCGTCAAAGGGCGAGCCCATCCTATTCCCCGCCAAACCCGCGATCCAACCCCTTCCACACGCCGCCCAGGCATCAACCGCGCCCGCCATCCACCCGCGTACCTTCACGCTCCAACCACGGAGCCGCTCGTGCCAACACTCTACCTCATCGACGGCTACGCACAGTTCTTCCGCGCCTATCACGCGATCCGCACACCCATGACCTCGCCGGTCACCAAAGAGCCTACCAACCTCACCTTCGGGTTCGTCGGCATGCTTCTCAAGCTCCTCAAAGGTGAGGGCCAGCACCTCACCAGCGCTGGCACGCCAGCAGACTTTCTCGCCGTCGCCATCGACAAATCCTCCGATACCGGAACCTTCCGCAGCGCGATCTACCCCGATTACAAAGCCCACCGCCCACCGCCGCCAGAAGACCTCCCAGCACAGGTCACACGCTGCCTCGCGCTGCTCAACGCCCTCGGCGTACCCGTTCTGGGCGTGCAGGGCTTCGAGGCCGATGATGTCATTGCCACACTCATTACCCAGCTCACACGCCAGCACCCAGACCTCCGCGTCCGCATCGTCAGCAAAGATAAAGACTTTAAGCAGCTCCTCGCCAGCGGCAGCGTCGAGATGTACGACATCCACACCGACGCGCTGATCACCGAGGGCAAACTCAAGCAAGAGCTCGGCCTCACGCCCCCGCAGATCATCGACATGCTCGCGCTCATGGGTGACAACGTCGACAACGTTCCCGGCGTTGACGGCGTGGGCGAGAAGACCGCCGCCATGCTCGTCGCGCTCTACGGCTCGGTCGATGCCGTCATCGCCGCCGCACCGACCATCAAGGGCAAACGCGGCGAGAACCTCCGCGCCGCCGCCGACCTCGTCAAGCTCAGCCGCTCGCTGGTCGCACTCCGCCACGACGCGCCCGTCACCATGCCACTCGACGCCGCCAGCACCGCCAAGCTCAACCTCCCTGCGCTGCTGCCAATCCTCAAAGAGCTCGGCTTCAACCGCTATCAAGACGAGGTTCGCGCGCTCCTCGGCCAGCCCCTCACCGGCCAGCCCACCTCCGGCGCAGCCAGACCAAAGCCCGCGCCCACCTCCATCGCGCCCGCCACCACCGCGCCAAAGTCCCCAACACGCAAGCCCACAAAACCCGCCAAATCGGACGGCGATTCGCTCTTTGACGCTCCGCTCTTCGCCGACGCCACCTCGCAGCCCACAGACCTCTACTCCGCCACCAACTCACCCACCCATCACACCTCCACCGCAAGCCCGTGGCCCGACGGCCTCGGCGCGCTCGCCGCCACCCTCGACGCCACCCTCGACGTCCACGGCCGCGTCACCGCCACAGACGCCTCCGTCTACCGCTGCGTCCGCACACACGATGACCTCGCCGCCCTCGCCGCCGAGCTACGCGCCGCGACCATCTTCGCCCTCGATACCGAGACCACCGGCCTCTCGCCCATCGACAGCCATCTCGTCGGCCTCAGCTTCTCCACCGCGCCCGGCACCGGGTGGTACGTCCCACTCCGCTCACCCACCCCCGATCAGCACCTTGATCAACCCGCCGTGCTCGCCGTGCTCAAGCCCATCCTGGAATTACCCACCCCACCGCGCTGCGGGCACAACCTCAAGTTCGACACGCTCGTCCTCCGCCGCGCGGGCGTCCGCTTCGCAGGCTTCGCCTTCGATGCGCTCACACCCGACCAGCCCGCCCCCAGCGCCGAGGATCAAACTCCCTCAAACCCCACCCCAAACCCCATCGCCATCGAGCTCCAGCACCGCCCCACCGCTACCGCCTTTGACTCCATGCTCGCCAGCTACCTCATCGACGCGACCCGCTCAAGCCACGGCCTCGACGCCCTCGCACTCGCCCTCCTCCAGCACACCAACATCTCCATCAAAGAGCTCATCGGCACCGGCGCCAGGCAACGCACCTTTGACCACGTACCTCTCGGCCCCGCCACTCTCTACGCCGCCGAAGACGCCGACATCGCCCTCCGACTCCACCACGCCATGAGCCCGCAGCTCGACGCCCTCGGCCAACGCGCCCTCTTTGAACGACTAGAAATGCCGCTAGTCGAAGTCCTCGCCGAGCTTGAGTGGAACGGCGTCCGCGTCGACCCCGCCGAGCTCGACCGCCAGCGCGAGCGTCTCGCCGCCCTCATGGCCGACGTCCACCGCGCCATCGACCAAGCCGCGAACGACGCACTCGCACGCACCTTCAACCCAGACAGCCCAAAGCAGCTCGCCGCCGCGCTCTTCAACAAGCCCACCGACGAAACCCCCGGCCTTGGCCTCAAGCCCATCAAACGCACCGCCACCGGCTTCAGCACAGATATCGAAGTCCTCGAAGCCCTCACACAAGACGCCAGCGTCACCACACCCATCCCGCGCCTCATCCTCGAGCACCGCCAGCTCACCAAGCTCGTCGGCACCTACTTAGTCGCCCTCAAAGACGCCATCAGCCCCACCACCGCCCGCGTCCACGCCAGCTTCAACCAGACCGTCGCCGCCACCGGCCGCCTCTCAAGCAGCGACCCCAACCTCCAGAACATCCCCATCCGCACAGACATGGGCCGCGACATCCGCCGCGCCTTTGTCGCCGAGCCCGGCTGGCTCTTAGTCAGCGCCGACTACTCGCAAATCGAGCTGCGGCTCCTCGCCCACCTCTCGCAAGACCCAGGCCTCATCCACGCCTTCGCCACAGGCCAAGACATCCACGCCGCCGTCGCCGCGCAGATCAACAACGTCCCGCTTGATCAGGTCACCAAAGCCCAACGCGACGGCGCCAAAATGGTCAACTTTGGCATCGTCTACGGCATCACCACCTTCGGGCTTGCAAGACGCCTCGGCTGCCCCAACGCGCAGGCCGAAGCCATCATCACCGGCTACAAAAAACGCTTCGCTGGTATCACCACGTTCCTGCAAGAGTGCGTCGATCACGCCCAGCGCCTCGGCTACGTCGCCACCATGCTCGGCCGCCGCCGCGCCATACCCGAGATCGAAAGCACCAACCCCTCACGCCGCGCACTCGCCGAACGCACCGCCATCAACACCGTCGTCCAAGGCTCCGCGGCTGACCTCATCAAGCTCGCCATGGTCGACCTGCACCGGCTCTTCAGGGGTGACCCCGCCGTGCGCACCCTTCTGCAAGTTCACGACGAGCTTGTCGTCGAGGCCCGCGCCGACCGCGCCGAAGACGTCCGACTCGCCCTCGTCCACCGCATGGAACGCGCCATGAAGCTCTCTGTCCCCCTCAAGGCCGACTCAAGCATCGCCCCAACCTGGTTCGAAGGCTAACCCGCGCGCTTGCCTTTGCATCCGACTTTGCCTTCTGCCCTCAAACCCTCAGTCCCTCAGTCCCTTCATCCCTTCCGCCCCTCGCCTCCGCCTACTCCCCCAACCCCAACTCCCGACGCTTCGCCTGCCACTCTTCACCCTCGCGCTTGTTCTCACCTGCCAGCGCCGCCGCCTCCGCACCACGACCTTCCCCGCCACCCCCGCGCGCCCGCAGCGCCTTCACCTCCGCACGCAGCGCATCAACCTCCAATCGGCTCAGCTTCACCCCGCCAAGCGTGTAGTCCTTCCACGCCGCCATCGTCACCGGCACAATCGGTTCCACCAAATCATGCATCGCCCGCGCGTAGCCCTGGATCTCCTCCTGCGCGTGCGCATCCATCCGCAGGCTCAAAAAGTGCAGCAGGTTGTGCAGGTCAATCTTCCAGTACCACTCCGTGTACAGGCTCACCGGCAGCCCGATCCGCGCCATCTCGCGCGACACGCCCTTGTCCACCAAGTCCCGATACTTGGCATACAGCGCCTCACTCTCGGCCAAGAACGCCACGAACGCCTCAGCCGTCACCTGCCCCTGTCCAACCTGCCCCCCCCCACCCCCACCACCCCCACCACCCCCACCAGCCCCACCAGCCACCAGCCGTTCGCTCCCGCCCTGCCGATTGCTCGCGCTCTGCCGCCGAACCTGCTCCACGCTCGGGCGATAAAACCGGTCCGGCATCACGCTGTAACGGCCGCTGTACTCATTCACGTTCGCCGTCCGGTGCCGGATCCATTGCCGCGCAATGAAGATCGGCATCGAGATATGAAACTTAAATTCCACCATTTCAAGCGGCGTCGTGTGCCGGTGACGCAGCAGATACCGGATCAAACCCTGATCCTCGCTGACCTTCTTTGTCCCCTGCCCATAGCTCACCCGCGCCGCCTGCACAATCGCCTGGTCCGCCGTCTGCCCGCTTGGCACCAGCCGTGGCATCGCGTCCACCAGCGCCACAAACCCATGATCCAGCACTCGGATCGTCCGCCGTGACTGCCCGCCCATCACGTCCACTAACGCGGCCTCGGGCAGGCTCACCTCGACCGGGCAACCACTCACGCCCCCGGCCCGCGGCGGCTCAACTACCACCGGCCGCGCAGGCACCACCGACGCCTCATTGCCCGCGCCCGTTATCACGCGCTCGCCACCTGTCGCTGCGTTCATAGTCAGCCAGAGTAAACCCACCAGCCGCGCAAAGAAAGCGCCCCGAAACCCCAACTCTCCCTCCGCCCGCACCCTTCACGCTCCACACCCGCTACGCCCCGAGCCCCACATCCCGGCGCTCGTCGCACACAAGCTGTCGGTTGCCGCGATCGCGCCGCCTACGCCCAGCATCCGCTACCCATCCGCTCACCCATCATCGCCCATCACCCTGCGGCACACGCCACAGCACCCAGTCCGAAGGCACCGACACCGGCGACCCCGCCTTCGAGAAATCCGCCGCCGTTGACGTTTCCGCATCTCCACGCCCAGCCGCCACCGCGCCCCCATCGTCCTCCTTGTCACCCCCAACGCTGTACAGCGTCAGCGCGCCAGCGATCACCCGCAGCCGCAGCGCCGCGCCCTCCCACGGGTCCCGCGGCACCATCGGCAGCAGCCCAGGCACCAGCACCTCCACCGCCGTTGGCCAAACGCCCCCGCGCTTAGTTCCGCTCGCGGATCAGCATCACCTTGACCCGCCGCTCACCACGCCCACGCCGCAGCGTCAGCTCAACCTCATCGCCCGCCGAACGCGCGCTCAGCGCCCGCACCAGCTCGTGCGCATCGCGCACCTGCTTCCCGTCCACGGCCACCAGCACCTCGCCCGGCGCCACCCCAAACTTCAGCATCGCCGCCGCGTCAAGCTCCAGCACCGTTAGACCCTCGCCCCCGCGCTCATCAACATCAAACGGCAGCCGCGCGCTCGACGCCCCAATCTGCCCCGCCTCAGGCACCACCGCCAACCCGCGCACCCACACCCGAAACTCTTTGTCCAGCGCGTCCAGCTTCTGCCCCGTCGCACGCTCAAGCGCCGCCGCCCCCGTGCGATCCTCATCAAAGGTCTCCACCAGCGCCGTCCAGAACGCCCCAAGCTCACCACGTGAGTGCAGGTACACCATCAGCGTCCGCGCCACCGCGTACCGCCCCAGCGACCCGCTCTCCATAAACCTGCGGTCACTCATCAACACCAGCTCGCGCAGCCGCGGCATGTTCCCGCTCTCTAACATCCGCCGCGCCATGTTGCTTCGCCAGTTCTGCGCCGGACGCGCCGCCGCCGCCGCCCGCGCCGCAAGCACCGCCCCCGCATCAACCTCTTCAGCCTCACCAACCCCACCCGGCTTGCCCGCCTCGCCCCACGCCACGTCCTCCACCAGCGCGCACAAGCCCTCCTGCACCCACACCGGATGCTCCTGCCCCAAACGGCTCATCGCCCGATGATGCAGCACATGCCAAAGCTCGTGCCGAAGTGTCGGCCCCAAGTCACGCGCCACCAGCTCATGCGTCAGCGGGCGGTACAACCCGCCAATCGTCCCCGCCCCAGGCCCAACCTCGCGCCGCGCCCACGCCGCAAACACGTCCGGCTTCGGAAGCCACACAATCACCCACGGCTCAGGCAGCCGCGCGCCCCGCGCCCCCTCCGCACCCACCTGGCCAGCACCATCTTCCTCCGTGACCCACGCGCGCCACAGCGCCCACACACCCTCGATCTCCACCCGCGCCTCACCCAGCGCCCGCTCGCTGTGCCCGCTGATGACCACCAGCCGCCGCGCCTCATCGCGTGCCTCAAGCTGCGGCCCGTCACTGCCAGAGAGCTTCCGCACGCCCGCAAGCCGCGCCTTCAACACCGCGTCCTGCAGCTCTGCCGCACCCTCGACTATCGCCGCCGCCATGTCTCCGCCCGCCAGGCACGCAAGGTCGCCCCCGCCGCGCAGCTCACGCTGGGCCCGTGAAAAGTCCACAAACCCCGCCTCTACCGCGCTGCGCAGCGCCGCCTCCGCCAACTCCGTCTGCCCGCGCTTGCAGCGCACGCACGCAAGGTTGTACCACGCCACGCCCTTGAAACGCGCGACCTCCAGCAGCTTCAGCAGCGTCGCCTCCGCGCCCGCAAGCTCTCCGGCGCGCCACTGCGCCGCAAACCGCGCTGAGAGCGCATCCTCACCCTCCTCCGCCGCCACTTCAGGAACACCTTCACGCCCCGGCACCGCGCCCGGCAACCCACCAGGCCTTACCTGCGCCGCCGCCGCCGTCACAGCGCACAGCAGCACGCCAGCAACACCCGCCGCCCTCACGCCTCGCAATGTCAGCCCGCGCGCTATCACGCCCGCGCCCCTTCACCGTCAACCTCCGCGCGCCCGCCCGCAACCCGCACACGCCCGGCAATCAGCAGCCGCAGCGCCTCGACATACGCCCCGCACTCCACCGCAAACACCCGCGCCGCCAGCGCCTCGGGCGTGTCACCCTCAAGCACCTCGCACGTTCGTTGCAGCACAATCGGCCCGCGATCAAACGCCTCGTCCACCAGGTGCACCGTGCACCCGCTGACCTTGCAACCCGCCGCCAGCACCGCCGCGTGCACATGCTGCCCGTACATCCCGCGCCCGCCAAAGCTCGGCAGCAGCGCGGGGTGAATGTTTACAATCCGCCCCCGATACGCCTCCGGCACACGCACCAGCTTCAGATACCCCGCCAGCACGATCCACTCGGCCCCGCACGCCGCACCCTCAAGATCCTCGGGCGCAATCACCCCCGGCATTACGCGCACGCTCAGCCCAAGCTCACGCGCACGCTCACACCCCGCGCACTCACGGCTCGCAATCACCGTCAAGATCCGCGCCGCCAGCTCGCCCCGCGCAATCGCCTCCGCCAGCCGCACCAGCGTCCGCCCGCCACCACTAATCAGCACCACCAGCGTCGCCGCGCTCGCACCACTGCCAGCAGCGGCACCGCCCGCAGCAACACCACTCAAGCCGTTACGCGTGTCCATCGGGCGATTCCTGCGTAAAGGGCACCGGCTTGTTCGCGTGATCAACGCAGACCATCACCAGCCGCGCCGCCGTCACGCTTACGCGCTGGCCCGTGTCATACCGCTCGGCCTCAACATCAACCTCCACCGTCACACTTGTTGTGCCAGTCCGCACCGTCCGCGTCAGAAAATCAACCGTGTCACCGCTGAACACCGGGGCCTTGAACTCAACCCGGTCAACCGCCACCGTCAGCCACTTGCGGTTCGCGTGCCGCCGCGCCTGCACAAACGCCGCCTGGTCGATGTAGCTGAGAATCACACCACCAAAGATGGTGTTGTAGTGGTTCGTGTCCTTGGGCATCATCACTACGCGCAGCGCCAGCGTCAGTTGATCCAGCGGCACACCCGCGCTCGGCCCGCCCGAGACGCCGCCCGTCACTTTGTCACCAGCGCCACTCGACATGCCCAAAGGTTAGCCGTGCGCCCGCCGATGGCCCCAACACCGCGACCCAACACCGCGACCTCACGCCGCGACCTCACGCCGCCTGACGGTACACGCCCGTGCGGAACTCGCCGATCAGACGCTCGCGGTCGCCCGCACGCGCCCACTGGCTAAACACCGCCGCCATCTTGTACGGGCCCGGCTGGTCCTCATCCTCAAGCCACACCACGTTCGCAAACACAAACACCGCGCGCCCCGGCCCGCGATCACCACCCTGCATCGTCGGCAGCGTGATCCGCAGCGCCACCCGCGTCCCCGGCGCAATCGGGCGGTCCAGCTCAAACCGCAGTCCGCCCTCCGAGACGTCGTACGCGTGCCCTTCAAGATCGAACGTCTCGCCGTCCATGAACCGCAGCGCGATCGTGGTATACATCGGCTCAAGCTCAAACCGCGGAAATTGACGACGCTCGCGACCGCTGCTCATGGCACGCTCCTGCTCAGGCACACACCGCGCCCGCGCCAAACCGCGCGAGCCTTCACCCAAGCTATCGGCCGCTCGCCCGCCCGACTCAAGCCGTACACCCGCACCAAACCACCTCAGCCCACGCCCAAGCCACCCACCGCCACCCTCACAGGTACCATGAAGCATCAACCCCACCCAACACACCCCGCACCTTGCGCTCCTCTGCGAAGGCTGCGGCTACGACCTCACACCGACAGACCCCGCCCTCGCCTGCCCCGAGTGCGGCACCCCCATCGCCCTGAGCCTCCCGGACCGACGCACCGGCGCGCGCTGGCAAACTACCTCTTTTTTACAAGGCCTCGCGCTCTTTATCACCAACCCCATCGCACAAACCCGCCTGCTCAACCTTGAGCGCGGCCGCCCACGCCTGCTCCTTAACGTCGCGCTCGCGGGCGCGATCCTGGCCGTGCCCATGTGCGTGCTGACCTATCAGGGCCTGACCGCCAGCTACCCGATTCACTCGCCGCGCGATCGCCTCAGCGCGCTGCTGCTGGTCGCTGTGCTCTCTGCCGCCATCGCCGCCGCCCTCGCCACGCTCTTGCTGATCGCCAGCCTCGCTGAGCGCTTCGGCATCCGCGCCATCGCTCGCGTTCACCGGTGGCGGCTGCCGCCCGACGCCGCCACCGCGCTGATTGCGCACGCCTCGCACGCCTGGCCACTGGCCGCCACGATCGCGCTGCCCGCCCCCTTCGCCCGCGCGCTCTTTGGCTCGGCCGATGCCCCCGCGCTGGTGCTGCTCGCCGCCCTCGCCGTCGGGCTCGTGTGGTTCGAGGCCGTGGTCTACTTCGGCCTGCGCGCCAACAAGTTCGCCAACTGGCCCAGCCCCCGCGCGGGGTAATCTCCGCCCGCGTGCGCAAGAACCCGTCGATTCAAAGTCGCCCGCCACGATCGCTCAGGATCGCTACGGCAAGCTTGATCCACCCGCAGGTCAGGTCAGCGGCGCGACCCTCAGAGGGCCCCCTACGCCCGCCGTAGAGCCCGCCACAGAGGCCCGCGCAAGTCAGCGGTCACCGACCTCCGCGCCTGAGCGCATGACCACGGCGTTCTCACCGCTGCGCGCTAACGCCTCCCAACTTCCGGTGCTCAACCGCGCCGCCCCGCGCGCAGCCGCGCCCCCGCACTCGCGCTCGACGACCCACTCGCGCCTCGCTATCGTGCTTCATCACCCAGCCCGCCTCGACCAGCGCCATGTCCGTGCAGGCCAACGTCACCTACCGCGACGTGCTGGCCAACCGTCATTACCGCAACATCCTGCTGGCACAATTCCTCTCCAACGTCGGCACATGGATGGAGATGTTCGTCATCCAGTCGTTCGTCGCCGCCAAGAGCGGCTCGCTGGCGGACGCCGGCATTCTCGCGGCGTTCCAGCAGGTGCCGGTGTTCGTGCTTGGCCTGCTTGGCGGTCTGGCGGCTGACCGCGTCAACCGGCGCACGCTGCTGGTGGTCACGCAGATTCTGGCGGGGCTGGTCGCCGCGGGCATCGCGGGCGTGACGTGGTTTGACATGCAAGGCTCGTTCACCCACCCGCGCATGGCGATCTGGCTGCTCTGGGGGCTGGGCGCGCTCAACGGGTGCGTGATGGCCTTCAACTTCCCGGCGTGGCAGGTGCTCACGCCCAGGCTCGTACCGCGCCCGCAACTGATGCGGGCGGTCACGCTCAACGGGATCCAGTTCAACCTTGCGCGCTTGCTCGGGCCGGCGGCCTCGGGCCTGCTGCTGGCGATCGTCACGCCCCCGCCGCTGCTGATCTTCAACGCGCTGACCTTCGCCGTCATGGCCGCGGTGGTGATGACCACGCCCAACTCGCCCGCGCCGCCGCGCGACGCCGCCAACAGCCGCTCGGCGAGTGCCGAGATGCTCGACGCGGCCCGGGTGCTCTGGGGGCACCGAGGGATCCGCGCAGTGTTCTTCGTGCAGGTGCTGGCGGGCTTGCTGGCGGCGCCGCTGGTGCGGCTGATCGCCCAGTACATGCGCGACGTGTACCACCTTGATGAGAAGGCGGCCAACACACTCGGGGGCTTCATGCTGGCGGTGCAGGGCCTGGGTGCCGTGTGCGGCGGGCTGGCGCTGCGCTACGTACCCGCGTGGTACCCCAAGCATCACTTCATCCCGCTGTCGATTGCGTGCCTGGGCGTGTCGATTGTGCTGTTCGGGCTTACGCAGACCATCGAGGGTGGGTACGTGGCGATGGCCGTCTGCGGGTTTTTCTGGATCTGGACCTTCAACCAGTCGTGGGTCGCGCTGCAGATGCTCGCGCCAGATGAAATGCGCGGCAGGCTGCTGGCGATCGTCACCGTCGCGGGCTTTGGCGCTACGGCGGTGGGCGCGCTCTCGGCGGGCGTGCTGGGCGAGCAGCTTAAGGACCGCGGCGTGCTGGACGCGCAGGGCGCGACGCAACTGACGGTGGTGCTGCTGGGCGCGCCGCTGCTGTGCGCGGGGGTCTTCATGATGCTGAACCGCGTGCCTGAGATAGATGGGATTTCGCGCTTGCCGACGGGTGCGCGGCGGGACAGGTCGCTGTGGAACGCGATCACGGCCCGCGAGCACCGCCCGCGCGAGACCGTTGAGCCGGCAGAGGTGCCGTAGGGAAGACGAGGTTCGCGCAAGACTACTAGAGGGCCGAGGAACGCGGCGGGCAAGGCCGTAGGCTTGGTACATGGGTGTGATCATCACGGGCGATGTGCCGGCGCCGCCGCCGGACGCGGAGCTGGGGGCGCGGGCGGTGGGTGTGGCGCTTGTGCCGCAGTTGGCGGGGCCTGAGCTGCTGCTGGGCGCGGTGGTGCTGGTGATCGACGCGCTGCGTGCGAGCACGACAATTGTGCACGCGCTGGAGAGTGGCGCGGCGTGCGTGGTGCCGACACTGACGGTGCGTGAGGCGCTGGTAGCGCGGGCCGGGCTTGAGCTTCGCGGCTTGGTGGTGCGCGCAGGTGGTGAACGCGGCGGCGTGCGGCCTGAGGGCTTCGATGCGGGCAACTCGCCTGGTGATTACGGGCCGGGCGGCGCGGCACAGATCGTGGCGGGCTGCGCGCTGGTATTTACCAGCACCAACGGGACGGGCACGCTGCTGCACGCGGCCCGCGGCGGGCGGGCGCAGGGCGCGGGCGGTGCTGGCGGGGGCGGTGCTGGCGCGGGAGCGATGGGGGCAGGCGCGGTGCTGGTGGCAAGCCTGCGCAATCGCGCTGCGGTGTGCGCGGCGGTGGTGCATGATGAGCGCCCGGTGGTGGTGCTCTGCGCCGGCACGCGCGAGGCCGTGAGCATGGAGGACGCGCTGGTTGCGGGGGCGATTGTTGAGCGGCTGCGCGAGGGCGGGCGGACGCTGCTACCAGATGACAGCTCACGCATGTGCGCGGCGCTGTGGCGCGAGGCCAGCGCGCGAGTTGGCGGCGTGCTGGAGGTCTTCAGGGCCAGCCGGGGCGGACGCAACCTGCGGCGGCTGGGGCTTGACGCGGATATTGCGTTCTGCGCGGAGGTGGACGTATCGGCGATCGTGCCGCGGCTGGAAGCGGGCGACGCCCAAGGTGATGGGGGAGGCGACGGGGGCGGCTGGCGGATCGTGACGGGGTGAGTGTTTCGGGCTGCGATTTTGCGGCTTTCCGCTTGCGCCTTAGCCTTGCGCAAACAGCTCGGTGATGCGGGCGACGTAGGCCGGGCTTGCGGTCAGCTTGCGGCGGGCCATGACGGCGTGCATGGCTTCGAGAAACTTATCCGGGCGGTAGCGCTTGCTGCCGGGGGCGTGCTCGTCGGTGACCCAGGCGAAGGGCGGAACGTTGCCGGTGGCGGCGGCGGTGGCGGCGAACATCGCGCCGGTGTGCAGTGTGCAGCCGGTCATGATGCGCGTGCAGATGGCGGTCTTGACATGGTCGCCGATGATGCAGCCCATGAACTGCTGGCCGGTGCGTTCGAGCGGGCTCTGCGGCGTGGCGCGCATCATGACCTCGGCGTAGGTGTTGAGCAGGTTGCTGTTGGTGGTGCCGGCGCCGAGGTTGACCCACTGGCCGACGTACGCGTCGCCGAGGTGCCCGTCGTGGCCCTTGTTGCTGTGTGATTGGAAGATGGTGCCGCCGACCTCACCGGCGAGCTTGCAGTGCGGGCCGATGGCGGTGTTGGCCTTGATCAGCGCGCGGTCAAGGACGGTGGCGTGCTGGCCGACGTAAGCGGGGCCGATGATGACGGCACCCGGGCGGACTACGGCGTGCTCGTCGATGACCACCGGGCCGTTCTCGGCGTCAATGACGACCCCGGGGAACACGCGCGCGCCGTCGTCATCACGGATGAGCACGGGCGCCTCGCCGAGGATGGTGACGCCGGGGATGCGGTCGTTTTCGCCGCCGGCGGCGAGCTCAACGAGGTCGGTGGTAAGGCACTGGTCGCGGAAGGTGCGAACGCTCCAGGGGTGTGTCAGCAGGCAGGGGCGTTCGACCTCGACAAGTGTGCCGGTGGAGCGGGCGACTGCCTGCGGATCGGCGAAGAACGCGGCGTAGTCGTGGGCGTCTTTGAGGCGGGCGGCGATGACGCCCTGCGAGGATTTGTCAATCAGGCTTTGGCCTGGCTCGAGCTCATCAAGTTCGGTGGGCGGCAGTGTGCAGCGGGCGCTGATGACCAGTGTGCCGGAGGGGACGCTGGGCAGGTGGCCGACGGCGTGTGCGAGCCCGCCATGGGTGTCGCGGGCGATGCCGGCGAGGCGCTGGGGCACGACCAGGCCCAGGATGTTGAGCTTGAGGATCCTTGTGAGGCGTTCGAGGTTGGTGAGCGCGCCGGTGCGGACGTCGAAGGCGGCGCGCAGGTCGGTGAGTGGCCCGAGGGTGGCCAGGCCGTCGTCGAAGATGATCGCGTCGGGCATGGTCGAACTTAGGCGAGGGAAGTATGGGTGGAGGCGGTGCGGGTGGCAGACGTGCGGGTTGTCCGGCGGCGTCGGGCGGCGTGCAAGGTGAGCAGCACAAACGCGCCGGTGGTGCTCGGGGCGGGGATGACGGCGGCGGCGGCCTCGCCGATGAGGGCATGCACGCGCGCGGTCGGGTGCAGGCTGTCCCAGAAAACGTAGCTGTCGGGGTTGGTGTTGGCCGGGACGTTGAGGGTGGGCAGGAATGGGCCGGGCTGGAGGAAGTCGGCGTTGGCGAGGATGGGCGTTGTGGTGTTGGTGATCGAGAAGGAGTTGGGCGAATCGAGTAGTTGGCTAAAGAGCGAGAAAGTGTCGAGGGCGACGAGGTTGAGCGCGGGGTTTGCGGCGCGCAGCTGCGCGATGGCCTGGGCCTGGGCAGTGCGGAAGTCGGCGGAGGCTTGGGCGACGGCGGCGCGGAGCTGCGCGGGGAGCGTGAGCGCCAGAGGCGTGCGGTCAAGGGCGGGGAGGTTGGCCCAGAGGATGCTCGCAGGCGCGGTGGGGTCGAGGGTCGTTACGAGCGTCTGGATGGACGAGCGCACGGCGGCGAGGGCGGCAGAGCCGGCGGCGGCGACGGAGGCGGGCGTGGCACCGGTGGCGCTGGCGGCGTTGATCACGTCGTTGCTGCCGAGCCAGAAGGTGTAGATGTTGTTGCTGGGGACGCGCGTGCGCCCGGCGATGAAGAGATCGACCTGGACGGCGGCGGCGGGCAGCAGCGAGGGCTCGCTGGCCAGCGCGCCGCCCCAGGCGTAGTTGGTGCCGAGGGGCGCGATATCTGCGGCGAGCCCGGCGGCGATAGGGCGCGGGCGGCCGAGGCGGTCGGCCAGGACGTTGACCCAGTTGCCTTGGGTATAGACGGTTGGCGTGAGCCCGGCGTTGCCGCCTGGCCCGTTGGTGAATTGGCCTGTGAAGTAGGTGGGGGCGGTGGGCCTGGGCGTGAAGCCAAGCAGCGCGCCTTGGGGTGAGCTGGAGAGTGCCAGCACGTTGCCGGTGTCGGAGAGTGAGTCACCAAAGACGACGATGCTTTGAGCGCGGGCGTGCGGTGGGGCGATGCTGGCGGCGACGAGGGTTAGCGTGAGCGCGGCGAGCAGGCGTGATGTTGCGGCGCGGGCAGGACGCGCGGCGGGAGGGGTCAAAGTGCGATGGCTGCTGTGCATGGCGTGTTGCTTCCCAGGGTGATTCACGGCCGCGGGCCTCGGCGGTCACCGGCGTTCACTCGCGGGTTGCGTGAGCGAGGCGCGGTGATAGCCGATCGCGGGGCGACAACTCAGGGCTGAGTATGGCGCGGGCTTTGGCGTGTGGCAAGGAAAGTGCGCGGGTTTGGTGCGGTGCTGGGCGATACGATGCGGGACGATGACACTCTCAAGCACTCCTGATGCGCGGTTCCGCGGATGTTTCACGGCCATTGTCACGCCGTTCACAGCCGGGGGCGAGGGGATCGACCTTGAGCGGCTGGGCGAGCAGATCGCGTTCCAGGCGGCGGGTGGCGTGACGGGCGTGGTGCTGGCGGGGACCACCGGCGAGAGCCCGACGCTGAGCGATCGTGAGTGGCACACGCTGGTGGAGCACGGTGTGCGGCTGGCGCACGCGCTGGGGATTTTTGCGGTCGCGGGGACGGGGAGCAACAGCACGGCGCACGCGGTAGAGCTGCAGCGTCAGGCGGCGAAGCTGGGCGCGGACGCGGCGCTGAGTGTGAGCCCGTACTACAACAAGCCGGTGCAGGAGGGGCAGTATGTGCACTTCATGACGCAGGCTGATGCGGCGGCGCTGCCGGTGATTTTGTACAACATCCCTGGGCGGACGGGCGTGGCGTTGACGCCCGAGACGGTGTGGCGTCTGTCGCGGCATCCGAACGTGCGGGCGATCAAGGAGGCGACGGGGAGCCTTGATTCTGCCGGTGAGATCTGTGCGCGGTGCCCGGGGCTGGCGCTGCTCTCTGGCGATGACAGCCTGACGCTGCCGATGGCGAGCGTGGGCGGTGTGGGTTGCGTGAGTGTGGTGAGCAACGTGCTGCCTGGGGCGGTCTCGGGGCTGTGCAGCGCGTTTTTGGGTGGCGACTGGGCGGGGGCGTTGCGGATGCACCGGGAGCTTTTGGGCTTTGCACGGGCGATGTTCGTGGAGACCAACCCGATCCCTGTGAAGGCGGCGATGAAGCTGCTGGGCCGCGACGCGGGGGCGCTGCGGCTGCCGATGACCGGGGCGACGCCGGCGACGGTGGAGCTGGTGGGCAAAGCGCTGCAGGGGGTGGTGCATCTGATGCAGGCGACGGGCGACGGCGCGGCGCGCAAGACGGCGGGCGCGAGCGCGCGGGGCTGAGAGCACTCGTTGGCGTTGTGTCAAGTGAGCGGCGGTGAGAAAATCACTTGCACAAAGATGCGCCGGCGCGGGCGGATTGTGCTACTTTGCACGGTGTGTAGGGGGTGCTGTGGTGCGTGGTGTGCGCGAGTGATGGTGGCGCTTGAAGGGGTGGGGCTTCATGGGTGCAGGACGATCACAGCCAGAGCGGAGCCGCGGTGCCGGTGCGGGGAGCGGTAGTGCCGGAGGTGGTGGTGCATCTTCTGAGGTTGTAGGCGGAACAGGGCCTGTAATTGGGACTGGGCCTGGGACTGGGCCTGGGGATGGGCTTGGGGGTGGGCCGGTGGTGGCGGTGGCGCTGACGCCTGAGTTTGACAGCATGGCCGGGGCGCTGGCGTATCTGTACCAGCGGCCCGACCTTGAGCGCAGCGGCCCGACGCGCGAGGCGCGCGACCAGTACAAGTTGGATCGGATGCAAGCGCTGGTGGAGCGACTGGGTAACCCGCAGGACGCGGTGCGGACCGTGCACGTTGCGGGCACCAAGGGCAAGGGCAGCACGTGCGAGATGACCGCGGCGATGCTCGAGGGCTGCGGCTACACGGTGGGCATCTACACAAGCCCGCACCTGTCGGACGTGCGCGAGCGGGTCAGGATCAACCGCAAGCTGGTCTCTGAGGTTGACTTTGTGCGGCTTGCGCGCGAGGTTGGGCGTGCGGCCCAGGCGCTTGAGGCGGCGCACGGCCCGGCGACGTTCTTTGAGTTGACCACGGCGATGGCGCTGGTTCACTTTGCGCAGCAGGCGGTGGACATCGCGGTGATCGAGGTGGGCCTGGGCGGGCTGCTGGACTGCACGAACGTGATCATGCCCGAGGTGGCGGCGGTGGCGACCATCGGGTTTGACCACATGGAGGTGCTGGGGCGGACGTTGGTAGAGATCGCGACGCAAAAGGGCGGGATCTACAAGCCCGGGGTGCCGGCGCTGGCGATCCAGCAGGGGCCCGAGGTGCTTGGGGCGTTGCGTGCGTGCGCGACGCGTGTGGGCGCGCCATTCCAAGTGGTGGGTGAAGACTTGGAGTTCAGCTTTAGGATGGAGTATGCCGGGGCGGGCGGTGTGCCGCAGGCGTATGTGCAGCTGAGCACGCCGCACAGCGAGTACGACTTTGTGCCGGTGCCGTTGGTAGGCGAGCACCAGGCGCTCAACTGCGGGCTGGCGCTGGGGATCATCGACAAGCTGACGGAGCGTGGGTTTCAGTGTCCGCCGGACCGCGCGGTGCAGGGGCTGGCGACGACGCGTCTGGCGGGGCGGTTTGAGCTGGTGCAGTGGTCGCCGCGGGTGCTGTTTGACGGCGCGCACAACCCTGAGAGCGTGAAGTTGCTGATGCGGACGGTGGCGCAGTACGCGAGCTACGACGCGCTGGTGGTGGTGTTTGGCTGCGCGGCGGACAAGGACGCGCGGCCGATGCTCGAGGCGCTGGCGGGTGCGGCGGACAAGGTGATATTCACACGGGCCAGTGACAACAAGCGTGCGGCCGACCCGCACGTGCTGTACAGGATGTACCAGTCGCTGGAGGGGCCGATGAGCATGGTGGAGCCGAGCCTGCCGGCGGCGATGGAGCTGGCGCGCCGCTCAAGCAACCTGGGCGATTTGATGTGCGTGACGGGTTCGTTTTATGTGGTGGGCGAGGCGCGGCGGTGGCTTGGCGAACGGCTCAAGAGCGCGCGGCGGTAGGGGAAGGGATCGGGGGATCGGGGGCCATTGGCACGATGGCACGATGAATAGCTGCTCCACGCTCGGCAGGAAGTAAGAGGCGTGTTGGAAACCATCGCCTCGCAAGGCAAAGATAAGAGACTGGCGGAAGCCCGCCCACAGAAGATAGAAGTAAGAGACCGGTTAGGCGTAGGTGCTCATAGGTGGGCATGTGCAGACGAGGTTGCGGTCGCCGTAGGGGTTGTCTACGCGGCTGACGGGCGGCCAGAACTTTGCGTCGCGCAGCCAGGGCGCGGGGTAGGCGGCCTTCTCGCGCGGGTAGGGGCGGTCCCAGGCGTCGCTGGTGACGACCTGCTGGGTGTGGGGCGCGTGCTTGAGGACATTGTTGAGCTTGTCGGCGGCGCCGCTGGCGACCTCGTCGATCTCGCGGCCGATGCCGATGATCGCGTCGCAGTAGCGGTCAAGCTCGGCCTTGCCTTCGCTCTCGGTCGGCTCGATCATAAGTGTACCGGCGACGGGCCAGCTCATGGTGGGGCCGTGGAAGCCGTAGTCTTGCAGGCGCTTGGCAACGTCATCAACAGTGATGCCTGCGCGGGCGTTGGCGGGGCGAACGTCGAGGATGAACTCGTGTGCGCAGAGCCCGCTTGAGCCGCGGAAGAGGATGGGGAAGGTGGCTTCAAGGCGCTTGGCCATGTAGTTGGCGTTGAGGCAGGCGACCTGGGTGGCCCGGCGGAGACCGTCGGCCCCCATCATGGCGATGTACATCCAGCTAATGACAAGGATGCTGGGTGAGCCAAAGGGCGCGGCAGAGACGGGCCCGGTGGCCTTTGAGCCGCCGGCGGCAAGCTTGTTCACCTCGCTTTGGCCGCTGAAGGGGCTGGTGACCGGGTGGCCGGCCATGAAGGGCGCGAGGTGGCTCTTCATGCAGATGGGGCCCATGCCCGGGCCGCCGCCGCCGTGGGGGATGCAGAAGGTTTTGTGCAAGTTAAGGTGGCAGACGTCGGCACCGATGAGCCCCGGGCTGGTGAGGCCGACCTGCGCGTTCATGTTGGCGCCGTCCATGTAGACCTGGCCGCCGGCGTCGTGGACCATCTTGCAGATGGTCTTGATCTGTTCCTCAAAGACGCCGTAGGTGCTGGGGTAGGTGACCATGAGCGCGGCGAGGTTGTTGCGGTGCTCGTTGACTTTGAGGGCGAGGTCGTCCAGATCTACGTTGCCCTGGGCGTCGTTCTTGACGGGGACGACCTTCATGCCAGCGATGACGGCGGAGGCGGGGTTGGTGCCGTGGGCGCTGTCGGGGATGAGGCAGATGTTGCGGTGGTGGTGCCCGCGGCTGCGGTGGTAAGCGCGGATGACCAGGAGCCCGGCGTACTCACCCTGGCTGCCGGCGTTGGGCTGGAGGCTGACGGCGTCGAAGCCGGTGATCTCGGCGAGCCAAGTCTCCAGGTCGCGGAACATCTGTGCGTAGCCCTGGGTTTGCTCGGTTGGTGCGAAGGGGTGAAGGCGGCCGAACTGCGGCCAGGTCACGGGGATCATCTCGCTGGTGGCGTTGAGCTTCATGGTGCACGAGCCCAGGGGGATCATGCTCTGCGCGAGCGAGAGGTCGCGGCCCATGAGCTTGAAGATGTAGCGGAGCATCTCGTGCTCACTGTGGTGGGTGTTGAAGACGGGGTGGGTCAGGTAGCCGGTGGTGCGGGCGAAGGCGGTGGGGAGCTGATCGGTGGTGCGTGCAAGGAGCGCTTCGAGGTCCTCCATCCCGGTGCCGCCAAACGCGGCGAGCAGCTCGCGAGCGCAGGCGCGGTCGGTGGTCTCGTCACAGCTGATGCCGACGGTCCCGTCGCCGAAGTCTCGCAGGTTGATGCGCCGTGCGGCGGCGGAGGCGATGACATCAGCGGCGGTACGGCCGACGGGGCGGACGCGGATGGTGTCAAAGACGATCGCGGCGTCGTCGATCTGGTGACCCATGGCCTTGAGCCCGGCGCGGAGGGCCTGGGTGTAGGCGTGGGCGCGCTTGGCGATGCGGCGGAGCCCCTCGGGCCCGTGGTAGACCGCGTACATGCTGGCGCAGATCGCCAGAAGGGCCTGGGCGGTGCAGATGTTGCTGGTGGCTTTGTCACGCTTGATGTGCTGCTCGCGCGTCTGGATGGCCATGCGGAGCGCGGGCTTGCCCTGCGCGTCACGCGAGACGCCGATGAGCCGCCCGGGCATCTTGCGGGCGTGCTCGGTGCGTGTGGCGATGAAGGCGGCGTGCGGCCCGCCGAAGCCCATCGGGACGCCCAGGCGCTGGGCGCTGCCGACGGCGATCTCGGCCCCCCACTCACCGGGGGGCGTCAGCAGCGTGAGGGCGAGCAGGTCTGTGGCGGCGACGGTGACCACGCCGGCGGCCTTGGCGTTGGCGCAGAGTTCTTGATGAGCGTTGACCACGCCGCTGGTGTTGGGGTACTGGATGAGCACGCCGCAGACGTCGGGGGCGAGGGCGGCGGTGAGCTTGGCGATGGGGAGCACGAGGGTCTTGACGCCCATGCTCTCGGCGCGGGTCTGGACGACGGCGATAGTCTGCGGGTGGCAGTCGTCGGCGATCAGGAATGTTCCGCGGGCGTGGTCACCCATGCTGAAGCACATGGCCATGGCCTCGGCGGCGGCGGTGCCTTCATCAAGCAGCGAGGCGCCGGCGAGCGGGAGACCTGTGAGGTCACTAACGAGGGTCTGGAAGTTGAGGAGGGCTTCGAGGCGGCCCTGGGCGATCTCGGCCTGGTACGGGGTGTACTGCGTGTACCACCCGGGGTTCTCGATGATGTTGCGGAGGATCACCGGCGGGGTGATGGTGTCGTAGTAGCCCATGCCGATCATGGTCCGCGCGACGACGTTGCGCGAGGCGACGGCGTGGAGCGCGGCGAGGGCCTGGCTCTCGGTCATGGCGGCGGGCAGGTTCATCGGCGCGCGGTTGCGGATGCTCTCGGGCACGACCGCGTCGGTGAAGGCTTCAAGGCTGGGGTAGCCGACCAGCGCGAGCATCTCGTCGATCTCTGCGGGGCTGGGGCCGATGTGGCGCGGGGCGAAGGTGTCTGAGGGGTTCAGCACCGAGCCGGCGAGCGGCTGGTTGTGGGCGTGGCTGTTGGTGTGGTTGTGGGCGCTGGTGTGGGCGTGGCCGTTGGTCTGGATGTTGGCGTGGTTGCCGGCGGCGGCGGCGGGCTGGCTCGAGGCGTTCTTGGGGGTGTTCATGGAGCGAGTGACCTCAATGAGACGGCCGTGTGGGTGGCGGCCGCGGACGTGGCTTGGTGAGGGTGAAGTCTAGTCGTGCGGAGCACCCTTAGGGGGCGTTCGCGTGGGTGCTGGGCGCTACGCTCTGCCCCATGATCGACCTGAAGGCCCTGCGTGAAAATCCGGCGAAGTTTAAGGAGGGCGCGGCCCTCAAGAAGATGCCGGTGGACATCGACCGGGCGCTGGCGCTTGACGAGCAGCGCCGCGCGCTGCAGACGCGCCGCCAGGCGCTCGCGGGCGAGCAGGGCCAGCTTGAAAAGAGCGTGGGCCCGCTGCTTGGCAAGCTGAATGGAGAGCTGAAGAAGGCCACCGACCCGGCGCAGCGCGCGGCGCTGGAGGCGCAGGTGGCCGAGCTTCGGGCCAAGCCCGCGGCCCTCAAGGCGCAGGTGCAAGAGCTAGAAGTGCAGGAGAAGGCGGTTGAGCCT